>Ga0209723_1000226_pt1 | contig 111410 bp, 85 predicted proteins | sample BiotimSIPDNA_2_FD_185750 | JGI IMG/M metagenome (GOLD analysis project Ga0209723, IMG submission 185750) | Anaerobic biogas reactor microbial communites from Washington, USA - Biogas_R2 time_0 SIP DNA (SPAdes) (version 2) | ecosystem: Engineered > Bioreactor > Anaerobic > Unclassified | place... | reverse complement strand
CGTGATCGCATTCTGGCGACCCATACTATTCCACCCTTAGCCGAATTGATCGCTCAAACGGCGCAAGCTCTGCATCTGGAGGATTCCTGGGCTGCGCCGTGATTCCCCCGTTTTTTTGATAAGATACCCTTCGCGGAAATTTACGATTAATTCCAAGATATCTGATTTCGGCTTGATGACAGTGTAATTGTGAGCGCTATAGAAATTCTCGACATCGGCTCCAAATGCGAGTTTGGAATCTTTGTTAAGATAAAAAGTTCCCAGGATACGGCACTGAACACCCGAGAAGCTAAACTCATATCGGGTAAAAGTATCCAATTGCGAGGATTTCCCGCTAGTCTTGAGATTATCCTTGTAGTATTCAACCATAGAACTGATCACATCGTTATCGGTAGGCAGCCGGGTAGGACCGAGAACTCGTAAAAGCAGAGCTTCATCAACATGTTCTTCATTCTCATAATAGGCGAGTAAAAACGAACCCTGCGGAAGTCCTCGTGCTTTCAGTTTCCAAGCATCAGCGACGATAAGGTGAGCTAGTGTGTAATCCAGATAGAAGGGATGCCCAACAAAAACACCGGTTTTCAGTTCTCCTGTTTGAGAGTCACGCTCAAACAGGTTAACCTGAGCGATCTTTTGCATAATGTCAGCTAGGACCATTGTTCCCTCCAAGATTTTGCAATTGTTCAATGAGTGGATCTTCAAAACGGAGCTTTGCTTGCTCAAGGTAATCTGGCTTTATTTCTATGGATCGCCAACGGCGATTTAAGCATTCAGCAACAAATCCGGTGGTATTACTACCAGCAAAGGGATCAAGGATCAAATCACCAGGATCTGTTAGGAATTGGATAAAAAACGCTGCAAGACCTTCGGGCATCCGGGCAGGATGAGGAGTAATGCCCCGTTCTCGACAGACGCGGTGAAAAAAATCATTTGAGCTCGTATTGGGAAAACTGAATGCGTTGGGAAGACGTGGTACACGTTGACTATCCATAGGCTCAAACTCAAAGAGATTATGAGCAATGCTGCCACCATGGTTAGCTAAAAATGAATGTTCACTGATATGGTGTTCAGATGGACGTTTTCCCGCATTGTAACTCTGGCGTTTGAGTAAATCTTGCATGCTTTTGCTGTAAGGGCGCAAGACTCTCGTGTTATCGGCCTTGGGTTTATCTGTTTTCGCCATCCACCACACTTGAGTGTAACTATCAGTAGTACGAATGCGGTTAATCGTCACCCACTGAGCAGGCGAAGGGAGACGTGTGGGATTGTAGCAAATGAATTGTTGAATTAAGCGGAGGTTAGCCTGCGGATTATTTACAAACTCCAAAAGCGACTCCAATGGCAAGAGAGATTGGACTGGACGACCCGGCATCCAGGCATTGCCAAGTTCAATCACAATAGATCCGTCATGCGTCAAGAGATCCGCGAAGACAGGTGCAATATCAGCGAACCAGCGCTTATACTGTTCGCCTTCTAGATTCCCATAACTTTTCCTATTGTTAAGCGGGAAAGGAGGAGATGTTAAAATCAATTGAACTTTGCCGCGGAGATTGACATCCGAATCAGTTGTCATGATCTGGATTGAATCACCGATGGTGTAGGAACCTAGGGCAGTTGTGTAATCTGAGTGCATAACTGTTTTGAAAGCTTTGTAAAGTGATATCAAACTCTTGAGTAATGAGTAATTATCCAATATCAATACAACAATATACCACACCACCACAAATAATAGCCTGTTCCACGAGCGCCCAATGTGTAATTATCCCGAGTCTTTCCGTATAAAGCCTCACAGCGGATTCCTTCACGGAAAATTAATGGAAGTATGCCCGGACAAACATAACTATCCCACCTGCACATAAGTATAGTCGCATCTGACTAATGTCAAAAATGACAAGCCTTCAGGGTCGCTCAACGTCGCACTACCTTGCCTCGGCAACCTCCCCATGCCACAGCCGCCGCATCTCCTCGCACGTCTCCAGCAGTTCATCGAGCGTGCCCTGCGCGGCGACGCGACCATCCTGCATCACAACAATGTGGTCGGCGCGGCGCAGGGCGACTTTGCGGTGCGAGACGGCCAGGCAGGTTGGCGGATTGGCGCCTTCGCGGTGTTCGAAGATGCGCGCCCATAGTGTGCGCTCGGTTTCCACGTCCAATGCGCTGGAAAGGTCGTCGAAGACCAACAGGTCCGGCGCGCGTACGAACATCCGTGCCGCCGCCGCGCGTTGGATTTGTCCGCCGGAAAGTTTGACGCCCTTCGCGCCTACCGGCGTCTCCAGACCGGCGTCGAACTCCGCCAGATCGCGCTCCAACACGGCCAGGCGGATGGCCTGCGCCAGCGTGTCGTCATCGGCAGGCAGACCGAGCAGGATGTTGTTGCGCAGCGTGTTGCTGAACAGGCGCGGCGTCTGCGCGGTGTAGGCGCAGCGCGGCGGCGCAAACCAGTCGTCGGGTTTCTCCACCGGGACATTGTTCCAGCGGATATCACCGGCGTCTTTGGGCAGCAGGCCGAGCAGCGCGCGCAGCAGCGTCGTCTTGCCCGATCCCACGCGCCCGGTGATGACGGTGAGCGTGCCGGGTGCAAGGTGTAGATTCACATCCGCGATGCCGTTGGTGGAATCGGGATAGTGATAGGTCAAGCCTTGCACGTCCAGACTGCGCAGTCGGTCGATCTCAGTGCGGGCGGGATAGACAACGTCGGGCAAGCGACCGTCCAGGTAGACCGGCGCGAACTCGGTGAGGGCATCTGGCGGCGCGCCCTCCATCAGCCGCCCCATTCGCTCGATCGAAACGCCGAGTTGTTTGTAGCGCGAGACCAGCATCCCATAAAAGGTGATCATCAGGCTGATTTGTTCAAGATAGGAGACGAACAGCGAGAAATCGCCAATGGTGAACCGCCCCACGCGCATCCGACTGCCGACCAGGACGAGAATGATGCCGGTACCCAGGCTGACGGCGTTGCTGTAGACCGAATCCAGGAGGGCACCGAACAGCCGGTCTTTCAGCGCCAGGCGGCGGCGCTCGTCGCTGAGCCGGGCGAAGGCTGCACTGACGTTCTTTTCCGCCGTCGCCGCTTTGACCGCTTGCACCGCGCCGAAAATCTCGCCGATGAAGCCGGTCACTTTGCCCGCCGCCTGGCGGCTGGCGCGGCGGTATTGCTCGATGCGTTTTCTGGCCTGGCTGGCGATAAAGCCCACGAGGAAAAACGGCGTCAGCGCCAGCAGTGTGATGGGGAGGTCGATGCTCATCATCACGCCAATGGCAATCAGCATAAGCACTGCCCCAATTAACGTATCGTTGACAAAGAGCGTGAACAGGGGAATTTCAAACACGTCGTCACGGAAACGACTGATGGCCTCGCCGGCCGAATCGGGCAGCGCCGAAGCGCCGGGACGCTTGAGGATATGCTTGAGCAGATTAGTGCGCAGCCAGGTGTTGATGTGCGCAAAGAGCGGTTCGTCCGCAACCACAAAGCCGTAATGCCCAATCTGGCGACCCACTTCGGTCGCCACCAGCCATGCCGCGATCGTCCAGATTCCAAAGCTGACGCCAACCTCTCCGGTTAGCAGGTTGAAGAAGGCGCGCAGGATCAGACCCGGGGTGATTTGCCAGAAAACACGAACGAGTATCACCGCACCTGTATCCATGAACCAATGCCAGGGCCTAAAACGGATGGCCCGCAGGATGACTTTCCAGGCGGGCAGTTTCATGCCAACACTTCCTCCAACCCCGTCTGCAACAGGTGATGGAAGTGCGAGGTCGGGTCAGCGGCCAACTGCGCACGGTCGCCATGTTCCAAAACCTGGCCTTTTTCCAGGATCAGCACTTCGTCGGCGCGGTGGATGGTGCCGAGACGGTGCGCGATGATGATGGCGGTGCGGTCGCGCAGCAGCTTGTCCACGGCGCGCTCGATGCGCTGTTCGGTCGCCGGGTCGAGCCGCGACGAGGCTTCATCCAGGATGACCAGGCCGGGATCGCGCAGGAAGACGCGCGCGAACGCGAGCAACTGCGCCTCGCCCGCCGAGAGACTGCGTCCCCCGGCCTCGATCTCCGTATCCAGTCCGTTGGGCAGCGTGGCGAACCACTCGCCCAATTCTAGATCGGCGATGACGGCGCGAATCCGGTCATCGGGGATGGTGGGGTCGAAGAAGGTGAGGTTGTCACGGACGCTGGCCTGGAACAGTTGCACATCCTGCGTCACCATCGCCACGCGGCGGCGCAAGGCTTCCAGCGTGGGCTGGCGCACATCTACATCGCCCAGACGAATCGCGCCCGCGCCGGGATCGTACAGGCGGAAGACCAGCCGCGCCAGCGTCGTCTTGCCGCTGCCGGTGCGCCCCAGCACGCCCATCACTTTGCCCGGTTTCAGGCGGAAAGAGACATCGGCCAACACCGGCTCATCGGCAACGTAGGCAAACCCTACCTCATCGAACGCGAGCGCCAGCGCCCCATCGGCGATCACAGCGCCCGGCCCATCCTCGATCTCACGCGGGACATGCTGCAAATCGATCAACCGCTCCACGCTGGCCCCGATGGATTGGAATTCGCGCATCTGGTGGTAGAGTTCCCAAATCGGCTGCGCCAGGAGCTTCGCGTAACTGATGAGTAAATAGACCGTGCCAATGGTGATTGCGCCATCCCGGAAAAGATAGTACCCTGCAACCATCACGGTGATGTTCACCAGAAGCAGCAAAGAACTGCCGGTCACCCCCATCAGCCAATCTTTTTGCGAGGCTTTATAGGCGTGTTTGAGGATGACGGTTTGGAACCGCGAGAGTTCGCGCAACACAAAACTCACCGCTCCGCTCGACCGGATATCCTCCGCGCCATTGAGCTGCTCCTCGATGAAGCCAAACAAATCGGCGGAGGCCTGCCGCCGGGCTTTCTGGTGCGGCACGGCAAGGTCGCGCACGCGGTTCAGCGCCCACAAGGTAAGCGCCGCGAAAAACGCAAAAGTCACACTGAGTCGCCAATCCTCGAAGACCAGGGCAATCAGGATGCCGAGCAGCAAGAGGGCGTTGCCGAGGATGATGATGACAAAGCGCGAGAATAAGGTGGCAATCTGCGACACGTCGCCGTCGATGCGCTCAATCAACTCGCCAGGCGTCTTGTCGTTGTGGAAGCGCATGTCCAGATCGAGGCAGCGCTGCAACAACGACACGCGCAGGGTGTTGGTCGCCGTCCACGCCACATTCTCGCCCGTGTACGTCGCACTCACGGCGACGCCTTGCTGCACCAGGGCGATGGCGATGAAGGCTAACGCCGCATAGAGCAGGTTCTGGACGCTTTCACCAGCCTGCGCCGCATCGATGAAATGCCGCACAATCTGCGGATTGATGAGTTGCAGCCCGATGCTGCCCAGGAGCAAGAGCGCCAGCAGCGCAAAGCGCGCCCTCTGAGGCTTGATGTGGTCGGCCAGCAAGGCCCAGTAGGACTTGGCGGATATGTTCATTTATTGCATACGCAGGACAATAGGCAGGTAAACAAAGAAACTCCATTCCACCGGAATGCCAGGCGTAACCACGAACAGGGTGAGAGAGTTGGCAGGATACGCGCGGGTAAAGTCTTCGAGTAGAAGCGTCTGATCCGGTTCACGTACGATCGCGCCAAGATTGGCGGCGCTGTAACGATAGGTTTCAATGGCGAGCGCCGGATGAAATCCGGTAATGCTCAGAGTACTGACCAACGACCGGTCGGTTTTGTTGATGACCAGCAGCGTCAACGCAGCATCGGAACTGCGCTGCGCGGCGTAAATCGCCAGTTGTCCCTGGTCGGTGCTGGATGCCTGGATGCTGGTGTCGCCGAAGGTACTGCCTTGCCCGTCGTAGTTGCGGTACATGCGGAAGGCAAACGCGCCCGGTTGCCCGGCGCTCGGCGGTCCCCACAGCGTCGCCAAATCCAGCCCCTCACGGCCAAAGATGCCCAGGACGTCCGCCTGCGCCAGTGCGCCGTTGATGTGATCCAGTGCGCCCCAGTTGTATTCGGTGATGGCTGTTTTGGTGCCGGGGTAATTCTCGGCTACCCACTGCTTCATGCGGCGGATCATCTGGATCGGTTCGTCGGTTGTGTCCTCGATCCAGCTTTCATCGTGATACGTGGGGTCCCACAGCGAGCGGGTCGAGCGCAGGCGCAGGGCCTGGGTGCTGGCGTTCCCTGCCTCCGAAAGCGCCACGCCGCTGGCCTGGGGATAGTAATGCAAATCCAAGTAATCCAACAAGCGCACGCCATGCGTCGCCTCATATGCCTGCATCTGCTCTAAATACCATTCCGTAAATCGCCCATTATCGGGATCGGTGGAATCGGGGGCGGGGGAGCAACAGTTGCCGGCGTCCGAGCAGAAGTACGCGCACCAGCCCCACGTCACCGGACCGAGCGTCTGCGCCGAGGGATCGGCAACCTTGATCGCCGCTGCGTAGCTGTAGGTTTTGTCGCGCAGCTCGATGGCGGTGGTCTTCTCGGGATGTACATCGCGGTGGGTGCTGCTCCACAGCATCGGCTCGTTGTCAAGGTTGTAGAACTGTACCCCGCCATTCGCCGCCGTTCCAAATTCACCGACCAGGTGATCGATCCAATCAGTCACAAACGTCTGAGTAATGGCGATGCTGGTGTCCTGAGGCGCATTACCCGTGATGAACACCTCGCCTATTTGTCCATTACCGCAATCGGTATCCCACGGATCGACTGAGTCCTGAGCGCCGTACTTACTCACCTTGAAGCCACAGTCATACGGATGGCCTTCCAGGCGGCGGTTGGGCGTCCAGCCGATGAGAGGCATAGTCTGAATCGTTTTGGTTCCGGTGCGGCGATCCTGCGCCACAAAAGCGTCCGCCGATTCGCTGGCTTTATCGGGGATGTTCTCGTAGTACCAATCCGCGCCGGTGTTGTGGACGTTGAGCGTCCAATTGTAGCGTGAGGTCGAATTGCCGCCCCGCCGGCGCACCGGCAGTTGCAGCTCCTCCGCCAGGGCTTCATCGGCAAAGTTCATCCCGTAGATGTAAGGGCTGATCGGACGCCGGTCGGCGGTGACGTCGACGCTCAACGGGGGGCCTACGGTGGGTGGCGGCGGCGGCGGCGGAGTCGCGCCGGTGTCTAACAAAACGATCTGATCCACGTAAAAGGTCGGATGAGCATCCGCGGAATTGTTAAAAATCTCAATGCCATAGATGTGAAGTGAGGCATATCCCAACAAAGATACATCGACCTGTGTCCATGTATTAGCCACAGGCGTGACAGTCCGTTCAATCTCAGTGCCGCCATCAAAGTGCAATGTGAAGACGACAGGATAACCATCCCCTGTGCCGCCGTTGATCCACAAGCGCAGCGTATCGTAGCTGCTCGCATCCAGGCTACCATTCCAGTCTGCCAGCCACACGCCTGACCACCCACCGTCGTAAGTGATAGCAATCGAGTTTATACCCTGGTAAACCGGACTGGTATTGTTCAGGTTGACCGTCGCATCGTCATAGGTCGAGGCCGTCCATCCTGAAGGTAGCACGTCGTCGTAGATTATGGTTTCCGCCGATTGTGACAGAGCGGGATTTCCCACCCACAGCGCAGACCCCACACCCAGCAGCAGAACCAACGCCAGCAAAATCATCCATTGTTTGAAACGCATCGAAAATTTCCTCCTTCTCAACAAGTGAACAATGTCTTCGCATTCTCCGGCACCTCGCTATGCCACAGCCGCCGCATCTCCTCACACGTCTCCAGCAGATCATCGAGCTTCCCCTGCGCCTCGATATGCCCATCTTTCATCACAACAATGTGATCGGCGCGACGCAGGGCGACTTTGCGGTGCGAGACGGCCAGGCAGGTCGGCGGATTCGTGCCCTCGCGGTGCTCGAAGATACGCGCCCACAGTAGACGTTCGGTCTCTACGTCCAGCGCGCTGGAAAGGTCGTCGAAGACCAGCAGCTCCGGCTCGCGGACGAACATCCGCGCCGCCGCCGTGCGCTGAATCTGCCCACCGGAGAGCTTTACGCCTTTCGGCCCAACCTTCGTGTCCAATCCCTGCTCGAACTCGCCCAGGTCGTACTCCATCACGGCCATGCGGATGGCCTGCATCACCGCCGCGTCGTCGCGGTTCAGGCCCATCAGGATGTTGTTGCGCAGCACGTCGCTGAACAGGCGCGGGACTTGCGCCGTATACGCACAGCGCGGCGGCGTGAACCAGTCGTCCGGCTTCGTCACCGGTGCGTCGTTCCAGCGGACGTCGCCCGCGTCCTGGGGCAGCAGACCGAGCAACACGCGCAGCAGCGTCGTCTTCCCCGATCCCACGCGCCCGGTGACGACCGTGAGCGTCCCCGCCTCCAGGTGCAGGGCCACGTCCGCAATCCCATTTTCCGAATCGGGATAGCGGTAGGTCAACCCGCGCACGTCCAGCACGCGCAACGTGTCCGCCGGGGTCTTTTCGGGATAGGTCACGTCGGGGAACTTGCCATCGAGGTACACCGGGCTGAACGCCGTAAGGGCCTCCGGCGGCGCGCCCTCCATCAGGCGGCCCATCCGCTCCACCGATACGCCGATCTGCCGGTAGCGCGCCACCAGCAAGCCGGTGAACGTCGTCAGTTCGCTGATCCCGCCCAGCAGGAAGACGTAGAGCGAGAAATCACCCACCGTGAACGTCCCCGCACGCATGAATTGCCCGGCCAAGATTAAGATGACGCCTGTGCCCAGGTTGACGGCGTTGCGGAACAGTGAGCCAAGGATTGTGTTGAAGAGCCGGTCTTTGATGCTCATCTTCTTACGATCTTCGTTGATCTGGTCGAAGTGCGCCAGCACACTCTCCTCCGCCGTGGCGACCTGCACGGCTTGCACCGCCCCAAAGAGTTCGGCGATGAAGCCGGTGACGATGCCCGTGGCCTTGCGACTGGCGCGGCGGTAGCGCTCGATGCGCTCGGTGGCGCTGTTGGCGAGGATACCAACGATGATAAAAGGGATAATCGCCAGTCCGGCGATGGTCGGGTTGATGACCATCATCGCCACGACGGCGACGCCGCCGAAGGCTATCATCCCAATGATATCGTTGACCCACAGGGCGAACAGCGAAATCTCAAACACGTCGCCCCGGAAGCGGCTGATGGCTTCGCCAGGGGAGTCGGGCAGCGCGCTCGCGCCAGGCCGCCGCAGGACGTGCGTGAGCAGGTTCTTGCGCAGCAGCGTCATCGTGTTGCTGAAGAACGGCACGTTGGTGCTGATGAGGCCGAAGACGCCGCCCAGCCCGGCCAGCTCGCACGCCACGAGCGCCGCGATCAACGTCCAGATATTCCAGCCGGCCGCCCCGTCGCCGCTCAACAAATTGAAGAACTCCCGCATGATGAAGCCCGGAATCTGCCAGGCGGCGGTCATCACGAGCATAAACGTCAGATTCAGCGCCCACAACTGCCAGCGGTAGCGGATCATATCGAGAATGACCCGCCACGTCGGTAAGGTGGGGACCTTTTGGTCTAGTTTGTCATTTTTTTCTTCGACCATTGAGTTAGTTCCCTGACTGAAAGGGGTGTTTTTGGACGGGCAAAGCCCGTCCAAAAACACCGAAAAAAAATCTCTACGCCAACACCTCTTCCAACCCCGTCTGCAACAACCCGTAAAACCGCGACGCCGGATCGCCGGCCAACTGCGCCCGGTCGCCGTGTTCGATGACGACGCCTTCCTGCAAGATCATCACCTCGTCGGCACGCTGCACCGTGCCGAGGCGGTGCGCGATGATGATCGCCGTCCGATTCTGCAGCAGCTTCTCCACCGCACGCTCGATGAGCTGTTCCGTCGCCGGGTCGAGGCGGGACGAGGCTTCGTCCAGGATCACCAGTCCCGGATCGCGCAGGAAGACGCGGGTGAACGCCAGCAGTTGCGCCTCCCCCGCCGAAAGCCCGCGCCCGCCCGTTTCCAGCTTCGTGTCCAGCCCCTCCGGCAGGCTGTTGTACCAGTCGGCCAGCTCCAGTTGGGCGATGACTGCCTGAATTCGTTCATCAGAAATGGCGGCATCGAAGAATGTCAGGTTGTCGCGCACGGTGGCCTGGAAAAGCTGCACGTCCTGCGTCACCATCGCCACCCGCTGGCGCAGCGCCTTGAGCGCCGGTTCGCGGATGTCCACGCCGTCCAGCCGGATCGCGCCCCGCTGCGGGTCGTACAGGCGGAAGATTAGCCGCGCGAGCGTCGTCTTGCCGCTGCCGGTACGCCCCAGCAGGCCCAGGACCCGGCCCGGTTCCAGGCGAAAGTCCACCGCCTTCAACACCGGCTCGTTATCGGCATAAGCGAACGATACCCGGTCGAAGTGAAGCGTGATCGCGCCGCCGCCGATGTCCGCGCCGGGGCCGTCTACCACCTTGTTGGGAATCGCGCGCAGCTCCGCCAGCCGCTCGGTGGCCGCCGCGATGTTCTGGATATTTTCGACCTGCTGCGTCAGCTCGCGGATGGGGCGTCCCAGCAGGTTAACATAATGAATAATCAGGAAGGCCGTCCCGATGGTGATAAGGTCAGCCCTGATCATAAAATAACTGCCGAGCAAAGCCATCCCATTGCCAACCCACAACATCGCGCCGCCCATGGAACGCACCACGAAGAACATCCGCCAGGTCTTCTTCCAGTGCCCCAAATTGGTATACGCCAGTTCGTACAGCCCGCGCAGCACAAAATCCACCGCGCCGCTGGAACGGATGTCCTCCGTGCCAGAAAGCCGCTCCTCCAGATAGCCGAACAACTCCGAGGTGGATTCGCGGAACGCTTTCTGGAACGGCACCGCCAGCCCACGTACCGCATTCAACCCAAAGAGCGCGAAGACGGCAAAGCCCGCGAATGCCGCGCCGAGCCGCCAATCCTCCAAAGCCAGCGCGATGAGGATGCCACCCAGTAACAACAGGTTGCCGATGACGCTGATGACCAATTGCGAGAAGAAGTTCGATAGCTCCATCACGTCGCCGTCAATGCGCTCGATCAGCTTGCCCGGCGGCATCTCGTTGTGGAATGTCATATCCAGATAGATGCAATGGCGCGCCATTTCACCGCGCAAGGCATTGGTCGCCGTCCACGCCACATTCTCGCCGAAATACGATGCGCCAATCGCCACCACTTGCTGCACCAACGCCAGGCCGATATAGAGCACGGCCGACATCAACAAAACGCGCGTCTCTGCACCCATTTGCGCCGCATCAATGAAACTGCGCATGATTTGGGGATTGAAAACCTGCAAACCAATACTGCTGAGCAACAAAACTGCCAAAATGGTGAAATGCAGTCTCTGCGGTTGGATGTGACGGGCGAGTAAATCCCAGTAGCTTTTCAACGGGATGTTCATACACAATCCTTGAGTGACACTTGAGTCAAACGTCAAAGAGAGGCGAAGTATTTATGAAGCCTACTTTGGTTGACGGACAAGGCAACATTATACCACAAATAAACAACTTCTAAGCTTGTCATCGGGGTTTTGTGTGTTAGAATCACTTTTTGGAGTTTGACATACATATGGTGCATATTCTTCCACTTTTATTGTACACAGGCCTGGGGGGCGGGGCTCTGCTGCTTGGCTTATCGTCGATTCCACGACTGGGCTTCTTGCGCAAACCTGTGAACGCCGCCTGGTTGACGCTACTCGCCTTTCTCTGGCTACTCCTGCCCCAACAAGGCCGCTGGCTGCCATCGCTATGGGCGCCGGCATCAATCTTGGGTGGGCAGATTTTGCTGGACATGACACCCGCCCTGTGGTGGCTGGGCCTGATTGTGACATTGATCTTCGCCGGCGTGGCCTGGTTCGAAGTGGCTGAACGCCGGGAAAACCCTAGGTTATCTGGTACAGTCGTCCTTATCATCTTGATGTTCACGTGGTTGACGTTGATGAGCGGTTCGTTGCTCACCATACTGGCAATGTGGGCCGTATTCGATTTGGTATGGGGGATTGCCGGATTGATGTCCGGTGCGGGCGGCGAACGCGTTGTTTTTGGCATGGCACTGCACGGCATCGCGTCCCTGATCCTGTGGGCGGCCTCGCTGTTTATGCAACAAAGCGGGGTCAGCGAGCTGTGGTGGCTGATGTGGCCGAGCGAACCAATGTTGATCCTGCTCCTGACAGCCGCGTTGATCCGCGTGGGCTTCTACCCGTTCCAAATTGTCTTCCCGGCAGGACTCGGCTTAACGCGCTCACTCAGTCTAGTGTACTTTATGGGGCCAGTGACGGGCGTTGCCCTGCTCTACCGCCTGACAATGCTGCCGGGCATCCAACACCTGCCGGGTTGGGTAACAGTCTGGGGCGTCCTGGCGGTGCTGTGGAGTGGCCTGATTGCCTGGCTGGGCCACCGCCAGCCGACTGTGGCCGGCGCCTCTCATGCGCTATTTATCGGACTGGTGACCGGGGCCTGTGTCATCGGATCCGGGCCATTGTTGCTGCTCGTGTCTGGACTGTGGGCAGCCGGTGGTGCGTTGCTGGCTCTGGGCCGTGGCCGCGACCGCCATGCCATCGCGTGGACATGGCCGATGTGGTTGGCCGTGCTCTTTTTCCTGGGCGCGCCGCCGTCTCCTGTTGGAAGCCTCTACGCGCAATTGGTCGAGGCGCTCCCGTGGGCGCTGCGTATTGCGCTGTTCATGGGTACGAGTTGCACCGGCGCTGTGTTCATCCAGCGCGTCGCCCCGATGGCGCGCGGTGCATCGACACCGCCGGCGCTGTGGCAACGCGTGACGATGATCGCCGGGCTGGGCATCGTCACAGTGACACTGCTGGCAACCGCGTTCCTCGTCGGACCGCTGTATGGCGAGGCACAGTTATCCTTCTCCTGGTTGGGATATGGGTTCTGGGTGCTGAGCGTTCTGGGCGCAGGGGCACTGGTCTACTGGGGTAAGCCCTTGCGCGAACAAGCGCGTTATAGCCAACCAGTGCTGGAATTCATCGACCTGCAGTGGCTCTACCGTTCAGTATGGCGCGGCGCCGAACATCTATTGAGCGTTTTACGCATCACCGCCGATGTGCTGGAAGGAAGCGCATCGCTACTTTGGTCGTTGCTAATCCTGCTTTTGATCTTGTTGGTGGTGGGAAACCGATGAATCCGTTCAACGCCTGGCTAGACCAGATCTCTTCGTCCATTTCGATGCCAGCTGCCTGGGCCATTTTCCTCACCGGTGCCGGCATTTATCTGATCAGCGCATGGCGCATCCGCTTCCTGATTTTGATCGCGCAATACTTCTTCGTTGGCATCCTCTACGCGCGGATTTTCGACACGCGCCCGGAGATGGCCATGTTGAAAATTTTGGTAGGATGGTTGATTTGCGGCGCATTTTTGATCAGCGCGCGCATTCGCACCAACACCATCGCTCGCGAACAGGCGCGGAAGCATAACGAAGCAACGGAGGGCGACACCCAGCCAGACATACACCGCCACCCCAGTTGGGCCTCCAACCTGCCCTTCCGTATTTTCTCACTTATCACTATGACGGTCGTGGCGTATCTAGCCTCGCAGAAGTATCCCCTGCCATTTATCTCGGCGGATCTGGCGCTGGCCTGTTTCATCCTGATTATTTTGGGCGTGCTCTTCATCGGCACAGAAGAAAACGACGTGATGATCGTCGGCGTGGGCGTGCTCAATCTACTGGCGGCGCTGGATATTTTTTACTCAGCGCAAGACCCCGCGCTGCTGGTGACAGGGCTGTTGGTAATGGTTAACCTGCTCGTCGGGCTGGCAATCTCCTATCTCGCCGTGGTTGAGGTGGCCGAATGACGCTTCCCGGTCCTATCGTATTGATCGGCCTTCCTCTAGCGGTCGCGACCCTGCTTCAGGTGTTGCGCCGTTGGACGGCGATCACCGCATCGCTGGCGACGCTCACGGCACTCTTTGGCGGGCTGTTGGTCGCGTCCTCGCCTTTGCTCGACGCACTCTTACCGCTTAGTGCGGTCAACATCGCTATTGACCAGCCACTCTACATTCTAGGGCGCGTGTTGGTCATCGAACCGGTGGACCATCTGCCCCTCATCTTCATTTTCTTCACGGCAGCCGCACTGTTTGTTATCGCCTGGCGACTGCTCCCCCATTCCAACTTTTTCCCTACGGGGCTGATGATGGTGGCGATGCTGGCCGGGGCGATGATGCTCAAACAGGTGGTCTACACGGCCTTGCTGGTCGAGATCGCCGCGGTACTCGCCGTTTTCCCCCTACTCGAACCAGTCGGCGGACGGTATGGCGGCGGCAGTGGTAAAGGCGGCGCACGTTACGTCGCCTATGTCACCCTGGCGCTGCCCGGCCTGATGATTACCCAGTTGCTGTTGGAACTTTTTGCCATCTTCCCCAACGACACAGGGCTGCTGCAAAGCGCGACCGTTCTGCTGAGCTTGTCCTTCGCCATTTTGCTCGGTGCTGTGCCCTTCCAGGCGTGGCTCTCGACCATCGCCACCGATGGCTCGCCGCCGGTCGTGACCTTCCTCTTCACCGTGAATATGGGTGCGGTGTGGTTCATGTTACTGGCGTACCTGGAATCCTACGCGTGGCTAGGACAGCAGGCGATGTTTGGCCCGCTTTTCACCACAGTCGGCCTGTTGATGATGATAATCGGCGGGTCGCTGGCAGCCGCCCAGCGCCGCCTGGGTCGTCTGATCGGTTACGCGACGCTGGTGGACAATGGCGCGATGTTTATGGCGCTGGGGACGCGGCAGGTTGCCGGGGTGGCACTCACCGTGATGATATTGATAGCGCGCCCACTGGCGCTAGGCCTGATGACGATGGGCCTGGACGGTCTAAAGCGCTTGAGCAGTGGTGAAACAAATACCGCTACAAGCAGGGCAAGCAGCACCGCATCTCTGGAAGGCGCGGGGTGGCGCGCACCCTGGCGTGCAGTCGCCTTTGTCGTCGGCGGGATTGCTATGGCCGGGTTTCCACTGTCGTTGAACTTTGCCGCACACTGGGGACTTTATCGCGTTATCGCCGAGACGAATCTATTCCAGGCCATTTTAGCCTTGATGGGCTGCGCGGGTGTGATGATGGGCGTCATCGGTGTCGCCCGCATGTTGTTCGCACCGCTGCCAAAAGCGGCACCGCAAGAGCGCACGGCAACGCAGGAACCCGTGGCAACGCTAGAACCCGTTGATAAAGGCAGTGCGCGGGAGGATCCGGTCGTCCTGTTCTTGATCATAGTATTGATCGGCCTGACGCTGGCGCTCGGCATATTCCCGGGGTCGATCGGCCAAATCGCTTTACACATGGCTGAGGGCTTTACCTTCTTCTAGGGGATAGTGGAATGACGCTAAGTCTGTCAGATTTTCGCGTCCGCCAACGGGACTATCTCCTGAGCATCGCGCAGGCGATGATATCGCGTCTGAACGTGCGCGCAGTGCTGCGCCTGATCCTGCAAGGGGCAGTGGATATGCTGCAAGGCCAGTCAGGGCTGATCGCGCTGTACAACCCGGATGGGGCCTTCGCGTTCTGGGCCAGTTATGGCCTGCCGCCCGCGCTGGTCGATGCCTTCCAACCGCTCGTTGAGGGCTTGCCGGCCGTGGAGAAGGCAGAGGATTTCGCCATTCCCCATCTTTCGGAGAAGCTCGCGCAGATTGCCGAGGAGACCGGGCTGCTCCTGCGGCAGGTCGTGGCGCTGCCGATGGTGGTCGATGCGGCTGACAGTGCAGACATCGCGGAGGCCGATCTCCGGCGTCGTCGCCTGAGTGGAGAACAACGCCAGGATTTCCTCGGTGTGCTCTTCGTCTTCCGCTCGCATAGCCTGAGCTTCTCGCCGGATGACCGCCAAGTCCTCAAAAGCTTCGCCGATTACGCTGCCATCGCGGTGAACAACGCGCAGTTGTACGAAGCGGCGGTCACAGAGCGCGGACGTCTCGATGCCCTGCTCGAATCCAGCGGCGACGGCATCATGGTCCTGCGTCCCGATATGAGCATCGAACGGCTCAACCGCGCGTTGGCCTCGCTCACCGGCTGGACCGCCGACGAGGCTGTGGGGCGGCAACACGACGAGATCATCGTTTGGGCACGGCAAAGCTCCGAGATAACGCTTAACCAAGCGATGGAACAGGGCTGGCCATCGCGCGAAAGCGGCGCAACACTGGGGCGCACGGCGGCGACCAGCCGCACGCTTTACGTGGAAGGCGAACTGCGGCGACGCAACGGCAGTGTGGTTTCCGTGGGGATCACCTACGCGCCCCTACTAGCGCGCAACGGACGGCTGATTAACATCATCAGTACCGTCCGCGACATCACCCGTTTCCGCGAGGCCGACGTCCTCAAGGATACGTTCATCTCTGTCGTCTCGCACGAACTCAAGACGCCGGTTGCCATCATCAAAGGCTACGCTGAAACGCTACGCCGTCCGGAAGCGCGCCGCAACCCAGCACTGGTCGAGGAAATGCTTGAATCGATCACCGAGGAGTCGGATCGTCTGGCGCGCCTGGTCGACGATTTGCTGGACGCATCGCGTCTGCAGGCCGGCGGGTTGCCCTTCCGCGACGTGGAGGACGTAGACCTGCGCTTCATCGCGCGCCGCGTCATCGAACGCTATGCGTCGCAGGCATCAAACCATCGGCTCATCCTGGATTTCGTCCCGGCGGACGATTTCCCCACCGTACGCGGCGATCCGCAGCGTTTGGAGCAGGTGCTCGACAACCTCGTCTCCAACGCCATCAAGTATTCGCCACGGGGCGGTATAGTCGAGATTAAGGGAGAAGCTTCAACCGTCGAAGTCGTTATCTCGGTGCGCGACGAGGGCGTGGGCATTCCGCTGGAAGAACAAGAACGCATTTTCAGCCGCTTCCACCGGATCGAAAACCCGGAGACGCGTGCCGTTTCCGGAACCGGGTTGGGGTTGTACCTCACCCGGGCGATCATGCAGGCGCACGGAGGACGCTGCTGGGTCGATAGCGTCCCCGGAAAGGGCGCAACGTTTTATGTGGCCCTACCCCGGGAGACTGGTTTGGTGTTATGGCGTGAGCCTGGCGACGGAACGGATCTGGCGCAGCAAACGCCGTTAAATGAAACGATTGTTTTTGATGTATAATCATCCAGACGAAACGCTTAACAATATTGGATGTAAACGATAACCCTGAAGGAGTAATAACAATGTCACCAAAGTATTATGCCACCGTTGCGTGCCCTGCCTGCGGGACGCGCTTTCAGACGCCGGTCGAACAAATTCTCGACGTGCGCGTTAGCCCCGAAGTGAAAAACAGGCTGCTCAGCGGCGGTGTAAATGTCGCCATGTGCCCGGCTTGCGGCAACGGCGGGGCGCTCAATATCCCGTTCATCTACCACGATCCGGAGAAAGAGGTCGCGCTGCTCTTCCTCCCCTTCGGTATAGGCAACGGCGAAGTGGAACGACAGAAACTGGCCGGGCAATTAACCCGCCAATTAATGGACGCCATACCGCAAGAGGAGCGCAAAGGCTACCTCTTCCAACCAGAAACCTTCATCACTATGGAAAACATCGTCAAGCGGGTGTTGGAATTGGAAGGCGTCACGGACGAGGATATGGAACGCAGTGAAAAACAACGCGCATTCCTGGATAAATTCTTGTCTGCCTTGGAAGAAGAATGGCCCGCGCTGCTGGCAGACAACGAAGCGCTGCTCGATGAGAACTTCTTCGGCCTGCTGCAATACACGATGCAGGTCATCGCAATGTCTGGCGCGAGTGGTGGCGACTTCAGCAAGGTAGAAAAGGGCTACAACTACCTTGTTGAAAATACGGCCATCGGCCAACTACTTAACAAACGCACAGAAGTTGTGCGCAAATTTGCCGATGATCCCACGCAAACCACGCTTCTGGAAGCATTGATCGCCGCCCCAGATGACGAGACGGTCAAAGTCCTGGTGCAATCAGGCCTGGGCTTGATGGATTACTCATTCTTCCAGCAATTGGTCTACCGGATGGAGGCCACAGAAGATCCCGAGGAAAAGGCACACCTCACCCAACTACGCCGCAAAATTCTGGAAACCCGTGACGCGATTATGGAAGCCAGTGAGGACATCGCCCGCGAACGCGCGCAGCTCCTCGAAAAGCTGCTTAACACAGAGGATCCACTCAAGATGGCGCGCAGCTATCTCTCCGAGTTGGACGATACGTTCGCGCTGGTTCTGCGGTCCGAGTTGACGGCGGCGCGCACGCGCGGCGACAAGCACAGTCTCGAAGCGCTCCAACGCATCACCACAGTGCTCAATCAGGTCACAGAAGAAAATATGCCGGCAGAAGTCGTTCTTGCGCGGCGGCTATTGATGGCGACTTCGGACGAGCAGGCTCACGAGATTTTGAAGAGCAACCAGCAGTTGCTCCAGCCGCAGTTCTTCCAATTCCTGACCGGTATCGAAGCCTCTTCGCGGGAACAGGGCGAAACGCAAACGGCAGATCAATTGGCACGCATCCGCGCGCTGGCGCAGCAATACGCACCGCAGCCCGAGGTAGCGCCAGAAGCGCCGCCCGCCGCGGCACAGCCCCCCACGCCACCCGAGGACGAGACGCGAACAGCTTCAGGGTTGATTATCGCCAAGCGATAAAAGCAAAGAGTGGTAACGGGTAACTGGTAAGCAGGGATTAGCACCCAATCCCCAATTACCAATTACCGGTTACCCATCACCGAGGAGGAAACGATGGCGGGAAAACTGATCCTGGTAGACGGCCATTCGCTGGCGTATCGCGCGTTCCACGCGCTGCCGGCCGATATGCAAACCTCGTCGGGGGAGCTGACGAACGCCTCCTACGGGTTTGCGTCGATGCTGCTCACCGTGCTCAACGACGAACAGCCCAACTACGTCATTGTGACCTTCGACAAGGGACCGTCGTTCCGCGTGCGGGAATACGCCGAATACAAAGCCCACCGGGAGAAAATGCCCGCCGAAATGCGCAGTCAAATGGAGCGCGTCCGCGAGATCGTGGACACGCTCAACATCCCCATTGTGATGCTGCCGGACTACGAGGCCGACGACGTGCTGGGCACGCTCTCCCGTCAGGCCGCCGAGCAGGGGCTGGACGTCGTCATCGTCACTGGCGACCGCGACGCGTTGCAACTGGTGGACGAGCGCATCACCGTGCTCACCTCCGGGCGGCGCTTCTCCGACACCTTGCGCTACACGCCCGCAGCGGTCCGTGAAAAGTACGGGCTGGAACCGCAGCAGCTTATCGATCTCAAAGCGTTGATGGGCGACACGTCCGACAACATCCCCGGCGTGCGCGGTGTGGGTGAGAAAGGCGGTATCGGGTTGCTGCAAAAATATGGCACGCTGGACAACCTCTACGCACATCTCGACGAACTCACCACGCGCTACCAGACCGCGCTGACCGAAAACCGCGACATGGCCTACCTCAGCCAGCATCTGGGCCGTATCGTGCGCGACGCGCCGGTCACGCTCGATCTCGAAGCCGCGCGCACCGACAAGGGCTACGACCGCGAGCGTGCGCTGGCGCTGCTACAACAACTCGAATTCCGCACGCTGGTGCGGCGACTGCCCGGCGCGGAGGAACCCGGCTCCCAGCAACCAGCTTCCGGCAACCAGCAACTCTTGCTCTTCGGCGAAGTTGCCCCCACCCCGCACTCGGCAGTTGTACCCGGCCTTGGCGATTATCACGCCGTGGTGGACGAGGCAGAACTGGCGGGAATCGCCGCGCGCCTCGGCAAAGCATCTAGTATCGCGGTCGATACCGAAACGACCGGCACAGATGCGCTGCTGGCGGACCTGGTTGGCCTCTCGTTCACCGACCGCGAAGGCGCAGCGTGGTACCTCCCGGTGCGCGCGCCGGAGGGCGAACCAGTTCTACCCCTCGAAACAGCGCAGAAGTATCTCGGCCCCGTACTGACGAACCCACGGATCGCCAAGATCGGCCACAACCTCAAGTACGACGTCGAAGTGCTGTATCGCCACGGCTTCACCGTCGCCGGGTCGTTGTTCGACACAATGATCGCCGAGTGGGTGCTCAATCCCAACTCCGGCAACCTGGGCCTCAAAAACCAGGCCTGGGCGCGTCTGGGCGTGCAGATGACGGAAATCACCGCGTTGATCGGTACGGGCCGCGACCAAAAGACGATGGATCAGGTTGCGCTTGCGCAAGTCACCCCCTACGCCAGCGCCGACGCCGATATGACCTTCCGCCTGTCCGCACTCCTGCAGGCCGAACTTGAGCAGCGCGAGCAGACGGCGCTCTTCCGCGACCTGGAAATGCCGCTGCTGCCGGTGCTGGTCGACATGGAAATGGCCGGCGTGAAACTGGACACAACCTGGCTGGAGACGCTCTCCGCAGAACTGGCGGTGCGCCTGAACGATTTGGAACGCGATATCTACCGGCACGCGGGCACGGAATTCAATATCAACTCGACACAGCAGCTCTCGGACGTGCTCTTCAAACGCCTGGGATTGCCCGCGCGCGGCATCAGCAAAACCAAATCGGGCCACTACTCCACTCGCGCTGGCGTCCTGGAGGATTTGCAGGGCGCGCATCCCATTGTGGATACCATTCTGGCGCACCGCGAGCTATCCAAGCTCAAATCCACCTACGTAGACGCGCTGCCGCAACTGGTCAATCCGCACACCGGGCGCGTGCACACCTCGTACAACCAGACCGGCACGGTGACGGGCCGGCTGTCGTCGTCGAACCCGAACTTGCAGAACATCCCCATCCGCTCACAGGAAGGACGGCGCGTGCGGCGGGCGTTCGTGGCGGGAGATGGCTGGCGGCTGATCGGCGCGGATTATTCGCAGGTGGAATTGCGGGTGATGGCCCACGTCTCCGGCGACGAAGGCCTGATCGGCGCATTCGAACGTGACGAGGACATCCACGCGACGACGGCGGCAGCGGTCTACGCCGTGCCGTTGGATGAGGTTAGTTACGATCAACGGCGCATCGCCAAAGCCGTCAACTTCGGCCTGATCTATGGGCAGAGTGCCTACGGCCTCTCCAAGCAACTCGGCATCAGCGTCGAAGAGGCCGATGGCTTTATCAAGCGCTACTTCGAGCGGTTCCCCCGCGTGCGCGCGTATATGGATCAGGTACAGCGCGAGGTCGTCGAACGGGGTTACGTGGACACGCTGCTCAACCGACGGCGTTTCTTCCCAGAACTCGCGCCCGACAGCAACCTCCCCGTGCAACAACGCCAGGCCCTGCAACGCATGGCAATCAACACGCCGATTCAAGGCAGCGCGGCGGACATCATCAAGCTGGCGATGCTGCGCACCCACCGGATGCTCAAGGAAAGTGGGCTACGCACGCGGATGATCCTCCAGGTTCACGATGAACTGGTGCTGGAAGCGCCGGAGGACGAACAAGAACGCGCGATTGACTTGTTACGCGAAGCGATGGGACAGGCGTTCGAGTTGATCGTTCCACTCAAGGTGGATGTGGAGGTGGGAACGAATTGGGAGGAAATGCAGCCCTAATTCTATCAACGAAAATCAGCATCCCGCCGCTACGCGAAGACTGCGCACCGCGCCCGCGGCTGCTCGAGCAATGCGCAGCGGGATTGGCGCACAAGCTGCTCCTTGTCTCTGCGCCGGCCGGTTTCGGCAAGACGACGCTGCTGACGGTGTGGATTCATCACGAGCAACAGCACCACCATGTGCAATTTGGGTGGCTCTCGTTGGACCGCGAAGACAGCGCGCCGACACGTTTTTGGACGTACTTCATCCACGCGCTGCAAGTCGCCGTTCCGGAATTGGGCGAAACCGCCCTGGGGATGTTGGAAGCCAGCGAGCAACCGCCCATCGAAAACGCCCTGACCGTATTGCTCAACGCCATCGTCGCACACAACCAGCCATTGGCGTTAGTCTTAGACGATTATCACCTGCTCGAAGCGCCGGCAATCCACGAAAGCCTGCTCTTCTTCCTCGAACACCAACCACCCCACTTCCTCCTCGTCCTCGCTACGCGAATCGATCCCCCTTGGCCCCTAGCGCGGCTGCGCGCCCGGCAGCAAATCGCGGAGGTGCGCCAGAACGACCTACGCTTCACCAATGAAGAAGCTGCCGAGTTTTTCCATCGTTCGATGCGCTTGCACCTAGCATCGGAGGACGTCGCCGCATTGGGAGCGCGCACCGAAGGCTGGATCGCCGGTCTGCAAATGGCGGCGCTCTCGCTGCAACGGCAATCCGACGCACGCGCGTTCGTCGCCGCTTTCACCGGCAGCGACCGGTACATCTTCGACTATCTGCTCGAAGAGGTCTTGCAACAACAGTCGCCGCTCGTCCAGGAGTTTTTGTCGAAAACCGCCATCCTTGATCGGATGTCACACGAACTCTGCGATGTTGTGCTGGAACGCACCGACAGCCAGGAGATCCTCGCGTACCTGGAACGGGCCAATCTTTTCCTGATCCCGCTGGATCACGAGCGGCGTTGGTATCGCTTTCACCACCTCTTCGCGCAGTTGTTAGTCAGCCACGGCAAAAAACTCGGCCTGGATGACGCCCCATACCATCGCCGCGCCAGTGCGTGGTTGGAGGCCCACGGATTGCCTGCCGCCGCGCTCGGTCACGCCCTCCAGGCCGAGGATTTCGAGGAGGCGGCGCGCATCGCGGAAGACAACGCATTGGTGATGCTTGGTCAAGGCCATTTGGGGACGCTGGCCGCGTGGCTCGACGCGCTGCCGGAATCCCTCATCCATGCCCGACCATGGCTCTGTGTGGCGCACGCCTGGGCGACGATCTACGCAGGCAAAGTCGAGGTCACCGAGCAATGGCTGGCGCGGGCGGAAATCGGCCTCCGAGAAGGCGATTGGGGCGCGAGAGACGATGAATCCCGGCGTATTGCCGGGCACATCGCGTTGATCCGCGCCCAGGTCTGTGGTCTGCGCAACGATCACGCGCGGACCACACCGTTCGTACGGCAGGCTCTGGAGTTGCTCCCGCCAAAAGATGAGATGGGCCGGATCATGGCCTACTCACAGTTGGGTATTGGACTGCGCCAAGAAGGAGAATTCGACGCGGCAGAAATGGCCCTGGAACAAGCCGTCGCGTTGGCCGAGTCGCAGCAGAGCAATCAGGTGACGATCTTTGCCCGGTATCATCTGGCTGCCCTGTGGGTGTGGCGCGGGCAGCTCGATCGCGCCGCGCAGGAGTTCCGGCGCATCATCCAGAGCACACAAGCAGATAAAGTTACGTCGTCCATGATCTGCCTGCCCTACCAGGCGCTCAGCCGTATCGCGTGCGAACAGAACCATCTGGATGAAGCCCTGGACATGACCCGTCAAGGGTTGGCACTGGCCGAACAATGGGGACACGGCGAGTTCATCCTCACCGGCTATATCGATCTGGCCGAAGTGCTGCTGGCGCAAGGGGATGCGCCGGGCGCACTCGACGCTATGACGCGGGCCAAACACCTGAGCGGGGATATGATCTGGCCTTCGTGGATGGAGGCGCTGGACGTCAAGATGCAGTGGAGCGCCGGGAATCTGGCGGCGGTCTCTGCGTGGGCGCGCGACTTCGAGACTCGCCAAACGACGCTGGTACTGAGTCTGCAGAACGTCGCCATTTATTTGATGCTGGCGCGCGCGTGGGTGATCGAAGCGCGTTGGCCTGAGGCACGGGATTTGTTGCGCCGGGTTTGGGCCATAGTCGGTGCGACGGAAATGATGCGCCGCAAACTGGAGACGCTGATCCTGTCCGCGTTGGCTTATGCAGGAAGCCAGCAATCCCAGAAAGCCGGCGAAACGCTGGAAGAGGCGCTGGCGTTGGCCGAGCCGGAGGGCTACGTGCGCGTTTTTCTGGACGAGGGTGCCGGCATCATCCCGTTATTGCAAACGATTCCGCTGCACAGTCCGTGGCGCGGGTATGCGCGTCACCTGCTGGCCGAACACGCGCGCACAGAAGCCGCCAAATATCCCGCGCGGCCCGGTGACCTGGTCGAGCCGTTGAGCGCGCGCGAATTGGAAGTGTTACATCTGCTCGAAACCAGCATGGACATCCAGCAAATCGCCGCCCATCTGTTCGTCGCCCCCAGCACCGTGCGCACGCATGTCCGCAATCTCTACGCCAAATTGGGCGTCGGTCGCCGGATGGAGGCAATCCAGCGGGGCAAAGAGTTAAAATTGATCTGAAGGATGCAAGAAGCAAGAGGCAGGATAAAAACGACCTCCGGGGTTTCGAGAAGAATCCCGGAGGTTTGTTTTATCCTATCCTCCGCACAATACCTAATTTTGAGGATGACGTCTGGGCCAAGTTTTTGTATGATGAAATGGAAAGAGGTGTGCCATGAACAATCCTGACAGTATTACCGGTCAAACGTACTATCAAATCCAGGTGAAAGGCCGACTGGATGCCGCCTGGTCGGATTGGTTCGATCACTTCGAGATCGTGTATCACGAAGACTACACCCTGCTAACCGGGCCAGTTCCCGACCAGTCCGCACTATTGGGGCTGTTGCTGAAGCTGCACGATTTGGGGTTGACCGTCGTTGCTATCAACCCGATCAACGCATCGAAGCTATAGCCGAAGGCAACAGGACAGGACTCAACAGAAAACAGTAAGGGTTAAGAACCAACCTAGCCAGTTGACCAGTCATCAACTCCCTAAGTTACTGATGCGGTTGTGGGATTTTTGTCTTATAGTTTTATGAAGGCCCAAAATTCTCAAAAAAGCGAGGTTAAATTATGCTTTACAGATGCTGTCTGATCGTGCTGCTTATCGTTAGCCTGGCAGCTTGTCGTCCATCGCCAACACCCGTAACGCCAACACCGAGTCACACGCCAACGCCAGCAGCCGAAATCGCACCTACCGCGATGCCGACTGGCACACCAGAAGCCACACCGATGACAGAGCAGCAGGTCGAGACGTATCTGGACGAGACGCCGCCGGGGTCTGAGCCGGTCTTGTTCCGGCCCGGTTCGGTATCGACTGGGGCGATTGAACTCTCTCTGGCGATTCATCCCAACCTGCAAGAGGTCTACTTTACCCGCCTGGAATCCGGCAAGGCGACCATTATGGTCAGCCGCCAGACGGACGATGGCTGGACGGCGCCCGAACCGGCATCTTTCTCCGGCGAATACGACGACGTGAACCCGTTCGTCAGCGCGGATGGGAAAAGGCTGTATTTTGCGTCCACGCGCTCGCCGGACGGCCAAACGCACATTTGGGTAACCGAGCGAGACGGCAACGAGTGGTCGACCCCCACCCGGCTGACCTTACCGCTGGAATCTGCCAACGGTGAATCGAGTCCAAGTCTCACGCGCGATGGCACGTTGTATTACGTCGCCGACTATCCTGAGCTTGGTGGAAACGGGCTATATCGCGCCCAACTCAGCGATGGGACGTACCAAACGCCCGAAAAAATCGATCTTCTGGTTGACACCGGTGAAATCGTGGAGGTCGAACCCTTCGTCGCGCCCGACGAGAGCTTTGTGCTCTTCTACTCAGCCGGGCGGCCCGACAATTTGATGCCGAACGGCAGAACCGGCGACATCTACATCGCCTTCCGGGATGGTCAAGGGCAATGGAGCGCGCCGCGGAATGTGGGCGTGCCGGTCAGTTCGTCCGCCGAGGAAAGCACCCCCACCCTTTCGCCGGACGGCCAATACCTGTTCTTTGCCAGCAATCGCACCGCCGGACAGCGCTTCCCGGACCTTTACTGGATCGACGCCGCGTTCCTGCAAACGCTCGAGCCGGTTGAAATCAGCCGAGACGGACTTCCCCTGAGCGCCAACGACTTGATGCATGGCTTCGACTTCGACCGGCCGGTGGACGAAGCGGCGTTGACGCCGCCCGTGCAAGCCGCCACACCGCTGAACACCTTCGAAGGCCGCCTGGAACTGCTGGGTGAACCGGAAGGTGGGCACGTCGAGATGGTGTGCGGGCAACTGGAGCCGGATCACCGTTACTTGCCGGAGTTCGATTTCGCGTTCGTACAGAGCGATGGTTACCTGATCCCCGTACAGCGGGGGCAGATTATTGCCGAGCATCCCTTGTGGAACCTCATCCTGGAGCCGGGGCGCGTCTGGCAGGAAGCGGGCGATGGCGACTACTCGCGGGCATCGCTACCGTTCGCGCTGATCACCAAGGGCAACAACGCGACGTTCAACGGCACGCTGACTTTCCTCTTTAACGCGCAAAGCGTCTCTAAAGTCTGGTATCAGATCACCCAGGAAACCACCAGCTACACCCGCGCCAATCTATGGGGTTTGCTGGATGCGACCTATTACCCCGGCCCGGTGGACAAGGCGGAACAAATCCGCGCCGACTTCGCCGCCGAACTGGCGGCCCGCCTGCCGACCAAGCTTATCGAGGCACTGGCCGAGGATTACCCAGACGTGGATGTCTCCGCTTTCGGACGCGGCGTCACACCCGCGCACATGACGTGGTACGGCGTGATGGTGAACGGCGTCAATTACGTCGGCGGCTGCCAGACGCGCTTTGGAACCTACCCTTACTGCGAATCTATGCGCGCCACCTCGTATTCCACCGCCAAATCAGCATTCGTCAGCGTGGCGTTGATGCGTCTGGCGCAGAAATATGGCGCGGAAGTAGCCAATCTGCTGATCAAGGCTTATGTCCCCGAATACGCTGCCAGTTCAGGCGATTGGGAGAGCGTCACTTATAACCACACAATCGATATGTCCACCGGCAATTATTTCTCGGACGGCTTTATGGCCGATGATACAGGCGCGAAAATGAACGAATTCTACGGCGCACAACCCTACAGCGCGCGGATCACTGCTGCCTTCACCGCGCCGAATGTGGCCGCGCCGGGCAAGCAGTGGGTCTACCGCACCAGCGACACCTTCATCCTTACCCGCGCCATGCATAACTACCTGCAAAGCCGCGAGGGGCTGGAGGCGGACATTTACCAATTTGTGGTAAATGAGGTCTACCGCCCACTTGGTCTCGGTCCGGGTGTGTACACAACGATGCGCACTGCCGATGACAACTGGCAAGGCCAGGCCGAGGGCGGCTACGGGACCTGGTGGATTCCCGATGACATTGCCAAGTTGGCTTTACTGCTGAACAACAACGGCGGTCAAATCAACGGCGAGCAAGTCTTGCATCCCGCCTTGCTCGCCGCGACGATGCAGCGCGATCCCGCGGACCGTGGCGTCAAGATCGACAGGCGGCAAATGTACAACAATGCCTTCTGGGCCACGCACTATACCGAGAGCGATGGCTTCGACTGCGAGTTCTGGATCACGGAAATGCAGGGCGTCAGCGGCAACGTGGTGGCATTGTTCCCCAACGGCATCACCTACTACTATTTCAGCGATAACCAGGAATTCACCTGGGACGCAGCGCTGCGCGAGTCCGACAAGATGATTCCCCTGTGCGTCACAGCGCAGACGCCTACCCCCATGCCCCAGGCGACTGCTCCTGCCGTCAAGAATCTGCGCGAGAGCATCGACTTCAGCACCGGCAAAGGGCCGGTCTATAGCCAGGACTGGTCTCCCGATGGACGCTTGCTGGTGACGGCCGATTATGATCAAGTGCTCGTGTGGGACATCGAAGCACGGCGCGAGGCGGGCGTGTTGGAAGGGCACACCGACTTTGTGTGGGGATTGCGCTGGTCGCCGGACGGGAGCGTCCTGGCTTCGGCCAGCCAGGACGGGACAGTGCGATTATGGGACATGGCAACCTATAACGAGATCGCCGCTTTGCAGACGGGATGGGCGTTTTGCGTGGATTGGTCGCCGGATGGGAAGACAGTGGTGGTGGGCAACCGGACCGGCAGAGTGCAACTGTGGGACGTCGAGACCCGGCAGTTACTTGATAGCTGGCAAGGCGCTACACCCTCTATCGTCATCAGCGTTGACTGGTCACCGGATGGCAAAACCGTGGCTGCCGGTGAGTTTGACGGCAACATCGTCCTGTGGGACGTCGCAACCGGAAAAGCGCGCCTCACACTCGCGGGATATACGTCCGCCCGGCGCGATGTGAATGGCTTAGCCTGGTCGCCGGACGGGCAGCTACTCGCCACAGCGCATCAGGATGGGCAGGTGCGACTCTGGGATGGTGCAACGGGCGAGTTGGTGCGCGCCATCGACGCGCATCGCGGCTGGGCCAGAGGTGTCGCCTGGTCACCGGATGGAAAGTGGCTCGTCTCAACAGGCGAGGACAAGCGTATTTGCCTGTGGGACCCGGAGACAGGCTCCGAGTACGCCGAGCACCACAATCGCTTGCCCGTGTGGAGCGCGGCCTGGTCGCCGGATGGGACTAAAGTCGCTTCGGGCGGCGGCGGTTACGAGCAGCCACACGTCGGCGCGACGATTGTGTGGGCAGTCCCCACCGAACCATCACCCACCGTCGCGATACCCGCCTCCCTCGCGCTCTCCGCACCGCCGGGGAATCCGCCGGTTCTGGATGGGCAGATTTCTGCTGGCGAATGGGACGGCGCGTTGCGTCAGGAATTCACCGACGGCGGTGAACTGCTGCTGATGCACAGCGATGGCTACCTCTACGTGGCGGTGCGGACAAATTTCACCGCACCCGCTGATGTCGTATCCGCAGTCTGCCTGGCGCGCGGCGACCAGGTCTTTATCCTTCATTCGTCCGCCTCCCTCGGCACAGCCGTTTTTCAACGTGACGGCGCGCAGTGGCAAGCGACGCAAACCTTCGACTGGGCGCTCAACGAGCTGTCCGAAGACCCCGCAGAAGCGGAGCAGCAGCGGCAGATCTACCTGGCGGAAAACCGTTGGCTGGCGACCCTCGGCACGGCGACTACGACCGGGGAAGTCGAGTACCAGATTGCCGTGCCGGAGGAGCAGTTCTCTCTGGCGATGGCCTATCTGCTGCCGCCCCGCACATCCAGACTCGAGGCGGCTTGGTGGCCGGCTAATCTCGCAGACGATTGCCGCAAGATTAGTCTGCTGCAAGGCGATTCCGGTCAGGGGAAGAGTACCCCCTTACGGCTAAAGTTTGCACCCGAAACCTGGGTCACGGTCGATCTCAGCAAATGAAAAGGAAAGGAGTGGCTTATGTTGCAACAGTATCTCTTGATCATCTGGCAATGGATGAGTACAGTCTTCATAAAAATGCTCGTGGTCTGGTGCGCCGCCACACTCCTCTCTGTTCTTTGGACGCGGTCGGAAAAGACGCGCGGCAAGGATGATGTGTTTGCGTCGCCAAGACGCGAGGGTATACTCAGCTTGTTCGTGATGCTGGGGATCCTTGCGCTTTTGTTCGTCCTTCAACTTCTACAACTTCCCGAAGATGCTTCGTTTTTGACCAGAGGGTTGCTGCTCACCGGAACGTCACTGCTGATGTGTCTGCCCATTGTCGTCATCGCCAAAATCCGCCAGCAAGGGTCAGTAACAGTGGGGGTTTCGCGTGAAAATCTGCCAGCGGCGCTGACATTGGGCATCGTATTGGCGCTTGCAACCATTATCCTTTTTGCCGCAATAACGCTACTCGGAAAAGGCACCCTCGCGCCCAAAAGTCCAGTGACGCCACAACGCCTGCTGTATTTGATCACGACCTTCACGATTTCCGCCTTTGCCCACGAGTTCATCTATCGCGGTTATCTCCAGACGCGGCTTGTCGCATGGGGCGGGACCGTCAAGGGGCTGCTGGCGTCTGCGCTGATCTACGCGCTATGGCACTGGCCCAAGTTCATCCAGGCCGGATTCAATGGGATGACGATGGCCGTGCAATTCATCGCGCTCTTTGCGCTCGGACTGGCGTTGGGCATCATTTACCATCGTAGCAGAAGCATCATTCCCGCAGCGCTGTTCCATGCGAGCAACGATCTGGCGCAAACGTTATGGTCAATGGCGTGAATGAGGAAACTGACCTACCAGGCATGAAGAGAAAAATCGGTTCGGGCATCAAAACGATCGTTGTGGCGAGTTTGCAAATCGCGCTTGTGTTCGTGGTCATGCAACTGGCATTTACGCCTTTCAGCTATGCCCCCACCATTCTCGGATACACAAGCGGATATCTGACATACTTGTTATATCCCGTGCTCCTGTATTGGATACTGAGGCTCGCCCACAAAGGGTTCGACCGGCTTTCGATAAATGGTCTGGGGTTCTCATGGCGGAATTTGCCGCTGCGTATCGTATCAGGCTTTGCAGTAGGGACAGTTGCGGCGCTGGCTGTGGTTATCCTGACGGCGTTATGGCAACCAGAAGTCACACTGGAACTGTCAAGGCCAGGCGTCGCGCCTAAAGACCTGCTCAGCTTACTTGCCGATGTGTGGGAAACCAGCTTCGCAGAGGAATTCCTGTTCCGAGGGTATTTCCTGGTCGCGCTTTTGCGCCGTAAAATGGGAGCGCATACCGCTGTGGTTTGGAATGTCCTTCTCTTCACACTGGTTCATTTTATGGTGAAGCCGTTATGGTGGTTGCTGCCCATAGCCGCAACAGGATTTCTGTTGAGTTATTTGTATTATGCGAGTGCTAGTATATGGGCGCCTGTCGGTTGCCATTTTGCCATAAACCTGGTGTTTGGCTTAATCAACCGCAGCATTGCACTACAACTCAACGGAATAGAGGGAAAGCTGGCGATAGTGGCGGTGGCGGAGTGTGTCGTCTATCTGGCCGTCGCGGCGTTGCTCATGGCGTATCATCATAAAAAAGTGAAAGCCGGCAAGTCCGACTTTCCGCATCCAGCACTGACACCCGACTACGAGAAAATGCTATGACGAAAAAGCTCGTTCTCATTTCGATAATCATCATCGGCCTGTGTATTGCCTGCCAGCCTGTCGCATCACCTGACGATCAGGCGACGACACCTACGCAGGGAAGCACCCTTTCACCAAGTGCAACACCCCACCCCACGGCGACAGCAACTCCAGCAGCTAAACCAACCGTCGCACCTTCCGCCACGCCTGTCCCGGAGCAAAAAAACATGTCATCCTTTAATGACAGTCCAAACGGCATCATCGCTTTCTACTCCGATCGCGACGGCAACCCCGAAATTTACACAATGAACGCCGACGGGAGCGACGTGACACGACTGACGAACGATCCTGGCTTCGACGATAGCCCGGCGCTTTCACCTGACGGCGCGCAGATCGTGTTCCTGACGGCGCGGCACGATCCCAGCCCCAACTTTCCCGATCTCAAATACGAAATCTATGTGATGGCGAGCGATGGGAGCAACCCGCGCCGGTTGACCGAGACCGATGCCGCCGAAGATCACCCGGCCTGGTCGCCCGACGGCAGCGCCATCATCTTCGATGCCGACTACGACGGCAACGGTTTCTACGAAATCTACACAATGAACGCGGATGGGACAGACGTGACCCGTCTAACCTCAAACCCTGCAAACGACCAGTTCGCCGATTGGTCGCCGGATGGAATGCAGATTGCGTTTTCGTCGGATCGCAACGGCAATTGGGACATCTTCGTGATGTAGGCGGACGGCAGCAACCAGCGCGCGTTGAACGACAGTCCCAACTGGGAGTTATTCCCGGCATGGTCGCCGGATGGAGCGCAAATCGCTTACAACGGCATGGCTCCCCGCTCCCGGAATACCGAGGTTTTCGTGATGAACGCCGATGGCAGCGACGTGCACCAACTCACCGATTCGCCGCGCTTCGACGAGAACCCGGTTTGGTCGCCTGATGGCAGCCTGATTGCTTTCCAGACCGAGTGCGACGGCAACTTCGAGATCTATGTGATGTCGACGGATGGTAGCAACCAGCATCCCCTGGCGGCGCATCGCGCTGACGAACTCTGGCCTTCCTGGGGACCGGCAGCACTGCACATTAGTGCGACAAACCAATTGAAGGAGGCAACGATATGAGTATCACATTTCGACATTACACCGGACCAGACGATTACCGGCGCGTGGATGCATTTCTCATCGAACATCACCAGCCGGGAAACCTGGATGGCAACTGGCTCGAACCGGCCTGGGAATACATACACGGGCATCCCTGCATGGACACCTCATCTCTGGAGAAGATCGGGATTTGGGAGAATGCAGGAAAGATCGTCGCCGTCGTGCATTATGAATCGAGTTTGGGGGAAGCTTTCTTCCAGTTCCACCCCGCCTACCGGCATTTGCGTCAAGAGATGCTCGACTACGCCGAAGAAGCCCTGGCCGGTCCAACACGGGATGGCGCAGGAAGGTATCTGAAGGTGTACGTCAATGACAGCGACGTGGCTTTTGCTTCTCTGGTCAAGGCGCGCGGTTACGTAAAAGACGTGGAGGAAGCCCGGCCACTCGCCAGGTTTGACATCCCCGATCCCATTCCTGCGATCACGCTGCCCGCGGGCTTTTGCCTGAAAAGTCTGGCCGACGAATGTGACTGGATCAAGGTGCACCGCCTGCTGTGGCGCGGCTTCGACAATCTGGACGAACCGACGATCAACGATGAGGAACTGGAAAGCCGGAAAAAGATGTTCGACACCCCCAAAGCGCGCCCCGACCTGAAAATCGTGACGCAAGCGCCCAATGGCGATTTCGTCGTGCTCTGCGGCATGTTCTACGAGCCGACCGGCCGGTTCGCCCTCGTCGAACCCGTGGCGACCGACCCGGATTACCGGCGCATGGGGCTGGCCAAAGCCGCCGTGCTGGAAGGCATCCGCCGCTGTGGAGTTCTGGGTGCAACCGTGATTTATGTCGGAGCAGATCTGGAGTTCTACCAGGTTATCGGATTTCGGAAGGTATACGATAGCGAGTGTTGGGTAAAGTGTTTCAACTGTCACGCAAATGAGTAGGGGGATACAATGGAGGATCAACGATTGGAAAAGCTGGCCGACGTGCTGGTCAATTATTCGACCCAAGTAAAACCGGGCGAGTGGGTGCACATCACCGCGGGGCGTATCGCCGTTCCGCTGGTCAGAGAGGTCGTCCGCCATGTGCTGGAAGCGGGCGGGTATCCGACCACATCTCTGGAGTGCGACCAGCTAGAGGAGGTTTACCTGGCCCACGGCAATGATGCGCAACTGCAATGGGCTTCTCCGGTGGATATGTTCGTGGTGCAGAACATGCAGGTGTCCATTTTCATCGCCGCGCCTGAGAACACCCGCGTCCTGAGCGCCATTGATCCAGCCCGGCAGCAGATACGGCAGTTGGCCTATCAGCAGTGGATGGAAACACACATGCAACGCTCCGCCTCCGGCGACCTGCGTTGGGTGATGACGAATTATCCCTGCCTGGCCCTGGCGCAGGAAGCCGAGATGAGCCTGGCGGATTACGAGGATTTTGTCTTCGGCGCGACCTTTACAGACCAACCGGACCCGGTGGAATGCTGGCAACAGCTTTATACCGAACAAGAACGCCTGATCAAATGGCTGGCGGGCAAGAAGACGCTGACGATTCGCGGCCCCCACGCGGATATCACACTTTCTATCAAGGGGCGGACATTCATCAACTCCGCCGGCGACCAGAATATGCCCAGCGGGGAGATATTCACCGGCCCGGTGGAAGATTCGGCCAATGGGTGGGTGGAGTTCAGCTACCCGGCCATTATGATGGGGCGCGCGGTGGAAGATGTGCGCCTGGAGTTCGAAGACGGCCGGGTGGTCAAAGCCACTGCCGGAAAGAACGAGGAATTCTTGCTGGCGATGCTCGACGTTGATCCAGGCGCGCGCTATCTGGGGGAGATCGGGCTAGGCACGAACTACGGCATCCAGCGCTTCACCCGGGACATTCTGTATGACGAGAAGATCGGCGGCACCTTCCATTTGGCAATCGGGAACAGCTATCCCGAGACCGGCGGCGTCAATCAATCCAGCATCCACTGGGATTTCATCTGTGACGCCAAAACCGAGACGGAAATCCGCGCGGACGGCGAGCTTTTCTATAACAATGGTCACTTCGAGATATGATGAGCCGTTTCGAGACTGACACAAAGGAGCACCCATGAACACCGAACTCACCGAAATCACACCCGATATTCACTTTATGCGTATCACTGTCACCACAATGAACCAGATCTGCAACCTGAGTGAAACGCTCTCCCCGGCCCAGCGCAATATGGTGGCGGACAATGTGCGTTCGATCGCCGAAGCGCACTTCTCTGAAAGCGTTTGGATGCGTGCGATTTACGCCGACGAAACTCCGATCGGTTTCATCATGACCCACACCGGCTCGGACTACGAAGATGGCATTGACTGTCCAGGCGTCTTCCTGTGGCGCTTCATGATTGCCGGACCGTACCAGGGCAAGGGCTATGGCAGACGCGCGTTGGAGAAGCTTATCCAGCATCTGAAAGCGATGGGCGTGCCGCTGCTATATACCAGTTGCGAGCAGGGCGAAGGCAGCCCGGAAGGGTTTTATCGCAGGTTGGGATTCACGCCGACCGGCGATCATTACGACCACGAAATCGAGCTGGTTTTGCGGCTGGACGCTTACGCCTTCGATCCTCAAGACTAGGAAAAAACCCGGATACCTGTCCAGTCAAAATACTGTCTGGTTGGCGGATATTTCGAAGAGCATTTCTTGATATACTTTTTAAGAACTGTAAACAGAATGTTTATACCGTCGGTAATCAGGGATCTGAACGTAAAAGACCTTGTACGAATGGAGGGAAGCCAATGAATATACTCAGAACCTTGGCTGCGAATCATCCTGTCATATTCTCACTCGGTTTAGCGTTTACCTGCTTTGTGTTGCCGCTTTTCGTGACGGGAATCATCTACAGCAAGTTGTCCCAGCGCTACGGTGAAGTCGCCGTGACGCTGATGAGATTGGCCGTGACAGCCGGCCTCCTTTGGCTGATATGGCGTCTCGATGGGTTGGAAGCGTCAGGTGTCACTCGCTTGGGCCGCTGGGAAGGCTGGCTGCTCGCCGTCATAGGCGTGCTCTACTTTACTTGCGCGGGCCTCTACGCCTTCTATGGCAAAGTCGCGTTTGACGTCTCAAATCTGATCCGGCCGCCGGCTGCCCGCACAATCGCCCTGACACAGATCGTCTTTGTGTTACACGAAGAAATCCTGTTTCGCGGTGTGGTGCTCTATGTTTTGTTTCGCGCCTGGGGCCATACCGTACCAGGAATGATCGGGAGTGTAGTACTCACGGCTGTGCTCTTTGCGATTCCGCATATTGTAAGCATTTTTGTGGGCACCTCGCTGTCTGCGACACTGCTGTTAATCGCGGAGGGGTGCATCATCGCAGTGTGGTGGGGGGCGCTGGTTCTGTGGGGTGGAAGTCTATGGCCGGCGGTGCTGCTGCACTATGTTGTCAACGTCGTGGTCGCAGTGCAGGGCCTGACCGTGCCGATGGTTACACCGGATACCCTGGCTTACCGGCGGCTTCTGTGGTTCAGTATCCCGCTGGGAGTACTCGGTATTGGATTGCTTGTGTAAGCATGGATACGATGAAGGGGTGAGTATGGCTATCTCTTTGCCCTTAGAAAGGAGTTTATTATGGTAACGGACAGCTATCAAAACAAAGATGAGCGCATCACCCGGGTGGAAAACGGCCTTGTGCCCATGTCGGCGGATGCTCAACCGCAATGGGGCAGCAGGGCTACACTGGCAGAACGAATGGCGCATTACCAGGCGCCAGGGGTAAGCATTGCGGTTATGGATGAACACAGCCTCGGCTGGGCCAAAGGCTATGGAGTGCGCGTTGCCGGCGGGAGTGAGGCCGTGACATCACAGACCCTGTTCCACGCCGGCTCTGTCGCCAAGTCGCTTTCGGCGGCGGCGACCCTCACCCTGGTAGAACAGGGGCTTTTGAATCTGGATGATGACGTGAACGATCAACTCGTGTCCTGGCAAGTGCCGGAGAATGAATACACTGCACGAGAAAAGGTCACGCTCCGCCGTTTGTTGAGCCACTCTGGCGGTATAAAAGATGGTCTGACTGACAGTGGCCCTCCTCGGGATCCCATGCCCGTGTATGTTACCTTTGGAGACGAGGTGCCCGGTATACCCCTCAAACAGCTTTTGGAAGGCATGCCAGAGGATGATATCGAACCCACACGCGTGGTTCAAGTCCCAGGGACCGGTTTTCGCTATGCCAATGCCGACTATGCAATCCTGGAGCTGCTTGTCGAGGATCGCCTTGGCCAGCCTTTTGAGGACTTGATGCAGGCCACAGTATTGGATCGCTTGGGGATGGCCCTGAGTACTTATCGCCAGCCTCTTCCCCGAGAGCTGCGCGCCCTTTCTGCCAGTGAGCACATGTGGGATGGCAAGCCGATGGCAGGCGGGCGGGCCAATTATCCCTTCCATGCTGCCGGTGGCTTGTGGACCACGCCAGGCGATCTGACTCTTTTCATGATTGACCTCATGAAGGCATACCAGGGTGAACCCGAGCATATCCTGTCGCCGGACATGGCCCGGCAGATGATGTCGCCGCAAATCGAGACGCCGAATGGCCCGCTCAGCGATGCTTGTGGCCTGGGAGTGGCGTTGCAAAGCGCCGGTCAAAGGCTTGCTGTCTGGAATGCCGGGGGGACCTGGGGCTCAAGCAGCATCTTCTGGTTCTATCCGCAGGTTGGAAAAGGTGCTGCGGTGATGATCAACAACCGCCGTGGCTTCTACCTGCTGTTTGAGATTCTGCTGAGCGTCGGTTTAGCCTATGACTGGCCGATGAGGTAAAAGAAAAAAGTTGCAGAATAAGGAGAACTGTAATGGAAAAAAACCAGGGGCGAAAGGAAATTGCTATCTTCTTCGTGCTCCTGATCTTCCTGACGACCATCGTTTACTTCTGGATGTTCGGGTCAGGTGGTAAAGGTGAGCTGCCATCTATAGTTATGATGTGGGTTCCCGGCATCGCTGCCCTTTTGACCCTGGCGATATGCCGGCTCCATCTTGGCGAACTGGGCTGGAGGGCGGGGAAACTCAGGGATTGGGCGCTGGCGCTGGCCTTCCCTATCCTGGTCTCCCTAATCGCATACGGCAGCATGTGGCTCAGCGGTGCGGTTAAGTTTTACCCGGACGAGGTCGTCAATTATCGCTGGATCAGAATGCTCGGGTTTCAGACACCTGCTTCTTTCTACCTGGGAGTTCTTTCCAAGGCGTTCCTCGCCTCCCTGATGGAGTTGCCATTTGTTTTGGGCGAGGAGATCGGATGGTCGGGGTTTCTCGTTCCCCGTCTACGAAAAATCTTCTCCGTTCCAGCAACTTCAATCATCGTCGGAATAATCTGGTCCCTCTGGTACTATCCGGCGATCATCGGCGGGTTCTATTACGTAGAGGCTCCCCTCTGGATTGCGCTGCCTGGATTCAGTCTGGTCCTTACAGGCGCGTCGTTTTTCCGCACAGTTCTCGTTTCGAGATCGAGAAGCCTCTGGCCAGGAGTGATCCTCAACATCAGCAACTATATCTTCCTGATGGGAATGTTCTACGATATGACCAGGAAAAGTGAGTACTCCTCCTGGCTGGTCTCGAAATCGGGCCTCTTTCTGGCGCCGTTTACCTTGCCTACGGATGCCTCTATTACTTTCTTACCAGGGACAAAGCTGAAGAAAAAGTCCAAAAAAGGAAGCGCAACCCCCTGGTCACCATTGGGATCGCCCTGGGAGTGCTGGCCCTGATTGTGATCCTCATCTGGCCCGCTGCGCCGCTCTGGAGACGACTGGGTCTGGAATCTTTCTGCATCCAGGGCAACTGGCCCCATTTCAAAATCGTGTCCTGTCCTTCATCGCCGGAGGCGACTATGGTTGTTATCCCACGTCCGTTACCCACCCCAAGCGGGCAAGGTCCGATCCCCATCATCGTAGATGACGACGGCAGCCCGGACGGCATCGTTGCCCTGCTGTACTTCCTACGCAACCCGCTGTTCGAGGTCAAGGCCGTCACGATCTCCTGCGGTGAAGCTCACCCAGAGGTGTTCGCCCCGCACGTCCAACGGCTCCTGGCCGGGCTTGGCAGGCCGGACATCCCGGTCGGTGTGGGACGGGCAACACCGCTTGAAGGCAACAACGCCTTTCCCGACCCGTGGCGGCAGGCCAGCGACGAGTTCTGGGGCGTACCTTACCCCGAAGCGACGGTCACGCTGGAAGCCGTACCGGCGGCACAACTCATCGTAGACACGCTCAACAACGCCTCCCAGCCGGTGGTGATCTTCGTCAGTGGGACGCATACCAACCTGGCCGAAGCGCTGCGTCTCGATCCGGGCATCGTGGAGCACATCCGTGCGGTCCACGTGATGGGCGGGAGCATTCATATTCCGGGCAACATCAAGCACGATTGGCCGGAGATCGACAACGAAGTGGCAGAGTGGAACATCTGGGTCGATCCGGTGGCTGCCGCGGAGGTCTTCGCCTCCGGAGTGCCCATTCATCTCGCGCCGCTGGATGCCACGAACCGAGTTCCCTGGACGGCGTCGGATGCACAGGTGTGGGCTTCCTCTGGATCACCAGAAGGAGTTCTAGCGGGGGAACTCCTGCAATGGATGCTGGATACATGGTCCGTAAAAAGCGTCTATATCTGGGATCTGGTGACAGCAGTCAATGCCACCGATCCGGCGCTCTGCCCCGAAGTCCCGCTCGCGGTAGACGTCCTCGTCGAACTCGGCCCCAACCAGGGGCGCACGGTAGTTACGGATCAGTCGCAAAACGCGACGGTCTGCCTCAGCCCTGACGCAGAACAGATGCGGGGTCTTGCAGCAGGTGTTCTGGGGCGCTAACGATTTCCAGTAAACTTGAGTGACTATGGATATACCAAAATTTGAAACTGAGCGCCTGATCCTGAGAGCGATCGCACGGGATGACAGATTCGCTATCTTCGAGAACTATTCCGATCCCGATGTCGCAAACTGGTTCTTTGATCAACCGTATACACAGATTCAACAGGCTGACCAACTCATCAGCGAATTCATTGCCAAGTCTGCAGAAGGCAAAGGCATGACCTGGGCGATCCTCTTGAAGAAAAGCGGTGAATTCATCGGCACGTGTAGTTATGAGGATTTCATGGCCAGGTCACAGGGCGAGATAGGATTTGACTTGGCAACGAGGCACTGGGGCCATGGCTATATGACTGAAGCCCTTAGGGAGATCATTGCTTACGGCTTTACCGTACTTGATCTCATCAAGATCGAGGCGCATACGTATTCGCACAACGTCAGAGCCAGGCGAATGCTTGAAAGGCTGGGGTTCAGCGTGGATTCAGTCGATGACGACTCCCACTGCTATGCACTGAACAGGGCAGATTGGAGATGAATCAGGGGCACGTGTACACGGCATTGTTCGTCATCCACCAAAATACTAAATTTTGAGGATGACATCTGGATTATCTTCGCCTATGATGAATCATGAAAATACGGTGGTCGACCACGCCGTGATAAGGAGTTGAGTTTATGAACAGGCTAATCGCTTTGATCAAGAAGCATCAAGTCATCGCCTTCTTCATCCTCACCTTCGCCATCACCTGGGGGCTGGGGTTCTCCTACGACGCAGTGATAAGAAAGGGCAGCTTTTTGCTGGCCCCGTTGGTTTTTGCCGCTACCTGCGGACCTGCGCTGGCGGGGATCATCATCACGACCATAACACGCGCCCAGCCCAGGGAAGGGACAAAACGCGCATACTGGATCGCCTTCCTTGTGGCATGGGGTGTATCCACGCTCGTGTTTCTTGCCAACAACATCGTGATCAACCATGCTCCGTTCTCACCCATCATAGCCGGTTTCACCCTCGTTTCGGTGCTGCCGGTTGCCTTTGTGATCAGCATGGCCTATTCGCGCATCCCGGCAATGAAGCGCTATCTGGCTTCGTTAATTCGACTGCGCGGTGTGTGGGGGTGGGTCCTCCTGTCGTTAGTCTTGTTTCCGGCTTTGGTGCTGCTCTCCAACCTTGTCGGCGACCTGCTCGGCAAACAGTCCATTGCAGCCAGACCGTTCTCGGGAACGGGTCTGGCGTTGATCGGTCTGGTCGCAGTCAAGTTCTTCTACCAGCTCTTCTTTTTCAACGCTACCGGCGAGGAGGTTGGCTGGCGAGGATTTGCACTACCCAGGATGCAGTCGCTCACCAGTCCTTTGGTTGCCTGTCTGCTCCTGAACGTTTTCTGGCCCCTGTGGCACCTGTTTTTGTGGAAGGCTGAAGGAAAACCGGTCTATTCCCTGGAGTATTGGGGACAAACGTACCTGACACATCTCTCAGCCACTGTGACGCTTGGCTGGCTGTATAACCGCAGCAAGGGGAGTATCCTGGTCGCCGGTATCGCCCACGCCGCCGCCAATACTACCTTTGCCTTTTTCCCCAACCTGGACTATGCGGTTTACAACTGGATCGTAGGAGGGGCTGCGCTGGTGATGATTGTGGTTGACCGGATGTGGAAAAAGCTACCCTCCGACCATCCGGCGGTTTACCGCGAATAAGTGAAAAGGGGCAAATCTTGTCCATCCAATCCGTAGCCCAGATTGCACTGGCGATCATGTGGTTGGCGACAACCGTTACCTGCGCCATTGTGCTCTATAGGGAAACCCGAAATAAACGTGCTCCCGCCAGGCTGAATTGCGGATTCACCCTTGTCTACGCGGCGGTGTTGCTCTGGTATCTTGTGTGCAGCGCCCTCTCACTCAGCCGACTGCCGGATTTTCCCCCACTCGTATTCGCACATTGGCAGTTTGGACCGCTGGCAGTGGCGCTGGTCATCGCCTTGTTGTTCTGTCTGACGTTGGTCTCCGATAAGGGTGCGCCCCTTCTTCTTCTCGTATACATTCTAGCCACACTGCTCGTCCTTGTGGCGTGGCATAGCCGGGTCACGGCAGAAGCAGTGGCTCTAGGCATCGCGGTTTCCCTTATCGCCTTCGTGGCAGGAGGAATCCTGTTCTGGAAAAATGCGTTCGTTCCAAAACCGAACATAATCATCTTTCTGGTTTTTGTTCCGTTGATGTTCATCGCAGGAAGCCTTTTGATGGCCCACACTGGTTTGGGGGAAATACAGTTGCTTGAGGGAAAGTACGGAGAGGCCTTGCTGAGCTTCCTTTGGGGTTGTGTACTGTTCCTCCCCCTGGGACTGGCGAATGCCATTGACAGACAAGAGGATTACCCCTGGATCAACCGGTGGTGGAAGCCGCTAGTCGTTCCATTTTGGTCTGGAATCAATGAAGAAGTCATGTTCAGGCTTTTCCTGGTTCCTCTGTGCTATGCGCTGTTGCGGCCTGCCTTCGACGGACACCCAGGTCTGGCCCTGATAGCGGCGGTCCTTTTCAGCGGCATCACCTTCGGCTTGTCGCACGGACGGACCTGGAAGCATTTCGTATTGACAGGCTTGTGCTATGGCGTGCCCATGGCCGTTGTTCTCGCCACGCGCGACTGGGAACACGCCGTGGGTGCGCACTATATAATCAACCTTGTCCCATGGGTGATGACCTTCCTCAAAGCCCAGCGCAAAAGAAGCCAGCCTATTTCGGGAAGTAAGGTAATCGATCATGTTTGAAAAGGCTAAACCATTTGCGATAGATCGGCGGCGAATTGTCTTGTTCGTGTTGTTCGTCGGCATGTTCATTGAGGAACAGACAGAAAAACAGGAGGGAAATGACGCTTTACAAACTAGAACCCAGCGAATATTCACACGCACTCACGGCTCTGCAAGGAGTTGAACATGCCCTAGCCGTCAATGCTGTGATTGAACACAAGGCTCCGGGATGGATCGCCGTAGACCAGCACGAGACGCCCCAGATCGTATTGGCCTCCGCGCCAGGGGCGCATTATTTGATCGGCGATTATCAGAATCCAGCCTTTAACCAGGCATTGGTCCAGTTGATTGTCGGGGAAATCCTCCCGCACGCCAAAGAAGATGGTTGGGCCGTCTTTAATCTGCATTACTTCCCCAACGGGTGGGAAACGGTGCTGGACGATATTTTTGCAGACATGGTGGTGGCAAAGAACTATCAGCGTTTGTTTAGGTTCCGGCAACGACAGATTGACTGGCAGACGCTCATCCCGCCTGGTTTCACGATGAGAAAAATAGAACCGAGTTTGTTGTCAGAAACTCACATCAAAAACATCGAGTCACTGCGCGAACGATGCGAGGATTATCGCGATTCTTGGGAGATATTCTTCGAAGACGGCAGTTTTGGATATTGCCTGATCCACGACGAAAACATTGCGGGCTGGTGCGTATCGGATTATGTGATCGAGAATCATTGTGAATTGAGCCTGCATACCGATGAAAAGTACCGGCGCAAAGGAGTTGCCACACTCACTGCCGCCGCGGCCGTTGACTATTGCCTGGCAAACGGACTGACCGACATTGTATGGAACTGCTGGAGTCACAATATAGCCTCGGCAGCAGCGGCTCGAAAAGTAGGCTTTGAAGAAATCTTGCAACACCACGCCATCCACCTCTGGCTCAATCCGGTGGATGGCTTTTTAGTCAACGGCAACCTGGCCTTGATGCGCGGAGACCATCGTGAAGCCGCCGAATTCTACGAAAAGGCATTCGCCCTACTAGCCGAACCTGGCACGCAGGACAAACAGTATAGCCTCCTGGATTGGAAGGACACAGAAACCACCTATCGCTACCACGCGGCTTGCGCCTGGGCCTTGGCAGGAGACAGAAACGCTGCGTTGAGAAACCTGGAAAAGGCCTGGGAAAAGAACTCTATTCGGCAGGGTGGCTATTAAAACAAAAGAAGTAGTCTTTTTATGAAACGACCTGACGCTTACAAAGCCTACCTGTTCCTGTCCTTTACATCGGGCATCCTGTTCGCCGCAAGCTTTGGCGCGCCGTTCTACGAGACGGTCACAGCCGGGCTGACCCCGTTGCAGCTTGTCCTGGTTGGGATTGCGCTGCGGCTCGCCATGCTGTTCTTCGAAGTGCCGACGGGCGTCGTCGCCGATCTGTATTCGCGGCGGCTGTCCGTCATCATCGGCCACGCGCTGATGGGACTGGGGCTGATCGCCGAAAGCCTGTTCCCGGCCTTCGTCCCCATCCTGCTGGCGCAATTGGTGTGGGCCGTGGGGTACACTTTTATCAGCGGCGCGACCGAGGCCTGGCTCAGCGACGAGATCGGCGAGGAGCGCGCCAACCGGGCTTTTCTTACCGCCAACCGGTATGACCTGAGCGGCAACGTGGTCGGGGTACTGGCCGCCACGGCGCTGGGTAGTTTCACATCGGTTGCGACGGCGCTCTTCGTCACCGGCGCGGCGCGCGTCGTCCTGGCGATTTCGCTCATCTTCCTGATATCCGAGCACGGATTCAGACCCGTCAGGCCGGAAGAGCGCCAAACCTTTCATCGCATGGCCGACACCTTCCGCAAGGGCGTGCGCACCATTCGCCTGCGCCCAACCATGCTGGCGATCTTGGGCATCAGCCTGTTCTACGGCGCGACGGGAGGCTTCGACCGCTTGTGGGTCAAGCACCTGGTAGATCGGTTCGAACTGCCGATCTTTTTTGGCAACAACGCGCTGGGTTTCTTCGGTATCCTGGAGCTTGCCAGTATCCTGCTCGCGATTACCCTGACACATCAGATCGAAAAGCGCTTCGATGCCAGCCAACCCCGAGTCGTCGGACGCTTGATGTTCGCCATCACGGCGGGGATTGCCGTCTCCATCGCCGGTTTCGCCTGCTCCCCGTTCCTGTGGCTGGCGCTCGTCCTGTATTTGGTCATCTATAGTTTCCAGGAGCTGCCCGACCCGCTCCTGGCGGCCTGGATGAACCAGCGTCTCGCACCGGACGTGCGCGCTACCATTCTGTCGATGATGACACAGGTGGGCGCCATTGGACAGGTACTCTGCAGTCTGGCCGTCGGCGCGCTGGCGAATGTTTTCTCGGTGCCGCTGGCGCTGTCCTTCTGCAGCTGTCTGCTGACCCCGGCCCTCGCCTTTGTCCGCCGCGCCGACCTGGCCCACCAGGATCAGCCACAGAGTCAGCAATCAATACGACCGTGAAGGTGATCCTATGGGAATCTCAAAACCGGAGGTCTCGCTATGAAAAACAAAGCTCTTTCCGATGTTCGTTCCGCACTACAAGCGTTCCAGGATGCCTACACTGCCCGTGACCTTGCCGGGCTGGACGACTTTATGCAGTTGTTTGTCCAGGATGACAGCATCGAGATGATCGGCATTGGCGCGGCGAAACGCGCTGCCAACGAGTGGTTCGAAGGTCTCGCGCGTGTCCGGGAAATCATCGAAAGCGATTGGCGGTATTGGGGGGATGTCCGACTGGATGTAGACGGCGCGAAAATCACCGTTCGCGGCGACGTGGCCTGGCTTTCCACCACCGGAACGGTGACGCAGACCCAGGTTTTCGATACCGCCATCCAGTTCCACCTCAACGATATGAAAGCCATCCTCGAGCAAGAAGGACTTTCGGCTGATGAAAAACTGATGGAAGCCACGCACTACGGGATGCGCCGGCTGCGCGAACGCGCCAAGGGATTGGGACACAGTTGGCCGTTCACATTCACCGCAGTCCTGGTGAAAGACGAAGCGGAATGGCGTTTCCACACCCTGCATTGGGCCATGCCGGTGGATTAGCCATCTGCGCTGAAAAACTCCCCTAGTGCCTAGTACACTCACCGGGGTTTTGCTTTATGCTATAAAAGGTATCAGCTCAAGAAAAAGGGAGAAGTGGGGGGTTTGGGGGCGGGCTACGCCCGCCCCCAAACCCCCCACCCCCAGATTTTTGAGAAGATACTATAAAAGTAAAGTTGCCATGCTGGAGACAAACAAAATGCACAACACAGATTGTGCCCAATCACTCACACTGAGCGATACGCCTGCGGAGAGAGATATCGCCTTTATCAGACAGCGCATGGCGGAGTACAACCGCGCACAAACGAACGGTGAATACGACAAGCCAGGGATCGAGATCAACATGATCTTGAAGGATTCGCAAGGAAAGGTCATCGGCGGGATCAGCGCCAGCACCCAAGTGCGGGTGATGTACCTGGAGACGCTCTGGGTGGCGGACGAGCACCGCAAGCGCGGCTACGGCCGAGACCTCGTGCTGGCGGCGGAGCGCGTCGGTTTCGACAAAGGCTGTATCACATCTCACACCTGGACCTTTTCCTTCTCGGCACCCGGGTTCTATCAAAAGATCGGCTATGAGGTATTGGGCATCTATGACGGGTACCCGGATGGGATCACAGAGTCCGTTCTCGGTAAGCGTCTCGAACCTCATCCGCGAGTTGGGCGGGAAGAGAACGGGCGATTCTCGATCCCTGAGGATATGACGGAAGAGGAAATGGACATCGTCTATGCGGGACTTGAGCGTCACGTCGCTGAACAAATCGGCCACAAGCGAGACGGGATCGGGATCAAACTGGTGATCAGGGATTCTGCAAACGACGTCATTGGCGGGCTACTCGCCTTCACGACAATAAGAAATCTGGTCATTGAGCTGCTCTGGCTCGATGAACGGTACCGCGGGTGCGGTTTGGGCAAAAAGCTTATACTGGAAGCCGAAAGAATCGCCAAGGATAATGGGTGCATCGCAGTGCAGACATCCGTCCTTTCTTTCCAGTCTCCTGAATTCTTTCGCCGGATGGGATATACCGTGTTCGGGATGTCCGATGGATACCCCGATTCGGTCAAGGAGTATTACCTGATCAAAAAGTTCGGATCGTGCAGATAGCCCGACGGCCTGGAGTATGAACAATGTCACAACAATACGAGACCCTGTCATTTGGTAGCCTAAAAGTCTTCTTCACTGCACCTGAACACGCAGCTGCCAAATTGATTGGCAATGCCGCCGAAAAGAGCGCGCGCCTCATCCGCGAGCATTGGGGATTGGCGATGCCGCCGGAGGTGCGCCTCTACGTGATGACCTCGTGGCTACAACCCATGTTTCACGCAGCATCCTGGCCCCGGAAAATCTACATGGGCGTTATGCTGCCCCTCTGGTATTGGCGCGCCCGGCGTCTCTGGCAAGCTGCCGGCGGGTGGGCGCAGCCATTGGGACGTCGGCGGATGGTCGGCGTGAAGCCGCCCCGGCTTATCCAGACCAGCGATTCGGGCCTCGGCGCGCGCATCTTTATGCCGGAGACGGACATGGCCCGCAAAGCGGAGCAGATCACCTGTCACGAACTGACCCACGCGGCAACCGCACACCTCAAGTTGCCGTCGTGGCTGAACGAAGGCTTGGCGATGCTGACGGTAGATCGTTTCGTAGGGTCGCGGACGGTCCAGGCAGAGACTGTTGCTGCGCTGGCCCACGCATCGGACCTGTCTCGCTCGCGCCGCCTTCCGCAAGACCCGGATGCGCTGGTGTACGTCTACGTTCGCGGCTACTGGCTGACGCGCTACTTCGAGGAGACGCGGCCAGGGCTGCTCAAGAGCCTGCTCACACAGCGTCACACGCCCGCCGAATTGGAAAACCGGATCGCCGCCGCCTACGGGATAGAGCAAGCCACATTCTTGCGCGACCTGGATAGGACGGTCGCGGCATATTTTGAGCCAAGCGGATAAGGAGTGAAATGGACATTCAACACAAACACCTGGATGCTTGTCTGGTCGCCACGGCTAAATTCGTGGTGCAGCGCCGGACCGACATCGGCCTGATTCTGGCGCAACTGGCGCAGGAACTGCCGGAAGAGGCGATTGCCGGAGCGCCCTTCGCTCTCTTCCAGTTCGTCACCAGCGTCACCGATGGGTACGACGCCGAAATTGGTTTCCCGGTCAACCACGAAGTCACCACACCAAGCCTCCACACCAGGACGCTGCCGGCAATGGAAGTGCTCGCGCTCGTGCATCAGGACACGCCGGAAAAACTGCGGGAGACCTATCGCGTCCTCTACGCCTACGCCAACGAGCACGCTATTATCTCCGACGAATTTGGCCGCGAGGTGTACACGGACGCGGCGAATCCAGGCGGGCTGGGAACCGAAGCGCAGTACATCATCCACGATTGGAACGGTAAACTGGCGAGTGGCCTGGAACGTGTCCTGGGCCAAGAAACGCGCGGCGTTGTCATGCAGGAAAGCGAGACGCTGAACATAGCCTCCCGCGCAGATGATCGCTTCCTGTGGGTCAAAGGGATGCTGGAACGGCTCGATGGGCTGGCGGACGAGCATCAAAAGTACGACATCCTCTCCGGCTGCGCCCACGTCTTCCCGCCGGGCCAGGTGGACAAACTCAAGGTCGTCTTCGACGCAGCATACGCCCAGACCCGAGACGGTCTCCAGGCCGTGGATGCCGTTCTCGACTTTATGGAGGCCGATCCCGGTTGGAGCGAAACCCGCCCCACGCGCGAAGGCTACACGATCTACGCCGCCAAAGGTCCCCGCGACCCGCAAGCCTACGCCGAAGCCCAAACCGATCTCGAACGGCGCAGGGCTTACTGCTTTTGCCCCTTGATCCGCGACAATCTGGATCAGGGGATGCCGACCGCCTTCTGCTACTGCGGATCCGGTTGGTATCGCCGGCAATTTGAGGGCGCGATTGGCAAGCCGGTCACCATTGACATCGTTACCTCGGTGCTTCGGGGCGATGATGTGTGCCGGTTTGCCATCCACCTGCCGGAGGATCTATAAAACGGCTGAATGACTGGTAGAATAAGGAGGGTCAATGAACGCGCTTAAGTCTTTTGCAACAAATTCCCCGGTTCTGTTTGCGATTTGTTTGATGGTGGTTTGGTTTGTGGCGGCGCTGGTCTTTATGGGCATCGCTTCAGGCGTCCTGCGCAAGCCTTACGGCGATACCGTCACAACCACGGTGGGACGGCTCGCTGTAACGGCCTGCGTGTTGTGGTTGGTATGGCGGTTGGGGTGGCTGGAAGCGTCAGGGATCACCCGGTTGGGCCATTGGCAAGTCTGGCTGCTCGCCGTGGGAGGGATACTCTACTTTGCCAGCGCAGCCCTCTACGCCTTCTACGGCAAGGTCGCCTTCGATATTTCAAGTTTGATCCGGGAGCCGGCATTCCGCTCGACTGTCCTGACAGATGCTGTGGTTGCCCTGAGCGAAGAACTCGTGTTTCGTGGCGTGATGCTGTATGTTTTGCTTCGCGCCTGGGGCCACACCCGGCAAGGGATGATCGGAAGTGTAGTCCTCACCGCCGTGCTCTTCGCGCTATTGCATATCACCAACGTTTTCACCTACGGCGCCTCGTGGTCTTCGGTGTTGCTGGTGGCTGCGGAGGGATGTATCATCGCGGCGTGGTGGGGGGCGGTGGTGGTATGGGGAGGAAGTCTATGGCCGGCGGTATTGCTGCACTTTGTCGTCAATGCGGTGGTAGCCGTACAGGGTCTCACGACGCCTATGATCACGCCTGAAATTTTGGCCTACCGGCGGCTCTTGTGGTTCAGTCTACCGCTCGGCATCCTCGGCATCGGGTTGCTGGCGCGGATAGTGCTTCCGCCCATTGTAACCGATGCTTCTTGACGAAGAATAAGGAAATGCTCGTATCGGATCACAATCCGGCGCTGCGTAGACGGCGGATTGTGATCTGCCTTAAGCGTTGAAGTAGGACGATTTTTAGGAGGAGGTGAACGGTGAAACCAGGATTATGGTTTGTTTTACTTTGCGTCATAGGATTGGCAGCGTGTACTGCAAAGCAGACTGATCTCGCGCCACAACAGACCGATGACGGCTGGCAAACTGCCACTCCCGCCGACGTTGGACTGGACGATTCCAAGCTGCACGAAGCCGTCGAGCGCATCAAGGACAAGGCGTATCAGAACGTGGATAGTCTCCTCATCGTCAAAGACGGCAACCTGGTTTTCGAGGCTTACTTCGACGACTACGAGTGGGATTACGATAGCCCGCAATTTCGCGGCCAATTGGTCAAGTATGGGCCGGAGACCCGCCACAACCTGGCCTCTGTCACTAAAAGCGTCACCTCGATCCTGATCGGCATCGCGCTGGATCAGGGTAAGATTCAGAGCGTGGACGATCCGGTGTTTGACTACTTCCCGCATTATGCCCACTTGAGCGATGCGCGCAAGGCAACGATCACGTTGAAGCATCTGCTCACAATGTCTTCGGGCCTGCAATGGAACGAAGGCGAACTCCCGTACAGCAATCCCAACAACGACCTGGTCCGGCTGTTCTACGAGACTGATCCTATCGAGTACATCCTGTCCAGGCCGCTGGTCACCGAACCCGGCACGCAGTTCTACTACGGCGGCGACAACGCCAACCTGCTCGGTGAAGCGATCCGCTCGGCGACGGGCCAACGGATGGACGCTTTTGCCGAAGAGGTCTTGTTCGGGCCTCTCGGCATCACCGATTACGCCTGGGATTTCATCAATCCCGACATGATCCACGCCTCCGGCAATCTTCAACTGCGGCCCAGGGACATGGCCAAGATCGGTCAGTTGTGCCTGAACGGCGGCGTGTGGGAAGGCCAGCGCATCGTCTCGGAAGCGTGGATCGCCGAATCCACCCAGAAGCACGTCACCCATTCGGCGACGAGCGGCTACGGCTACCAGTGGTGGCTTGAGACCTACCGGGTGGGAGCGATTTCGGCGGACACGTTCGCGGCGTTGGGATGGGGTGGACAAAGGATTATTGTGCTTCCCGCTTGGGAGATGGTCGTCGTTTTCACGGGCGGAAATTACGCCTCTGGGGATCCGTCGGAAGAAATCCTCACGCGCTATATCTTGCCGGCGGTGCGGAGATAAGCGATAAGGAGAAAACCATGACTGGTGCAACCACACAAAAACCATCGAATGATGTGACGCAAGGTGTCGTGAAGTGGGCCGTCCGCGGCATGTTCGCCAAGGTCGTGGTGGCTTTGATCCTGTTCCTCTCCGCCGGGCGCTGGGATTGGGGGATGGGTTGGGTCTATGTGGGCGTATTTTTCGCCTTTGACTTGGCGACAGCTATAGTCGTCCTGCCGCGCAATCCGTCATTGTTAGCCGAGCGAGCGGAACTTCAGAAAGGCACCAAGGGGTGGGACAAGATCATTGTCAGGCTGGCGGCAGCGTACCTCCCCATAGCTTCGTGGATCGTGGCCGGGCTAAATGAGCGGTGGGACTGGAAACCGGACGTAGCGCCGGCAGTGCAGATCATCGCACTGCTGGTGACGCTGGTTGGCTATGGCATCGAGGTGTGGGCGATGGGCGTCAACGCTTACTTCTCGACGACGGTGCGGCTGCAAAGTGAGCGCGGGCACAAAGTCATTACCACCGGCCCCTATCGCATTGTACGCCATCCGGGCTACGTGGGTGCGATGCTGTTCACCTTGAGCGCGCCGCTGCTGCTAGGATCCGTGTGGGCGTTGATCCCGGCGTTGTTGTCGGCAGTCTTTTACGTCGTGCGGACGATTTTGGAAGATCGAATGCTGCACAAAGAACTGGAAGGGTATCCAGAGTATGCCGCCGCTGTGCGGTCCAAACTATTGCCATGCATTTGGTAGAAGGAAGGGAATACGGATGTTTAAGGAATTAAGTTGTGATCAATTTGAACGTGTAAAACCCTTGTTTACCGGGTTCGACTACAGCCTGTCCATCCGCGCGGCGATGGAAGGAAACAACCCAGGGCGGATTTTCGTGGATGATGTAGAACACCCGCGCACCGCGTTTGGACTGACGGTCGAAGGCTATCTACTCGCCGGAGAGCACGACAACCCGGCGACGTTGGAATCGCTGCGCGCGTTCATCCACGAAAAGCTCTTCACCGGTGAAGTGTTCGTGAACGGCGACGACTCTCTGTCGCTCGCCGTGCATCCCGAAGCGTGGGAGGCCCGGTTGCCCGAGCTGATCCCCACCCACGAGGCCGAAAAGCTCGAACGCTACCACTACCTGTGTCGCGAACTGGCCTTCGACTGGCGCGCCGCACTGCCCGACGGGTACACCGTCCGCCGTATAGATCGGGACTTGCTAGAAGCTGACGACATCATTATCCCAGAGGCCATCGGCGAGTGGAACGACGCAGAAGAGTATTGGGGCAGCGTCGAGAACTTCCTCACCAACGGGATCGGCTTTTGCGTGCTGCACGAAAACCAGATCGTTGCCCAGTGTACGGCCGACTGCTTCGCCGGCGAGCAAATCGACATCGGCATCGTCACCGCCCCGGTTTATCGCCACAAAGGGTTGGCCAGCATCGCCGCTGCCGCAACGGTGGAATATTGCCTGAATCACGGCTTCAAGGCCGTCGGCTGGCACTGCAATGCGGAGAACGTCGGCTCGTGGAAGACGGCGGAGAAGGTGGGCTTCAAACGCAACCGCGAGTATGCCTACTACTTCTACATCTACGATCTGGTGAATCATTGGGCGGAATTGGGGTGGCTGCACTTCCAGCGCGAAGCCTACCACAAGACGGTGGAGTATTACGAAAAGGTCTTCACTGCGCGCGACGACAATCCCGATTACTACTATCACCTGACTGCCCTGGCCTGGGCCAATCTCGGGGACGCACAAAAGGCGCTGACCTATCTCCGCGCCGCCGTAGATCACGGCTGGACGCACGCCGAATGGACGAAACAACAACCGGCCTTCGCCATCCTGCACACCATGCCCGAATGGGAACGAATATTGGCTGCAATGTCGCTACGTACCGCAAGCTTCTAGCTTGCGACTTGCGGCCCACAACAACGGCATACTAAAAATTGTACACGGATTTCACGGATGCTACCGATTTGTTATAAGAGAAAATCCGTGTTTTCCGTGTTCATCCGTGTACTAGGATCGTAGACGATCTTGATGAGTACACATTTGGTGTTTTCAGGAGGGGATCGTATGAATCATTTCAAAGTGATACTCGGCATACTACTCATCTCGATTTTGTTGACCGGTTGTCAAAAAGCGCTGGCCACACTACCGACAGTAACGCAACAGCCAACAGCCACGGCCACACTTATAACAGCCGTCACGCCTTCGCCCTCGCCACACGTTGAGGAGCAGACGACCGCTACCACCACCGTCGAGTCGCCGCCCGCCGCTACATCCGCGCCGGTGGAACTTCCCGCCGTCGCCGAGGGCCTGCAAGGGCTGGACATCGACACGTTCTTCGAGGAATCCTACACACGCATCGGACTGCGCTGCCCCGAGTGCATCACCACCCTGGGCCTGTCGGAGGCGCTCGGCGTGCGAAAAGACCAACTGAACGACATGTCCGGCGCCTACATCCGCGAAACCCAGTCCCTGGAGAAGGCAATCCTGGCCCTGCTCAAAACCTACGACCGCGCCGCACTCACGCCGGAACAACAGCTTTCATACGACGTGTACGTCTGGTATCTCGAAGACCAGATCCGCGGGCACGAGTTTGTGGACTACGACTACATCATCCGGCCCGGCGTCATCGGCTACCAGGATAACCTCGTGCAATTTTTCACCGACATCTACCCGTTGACAAATAAACAGGACGCCGAAGACTACATCACATGCCTTTCGTTGGTGGAAACCCAGATGAAGCAAGTCGTGGACCGCCTGGAACGCCGTGCAGAAATCGGCGTGGTGCTGCCGTGCGACATTCTCCCGTGGATGGGGAGCAATCTGCGCGCCATAGCCAACAGTGACGCGGATGAAACACCGTTCTACACAGCCTTTGAGGAAAAGTTGAACGCACTGGACACCATAAGCGCTGCCGATAAGAAAACGCTGCTCAAAGCCGCGGAAGACGCCATCGAGAAGTCCGTACTGCCCGGTTTCGACGCACTGGCCGGCCTGCTGGAAAAGCAGCAGCGCACCGCGACCGGCGACATCGGCGTGTCGAAAATCCCCAACGGCGAAGCGTACTACGCCTATCTCCTGCGCCACTACACCACCACCGACCTGACCGCCGACGAGATTCACGAACTCGGCCAGCAAGACCTGATCCGCATCCACGCCGACATGCGCGTTCTGTTCGACAAATTGGGTTATCCCGCGGGCGAAAGCCTGCCCACCTTATACAACCGTGTGGCGAGAGAGAGTGGTTTCCTGCAGGGCCAGGCCATCTTGCGCGAATACGAAGCCATCATCGAAGCTGTGAAAGCCGACATTGCCCCCGTGTTTGACCTGCAGCCAAAAGCTGATGTGATCGTCATCGGCGTGCCAAGCGGGGGGTACTACCTGCATCCAGCAGTGGATGGCTCGCGCCCCGGCGCATTTTACGCCAGCAACACCGGCTCGGAACCCAGGTTCGGGATGCCGACGCTGGCCTATCACGAGGCCATTCCCGGCCATCACCAACAAATCGCCATCGCGCAGGAACTCCCCCTACCCTTCTTCAGAAAGGACATGGGTTTTCTCGGCTACGTCGAGGGCTGGGCACTCTACGCCGAACGCCTGGCCTGGGAACTCGGCGTCTACGAGGATGACATCTATGGCGACCTGGGCCGCTTGCAAGCCGAAGCCTTCCGCGCCACACGGCTGGTGGTGGATACCGGCATTCACGTCACAGGTTGGACTTACAATCAGGCCGTGGACTATATGCTACAGAACACCGGCATGTCGCGCGACGCGGTCGAGTCGCAAATCTGGCGCTACATCACCTGGCCTGGGCAGGCGACGGCGTACAAAGTCGGGATGATCGAAATTCTAGAACAACGGCAGCGGGCGATGGACGCTCTAGGGGATGACTTCGATCTGAAAGCCTTTCACAACGTCGTCCTAGGCAACGGCAGCGTGCCGCTTGAACTTCTGGAGAGGTTAGTGGACGACTACATCGCAACGGCTCAAGATTGATACGGAATCTCAAGGATGACCACTGTGCCGTAATCAGGAGCCGTCTGTACCTCAAGTTGACCGCCAATCATAGCCGCCCGCTCGCGCATCCCGGCAAGGCCGAAATGGCCCTCGGCTACAAAGCGCGCGGGGGCGACGCCATCGGCGATACCGCGCCCGTCGTCGGTGACAGTTAAGCGCAGCCGGTCGGGATACTGCGTCAAGCGCACGGCGATTTCGGAAGCGTCGGCGTGTTGAAGCGCGTTACGCAGCGCCTCCTGGGTGATGCGAAAGATCGCCAGCGCCACGTCGTCGGGCAAGCGCAGCGCATCGGCGTTGATTTCGATGTGAATGGGAGCCTGTGAGCGCGCATCCAACGTCTCGACGAGGGACCTGAGGGCTGTTGGTAGGTCATGTTCCAACAGTGGGGGACGAAGATCGTTGCAGATGGCGCGGAGCGCTTGCACTGCCTCATTAGAACGGGTTGCCAGACTTTGGAAGGGCATGCCAGTGGGAGCTGCCTGAGCCTCCAGGGCCTTGAGATCGCGAGCGATAGCACACAGGTCTTGCAACACACCATCGTGCAGTTCCCGCGAGAGTCGCCCGCGTTCCGTTTCCCGCGCCGCGATCACCTGCCGGTACAGCGCGCGCAATTCCTCGGCTGTGCGACGCTCCTGTTCGGCGTAACGCGCAGCTTCCAACACTGCAGCCGCTTCGCGCCCCAACGTGGTGAGACAGTGCAGATCTTCCGGCGAATAATGCCCCTTGTCCTCCCGCACCCCTAGTAGCCATAGACCACGCAGGTCAACGCCGCGCATCAGGGGAACCCATACCTGCGCCCAGGTCAGCTCGGGTGGTCCTTGTGCGATCAACTCCGCCAGCCGTCCGCGATCAGTTTTTTGCGCCTCGCCGCCCGAAGCGACCCAGCGCACCGCTGCATGACTGACAGGCAATCGCAACGCCTCCTCTCCGACGGCGAGCAACTGGTGGGCTTCAGGGAGCAATAATTCCGCGCGGGACACACCGCACGCTCGCGGGATTTCTTCGGTCAATACGCGTGCCAAAGCCTGCTGATCCACCGTCGCGGTCAGCTTACGCCCGTACTCCACCAGCAGAACGCTGTGGTCAATCGAACGAGTCCTACGTCGGAAAATCGATTTGAGGTTCATCAATAAGGTTGAAAGTTGAAAGTCGGCTGACAATGATTACGTTTTACGGGTCACGTTTTAGATCAAATGCCGCTCCACTGCAATCTGAATCGCCTCGTAGCGGCTGCGCGCGTCCAGTTTGCGGTAAATGGCGCTGAGGTGATTCCGCACCGTGCCCGCCGAAATGTGCAACGCCTGGGCGATTTGCGGATTCGGCAGGCCGCTTTGCGCCAGGCGCAGAATCTCCACTTCCCGCTCCGACAACGGCTGCTCAACAGTCTCCGTGCGCGTGGCCTGCGCCAATGCCTCGTAAGCCTGCGGGCTGAGGTACAGCCGGCCATCGTAGAGGTCGCGGATAATCGCGCCGATGCGGGAAACGTAATCGTCGTCTTTGAGGATGTAGCCGCAGACGCCAGCCTGCAACAACGTACGCACGCGAGCCGGTTCGAGGTAGGCGCTGAGGATGCAGATACGCAGGTCGGGAAAATCGGCATGCAAGTCCCGCGCCACCGCCAGCGCGTCGAAGGTTGGCTCGATGAACAGGTCAAGGAAGAGCACGTCGGGGCGTGTCTTCCGCACGAGGACTGCTGCCTCGCTCCCCCGCCGCGACTCGGCAACCAGGCGGATGTCAGGTGTCGCCTCGGTCAACGCACGCAATGCAATCGCAACATGCGGGTGATCATCCACAACAGCAATGCGAATCATCGTTCCTCCCTTTCTGAAACCGGCGCTTACTCCAAGTATACAACCGGTCGTACACATCACAAGAGAAGTTTGCCTCAGCCTACTCTTCTGACCAGTACTCTCCCTGTGATACTGTCATGCGTACCTATGATCACCGCACGCAAGTGATATGACGGGCGCCTATAGAAAATGCCGGGGGAAAAAGTTATGATAATGGACAAGAAACAAGGTGCAGGACGCAAGAACTATGGAGGGAAGTACACCATGTTACGTGGAGAAAACTTGACATTGACGTACAAAGACGGCGAATCCACGCTGGACGCCGTCCACGAGGTTTCGGTAGCCATTGAGGATCACCAGTTTGTCGGCATCCTGGGACCGTCGGGATCGGGCAAAAGCTCACTGCTGTACATGCTGAGCGGTTTACGCAAACCCACGATGGGCGAGGTCTACCTGGACGGCCGCGCCTACGGCAAGATCGCGGAACGCGAGCGCGTGGCCTTGCGGCGCACCGAGTTCGGTTTCGTCTTCCAGCAGCACTTTCTCATCAACTACCTCACTTCATTGGAGAACGTGATGGTCGCCGCGCCGCTGCAGGACAAGGCGCACATAGAGCAGGCGAAGGCGCTGCTGGCCGATTTAGGCTTGGGCGACAAGCTCCACCGCTTCCCCTACGAGCTGTCGGGCGGTGAGCGGCAGCGGGTGGCGATTGCCCGCGCCATGATCCACCGCCCACGCGTCATCTTCGCCGACGAGCCGACGGGTCTACTCGACCGGCGCACCGGCCTGCAGGTGATGGCACTCCTGCGCGGCTACCGTGAGCAGGGCAGCCTGATCGCAGTGACCCATAACCCCGAAATCCTCGCCGAGGCCGATCTGGTCATCAGAATGCGCGATGGGCAGGTCGTCGAGGTTCAGGATCGGTTGACGCGCGCCAATCGCACCAACGACGTGACCGAGTAAGCAGGCTATGAATCCACTATCACCCCTAACCTACCACCGTCGTCACAGGCAACATGCTGCCTTGCTCGCAGGCTTGGTCGGTCTGATGACTCTTGCTGTCTACTTGCTGTACACTCTATCCAGCGCCAATTTTGTCGAATCCATGCGCATGGCAGGCATGTACCTGGAGAAATTTAGTGTAGTCTATCCCAACTCAGGCGACGAGCTAGATCCCACCATCGTCACTCAAATTCGAACTCACCCAGATGTCGCGCACGCGTTCCCGGTCAAGACAGAGGTAGGGATCAAGTACACCTATCCACTGGGCGGCAATTGGGACCTGGCCAATATGATGGGACTGAGAGAGGCGGACATGCCAGTGGTGATGGAACTGTGTAACGCTACCCTGGTCGAAGGAGAGATGGTGCAACCTCGTACCGATGGGCTGATTCTGACCCGGGAACTCGCAGCCAGCGCCGGTCTCCAGGTCGGCGACGTCCTCGATTACAGGCTAGACAGCGAGCGCTTCGAGTTCGTCCCTGTCCCATTGCAGGTCGTCGGTATTATGGACAGCGATGTTAAACTGGGCATCGTCTCCTTTGAATACTTGGACAGCCACCAGGCGACGATGGGCGGCAGTAACATGATAGTCATTCCCAGGGCGGGGCGCGAACAGGCTGTTCTCAACTTTTTACACGACGAGCTTGCTGAAAATCTCGTCTATGTCGCATCGTCGCGCGTGGTCAAGGCCGAAGTAGCGGATATGCGGCAGTTGGTCAATCTGGTTGCTGTACCGATCTCGGTCATCGCCTCACTGGCCAGTGCGCTGGTCATCAGTGTCATCAACTGGATTGCATTGATGCGCAGGCTGCGGGACTTGGGCATTCTCCACGCTATGGGGTTCAACAAAAAGTGGCTGTTAGGCCGCATGATGGGAGAGACCGGCGTGCTGGCTGGCGTGGGATTTGTCGCCGGCCTGGGCCTATCGTGGTTGGCCCTGCTGGCGATAGAAACCTTTATCTTTGTACCAAAGGGCTACGCGCTCCCCATCATCACGTTACCCTCGATTGTGGTCACGCTGCCCATTCCGATCGCGATCCTGCCCTGCGTCTACTTTAGTCTGCGACACGTCCTCTCGCGACTGGACACAGTAAGCATTGTTGAGCGTGGAGCGTTAAGCACCGAATCAACACCGCGCCTGGCGTCCGCCGCCGCAGTTCGCTTTTCCAACCCACACGCCTCGGGCACGTTCTATAGGCGCCACCGAGGCCGTGCCCTGTTGCTGATCGGCAGCATGGCTCTGATGATCATGGCCACCGTCATCGCCCTCTTTTACCTGACGAACGACATCGAGGACCCCGAGACTACCGTCCTGCGTTACGCCAGCCGAGTCCTCGCGTTGCATGGGGGCGACCTCGCTCCAGTCGCCGTCGCACAGATCAGGACACATCCCACCGTCGAGCGGGTTGTGCCGACGATCGGCATATCCATGTTCAGTGCACGTATTCCCGTCCAGGGTACGACCGACTTGGTCACATTTGCAGTGTCCGAAGACGATGCCCGCTACCTGGCCCAGGTCTACGGTCTGGAATTGATCGCCGGCCACTTGCCGCGTTCGCGTACCAATGACGTCGTTATCTCGCAGGCGCTTGTCAAAAATCGCGATCTGCACGTTGGCGATGTGATCGGCAATCCCGATGTCCCAGCCTACCCCGGCGTCCGATCATTAGAGACCGAGTTTGTCGTTTCGGGCATTTTTGCGTCCCCAGAAGATGGACCTGTCAACTGGCTATCTCTTGCCTCCATCGAGTTCGTCGAAAGCCACAGCGCTTTTACTGGCAGACCCGTGACGTTCCTCGCCGTACCACACGCCGGACAGAAGGAGGCAATGGACAATTGGTTGGAGCAGGATTTGGCCAGTCAGGCTGTCGAGGTCTGGACGTATCGGAGGGATATCGCCTACGCTCAAGAGGCGAGGCACTCCCTCATCATCACTCTGGCTCTACTGGAAAGCGTGTTAGCCACGGTAGCGGCCATTACCCTGGTGGTGCTGAACACGATCTTTGTCTCACAGCGCCAGTCTGAACTGGGTATTCTTAATGCGCTGGGGTTTAGTCGTCTACGACTGATCTGGCGCACGGTACGAGAGACGGTGTTGACCACGGGCACTGCCTGGATCGTTAGCATCTTGCTGTGTGCGATTGGCCTGATCTACCAGACTATGACGTTCACCGCCATGGGCTTGAGCTATAACTGGGCTAATCCTACACCCTGGCTATTCACCCTGCCCATTCCCATTGCCGTATTGCTGGCTACCTCCGGCACCGTCGCCTGGACGCTCTCGCGGCTCGATCCGGTGGCGATCATCGAGAGAAGATAAACAAATGAACCCACTATCACCCTGCACCTACTACCGCCGCCACAAGCGCCAAGCCACATTGTTGGCCGGTCTGATGACACTGACGACATTGGGGATCTGGATCATGGTCAGTCTGCTCAACTCCATCCCGGAAAACATCCTTACCATCAATAACTGGTTGGACTGGTCCGGCGCGGTCATGACAAACGACCCAGCCATCGTCTCACAGCTTCGAGTGCAGCCGGATGTAGCCCACGTCATTCCGGCCAGGGAGATGTACATTGCAGTGCCGATGGGCGCGAATATAGACTTCCCCATACTGGGAGTGTCCGAGACCGATACACCTATCCTGGTAGACGCTTTTCACGTGCGTTTGAAGGAGGGACGGCTGCCCAGTCCGCGCACGAATGAGATCGCGCTCTCAGAAGAAATCGCCGCGCCACTCGGACTCCACCTCGGCGATTCGATCGGACGTCCTGTGGATGCATATCGCTATTCCAGCATACCTACAGAATTGACGCTCGTGGGTATTCTTGAGGGTGTTCCTGCAGCAAAGCCTTCGCCATATAAAACACGCGCCAGCACCCGCCTGGGTCTGGCTTCTCTGGAATATCTCGAAAGCCACGAAGCGTACGCGGAAGGCGTTACCACCCTGATCATCATTGCTCAAGAGGGACGCAAGGCCGCCGTGGATCGCTGGCTTGAGACTGAAGTCCGCTCCGATTCTGCCCTCGTAAGAACTGCCGGCACACTATCTTCAGAATTGCGGGGCACACGCCTGACCATCTACCTGATTTGCGGCGTCGTCGAGGGGCTGGTAGGGGTTGTGATCGCGTTGATCGTCATTGCCATCAACCAGATTGCCCTGGCGCAGCGTCTCTCAGACCAAGGAGTACTTCATGCCCTGGGGCATCACAAGAACCTGCTTGCCCGTCGCCTGGCGTTGGAAGTAACTATTCTCGCGGGCACAGGGTGGTTGATCGGTTTGACACTGGCCTCGCTGAGCCTGGCCTGGATTCGGCGTGGCTTTTACGAACCTCGGGGGATGGTGTTGAGCCTGAGTAATCTTCTGCCGCTGGGGTTTACTCTCGTCATCCCATTACTCGTGATCGCCCTCACCGCCTTGAGCAGCAGATACATCCTCACCCGCCTGGACAGCGTCGCCATCATCGAGCGCGGCCAGCTCAGTACGGAAGCTGTTCCTGTGCAGCGGGTCAGGGAATCCTCGACCCGGCCACTTTTATCGCGGACGTTCTACTCGCGCCATCGCCGCCGGGGGATTCTGATAACAGCGGCCACAGCCCTGATGATCGTGGGTATTGTCACACCGACGTTCTTGCTTTCTGCGGGGCTGGAGGCAACACGACCTTCCTTCGGGTACCTGCGCTACGCCGCCGAGGTCTGGGCGCCGGGCGGTGCCATTGACCCGGCTGTGGCCGCACAGATTCGGACGCATCCGGCAGTCGCGCGCGTCATCCTCACCAAGTCATTGTGGCTGAACCTCGATATCCCATTCAGTATCAATCCTCGCACTCGGTTGCTTGCGGTTTCTGAAGATGATCTGCTATTCTTGATGAGCCTATACGGAGCGCAAGTCAAGGAAGGCCACTTGCCTCGCCCACGTTCCAACGAGATTGTGATCTCGGAGGCGTTGGCGAAAAATCAGGGATTGCGCCTGGGCGATGCGATTGGCTATCCAATCTCAAAATCCCTATCTGACCTGCCGACCGAGATGGAGATCGTTGGCATTCTGGCTTCCGACGATGCGTGGTTGGCGTTCGCTTCCTACGAGTACATGGAGAGCCATGAAGCCTATTCGTTTGAACCCGGCAAGCTGCTGGTCGTTCCTGTCGAAGAGCGCAAAGCCGAACTGGACACCTGGCTACGGCATAGCATGGATTCCTGGCCAACGGGCGAGATAGTATCTGTCTACACCAAAGCCGAAGAAGAACTGCTCATGACAACGCTTATCATCTCCTCGGTATTTGTCGCGGTTGAAAGCATCATCGCCGTCGTCGCAGCCATCGCCGTGGTGATCTTGAACATCATCTTCTTTGCCCAACGCCGGGAAGAGTTCGGCATCCTGCATGCGCTAGGGCACGGTCGTTCCTGGCTCACCCGGCGTGCAGCGCGGGAAACTCTGAGCACTGCGGGGCTGGCATGGTTAATCGGAGCTACGGTGTGCGTCATCGGGCTGCTCCTGGCTCAGGCCGGTATTTATGCGCCGAGAGGATTGAACTTGAACTTTGCCAACCCGGTCCCCTGGTTACTCACGCTGCCTATTCCTCTGACCGTCGTCGCCGCCAGTGTGGGAACGATCGGTTGGATGTTGCGCAAACTCGATCCGGTGGCCGTGATCGAAAGAAGGTAGACATGAAGCCGTTATCACTTTTCACATACTATCGCCGTCACAAAGGCCATACCGCGCTGCTGGCGGGCATCATCAGCCTGGTGACGGTGGGTCTCTACCTGGCGGTTGCCCTCTCGTGGGCCATTTTCATCGAGCCGGCGCGCACGAACAGTATGCTCTTGAAATTCAATGTCGTTGCGCCGCAGGGTGATGAATGGGCATCCACGGTGATGGCCCAGGTGCGCGCGCACCCCGCAGTCGAACACGTCATCCCGTATATTGGCGGCCAGGGGATTTCCTTGCCCGAAGTCATCGGCGGTGACTCGGACTGGCTGAGTTTGCTCGGCGTGTGGGAACAGGATATGGCGCTCGTCCTGGAACAATACGGCGCAACCGTCAAAGAAGGACACCTCGTGCAGCCACGGACGAATGGGGTGACGCTCTCGGAGGATGTGGCGGCGAATCTGGGCTTGCACGTTGGAGACGTGATTCACAATACCGTCAACCCCGAGTTTTACAGCAACATCGCCGATCCTCTGGAGGTCGTCGCTATTCTGGAAAGCGATCCTTCGGCAAGCTCAGGACCAGGCATGCGCCTGGGTATCCTTTCCGCCGAATATATGAGCAATCACGAAATCTACCGAAATTTTCCGGCCAATTTTCTGGTGACAGCCCATGCAGGACACGAGGCAGAGGTGGATGCTTTTCTCAGCAACGAAATTCAGTCCCCCCACACCTTTGTCCGCACCCGGCAAACGTTGAACGAGGAAATGGCGAGTGCATACCGCCAAACCTACGTGCTCATCGTCCCTATCGTCGTCATCATCGCGGCCGCCGTGGCCCTGGTGATTGGCGCGATCAACCGTATTGCCTTTGCCCGCCGCCTTCCTGAATTCGGCGTCCTGCATGCGGCGGGATACAGCCGGCGCTGGCTCACCCGCCACCTAACGACCGAAATCGCCCTGTTGGCGGCGTTGGGGTGGACGCTGGGCGTCTTGGCGTCGTGGGGGGCGCTCTATGGTCTCAAACTGGCCGTGTTCGCCCCGCGCGGGCACGCCCTCGCCGTGATCACCGCCGCACCGGCGTTGTTGGTTCTGGCAACGCCGATCGCCGTGACCGGTTTTGCGCGCGCCGGCTTTGGCCGCTTGCTGGCGCGGATGGATGCCGTGACGATCATCGAACGCGGCGAACTGGGGCCGGAAGCGACATCTCACCCGGCAGCCGTCGCCGCGAGTGCGCCCAAACCGCTGGCCGCGGCGACCTTTTACCGCCGCCACAAGGGACGCGCCGCGCTGCTCACCGGCGCTATGTCGCTGATGATCATCGCCGTCGCCCTGGTGATTTTCGTCTTCTCGGCGACCGGCGACGCTCGACACGCGCGCCTGAGCAACTTGAAACAGATGAGCAGCCTGCGCGTGCGCCTTGGCTCGTCCCTGGATATGGGCGTCGTCACCCAGGTGCGGATGCATCCCAGCGTCGAGCGGGTGATTCCCTGCCTCGAAATGACGATGCTGCACATCACCATTCCTCCCTTAACGCAGGCGAACATCAATCCCTACGGTGTCTATGCCGAGGATATGGCCTACCTGGTCGCGCTCTACGATCTAAAGTTGAAAGAAGGGCATCTGCCGCGCCCCAACACCAACGAATTGGTCATCCCGGAGGTCGTCGCCCAAAACCGCGACCTGCACATTGGCGACGTCATCGGCAACCGCGAGCATCCCGCCTATCCCGGCGCGATGGCGCTGCCCACCGATTTCGTCATCTCCGGTATCTTCGCCACACCCGAAGCGCCGGAGGATGAGAACTGGCTGGCGTTTGTCTCGCTTGAGTTTCTCCAAAGCCACGAGGCATATCGCCTTGGAGAGTCCATTAACCAATTTCTGGTGACGCCCAAAGCCGGACAAAAAGCGGTGATGGACGAGTGGCTGGAGTCCGAGTTTGCGCCAATGCCTGAGATAGGGGTAGCCACCTACCGCAAATCACTCGTCGCTGCGCGTCAGAGCACGCGCACGACCCTGTTGACAATGGCCCTGATTGAGAGCGTCGTGGCCGTCGTCGCCGCGCTGGCGCTGGCTGTGCTTAACGTCATCTCCGTGGCCCAACGCCAGATCGAGCTCGGAGTGCTGCATGCCCTGGGGCGCGCGCGGCGGTGGCTGGTGTGGCGCACCGTACAGGAAACGGCATTTACAACAGGAGCCGCATGGGTCATCAGCACATGGGTGTGTCTGTCAGGGTTGGCGATCCTTCAGTTTCGCGTTTTCGCCCCCTTGGGCTTGCACTTCAACCTCTTCAGCCCGCTGCCGTGGCTGTTTACTCTGCCGATCCCGGTTGCAGTCCTGGCTGCTACAATTGGAACCATGAGCTGGACGCTCTCGCGCCTTGATCCGGTCGCCATCATTGAAAGGAGAGCCTGATGAATCACAATACATCGCCATTCCGGCATCTACGCATATTTTCCGGCCTGCTAGGACTCTTGCTGATTCTAGCCCTCACAGCGTGTAACGAAGACACGACGCCATCTACCGCGCCAGCGCCGACGCCGGACAGCAGCACAACCGCTTACCAAACACTACCCGGTAGCCTCAGCGCCAACGGTATCCTGCATCCTATCCGCAGCCTCACCCTGAGCTTTGATATCGGCGGCGACATCGAAGCGCTGGATGTTGAAGTCGGGATGTCAGTGCAGGCCGGGCAGACGTTGGCCGTTCTCGATGACACCGATCTGCAACGTACGGTGACGCAGGCCGCGTTGGATGTAGAGAACGCCAAGCTGCAACTGGCGCAACTTCAGGCGCAGGCCATCCCCACGCCGGAGCGAGTGATCGCGGCCACAGCCGCCATCAGTAACGCGCAGAGCGCCCTACTCCAGGCGCAGGCTCAGTACGACGCGCGCGACAACCAGGCCATCCTCGACCGCGCCGCCTTGACCCAGGCAGAGCGGGCGCTGAGCGACGCACAGAACGCCTACGACAACCTGCTCAAAGACCCCGCCACCAAGGATTGGGCGCCCTACTCGCCTGCGGCCAAAGCGCTGGAAGATATGCAAGACCACTATCGCCTGACGCTAGCGCAATACCGTCTGCACAGCGCCGACCGGGGTTACGAGGCCGCCATCGCTAATGCGGAGGCGCAACTGGCGCAGGCGCAGCTCGCTCTGTACGAAGCGCAGCATCCCATCGCCCAGGAGACGTTGGCGCTCGCCGAACTGACCATAACACGCGCAGAGCAAGCTCTCGCCATTGCCCAGGAAAACCTGACGCGCACGACCTTGACTGCGCCCTTCAACGGCGTCGTAGCAGCAGTCAACTTCAGCGTCGGCGAATGGGCCGCCCCCGGCGCGCCGGTCGTCGAACTGCTGGACGTCTCGCACTGGCGCGTCGAGACGAAAAACGTCGGGGAGCTGGAAATCGCCCGCGTGCAGGTGGGGCAAGATGTGGACGTGCGCATCAACGCCTTCCGAGGCGAGACGTTGCATGGGCGTGTCGTCACGATATCGCCGGTCGCCGTTGTGCAACAGGGAGACACGACATACACACTTATGATCGAGCTAGATCCGACCGATTTGGCGCTGCGCCCTGGAATGACCGCACAGGCGAAAATCCAAACGGGACAGTGAAAAATAAGAAATTGTCGGCTTCAATCACAGGTTGTATAATCTGAGGTAATGAACACATCAGTCGCAATCTCGCCCGATAGCACACGGATTGCCTACGACCGTAGCGGCGCAGGGCCTGCCGTCATGCTACTGCACGGCGGAGGCGGTAATCGCCAGGAATGGCGCGAAGCCGATTACGTCAGTCGTCTTCAACAACACTTCACTGTCATCGCGATGGACTTGCGCGGGCACGGGGAGAGCGATCTGCCCGAAGACACGGCCGATTATGCCATTGACAAGCTATGTCAGGATATTTTGGCCGTCGCCGATGTCTGTGGCGTTGAGCGTTTCAGCCTCTGGGGGATGTCTTATGGCGGCAAAGTTGGGCGCTATCTGGCTGTCCAGTCGGAGCGCGTCGCCAGTTGCATTCTCATCGGAACGCCGTTGGGCCCAGGCGTAGCGGGACAACCTCGCCAGGATGCGTTGGACTTCTTCGCGCATTGGTCGCCAATCGTACGGGCTTTTCGCGCGGGCACGTTGGATCTTGCATCGCTCTCCGCGAATGACCAGGCACTCTTTCAACGCCTCAACGTTCCGGCGATGTTGGGCTGGGTACGAGCGATGCTTGATTGGCCTGCTGTCATCCCTGCCGATTTTCGTTGTCCCACGTTGTGGGTCATCGGCTCGGAGGATCGGCACGCAATGGATAGCCTCAAGGCATACGAAGAATCTCTACGAGCGTCAAGAATGCGAGTACACATTGTCGAAGGGCTGGACCACGAGCAAACTTTTGATGAGATCGACCGTGTTTTTCCTGTCATGTTGGCTTTCATCCAGGCACAGAGAGCATAAATGATGAAGCCATATCACGAACTGACCTATCTAGGCCGAATGCGCCGGATGCGACGTCTGGCGGAGAAAGCTCTGGCGGCTTTTGGAATCACCGATGCGCGCTTCAACCTCCTCCGCCAGGCCGGGAATACGCTGTTCCGCGTTTATACTCCCGTGAATGATGACGAGGTTTCGGGAGAGTTGTTCGAGCCGGGCCAATATCTCTTGCGCGTGCACGAACCCGGCTACCAGGAACCGGAAGCCATCGAACTGGAATTGGCCTGGCTATCCGCGATGCGCCTGGACGCCGACCTGCCGGTGCCAGAACCCATTCCGGCATTGGACGGGCGCTTGTTGCTCCCGGTTTCCGTGCCTGGAATCCCTCAAACCCGCCACTGCTCCCTCCTGCGTTGGGTCAAAGGGCAGTCGGTGCACCATCGCTGTCAGCCCTATCACCTCCAGGTCCAGGGACGGCTACTGGCGCGGTTACACAACTTTGCCGCCCGTTGGCAGCCTCCGGAAGGCGGCATCAAGCGGCAGTTCGATTGGGACGGGTTGTTTCAAAACGATGTAGGCAGTGGCATGCCGAATGCCGAAGCCTGGGCGCTGCTCTCTCCTGTCCACCGGGAAGCTTTCGACTTTGTGGCGCAGCGCATCCGGGAAGTCATGGATGTCTGGGGCAAAAGCCCAGACGTGTATGGACTGATCCATGGAGACCTCGGCATTGACGCGAATCTGCTCTTCTGGCGGGGCGAGCCACGCGCCATCGACTTCGACGATTCCGGTTTTGGCTACTGGATATTCGATCTGGCCGTGGGTCTGGATTTCTGTTGGGACGACCCGGCATTTCCACGGTATCGGGAGGCGCTGCTGAACGGGTATACCGAGCTGCGCGCCCTACCGGAGTCGCAGGTGGAACAATTAGAATTGTTCCTGGCCGCATTGCAGGTCTACTGGAATCTCTGGGCTACCGGAGGAACGCATCTCTATCCAGAACTGCTCAAGTATTACGATGAGCGGATTGCCCAGACGGCAGAACGCGTTGTACGGTATGTGCGCCGGGTACGATAATGCCATCAATCAGGCAATCCCGCCGACAGCGAGCACGTACAGTGCCGCCTCATCCACGCCATCCACGCCCACGAGCGCGTTGACCGCGTCATCGTTGAACGCGCCGACCGCGCACGCGCCCATCCCCATCGATGTCGCCGCCAGATAGACGTTCTGGCCGATGTGACCGGCTTCCAGCAAAGCATAACGATACGTGCGCTCGCGGTATTTCCAGCGCAGGCGTTGGAAGATGGAGGTCAAGACCAACACAACGTTAGCTTCGCCCAGAAAGCTCTGCAAGATACCCGCGCGCACGATCTCGTCGCGCACGTCTCCGGCGCGCACTTGCGCCAGTGCATGACCCTGCACAGCGTAATGATACACGCCTGCTGCCAAACCGTCCACACGATGAGCCAGAACGTAGGTTTCGATGGGATAAAGCGCACCGGCGGAAGGCGCAGCCCGCAAACCCGTGCCCCACTGTTCAGCAGTGATGCCGTCAGCGTGGAAGAGCAGCCGGGAAAGCGCCTCCTGCGTCATTGGCGCTCCGGTGTACGTGCGGACCGAGCGCCGCTGCCGGATGGCGTCTTCGAGAGAAAGGCCGCGCGAGTCCCCGGGAGCGGGTAATGGGAAGCGCGGCGCATCGGGATAGACCTTGTATTGCGGCGGACGTTGCCCCCAATCGAGTATCGGAGACAGAAAATTGACGGTGCTCGGTTTGCTCCACGTATGATACTGCACGCCCCAATCGGCATCGTCTTCCATACGAGACGGCGGGGAAGACCGCCATCCCCACGCAAAACCAAGCGCCCCACCGGCGAGCATCCCTAACAACTCGCGCCGGGTAACGAAAGGTTTGTTGATAAACTTCTTGTCAGACGTGGAGGCAGGCATCTCAGAGAGCGACACATCCGTCGTAGGCGCCGGGCGTTCCGGCGGCACACGTCGCCGCAAACGCGCGCGCGTAGTCCGCAGCCGGGGCCACTCAAACACGGTATGGATGAGCGCCAGGAAGGCCATCCCATAACCGCTATACGTGTGCCAAAGAAAAGTGTTGATCCCCCACGCATCGGCCAACCACCCCGTTAGGGTAGTGGTAGCAGCAAAGACGAGAAGGATGGCCGAGATCAGATAACGTGCATCGTGTTTCAAGCGCCTGTACATACGGATCTTTTATCTCTATGCCTTCGATTCTGTCGAAGAACTTACCGGCGATTGAGCGCGGCGGCGTCTCCGGTGAATCAGACGGCCAATAGCAAAGATCGCCCCACCCACCAAAAGCGCCAAGGGCAGGACCAGGATCGCGCCCCAGATCAGCAAGTCGGCCAGAAATTGCAAGCTTGACGCCAGGACTTCGACCGCCTCGCGCGCCGTCCCGCCCGGATGCCAGCGGCCGATCTGCACCGGTCGCGCCAATGCATCCGGCGTCAGAGTGATGGTCACTTTGGCCATCGCCGCCGACTCTGCCAGATATTGCATCCGTCCGGTTAGCGACTCGATCTCCTCACGAAACGCGGCCAATTGCCGGTAAACTTCCAAAATATCCGAGACTTCGCCATCGGCCTGGCGCGTCTGGTACAGCTCCAACAATTCCTGTTCGGCGGCCTCCAAAACTTTCACACGGCTCTCCAAATCCACGTATTCCTCGGTCACGTCCGATCCGGTCTTGCTCTGGCTGCGCACTTCCAAGGCGAAGGCTTCCAGTTGGGCCAAAACGTCATCCAATGCTGTAGCAGGGACGCGGATCACCACATTGCCATGCGCGCCCCCCTCATATTGCGTGGTTTTTGCAGAAACCACATAGCCTCCAACCGCGCCGGTCAGTTGCTCAATCGCATCCAACGCCGTTTGGGTGTTTTCCACGACGATAGACATTTCCACGGAGTAGACGATCATCCGTGCCTCTGGAACCGATTGGAAATTTACGCTATCACCTCCGATGGTTCTTTCCACCTCCACAACTTTTTCTACCACAGCCTCAACCTCAACGGTTTTTTCCACGGTGATAACTTGGGGTGTTGCGGCAGCCCTTGATCGGCTGGAACCTGGAATCGCAAATGCACTGACAAGCCGCTCAAGTGGCGTTCTCTCCAATCCATACATCTCGCCACGCATAGACAAAGAATCATACGACGCCGCGGAAAGCGCTTGTTGCCTCGCCACCTCAGCCCGGTAAGACAACGCCCCTAAAATCAACACCACCAGCACGACCAATCCCGCCAGAACAAGCCACGGAACCTTCCTGAGAAACTTCACAACAGACTGGTATACCCTACGCATACATCCCTCCCTATTACAGTTCACAGCAGCAAAATCACCACCAACCCCACCGCGACCATCAACGCCATCCCGGGCCACAAAGCACGGCGCAGCGCCGGAGAACCGCTCATCAACGCGAAGACGCCCTTGAACAGCGTGTTCGACATCGCCGCAATCGTAATCGCCCGCGCGGCGACCGCTAAATCGAGATTCGTAGGCGCGCGCGCCAGATCGACCATCGAGAGCGCAATGGCGTCGACGCCGGCCAGGCCGGAAACGAAGCTCGAAATGTAGATGCCGGTGTTGCCGAACAGAACGCGCGCCGCCGTGGAGACGAGCAGAATCACCGTGTACAGCACGCCGAACTTGATCGCCGGGCCAAGTTCGAACGGGTTGACGAAGGTGAGGTCTTCCTTCTCGTATGTGCGTTGCCGGAGATACAGGTACCCGCAGTAGATCAACCCCGCTACCAACGACGCCGTCATCGGCAGGATCAGACGGTAGGCCAGCGCCTGGTTGAGCGCAAAGACCACCACCCACACCCGGACGAACATCACCGTCCACGCGACGATAATCGCCAGCGAGAACGGGCGCGCCAGCTCCGGGTTGGTACGGCTGCGCTGCGAAAAGCTCAAGGTGACAGCGGTGCTCGACGCAATCCCGCCGAGCAACCCCGTCAAGCCGATCCCGCGCTGCGCCCCGACAATCTTGATCATCACGTAGCCCACGAAACTGATACCGGAGATAAAGACCACCATCAGCCAGATTTTGTAGGGGTTGAACACGTCGAACGGCGGCGGACCGAAATTGCGATTCGGCAGAATCGGCAGCACGATGATGCTGATAACGGCGAATTTGAGCGTCGCGTAGATGTCCTCGCGGGTGACGGCGTGCGCGAGCATGCGGAATTGTGGCTTGAGCGACAGCAGCGCCATCAGCGTCACCCCAAGTAGCGCCGCCAAGAGGATCAGGTTCCAATAGCACGCCGCGCCGATCATAAAAGTAATCAGTGTCGCCATCTCGGTCGTCATCCCCGGTTTACCGGCGAGCACGTCCCGCTGATATGAGAGAGCGACCAACACGCCGAACACCAGCAGCACGCCCACAAACGGCAGCGCCGAGGACAGTTGATCCGCCGCCAGTGCAGCGCCGAAACCCGCCAGACTGATTAGCGCAAACGTGCGCACCCCGGCGAACAGCTTGCCTTCCGGCTCGTCATACGCCGACTCGCGTTGGATGCCGATGAAAATTCCGATACCCAACGCCACAACGAAATGATAGAAATAATCAATCATTCTCACTCCTCTTGTTCCACGCGTCGTCTATAAAGCGTTGGATCTCACTGATATACCCGCTCGGGTCGCGGGCGAAGCAGTGGTAAATGCTGTAAGTCTCGTTGAGGGCGGGCGGCTTATCAAACGGCACGCCGCGCGCGTGCAAATAGGCGTACCACGCATCCACCTCCCGCGTGACGAGCGTGAAGAGCACGCCCGGCGGCTTTTCCGGCGCACTCTCGCGCTCGCAGAAGCCCAGATACGCCTCCCCGTTGATCCGGTAAATGCGGCACGCACCTTGATCCAGCGTCAGCGGCAGTTCCAGCATTTCCTCGTAGAACTGCGCCGTCCGCGCCAGATCGCGCGTGTACAAAAACGTGATTTGTTGGTCGATGCTTGGTCGTGACATAGCCTGTATCCTTGCTTGTGAGAACGACTTTACCTGGCTGACTGAAATCGAGTTGACAGGTTCGTGTGAACTCATATCATACAGCTATCGATAGTTTAGAGCCTTTTCTGAAATTTGCGAAATCGGTTTATGATCAAAGAAATTCAAGCACAAGTCTTACTATCACACAGCAAACAGCCGGATCCGTGGTTTGGCCTCAAGTACAACATGAATCTGTACAGAGGTTGCTGTCACAGATGCGTGTACTGCGACAGTAGAAGTGAGTGTTACCAGATCGAGAATTTCGACGGGGATGTACTGGTCAAGGTCAACGCCATCGAATTGCTGCGCAAGGAATTGGCCAGCAAGCGGGTCAAAGGCCCTATTGGTCTGGGTTCGATGAATGATCCCTTTATGCCCTTACCTCCGGGCGTTAGTCTGACCGGACAGGCATTGGCGGTCATCGCCGAATTTAGCTTCCCGGTACACATTATCACCAAAAGCGCCCTGGTCTTGCAGGAATTGGAGACTTTGCAGCGCATCAGTCAGGTCTACGCCAGCATCAGTTTTACCATTACGACCGCTGACGATGCGCTGGCAGCAAAAATCGAACCAGGTTCATCGCGTCCCTCGGCGCGCTTTGCGGCGATGAAAACGCTGGCGATGCACGGCATCCAGACCGGAATCACAATGATGCCAATTTTGCCCTTCATCGAGGATAACGAGGAAAATATCACGGCCATTGTAGAACAAGCCGCAGCAAACGGTGCGTCGTACATTATCCCGTGGATGGGAATGACGTTGCGTGACCGTCAGCGTGCGTATTATTACCGCCAGTTGGATGCGCTTTTCCCTGGCATCCGCGAAAAGTATGAGCGCACCTATGGCGACCATTATTCATGTGATACGCCGAACGCGCCTCGGCTCTACCGGCTGTTCAATACGTTGTGCGAGAAGCATCACATTGCGACCAGCTTGCCGCTTTATAAGCCGCTTGCAGCACAGCAGTTGAATCTTTGGGCGTGAATAGCTTAGTTCTGTAACATCCGTTTAAAGCAAATTCCGCAGAGATGCGCAATCTGATCTGGGATGACAGCCTCGACATCCTGACCCAAGAAAATGGAACGCCCGCGTCTGATTGACGATCTACCAAGCCGTTATATCATCAAGTCAGGAATCCACATACAACAAAAGGAGAAACCCATGACGACAACATTTACCACCCAAACCGTCACCGACGGCGTCTGGCATATCAAAGACGAGCGCGGCGGGGTGATGTACCTCGTCGCCGGGACGAAGCGCGCGCTGCTCATCGACACCGGCTTCGGCGAGGGCGACCTGGCCGCGCACGTCGCTACGCTCACCGAGCTGCCCGTCACCGTGGTGAACACGCACTACCACATGGATCACACATCCGGCAACAAGTATTTTGCAGAGGCTTACATCCACACGGAAGACGCGCCGCTGATGCAGGAGTCGTCCGCCACGCTGATCCCGATCTACGACGGCTACACCTTCGATCTGGGCGGGCGGGCGCTGCGCGTGATCACCACACCGGGACACACCCCTGGCTCGATCTGCCTGCTGGACAAAGCCGACCGCATCCTCTTCACCGGCGATTCGCCACGACCGGGCGCGGTGATGCTGCACCTACCGGCCTCGCTCACCGTGCAAGCGTTCTTCACCGGGATGCTGCGCCTGCGGACGTTCGCCGCCGACTTCGACACACTCGCGCCGGCGCACGGGGTGCCGCAGCCCGTGGGGACGCTGCTGGACGACCTCATCACCTGCGCCGCGCAAATCCTCGACGGCGACCTGGCCGGCAAGCCAGAAACGACCCGCTTCGGCGATTGCCTGCTGGCGGAATATGGCAGCGCGGGCATCCTGTATCTGCCCGACAAGTTGTACTCCCGCTGGGGCGAGGGCGACGGCGTCATCTCGCCGGAAATCCACACCGACCGCAGCGCGACCTTGCGCGTCAAAGCGCCGCACGCGCAGCGCGTGTTGCTCAGCGCGACGACGATCCTCAACGCCCTGGGCAGCGCCGACAACAACATCGCCTTCCACGAGAAGGACGAGGACGGCGTGTGGTCACTCACGCTGCCGCCCCTGCCGCCCGACATCTACGATTACAGCTTCCTTATCGACGGCGTCGGCTTCACCGATCCCCACAACCCCGACGCGCAGACCGGCTTCATGGCCCCGCGCAGCCTACTCATCATCCCGCACGAGACGGGTGACAATTACTTCGACGCGCGCGACGTGCCGCACGGGACGCTGCACTGCCACTACTACACCTCGCGGACACTCGGCGACGTGCGCGATGTCTACGTCTACACGCCGCCGGACTACGCGAAGAATCCCGACGCGACCTACCCCGTACTCTACCTGCTCCACGGCGCGGGCGACGTCGCCGGGAGTTGGGCGATGATGGGCCAGGCGCACTTGATCATGGACAACCTGCTCGCCGAGGGCAAGGTCGAGCCGATGATCATCGCCATGCCGTTCGGCCATGCACTGCCACGTTCCGTCCCGTGGGAAGAACGCTGGCAGAAAAACACGCCGCTGTTCGAGCAAGACCTGCTCACCGATGTGCTGCCGTTGGTCGAATCCACGTATCGCGTGCAGGCCGACCGCGAGCATCGCGCGATCGCCGGGCTTTCGATGGGCGGCGCGCAGACGGATCACATCGGGCTGAGACACCTCGACCTGTTCAGCCACATCGGCATCCTGAGCGCGGGTGCGCGCAACTTCGCCGAGCGGCACGCCGGACTGCTCGACGATCCGGCAACGACAAACGCCAAAATCAAGCTGCTCTTCCTAGGCTGCGGCACGCTGGACACGCTCGCGGCGGAAGGAACGGAAGAGCTGCACAGGCTGCTTACGGAGAAGAGCATCGCGCACACCTACTGGAAACTCGAAGGCGCGGCGCACACGTGGGTCGTCTGGCGGATGGTGTTATATCACGAATTCCTGCCGAGATTGTGGCGTTCGTGAAACACGTTCAAAACTATTGAGCCTTTTTCAGCGCCTTGAGAGCTTCCGCCTCAGGGCGCTTTTTGTAGTAGTCGTCCAGCGGATAACAACCGGAAACCAAACCCTTGCGCGGTGCGGTGGTGCAATCGCTGAAGGTACGGCAGATGCGCGCGCGCTGCAGTGGACGCCCGGCGAGCACGTCGGCCGGCATCTCCGGGTACGAGAGCACCATGCGCCCCAACCCCACGAAGTCGGCCTGCCCGGTGCGGACGACGTGCTGCCCGATGTTGGGCAGCCATTCCTGTGCGTACGAATACCCCGATCCCACCATCGCCAGGTCTGGACGATGCTGCTTGAGCTGCCGGACGACGTCCACCTGCCGCGCCACGCCCGCGAGCGGGTCTTCCGGCGGCTGGTAGCCATCGGAGGGCGGGAAGAGCGCCGGGCGCTGGATGTGCGGGACGTAGTACGGGCTGCCCACGGTGATGCATACCAGTTCGATGTCCAAGTCGGCGAGTAAATCCAGAAACGCGAACGGCTCGGTGAGGTCGTAGCCCACGCCAGAGCCATCGCCGCCGAAAGCGTAGCGATATGGCGCCGTGAAGGGCGCAGGTTCCCCCACCCCGTCCGCGCCAGGCTGGAAGGGGACGAAGTCAATGGCGCTCAGACGCACGCCGATGCCCATGCCCGGAACTTCGGCGCGGATGCCGGCGACCAGCTCGCGCAGAAAGCGCGTGCGGTTCTCGAAACTGCCGCCGTACCGTCCGGGGCGGTCGTAGGCGCTGAGGAACTCGTGGCCCAGGTAGCCGTGGCAATGCTTGAGGTCCACAAAGGCATAGCCGGCCTGCTGCGCCAGTTTCGCCGCGCCAACGAACGTCTCGATGAGCCGGGCGACATAGTCGTCGGTAATCACCGGATAATCCGCAGAGATGCCAAACTTCGCGTCCAGCAACGGGTGGTGGTAGAGGATCTTCGATTCCAGCTTCGTCTTGCTGTTAGGCCGCGCAAAGCGCCCGGAGTGCGTCAGTTGCAGGCCGATCAACAGATCGTCGGCGGTGTCATAACGCGCGGTGTGTTCGTGGATCAACGTCTCGCGCAGCGCCGCCAGATCGCCCACGGTCTGCGGATTGATCATCAACTGCTCGGGATTCGCCCGCCCGTCGTGCTGCACGGCGACGGCCTCCCCGCCCCAGATCAACTTCGCGCCGCTCATCCCAAAGTGCTGCCAGCGGCGGACGGTCAACTCGGACGGTCGCCCGTCCTCCGTGCCGTCCCATCCCTCCATCGGCAGGATGCAGAAGCGATTACCGATGATAAATCCATCCTTCAGCGTGTACGGCTGCGCCAGCGGCGCGTCCGGCCCGGTTGCCAGTTCGGCATCGAAGCCCAAAGCGATGCCGGATTCGTCCAGATACGCCTGGAACGCCTCCGCAGTTTTCAGTGTTGCAATACGACGATAGTTCATCACAGCTCCTTCAATTCGAGAGTAAAAAACCACGAATCTTCACTAATTTTGTAGTGGTCAGAAGCATATTACAATTCCGGTACACGGAAAACACGGATTTCTTTCCTTATAAAATCCGTGTACAATTCAGTGCGCGCGCCAGAATGTCGAGCGTGTGCGGACACATATCGGGCGCGTATTCCATGCGCATTGTCACCTCCGGGAAGAAGACCCGCGCCAACTCCTCCGAGGGGACGCCGACCAAGTTGCGCGCGCCGGTGACAAGAATTTTCATAAGGCTGCACCTCCCTTGAACATCAGCACAAGTCTACACCAGTTTTCACGAATAGAAAAATAGCCGGTGATCACCCATATCTCACCGCAGAGCACGCTGGGGCCCCAGAGAGGTGTAGAAAAGCTTTCTCTACATTCATTTGCCCTCTGCGGTAAATGAAAAGCGCAGGCTCGTTGTTGACAAACCTGCGCTGCGAGTAAACCGGGGTAAATTGCGGTGATGTCGCTGCTAACGGCTCAACCAGCCGCCGTCAATCGGAACCACAGAACCGTACATATAATCGGACGCCGCCGATGCCAAAAATACGACTAGGCCTTTCAGATCTTCCGGGACGCCCCAGCGGCCGGCAGGGATTCGTTCCAGGATAGATTGGCTCCGCTGCTCGTCGGCGCGTAGGGGAGCGGTATTGTCGGTCGCCATATAGCCGGGCGCGATAGCGTTCACATTAATGCCTTTACCGGCCCATTCGTTGGCCAGGGCGTGGGTCAGGCCCGCTACGCCGCTCTTGGCGGCGGTATAGGACGGCACCAGGATGCCTCCCTGAAAGGATAGCATCGAGGCGATGTTGATGATCTTCCCGCTCCCCTGTTGGGCCATCACATTGCCCGCGGCCTGGGAGAGGAAAAAAACCGCTTTCAGATTGATCTGGATGACGTCGTCCCAATAGGCTTCGCTGAACTCCAGGGCCGGCGCGCGGCGGATAATGCCCGCGTTGTTGACCAAAATATCCAAACGCCCAAACGCCTGGACGATCTGATCGACCTTCTCATATAACTCTGTGACGGCGGCAGCGCCTAGATTGCAGGGCACCGGCAAAAAACGGCGGCCCAGAGCTTGCACTGCGAGTTGCGTTTCTTCAAGCGGGATGATATCGAGTCCGGCAATGTCTGCCCCGGCCTCGGCGAGGCCAAGCGCCATTGCCTGGCCCAGACCACGTCCAGCGCCGGTGACAAGCGCGACTTTGCCATCAAGCTTGAATGCTTCCAAAATACTCATTTTGGTCCTCCCCTCCAAGAATGGTTTTACTTCAACGCTTAAGGCGGATCACAATCCGCCGTCCGCGCAACGCCGGATTGTGATCCGGCGCAAGCCTTTTGAAAACGGCCAATGACAACTGGCCTCAGTCTTGTGCGACGTGCCCCAGGCGATTGGAAATAGTATTGGCCGTTTCGACGACCAGATTGGACAGCTCGACAAGCCGGGGCAGCGAAAGGCGGTACGCCGGCCCAGACAGGCTAATGGCGGCAAAGACCTGGCCGGTGCGATCAAAAATTGGCGCACCCACACAACGAATACCATCCTCGCTTTCCTCGTCATCCGTGGCGAATTTCTGCCCACGAACAGCGGAAAGATGCTCGCGCAGTCTGGCCCGGTCCGTGATCGTGTTTCCGGTCTTGGCAATCAGATCCAGTCGCTCGAGAAGACCAGTTCGGTCACTTTCAGGCAAAAACGCCAGAATCGCCTTGCCCATCGATGAACAATGCAACATATTCCGTGAGCCGATCTTGGTATCGGTCCGCAGAGATTGCGAGCTTTCGGCTTTGCCCACATAGACGATAGTGTCGTCATCCAACATGGACAAATAAGTCGTCTCGTTGCAACTATCGCTCAATTGACGCAGATAGGGCTGCGCCAACTCGGGCAATTCCAGAGAATCCAGCACGTTTTGGCTCAGGCTCAAAGCCTGGATACCGAGACGATAATGGGTGGCATCAGCCTGAGCCACATAACCACGGGCGGCCAGGGTGCAGATGAGCCGGTACGCCGTGGGACGAGAGATATCGCATAGCTTTGCCACCTCTGCCGCCGATAAAGGCTGCTCTGCCAAGGCGATACATTCCAAAACGTCGAGCGCCTTGAGCACCGTTTGGGAGAAATTAGTTTCGTCGGATGTATCCTTCGACACCATACAACACGCCATCCTTTCCAGTAAATTGGGTCACTGTACCTTTTCGTATCCAACTGACCTGTGTTACATTCCAGCAATAACGGTGAATGGTACTAATAATCCCGTGCTTGTCAAACAGACAATCAAGCCACCTGGTCCAGCGGGGCGGGATCCATATCATCGAAGGCCTGATTCTCGCCGCCCATGGCCCAGACAAAATTGTAGTTGCTGGTGCCAGCGCCGGCGTGGATCGACCAACTGGGAGAGATCACCACCTGCCCATCTCTGACGACGATGTGGCGGGTCTCGTGGGGATCGCCCATCAAGTGAAAGACCACATTGTCGCCGGTCAGGTTGAAATACAGATACACCTCCGAGCGGCGCTCGTGTGTATGCGCCGTCATTGTATTCCAGACACTGCCGGGCATCAACTCGGTGAATCCCATCACAAGCTGGCAGCTTGGCACGCCACCTTCGTAGATATACTGGTTGATCGTGCGCGCGTTGGCCGCCTCCGCGCTGCCGGCCTCGATCCGGTTGGCCTGAACCTTGGCAATATGGGTCGTCGAGTACGCTTTATGAGCCGGGAGACTGACAATGTAGAACCGGGCGGGTTGACTAGCGTCAGCACTCGAAAAGCTGATCGCCTGGCTGCCCCGAGCAATGTACAGCATCTCCTGATACGCCATCCCGTATTCATGGCCATCGACCGTGATGCTGCCCTGCCCGCCGATATTGAAGACGCCAAGTTCGCGCCGTTGCGCGAAGTATTTGGCTCTCAGTTCCGCGCCGGCTTCAAGGTTTAGCGGTTGATGCGTGGGCACAGCGGACCCGATAATCATCCGGTCGACATTGGAATAGACCAGTTTGATTTCGCCGGGCGTAAATAAATCGGCGATCAGAAATTCCTCTCTGATTTCGGCGGTGCTCATTCTAATAAAGCTCTGTGGATCTCGCGAGTATCGAATTTCCATTTTGGACTCCATTTTTTGTCTTGATGGTTATGCGATCTTCCAATCACATTCTTAATATCTGCTGCCAGGCTGCCTCGTCTACGGGAACACCCTGCTCGAGATTTCTCTGCCGGGTTCTGAGAACACGCTCCCCTGGATACAAAACTTCCCGGCCATCACCGTCTGGCGCTGTCTCGTGTAGGTCCCGGATGATCTCGTCAACCGTCTGCTCGACCAAGGCTGCACTGCCGGCCTGGGCAACATCGAAGGCAATGAACACTTGCGACACGCCATATTCAACCTCGTGTTGCGCGATCTGATAAGTGGCTCGCCCGCCACTGATCAAGGCCGCTATTAGGTCCAACAAGAGCGCCAGCCCCGCGCCTTTCCAGTAGCCAATCGGCAGAGCGCGTCCGCCCTCGAGAATCGCGGCCGGGTCGCGGGTCGGCTGTCCCTGCGCGTCGAAACCACCGGGGACCGGCAATCGTTCGCCGCTGCGCCGGGCCACCTCCAGCTTGCCAAAGGCAAACTGCGTCATCGCCATATCGAGAACGACCGGGCCATCCGCCTTTGGCACGGCGATCACCAATGGATTGTTGCCCAAGCGGATATCGCGCCCGCCGTATGGCGCCATCGTGGGAGTGGCATTGGTCCAACAACTCTTGCCGCATATGTTCAAAGGGCACATGGATAGTCGCCATCTAACCAACCTTCTTCCTAGTCACCCCACGCAAACTGATCTCGTGGGCGCGATGACAACTGACAAAATGGTTGGGCGAAATCTCCTCCTGCACCGGCGTTTCGGTGCGGCAGACGTCCTGCGCGTAACGGCAGCGTGGGTGGAAATAGCAGCCCGACGGCGGGTTGGCCGGGTCGGCGACCTCACCTTGCAGCACGATGCGCTGCGAGCGCAGGCGTGGATCGGGATTGGGCACTGCCGAAAGCAGCGCCTCCGTGTAGGGATGCCTGGGAGCGGCAAAAAGCGCTTCGGTTTCGGCCACCTCGACGATCCTGCCGACGTACATCACGGCTACCCGTTCGCTGATGTGTTTGACGACGCTCAAATCGTGGGCGACGAACAGATAGGTCAGACCTAATTGCTCTTGCAGTTCGAGCAGCAGATTGAGAATCTGCGCCTGCACCGAGACGTCGAGCGCCGAAACCGGCTCGTCCGCCACGACCAGGCACGGATTCAAGGCCAGCGCCCGCGCAATACCGATGCGTTGGCGTTGCCCGCCGCTGAAGGCGTGCGGATACCGCCGCATGTACTCAGGCCGCAGTCCCACCAGACGCAACAACTCAGCCACCCGTTCCATCCGTTCCTCGCGGTCTTTCATCCCGTGGACAAGCAGCGACTCGCCAACGATATCGAGCAGAGTCATCCGGGGATTGAGCGAAGCAAAAGGGTCCTGAAAGATCATCTGCATCTTGCAGCGCAGGTGTTGCACTTCCCTTTCGGGCAATGCGGCGACATCCAAAACCGTGCCATCGTCCATGCGGAAGAACACCTGCCCGGCCGTCGGATCGATCGCCCGCAGGATGCAGCGCGAGGTCGTCGTCTTGCCGCACCCACTTTCACCCACCAGCGACAGCGTCTCACCCTGGTTGATATAGAAGGTGACGTCATCGACCGCGCGGACGTGGCCCACCACCTTTTGCAAAAATCCCTTCCGAATCGGAAAGAACTTGCGCAAGTTTCTGACGTCGAGTAACACCTGGTCGTTGGAGTCTTTCACTTTAACTTTACCCCTGGTATAAGAAACAACTGGCCTTCTGTCGCTCATTCACCGGCTGCAAGAGCGGTTCTTGCTGGTCACACGTTCCCGGCATAAAGTCCGAGCAGCGCGGGTGGAACGGGCACCCCGCCGGGCGATTGTAAGGATGCGGGACAGAGCCGCTGATCGTCGGCAGTTTGACGCGCGGGGTCGACTCGATGCTTGGAATCGAGCGCAAAAGCGCCTGCGTGTACGGATGCTTTGGTGCATGAAACAAATCATCCACGGGGCCTTCTTCGACCACGCGCCCCAGGTACATCACCGCCACGTGATCGGCCATCTCGGCGATCACGCCCAGGTTATGCGTGATCAGCATGATCGCCATACCGCGTTGCTGCTGCAACTGCCGCAGCAGGTCGAGAATCTGCGCCTGTGTGGTGACGTCGAGCGCGGTGGTCGGTTCGTCGGCGATCAGCAGCCGGGGATCGCACGAAAGCGCAGCAGCGATCATCGCCCGCTGCCGCAGACCGCCGCTCAACTCAAACGCGTATTCGTCAATCCGGCGATCTGGCTTGGGAATGCCCACATGCCCCAATATCTCGATCGCGCGTCGCCGCGCTTGATGTTTGTCCGCGTCGCCGCAATGCAGGCTGATCGCTTCGATGATCTGGCTTCCGACCGTATGCACCGGGCTGAAGGACGTCATTGGCTCCTGAAACACCAAACCGATCTCGGCCCCCCGGATAGCGCGCATTTCCCTGCTGTTGGGGTGCAAGCGCGTCAAGTCAGCCACGGCGCCATCGGCGCAACGCAGCGTGATCTCGCCATCCACGATGCGGCCGGGCTGGTCGACGATACGCAAGATAGACTGCGCCGTCACGCTCTTGCCGCAGCCGCTTTCGCCGACGATGCCGAGCGTTTGTCCAGGGTAAACGTCGAAAGTCGCGCCGTCCACCGCCTTGACGGTCCCTTCGTCCTGGAAAAAGTACGTCTTGAGATTGCGTACCGATAATAACGTCTCGTGTCCGTTTTCCATATGGCTTTATCCGTACGGATCGGCTGCGTCACGCAGACCGTCGCCCACAAAATTGAACGCCAGAACCGCCACAATGACCGGGATGACCGGAATCAACAGCCACGGCGAAATGGCGAGTGATTGGATATTCTGTGCGTCTTGCAGCAGCACCCCCCAACTGATCGCGGGCGGGCGCAGCCCCAGGCCCAGAAAGCTCAGGGACGTCTCGCTGATGATCATCGCCGGTATCGCCAGTGTGGTGGCGGCAATGATGTGGCTCAAAAACGAAGGTACCATATGCCGGAAGATGACGCGCATCCGGCTGCACCCAGACAGGCGCGCCGCCATCACAAAGTCCTCCTGACGCAGCGAGAGAAAACGCCCGCGCACCACCCGCGCCAACTCGGTCCAGCCCAACAGCGAGATGATGAGCGTGACGGCGAAATACACCTGATTGACGCTCCAACTGCTGGGCAACGCCGCGACCAGCCCCATCCACAGCGGAATCGTCGGAATAGAACGCAGGATCTCGATGACGCGCTGGATGAACGTATCGAGCATACCGCCATAGTACCCTGAGATGCCGCCCAACAGCACGCCCAGGATCAGGCTGAGGGCGACGCTCGCCAGCCCGATGAACAGCGAAGTGCGTGTGCCGTACATCAGGCGCGACCACAGATCGCGGCCCTGCATATCCGTGCCCAGCATAAAGAGCGTCTTCTCTGCCTGGGCGCCTTCGATACCGATCAGGTGAATATCACCAGGGATAACGCCCATCCACTTGTACGCAAAACCCTTTGTGAAAAAGCGCACCGGAATTTTGACATTGGGATCGGCCGTATACACCCGCTTGAACGTCTTGGGGTCGCGCACACCCGTGAGGCCATAGACATGCGGACTGAACCGGCCATTGTCCAGCCAATGAATTGGTTGGGGCGACATCAAAGAAAGCTGCGCGTCAGAAGTCTCCGGGTTGGCATAGGCCAAAAAGTCCGCAGCCAGCGCGACGGCGTAAAAGATCAAGAGAACCATAGCGCCGGCCATCGCCAGTTTGTGCTTGCGGAAGCGCCACCACATCAACTGCCATTGCGTGGCGACCGCGATTTGCTCCTCGGCCTGCGTGGTGACAAAAGGCTCGTCTGGCGTTCGGGTCGGGAGAGCTGCCGTGGGTTCCGTCTGGATAGGCGCCGCTTCTGCCATCACTGCCTCCCCAAACGGATGCGAGGATCGACCCACATCAGCAACAAATCCGAGACGAACGTGCCGGCGACTGTCATCACACCCAGCATCAACACGATCGTTCCCGCCAGAAACATATCCTGCGCAATCAGCGCCTTGAGCAGCAGCGGTCCCACCGTCGGCAGGCTCAACACCATCGAGACGATGATGCTGCCCGAGACAATGTAAGGGAACAGATAGCCAATGGTGCTGACGAACGGATTGAGTGCCACACGTACTGGATACTTCAAAATCACGCGCGTCTCGGACAGCCCCCGCGCGCGCGCTGTCATCACGTAAGGCTTCCGCAGTTCATCGAGCAGGTTAGAGCGCATGATGCGGATCATCTGCGCTGTTCCGCCGATGCCCAGCACAATCGCCGCAATCGGCAGATGCTTGAGCAAATCCACGAATTTGGCCCAACTCCACGGCGCTTCGGCCATCTCCGCCGAAAACAACCCGCCGACATTGGCATTGAAGTACTTAAAGCCAACGTACATCACGATGAGCGCCAACATAAAGCCCGGGATCGCCAACCCGATAAAACCGATAAAGGTGGCGATGTAATCCCCTACGGAATAGCGTTTGACAGCGGAATAGATCCCGATAGGCAGGGCCAGCGCCCATGTAAAAACAATGGCAGCTAACGAAATGACAACGGTCAGGGCGAGACGATCGCCGATGACATCGAGCACCGGCCGGCCCCATTCGATGGCCATGCCAAAGTTGCCCCTCATGATCAACCCCATCCACTTGAAATACTGGATGTGAATCGGCTTGTCGAGGCCGTACTGGATACGCAGCGCTTGCGCCTCCGCCTCTGTCACCGCATTCCCCGAAGCCGACATCGAAGCGATGTACGAGGTCACATAATCGCCCGGCGGCAATTGGATAATGGCAAACGAGAGCACGGTGATAGCCCAGGTAGTCAGAATCGCCAGGATCGAGCGGCGGATGATATAAGCGACCATAAAATTATACCTCTCGCCCCCTCCTCTCCCTCCCCTAGGCCACAGGCGTAGGGGAGGGAGATTGCCGTCCTATCCCCGGTCATTCACGGTGAGGGACGGTGAGGGAATGGAATGAATCACGACTTAAAGTAGAAAGTCGTCGGTCCCGAAGTGTACGGCGTGCGCGCGTGTTGCGCGTTCACCTGGCGTTCCGGGATATTGCCCATGTTGTTTTTGACAATGCGCACACCCATAAACGCTGGCGACTGTCCAACCGTGCCGATACTCCACTGCTGCTCGACGATGATCTTCCAGATTTCTTTGGCGTTGGCAATCTGGCCGGCTTCGTCCAATCCAAACGCCTCGCGGTAGAGATCGAACGCACGCAGCATTTCAGGGTCGTCCGGCTTGGTGCCCTGAGTGCCATTCGACGCGTACCATTTGGCGAACGCATGGCCCATATGACACTCTCCGGGATCGACCGGCATCGCGTGGCGGGCAAAGAGGAACAGCATCTCCGAGCCGTCGTTAGCCCACGTGATGATCTGGTGTTCGTTGTTGGCCGTCATACCAAATGCCAGGTTGCGCTCCATTTCCTTGATGACCACATCGATGCCGATGGCCTTCCACTGCTGCTTGATCATTTCACCCACCTGGGTGTAGGGAATGAACTGCCCGCCGACGGTGATCATTTCGAGTTGCAGGCGTCCCTTGCCGTCAGTGCGCATGCGGAAGCCTTCGCCGTCTTTCTCGGTCAATCCCAGGTCGTCGAGGATGCTGTTAGCCTGTTCCACATCCAGTTCGGCCCATTTCTTGTTCCATTCGGGGCCAGGGCTGTAAATGGTTTCGGGCGAAGGCGCAGTGGTGCCGGGCGTGCCCACGCCGAGCCACAGGGCTTCATTGAGTTGATCGCGGTCGATACCCAACGAGAGCGCGTGGCGGAAATCCTTGTTCTTGATCCACTTGGCGATTTCGGCGTCGCCTTCGTAGGCATTGCCAAAGTGCAGCGTAGCGTCAGAACCGTTGAAGGCCGGATCAAGGTGAACGGTATAGCCGCCCTTCTCTGCATTTTCCAGGAAAACCGGTAATTTGGCAAGTCCCATGTGGCGTTCCTGAACATCGTACTCACCGGCAATGGCGCGCAGGTTGGCCACCTCCGTATTCTCGGCCAGGGTCATGGTGATCTTGTCGATGTAGGGCAGTTGGTTGCCTTCGGTGTCCACAGCCCAGAAGTAAGGGTTGCGCTCCATAGACCAACTGGGAGTGTTGATCGGGGAGACGGTCACCCAGGGCGTCATCGTCGGCACTTCAGGATTGAGCGCCCAACTGTACTTGTTCTTGAGCAAGGACACCCAGTTATCGAAACCGGCATCTGCAGCCATTTTGTTGACTTTTTCCTCGGACGAGTACTTGGGCAGGAACTGCTTGAGGTAATGCGCCGGGCAGCACCCGCCACCCCAGTTTTGGAATCCACCGCGGGTGGCAAAACCAGCACCGATGCCGGTACTACCAGCCAACTGGTACACAAAATAGGCGTAAGGTTCAGGGAACTCGAAAGCGACGGTAAAGTCGTCGATCTTCTTCATCACACCCGGCTTGCCATTGATTTGCATTTCTGGGAAGGGTGTGGGCACGATCTCGGGGTTCGAATAAATATCCTCGAACCAGAATATAAAATCGTCGGCGGTGAGCGGCACACCATCTGACCACTTGGCGCCCTTGCGCAGATAAATCGTGATCGTCTTGCCGTCAGCACTCACCTTCCAATCCTTGGCCAGCGAGGGCATAATCTTGGAGCCGGTGTAGTCGAAGTGCAAGATTTTGTCGCTAGAGACGAGACGGTTGCCGTTCTCGTGGTCGGCCGGACCGGTAAACGCGCGCCGCCAGGTGCCGCCGTATTGACCAACCTCATGAAGCGGCTGGATGACCATCAGGTCATCGGGGTCTGGCAAACGCTCTTCAACTGGCGGCAGCGTGCCGGCTTTGACCATCTCGGCCAGCGCTGGCGCTTCGCCAAACTTTCTCGGGAACTTGCTGGTGTCTCGGATGATCTCTGGGCCTTCCAGCTTGCCGATCAATTCCGAGCCAATCTTAGAGGCATCTTGGGTTGCCGGGACGGCAGTCGCCGCCTCAATGGGGGTTTCTTTTGTAGCTGGCGTGGTGACTGGGGCAGTCGTTGAGGTACCGCAACTCGCCAGGGCTACACCGGCGACGCTGATCGCCGTCAGTTGAAGAAACTCCCGCCTGCTTAATTTCCTGTGTTCGGACATCGATATCCCTCCTGATTGACTAGTTGAGAAAATACTTTCAATGGGACCGATAAGGCATCAACCGGTTCGCGGATCACCCTTCTGCATTTACCTCCTTTCTCCCCCTCAGAGTGCCACGATGTGGGTGCCGTGTGGGGCCAAGACATCCCAAACTTGATTCGTGTACAATGGCGGTTGATAGCCTTGGAGCGCGGGTATTGTCCAACATCTGGACAGCCTGTTCAAATATAGCACATATTTACAAATATGTCAATAGGGAAAAAACAATCCCGCTCAAATCGAGCGGGGTTGCTTTTGAAACACCACGAATCCGAGGGCTTTCTGACAATTATTCCTGGCTGGAATAGATCTCACCGTTGCGGAACTTGGCCCACGCCGTCTCGAACCATGAATCGGGTTTGGGCAACGGGCGACGGAGAACCCAGCGGCTCGTGACCGCGCCATCGGGCGCAGCAACCGTCTCCAGCACACACTCGCGGTAGGATTCGTCTTCAGGCACGATGCACCACGCATCACCCAGTTTTTCGTGAATGGCGACGCCGTCCGGGCCCACAACTATGGACGAGCCGCGACTGCCCACGCCGCTTTCCAATGCGAACAACAATGCCCTCAGATAGACCGCGTGCGCGAAACACAGTTGACGGTTGCGCAGCGATTCCGTCAGATTGGCGGGATCGACGCCCTGCGCGACGCGCCGGTACTGCGCCCACGCTTCGGGGACGGCTTTGCGCAGCTCCGCGACCGAGCGGATGTGTGCCCCCGCCCGGCTCATCCGCGACTGGAATTCCAGACGTTCTGCCTGCCAATCCAGCACCGGTCCGGTAGCGGACAGCGACGCCAACAAGTCGCTCACCGCCTGCTCCACCACGGGCAACGCGGCAGCTTCGTCCACCGTCCACGCCTGGTAACGGTTGGCGATGTACTCCGCCGCGCGGAACCCGGCGACCTGCCCGGAGTTGAGCGCCGAGCCGCCGGGCCGGTAGAGGCCGTGCGAGCCGTTGACCTCGCCCAGAGGGAACAAATGCTTGACGTTGACCGATTCCCACCACAGGTTGCCCGCCAGTCCGCCGTTGTTGTGCTGCGCGCACACGGCGATTTCCAACGGCTCCTGCGTCACGTCGATGCCGTGATCGAGATACAGTTGGATCGCGCCGGGGTTCATCTTCTGTAGGCGCGCAATCGGCGTCTCCAACAGCGCCTCGGAGCGCGTGAGGTACGTGCGTGCCTCGTCGCTCAGCGCCTCGAAGCTGAAGTCCGCCGGATTTTCGCGGAAATCGAGGAAGGCACGCCGCCCCTTGAGCACCGTCTCGATGTAGACGAGAATGTCCACAATCGACGAACCGCCGCTCACCTTGCGCGAATCGAAGGGCCACTGGTAGCCCTTGAGGAAGACCATCGAATTCATCTCACCCACCGAATCGAAGTAGTCGGGCATAAACTCGCGCGCGTCGCTCACGCCGTCCGCTTCCGTGCTGATAAAGCGCGGAATCACCTGCATATACGTGCCGGAGACGTTCCAGCGGAATTGGATCGACGCCAGGCCATACTGCGATTCCGGTAGGCTCTGCGCCTTTGCCCCTGCCAGCAGCGCCAGGCCAATCGCGCCCGTATGAACGTCGGGATAGACGCTGGTTTTGTACAGACCGCCCGGCCCGCCCACAGCGAAGATGACGTTTTCCGCGCAGTAGGCTTCCAGGTTCTCACCGGCATCGAGCGCGAGTGCGCCGATCACACGCTTTTCTTCGTCCTCTCCCAGCGTCAACAACTGCACCACAGTGCGCCCCTCGCGTATGGGAATGCCTAACTCGCGCACGCGGCGGATCAGCGCGCGGCACATCTCCCGCGAGGTGTACGGCCCAATGGACGTCGCGCGCTGGCGCGGATCGTGGTCCGTCTTGTAACCGACGAACTGCCCGTAAGCGTCGCGGGGGAACGGCACGCCCAGGTTCACCAAATGGATGAATGCCCGCGCCGACAGGCCCGCCTCGACGAGCGCCAGATCGCCGTGCATACTGCCGCCCGCGAAGTACGTCTCCGCCATCACCTCCGGCGCGTCGGTATCCGCGCCGCATAACGAGAGCTTGTAGTAGGTCTGCTTGTCGCTGCCGGTGTTGATCGACGTGCCCTTCTCCAGCCCTTCGCTGATGATGAGCACATCCTCCACGCCGTTAGCCCGCAGTTGCACCGCCGCGTTCAGTCCCGCCGCCCCACTCCCGATGACAAGGGTGTGGATGCGGGTGAGGGGAATCATTTTCTCCGAAATCGTTATGGTTTGTTCCTGCATCTTTGTTCCTCTCTACTGTTATTTTCTGATCCAGCTTCAGCAGTCAGCGGCTGGAAACTGAAAGCTGATTGCTGAAGGCTGAAGGCTGAAGGCTGGCGATTCAAAACCGATCGATCACCGACACGCCGATTTGCGCAAACTGTTCCATCGCCATCAACTCATCAATCGATTCTTCCAGCGTCACCGTCTTGCGGATGAGCCGCTTCGGATCGAGTTTACCCGTCAGAATCATATCCAGCATCGGCGGATAGGCGTGCGCCTGCATCCCGTGGCTGCCGAGCAGCTCCAACTCCCAGGCGATGACCAGATTCATCGGGATGAGTGCGTCCTTGTAATCGGCCACCATCAGCCCCACCTGGACGTGGCGACCGCACTTGCGCAGGCTCAACACCGAGTTGCGGCACGTCGTCGCGCTGCCGAGCGCGTCCAGCGAGACGTGCGCCCCACCGCCGGTCAGGTTGCGGATGCGCTCGATCAGGCGCGGCTCCTCACGCGCGTTGATGACGTGTTCCGCGCCGATGCTCCGCGCGAAGGCCAGCGTCTCGTCCTTGATGTCCACGCCGATGACGCGCGCGCCCATCGCATGGGCAATCATGATCGCCGAAAGCCCCACCCCGCCGCACCCGTGGACGACGACCCACTCGCCGGGCGCGGTCCGCCCCTGCTCCACCACGGCGCGGAACGACGTGATAAAGCGGCAGCCCAGGCTCGCCGCCGCGACGAAATCCAGCGCGTCGGGCAGGCGCACCAGGTTCACGTCGGCGTGGGGGATGGCGACGTACTGCGCGAACGATCCCCAGGCGGTGAATCCCGGCTGGAAGTAATCGTCGCAGATGTGCTGGTTGCCGGAAAGGCATTGCGGGCAGCGCCCACACCCCACGGCGAACGGCACGGTCACGCGGTCGCCGGGCTTCCAGCGGCGGACCTCCGCGCCGACGGCCTCCACCACACCCGCCAGCTCGTGACCGGGGACGTGCGGCAAATGGATGTCCGAATCGTGCCCCATCCAGCCGTGCCAATCGCTGCGGCAGATGCCATTGGCCTCCACACGCACGACGACGCCATCTGACGCGGGCGTGGGATCAGGGACGGTCTGGATTGTTGGCGGTTCGGCAAAAGCGGTGTAAAGTACTGCACGCATAGAATGTTTCTCCTTCTGGTTGATTGATCTACAATTGGTATGATATAATGAATCTATGAGGATTCAAACTGGCTGAAGCTGGTTTCACAGCCAAAATCTACAAGAGGTGAGTTATGGACGCTCCAACGTTAGCCTTACGCTTACCCGGCTTGCTGCAAGCGCAAGTCACTGCAGCGCATCAGGTTGGTTTGTATGCAGATGAGACCGACTTAATCACCGATGCTGTCCGGATGTTATTGGCGGCGCGCCCCGATGTGCGGCAGGCAAGCGCCTGCCAACTCTATCAACGCGGCGTCGTTTCCTTAGGCAAGGCCGCTGAACTGGCAGAACTGGACATCGTCAGTTTCAAACGAGTGCTTGCGCAACACGGCATTGCACGCTCGGACCCAGAAACATTGAGCGAAACTTTGGAAATGGCTCGTAATGCTGCAAAGATGTCGGGGCGCGAGTAATATGCCAATCCTCATCTTTGACACTGATTTCCTCAGCTCGTTTTTACAAATCGGGCGCTGTGAACTGATCCGGGAATTCTATCGGGTAGATCAGGCCTGGGTTCCCGCAGCAGTCTATCGGGAATTAGCGCAGACAGATTTGTTAACAATGCTACTTGCTGTCCCATGGCTTCGAGTTCCTCCGATAGAGCCATCACCAAATGAAATCTTGCTACAAAATAGTACTTTTCAGAGCCTCGGCGGAGGAGAACGCGCCTGTATCACATTAGCTTACGCACAGACTGACACAGTCGTGCTAATGAGCGACAACAAAGCGCGCCAATTCGCGCGATCTTTGGATATTGACGCCATCAACATTCCGGCGTTTCTTCTGGCTTGCAAAATAGTCGGACTGGTTGACACCAAAACGATGACCCAAATCATTAAAGATTTGAAAGACAAAGACTTTTACGAGTTCAAAAAAGACGTGCGGGACGAGTTATTGAAATAAGGCGCAGAATTTCGCAATATTTCTACTTACTCATGATTCAGCGCGCGAATGGCCGGAATCCCTTGAATCATCGGGATCACCAACAGGATGCGCGCCAGCAACCCGCCGGGGCTGGGCGTGACGCCCTCCATCGTCATAAAGACAAAGCCTAGGATGCCATCCAGGGCAAAAACAGCGACAGCGATCCACAACGCGACCTGAGATTTCCGCTTCACCAACAACCCCAAGATCAGAAAAACCAGACCAAAGGCAATCGAAGGAATGCCGACGCCAACCGTCTGCCAGAATGGGGCCGGAAACAACACAGACGCCATGCCCAAGACGGTGTTCAAGGCCGAGATGAAAAACACGATCCCGTAGGCGTTTTCCAGCCGGGTCGCCGGATCGGCAAATGTGCCGGGAAGCGGCCGTCCATCGCGCAGAATTTCCAGTTCCACGCCGGACAGTTTGTTTCGCAGTCTGAGACTCAGAGAAGACCCATCCTTCAGCCGGAACTTCTTGCCTTCCCTGAGTTCTTTCGGCCCCGACGCCCGGCCCACAACCCGGTCATCCACCTTGACCGTAAAGTCCTTCCACATCGCGTTCCACGAAACTTCCAGGCGCTTCGGGCCGCCCGGCTCCAGGGCATACGTCATTTTTTGCATAGCCTTCCTTTCAAAACAAACCGCTAATCACACGAATCTACGCGAATCTCAACAAATTTGCAAGGATTATTTATTAGTCAAGACAATCTTGCAGTCACGAATCGAAGAATTGTACACGGATTTCGCGGATTCTACGGATTTTTTTCTTAAAGAAATCCGTGTTTTCCGTGTTCATCCGTGTACCAAAATTGCAATATAGTTCTGTCATACAGCTACAACCGCTGCAACGTCATCCCACCATCGACCATGATGACCTGACCGGTTGAATACGCAAAATCTCCGCGCGCGAGCGCTGCTACAGCCCTGCCAATGTCGTCCGGGTAGCCCCACCGCCCCTGAATGGTCAGGCCAGCGGCAATGAGCCGGTCATACTTTTCCTGCACGGTCGCGGTCATATCGGTTTTAATGATACCGGGGCGGATTTCATAGACGGGGATGCCGAACTCACCCAGACGCGCCGCCCAGAGCATCGTCGCCATGCTGACGCCGGCCTTGGAAATGCAGTACTCACCTCGACTCACCGAAGCCACAGTCGCCGAAGTGGATGAGATGTTGATGATGCAACCGGTGAAGTCTACATCGGTTTGCTGCTGTGCAATCATCCAGTTCGCCACAGCTTGCGTAAGAAAGTAGGGACCTTTGAGGTTGATCCCCATCACCCAATCGAAGCTCTCCTCGGTGGCTTCGAGGATGTCAGCGCGGACTCTGGGAGCCACGCCGGCATTGTTCACCAACACGTTGAGCCGTCCAAAGCGGTCCTTGATCTCGTCCATCACGCGTTGCCGCGCCTCGCGGTCTGTCACGTCGGCGCGGCAGTAGAGCACATCCGCGCCCTGCTCGCGCAATTCGTTGAGCGCCGGGATGACGACCTCATCCGGGTGAATGTCCATTACCGCAACGTCGCACGGCGCAATCGGATCGGAGGCCAATGCCATCGCAATCCCCAGGCCGATGCCGCGTCCCGCGCCGGTAATGAGTGCTATTTTTTTCATCGTGTGTCCTCCTGTCGGGTTGTTAGTGAGCAGCTTTCAGCGATCAGCCATCAGCTTTCAGATAGTCCTGGACCAATTCTACTACAGTTTCGCCGTAGTGCGCCAGTTTGGAAGGACCAACGCCCTTGATTTTCTGTATGGCATCCAATGTGACGGGTTTGTGACGCGCAATTTCTTCAAGCGTCTGATTGTTGAAGATGACGTAGGGCGGGATTTTCTTCTCTTTCGCCAACGCCAACCGCCACGCCGTCAGCTTTTTGAGTAGTGCGGCATCTGGTTCCGGCACAGCGATGACCTCGCCGGTGAGTGTGGGTTGCACGCTGACCTTCAGCGCGGGCGGCGACAAGATCGCATCCAACGCCGCCGGGTCTTGCAAGGCTTTGCGTCCGGACGGCGTGATCTCCAACACAACGCCGCCGTGGTCAAGTTTACGACCTTGCAGGAAGCCGCCCGCCTCCAGCCGGTCAATGAAGGCTGCGAGCGCCGTCTCAGAACGGAAAGCGAGCGCGCCGAAGCCTGCCCGACCTCGCGCATAGTCCGGCGTTTTGGCGTCGCCGCGCAGCAGGCGGATGAGCGTCGCCTTCCCCCACCCGCGGCTTTCGGCCAGCGCGCGCAGAACGGTGAGCGCCTGTTCGCGTTCGTCGGGCAGCGCGGCTTCGACGACGAGCGCGTCGCCGATGCAATTGTCGCAGGCTGTGCAACGTTCTATCGTCCGCCCGCCCAGGTAGGCGTTGAGATAGCCGTGGCGGCAGCGCCCGGTCTGCGCGTAGGCGGAGATTTCGTCCACGCGCTGCGCCTGGATTGTGGCGTAGCGTTCGAGCAGAGCCGCCACGCGCTCGGCAGCGTCGGCGGGGGGCGGGAGCAACGTCAGGCAAAAGTCGCGCCCGGCGGGGAGATACGTCAGCCAGCCGGCGTCGGCCCAGGCGAGCAGGCGCGGTTCCAACTCGTCAGGCGCGAGACCGAGGTCGCGGGCCACGGCGCTCAAGTCAAGTTGGAGCGATTGCCCCGGCTTGCGCGCCGCCTGGCAGAACGCGACGAAGTCCGCCGGAACGTCGGTTTGCGGGGCGCGGGTCAACTGGACCGAAACACTGCGCGGCAAATCGGCCCCACGGCGCAGCATCCCGGCTTGCTCCAACAGGCTCAACGCCACACGGATGCGCGTCTCGTCGGCGGCGAGGTCGCGTTCCAAATCCGCCGAGGCTACGGGACCGGCGGTTTGGCCGTTCAAACGACGTCTGACGGCGGCGTAGACGCTCCGCAGAAATTCAACCGGCAGCACATCCTGGTTCGCCCGCCGGGTGAGTGTGGCACGATCCGACGTGGTGTACATCAGCAGGCACTCGGCGGGTTGGCCATCGCGTCCGGCGCGCCCGGCCTCCTGGTAATAAGCTTCGAGCGAGTTCGGCGGGACGAAATGAACGATGAAGCGGATGTCGGGCTTGTCGATCCCCATACCGAACGCCACCGTCGCCACGACAATGTCCACGCGCCCGGCCATGAAATCGTCCTGCACTTCAGCGCGGTTTTCCATTCCGGCGTGGTAGTGCGCGGCGGACATCCCTTGCTGTCGCAGCAACGCCGCCAGCGATTCGCAACGCTCGCGCGTCCCGGCGTAGACGATGCCGCTGCCTTTGCGTGTCCGGCAAAACGCGAGCAGGTGTTGCAGTTTGTCGTCCGTGTTGGCGGCGTAGTAGACGGAGAGCCGCAGATTGGGCCGCGTCACGTCCCCGGCGATAACGCGCATCTCCCCAAGCCGCTGGATGATGTCCTGGCGGACGCGCGGCGGGGCGGTGGCAGTGAGCGCGAGCAGCGGCGGGCGGCCCAACATTTCCCGCGCCGCGCCGATATAGAGGTAATCCGGGCGGAAGTCGTGGCCCCACACGCTCACGCAGTGCGCCTCGTCGATCACCAGGCGATTGAGACCCGCCCGGCGCAACGTGTGCAGGAACGGCGGCTGGCGCAGGCGTTCCGGCGCGGCGTAGACCAGCCGGTAGCCGCCCGCTGCGACCTGCTCCAGACGGCGGCGCAACTCGTCGCCATCGAGGCTGCTGTTGATCGTGGTGGCGTGCTCGCGCACCCCATCGGGCAGTGAGTCCACCTGATCCTTCATCAACGCGATGAGCGGCGAGATGACGAGCGTGAGGCCGGATTCGGCCAGAAACGCGGGCAGTTGGTAGCACAGCGATTTGCCACCGCCGGTGGGGAGAATCGTGAGCACGTCCTCGCCGCGCAACACGCAGGCGACGGTCTCCAGTTGGCCCGGTAACACGGTGCGGAAGCCGAACAAGCGCTCCACGGCATCCAGCACGGCGGCGCGCTCAACGTCGGAGACGGGAACCTGGTCGAAGGTGGGCAGGAATTCGGCGGCGTGGGCTGCCGGCGCGGGCGCGGCAGCTTCGGCGCGGCGACGCGCGTGGGCAACACCGGGCCGCTGCGCGAGCGCCTCCCGCAGCGCGAGAAGTTCGGCGTTGTAGAGACGTTCGAGTTCGGCCTCGACGTCGGCGGCGCGAGTGACGTTGTCGCTGGCGCGGAAGTAGTCCAGCAGGCGGTGCAGTTGCGCAACGGTGAGCGGCGTCTCGGTCTCCTCGGCGATGCGCAGGGCGCGCACTGCGTAAGCCGTCGCTGTGACCCCATCGTTGCGCGTGCGGTAAACCTCCATCATACCGAGCAGATAGGTACGATTGTCGGGAAAACGGTCGCCGATGTGACGATAGGCGGACTGCGCCGCAGCGACGTCGCCGCGCGCCAGTTCCACCTCGCCGAGCAAGCCCCACACGCTGAGGCTATCCGGCCCGGCCTCCACCGCTTGCCGCGCAATCTCGTGCGCCGAAGCAACGTCGTTCAACGCCAGATGCACCTGCGCCAGTAGGGATTGTGCGGCGAAGGAAGTTTTGGGCTGCACAACGGATCGCTCCTGCATCAGCGGCAACGCCTCTGTGGACCGTCCCTCGGCCAGAAGCGCCTGCACCCGCAAATCGATCAGCGAGACGAGGGGTTTGTTGCGCGGGATGATCTCATCCAGACAGGCGTGCAACTCCGCGATGTAGTCCCAGCGTAGCAGGAAGTTGAGCAGACGGCTGCGTTCATTGCTCCGCAGTTCAGGCGTCTGCGCGGGCGTCAGGCCCAGTTGGGACAGGATAGACGGGGAAGCGTCGGACATAATCACCTCCTGAAAATGGCAAATGCCAAAATAGCGTGTCAGAGATCATTTGCTATTTGCCATTGAAAATCCGGCACGGTATGTACCCCAACAACCAGCGGCCAGTGTTCGCCCTTCCACAGGCGGCTGAGGCCGATGACGAGGTAGAGCGATTGGCAGCCAAGCTGGTCGAAGAGCGCGTCATGGCCTAGCGTTAGGCGGCGCTCGTCCTCCCCAAGCCACGTTTGCCCCAGATCGCGCCAGCGCAGATCGGTGACAGTAGCGCCGCGTGGCGATGCCGCGCGCGGATGATCGGGCACACCGGACAGTGTGAACCCCATGCGCGCCTCGTATTTGCCGGTATCGGCGTCCAGCGTAAACTCGGCCCAGACGCGCTCCGGCTGCACCAGGCACAGCGAGCGGGTCTGGTGGACGAGCACGTCTTCCGGCGCGCGGTCGAGGTGCACGGCGAAAAACTCCGCGCGGCGGTCGCCTTCGAGGCGGCGCAACAGCAGCGGACGCGGGCGCACGAAGTCGGCGCGCCAGTCTTCGACATGCGGCGGGCAGGGGCGCGGAGCGATGAGGTTTAGCGCGATCACGTCGCAGCAGCGGAAAGGCTGATCGTCGGCGTCCGTCATATCGCCGGGCAGCACCGTGTCGAAGTCACGGACGGGCCGCACCCAGCGCAAACCCGTCACCGGATCCGGCTCGCGGGTGAACCCGGCCACGCAAATGCCGCTGCGCATCTGCGTCAAGGCAAGGATGAGAACCTCTTGTACGGCCATACCTCTTCTCTGTCAACGGATTGAACGGATTTCAACGGATGCGCTTGAATTTGTACACGGATTAACACAGAAGATACGGATTTTAAGAAGAATCCAAAGAATCCGTGAAATCCGTGTACAAATCTTCTGCGCTTACAAGTGAACGACGGTCACGCCTGGTAAATGCGCGGCCCAGTGTTCGGCGACGAGGCGACGGTGGCAGTGGTCGGCGGTAGGCTCGGCGCAGAGCAGGCACGGTGACCGGTAGCGCGCCAGGATGTCCTGTCCCATGGCTTCGGCGCGGCGCTCGGTCATCAGCGGGAGGAATTGCGCCTCGTAAGCGGCCCAGTCATGGTCCGCCAGATACGCATCGCGGATTTCTGGCGTCGGTGCGAGTTCGGGATGATGCTCATAGGCGATCCCGAACCCCTCTTGCAGCAGGAACGCCAGATCGTCGCGCTTGGTGTAGCCCGCCAGGTGCGATGTGTTGCGCAAGCGGATGTCGATCACCGCATCCACCCCAGCCGCGCGCAATTGGTTGATAAACGTTTCCAACGATTTTCCTTTATAGCCAATTGTGTAAACGGGCATAAGTCCTCCTCGTATAAAACAACCTTGCTTCAACGCTTAAGGCGGATCACAATCCGCCGTCCCCGCAGCGCCGGATTATGATCCGGCGCAAGCATTTTCGTGAGGTAAAAATCCGTTCAATCCGTTGACTAAAACAGTGAAAGTTGCTGCGGAATGATCTCTCCAACGGCGGTTGTCCCATCTGGCTGGATGTGCTGGACTTCGACGCCGCGCTCCAACAGCGTTTGCGTGATGAGCTTGTGGCGGTGGCAATGGTGGTAGTCGCCTTCGCTGCACATAATGGCGACGTACTGCTCACGCGCCAGGTCCAACAACTGCGCGATGCCGCGTTGGTAGGTCTCCGTCTGCGCCACGCGCTCGTAGTTGGGACGCTCCTCGCCGGCATCGTACAACGTCCGGTCGGCAGGCCGCCCGCCGAGGCTATCGCCCATGCTCTTGTAGGCGATCCCGGTTTCTTGCAGATCGTGCGCCAGGTCTTCGCGGTTGAACTGCGGCGTCCAGCGACTGTACGGCTGGCTGCGCACGTCGATGAGCAAGGCGATGCCGAACGTGCGCAGTAAATCGACGAACGCGGGTATGGTATGATCACTGTGACCGATGGTATAGATTAACATGGTTAAAAATCTCCCATCTCCTTTCTAAAACCTTCGGGATCACAAATTGCACAGATTCTTGTTTTTGGTACGCCATGAGGACACAGGGGCAAATTCTCTAAGAAAGTTGTTGATGCCGACGATCTGTTGCTTCAATGTCATAGTGCCTCCCATCTTACACACCACTACACTTAATAGAGCACAATGAGGTTCTTTTTGATTGCATAAACAGTGTATGATGAATGATCGAAAACGTCAACGGCCTCACGATTGGCCTGCAAATAGCAGAAAACTTTTGTGATCTTCGTAGATCATGCTAAACTGTACATACTACTCAAAGCAATACAGAGAGCAACTATGCAAACGAAGACGCTGTTTTCCCAATACTATCTGGAAACCCGCCTGCCGCAACACGCAGAATGGAGCGAGGACCCCGCGCCCGTTTACGAGGTGCTGCGCGCGCTGTGGCACAAGGCGCAGCAATTTGGTGAAACGTGGAGCGAGGCGCAGACCGAGGACGAGTTCATCAAACCTGCGCTGACGGCGCTCGGCTGGGAATACATCGTGCAGCCGAAGGCGAAACACGCCGGGCGCATCACGCGGCCCGACTACGCGCTCTTCGCCGACAAAGCGGCGCAGCAAGCGGCCTACCCCCTCCAGGGCGACGACGCCGCGTTCTACAGCCGCGCGCTCGCGATTGCCGAGGCCAAGTTCTGGGGCCGTCCGTTGAGCCAGAAGGAATCGAGCGGGCGCGAGTCGTGGAAGACGGGCGAGAACCCGAGCCACCAGATGGTGAGCTACCTGGTGGGAACGCGCGCGCCGTGGGGCATCCTCACCAACGGACGAGTCTGGCGTCTCTACAGCCGCGAGGTGAGCAGCACCGCCAGCGAGTTCTACGAGGTGGACCTGGAAAGAATCATGGATCAAGAATCAGCGAATGGAGAATCAGCGAATCTTCATTCTTCCATTCTCGATTCTTTCCGCCGCTTCTGGTTGTTTTTCCGCCGCGATGCTTTCATCCCCGACGCGCAAGGCAAGTATTTCGTGCAGCGCGTTCACGAGGGTTCGGCGACCTACGCCCGCGAGATCAGCGACAAGCTGAAGGAACTGGTCTACACGGAGGTGATGCCAGAAATCGCGGCGGGCTTCATCGCCTACCGCCGCGAGCGGATGGGCGTCCACGCAGAGACCGAGGAAAGCCTGCGCGACATCTATCAGGCCAGCCTTAGCCTGCTCTACAAGCTGCTCTTTTTGCTCTACGCCGAAGCGCGCGGCCTGTTGCCGGTCGAAAACGCCGGCTACCGCGAGCAGAGTCTCACGGCCCTGGCGCAATGGGCTGCCGACCGCCGGGATCGCAACGTACCGCTCAGTGACGCCACCTTCGCCACGCCCAAATATGACGCGCTCCTGGCCCTCTTCCGCCGCATCGACCGGGGCGACCCAAACCTGGGCATCCCGCGCTACAACGGCGGTCTGTTCAACCCGCAGAATTCCAATAACACCTTTCTGGAACGGCATCGCCTCAGCGACCGGGCCGTGGCGACCGCCGTGGACGTCCTCGTGCGCGACGCCGGGCAGCCGGTGGACTACGCCTTCATCAGCGTGCGCAACCTGGGGGCGATTTACGAGGGGCTGTTGGAGAACAAATTACGAATTACGAATGGCGAATCCGCTTCCCCTCCCCCATACTCCATACTCCCTACTCCGTACTCCATCCAACTCGTCAACGACAAAGGCGAGCGGAAGGCGACGGGCTCGTATTACACGCCTGACTACATCGTGGAATACATCGTGCAGCAGACGTTGGAACCGATTCTCGAAGCACGCACGGAAAGCTTCGCCGCAGGGATGGCACGGGTGGCGAACGCGCGCCGCGCCCTGGAACGCACCGCCGATCCCGGCAAAACGCGCCTGCTACGCAGCCAACTCGACGCCGCCGAACGTGACGCCCGCGAGGCCTTCCTGGGCATCAAGGTGCTCGATCCCGCGATGGGATCGGGCCATTTCCTCGTGAACGCCGTGGACTTCCTCACCGACGGCATCATCCAGCGGATGCAGACCTTCCACGACGACCATCCCGCCATCCCCTGGGCATGGAACCCCATCCAGCAGTTGGTGGAGCGCGTGCGCACCGAAATCCTGGACGAGATGGCGCGTCAGGGCATCGCGCTCGACCCGGCGCGGCTCGACGACACCGCGCTGCTCACCCGCCTGGTGATGAAGCGCTGCATCTACGGCGTGGACCTGAACAAGATGGCGGTGGAGCTGGCGAAGTTGAGCCTGTGGCTGCACTCGTTCACCGTGGGCGCGCCGCTGAGCTTTTTGGATCACCACCTGCGCTGGGGCAACAGCCTCATCGGGACGGACGTACGCACGGTGGAGGCGGGGATTCAGATGACGGACGCCGGGCAGTTCAGCCTGTTCGCCGGGCCGTTCGCCGGGTTGCTGGAGTTGACGGCGCTGATGGTGGAAGTGGTGGACCGCGCCGACGCCACGCTCTCCGACGTGCAACGCAGCGCGGGGGATTTCGCGGCACTGCAAGCCTCGCTCACGCCCTACAAGCAGGCGCTCGATCTGTGGGTAAGCCGCCACTTCGGCAACGCGGAAGCCGACGACTTCCTGCGGCTCTACGGCGACGCCGTGTTGCCCACCCTGCGCGGCGAGAAGCAGGTAGCAGAGCGTTACAAAGCCGCCATCGACCGGGCGCACGCGCTGTGGGAAGAAAAACGCTTCTTCCACTGGGATCTGGAATTCCCGGAGGTCTTCGTGGACTTGCGGAAGCGCGATTGGGCGGAGAACCCGGGGTTTGATGCGGTGATTGGGAATCCGCCGTGGGGAGCAAACTTTGATAGTTTTGACAAAGCATGGCTGAAAAACTACAAGCTTGTTGAGTACCAATTTGACTCATATATTGCATTTATAGAACGCGCATTGCAGCTTCTATGCCAAAAAGGAAGAAGTTCTCTAATTGTTCCGGATAGCTGGCTAATCACTAAATTTACTAAACGACTCAGGAATCACTTACTCACAGAAACTAGGATCAACCAGATCATTGATCTACCGCAAGGAGTTTTTAATACTGTAACCGCTGATCCAATGATATATGTGGTCGAAAAATCTCCTCCCAGTCCAGAGCAATCAACCGACATTGTAATTTTCGACCATGCTGACACATCTCCCGATTTCGGCAATCCGCGTATGGCTTTCCAGCGTTTACAATCTGAGTTGTCCAGTGATGAAGACAAGCGTTTCAATCTTTTCCCAATCTCTGTGCTAGATATTATTCTGAAACGGACTGTGACTATCCCACTGGCCGAGCTCGCAGCAATAGGTCTTGGCTGTAAACCTTATCAAACAGGCAAAGGTGAACCTCCACAAACAGAAGAAATCAAACACAATAAACCCTTTAACGCGAGTCAGAAATTAGACGGAAACTATCTTCCTTTCTATACAGGAGATGGAGCCCAACGCTATTTTTCTGTTTGGGGTGGAGAGTGGATTCTCTATGGACCCCACTTAGCCGAGCCAAGAAGTTTGGGGATTTTTACAGGGCCGCGGATCGTAATCCAAGGTATTCGTAACCCAAGTCTTCATCAAAGACTAATCGCAACGCATTTTGAGGAAGATGCAATCACCAATGACAACCTGACAGTGCTGAAAATGAGAGGCACTTCTTTGAGCATTTTCTTCATACTTTCCCTGATTAACTCAAGTTTTATGAACTGGTTCTATTTACAGAAACGGGGTAACTTTACGAAGATTACGGTTGGTGGTGTATCCACGTTGCCCATCCCTAACATCACCTTCACCACCCCCGCCGGCGAACGCGCGCGGCTGCTCGCCGAAGGACAGGCGCTCGCCGCCGCGTGGGGCCAGCAGCCGGACGCCGCCGCCACACCCTACCCCACCTTCCTCGCCTCTCCGTTCGGCGCGTGGCTCGCCGCCCGCCTCCCCGCCAGCAACAAGCAACCAGCTTCCAGCAACGAGCAACCAGCTTCCAGCAACCAGTCCGACGTGATCCACGATTTGCTGGCACACCTCGCCGAAGAGATGCTGGCGCTGAACCGCGACAAGCAGGCGGAGATGCGCGCTTTCCTCGCGTGGTTGGAGCGACACATTGGCGCCAAAGTGGACGCGCTCACCGGCAAAACGGACCTCCAGGGCTACCTGGGCGATTACCAGAAGGGCGCAGCGCCGCTGGCTTTCGACGATCTGCTCGCGCGGCTGCGCCAGAATCGCCGCAAACTCACCGCCGATCCCGACGCCCGCGCCTTCCAGGAGACGCTCGAACGGGAATACGCCGCCAGCCTCGCCACACTGCTGCCCCTCAAGCAGCGTCTCGCCGCCACCGACCGGTTGATCGATTTGCTCGTCTACCGGCTGTACGGGCTGACGGAGGAAGAGGTGGAGATTGTGGAAGGACAGAAGTAGGGAGTAGGGAGTAGGGAGTAGGAAGTAAGAGCACTAACATCGTGGTTGTGTGCTACAATAAAGGTAAAGGCACGAAGGAAATACAGTAATGAGTGAATCTGTGGTGGTCAGCAATGCCGGACCTCTGATGGTTCTGGCAAAACTGAACCTTATTCCTGGGTGATGTGAGCGGCCGGTTGAATCTACATAGCTGCCGCAGCGCCCACGTCAATCACAACGATGAACGACGCTAAAAAACTGAACGCCTATCTGACCGCGTGGCGCCTTTCGCATCCACAGCTGCTCACACAAACGCAGACCAGCCACATCTATACCGTCACATACGACAGTGAGACGGTGATTCTCAAACTTTTGTCTCCTTTAGAGACGGAGGAGCAGCGTGGCGCGGCGGCGTTGCGCTATTTCGATGGCTGCGGCGCCGTGCGCCTGCTGCGCTACGATGAAAGCGCACACCTGCTGGAATACGCTTCAGGCGACGAACTCGTCACGTTGGTCCGGCGCGGCGAGGACGAAAACGCCACGCGCATTATCGCAGCGGTGATCAAGCAACTGCACAGCGTCTCGCAGGATGCCCCACGGGACGGCCTGTGCGCGTTGGAACGCTGGTTCGAGGCATTGTTCCACAAAGCCGCGGCGGACAGGCGGGCCGGCATCGAATCGATCTACGTGCGGAGCGCCGCGCTCGCCGCACGATTGCTCGCCGAGCCGCGCGACGTGCGGGTGTTGCACGGCGACATCCATCACCACAACATCCGGCAGTCGGCGCGCGGCTGGCTCGCCTTCGACCCGAAAGGTGTAGTCGGCGAGCGCACCTACGATTGCGCCAACACGCTCTGTAACCCAGTGATGCCCGAACTCGTCCACAACGAAACCCGCCTGCTGACCAACGCGGCGATCCTGGCGGATGCGCTCGAAATCGACCTGGCGCGCGTGCTGGCGTTCACCTACGCCTACGCCTGCCTCAACGCGAGTTGGTGGTCAGCGCGCAGCGACGGGAAAGACATCGTCCAGTGGCACCTCAAGGTTGCGGCGATCATCGAACCACATCTCGAACTGTTGTGAGACAGCACCTGGACGGCGCCCGAATCACGGAGAAACCCTTGCGGAGGTTCGCAATGCGAACCTTCGCAAGGGTTATGCGTGGCATCAGTTGTTCCGCAGCACCAACGGCAGGTAGAGCGACTTCACGTCGCTCGACACTTCCAGGTCGTAGCTCGCCGTCTGCGGCGCGCCCAGGCCATTGTCCACCGTGACGACGATGGACTTCGGGCCGGGAGTAGTCCAGATGAACGGTTGGTTGTTGTTTGGCCCACCAACGACGATATAGGGCGTGTAATCGGTCACTTGCCAGGTATAGGTGATAGGCAGCGTTGCCGTGAGTGGCAGCACGTTGGCGATAAAGATGTATTCCTGTCCGGCCTTGTACACGCTCACACCCGGCGGGGTAATGCTGACGCTTGCTACCGCCGTCAACGGCTGCGGTTCGAACAACATTGATAAGTTGCTGCTCGTTCCTGCTTCGAAATGCTTCACCACGCCGTAGTCGCGGGTGGTGCTCTGCGTGCGCAAGCCTGCGCCTTCCGTCAGCTCGGCGGGCAGCGTGAAGGCCCATTTGCCGGCGACGTCCGCATAAGCCGCGCCCAGGTGAACCAGCGCCTCGGTCTGCGGGTCGTCGTCATCAAGGTACACGTCGATGCGACAGTAAGGACACGGGTCGTCGGCGATACCGGTCACGTTGACGCCCTGAATGCGCATCACCAGCGCCGGATTGAAGAGCTTGAGCCTTTCGGGGACCGCGTCGCCGAACTCGATGGGCGGGACGGTGCTGGAAATGACGTTGCCCTGCATTGTGGTGGCGTTGATGGCAATGATGTTCCCGTTGACGAACAGGCCGTTCAGCGCACCGTCGACGACGGTGTTGGCGAGGATGCGCGTGTAGCGCGCGCCGACGTCCACCGCGCTGCCGCACGTCCAGAGGGGCGTACCGTCCAGCGCCTGGCCGGTGACGTTGCCTTCGACGAGGTTGTCCTGCCCGGTCGGAATCCAGATGGCGTCGGGCGGCGTAGTGGTGGCGCTGCCCTGGATGAGCAGCCCGGCGATGGTATTGTTCAGGATGCGGTTGCGCCGCCCGCTGACGTTGATGCCGCCGCCGCCGAACCAGTTGTCCGTCTTTACGGCCGGTTTGCAAAAACTCGCTTCGGCGGGCCAAACAGGAATCGTCCCATTGGCAAGCAGGCCGATGGTGTTGTTTTCGATCAGGTTGCCGTTGCCGGCAAAGTTGATGGCGTTCTGCCTGGAGCCGGCGAGTTTGTTGCGGCGCACCCAGTTGTTGTCGCCCGCGCTGCTCCCGTTGATGAAGCCGTGGTTATCTTGCGCGACGTCGTTGTCGTAGAAGTAGATGGCCGTTCCGTCGTCGCTCAAGCCGAGCCAGTTGTCCTCGATGATGTTGCCGCTGCCCGTCATCCGCAGTTCCACGTTCTGGAAGCCCAGGCCGCGCACGATATGAGCGCCTTCATCTTTTTGCACACCCAGGGACAGGGCCTTGTGGGCCGCGCCCGCGCCGGCGCGGAACAGCATCACTTTCGGCCCACCGGCGCGTCCACCGGGCTGCGTACTGCCGTCGATCGTCACCTGCCCGCCTTTGACGGCCGGCAGATCGGTAGCACTGAGGCTGATCTTCCAGAAACCGGCGGCATCGTAACCCGCGTCGCTCGTGGGGATGTCGAAGGCGATCAACACAGGGCGTTGCGCGGCGGGGAGCGCGTTCGCCTGGACGATGGCCCGCCGCAGCGTACATTGACCGGCAGGCGCAGCCGCGCACGTCGTGGGCGATGTCGTCGAGTCGTCTGTATTATCGACGGTGATGGTGGTGACGTAGCTGGCGGGCGGCGCGGGCGGCATAGGATAGATTACCGGCGGGATAAGCGGCGGCGCGGGGAAGACGGGGGCAAGCGGCGGCGGCAGCGGGGTTGCGCCGGTGCGGCTGTACACCTCGGTGGAAACGCGCGAGGTCGAGGGGCCGTCGAAGTTGGCGATGATGCCGTAGTTGAAGGCGGTGCTCGCCGTGCGCAAACCCTTGTCGAATCCCAGCGCGAAGGGCAACGTCGTGTTCCAATTCCCATCCACGTCGGATTGCACGATCCGCACCGATTCGAGCGTTTCCGTCATAGGGTTGAGATTGTCCAGGAACAGCTCGACCTGGCAGTAGGGACACGGCGCGGCGGGATGCGCGGCGCCGGTGACAGTGGTGCTGCCGCCGGCCACGTCGATGCTGAGGATCACCGACGGCGCGAAGGTTTTGCGCGCCTTGGGAACCTGGTTGCCGAACTCCATATACACCGGCGCGACGCTGCCCCACGAGAGGTTGCCCTCGTAATACAGCGCGTTGATCGACGTCTGCGTGCCGTTCATACGGAACGGTTCCAGCGCGGTGCGCACGACGGTGTTATTAAGCACGCGCGTGAATCCGGCGTCCACCACCAGGCCGCGCCCGCACGAGCCGACCTCGTTGCCTGTCGCGTCCCGACCGATGACGTTGTTTTCGATGAGATGGCCTTCGCCGGTGACGCTGAGCGCGTCGTCGGGCGTGTTTTCCGGGTCGTTGCTGTACCACAACAGTCCGGCGATGGTGTTGTCGATGACCTGATTGCGCTTGCCGCGCACCTCCACGCCTGCGCCACCGAACCAGTTATAGTAGCGGGCGTTGGGGCGGCACCAGCGATTCCAAGCCACCTCCGGCACGGTCCCATCGGCGCGCACGCCCACGGTGTTGTCGAGGATAAAGCCGTCGTCACCGTCCATGCTGATCGCCGCGCCGACGAAGCCGGCGAAGACATTGTCGCGGATGAGCGTCTGCGCCGTGTTCTCTGCTACCTTAATCCCACCCAGCCCGCTGCCTTGCTCCGGCATATCGGGATCGCGCCAGGCGATGTCTGTGCCTTCCGTATTCAGGCCAAACCAACTGTTATCCACGATGTTCCGGCTGTGGTTGAGCTGCACCGCCGTCTTGAAATTCTGGAAAACGAACCCGCGAATGACGTTATCGTTCCCGTTGACCACCAGCCCTACCAGATCGCGGTTCTGCGACCCGCGCAGGACGATCTTGGGGCCGGTCAGACGTCCGCCGGGCTGCGTGCTGCCGTCAATGGCAACCTGCCCGGCCTTGTTGACGTCGGTGCTGCCGAGCGTGGGCAGCGCGTAGAGTTGCAACGTGTCGGTCAGTTGAATCGTCCAGACCTGCTGCCCCGCGTCGTACCCCGGATCGGTGGTGGGGATGTCGAAGCGAATCTGCACCGGGCGCGCAGACGGCGTCTCGGCGATCAGCGCGGTGGCCTCCACGATGGCGCGGCGCAGCGTACACTTGCCGTCCGGCGCGGGAACCGGCGGGCCAGGCAGGTCGCGAGAACAGGTGTAGCTCGCGCTGTCGTCGGGATCCTCGGCGCTGTCCACGGTGATGACGGTGTTGAACGTCGCCGGCGCGATTGGCTGCGCCATATATACCGGCCACACGAGCGGCAACGGCGGCTGTGGGGTTGGCGGCGGCGGGTCTACCGGAGCGGGCGCGCCAGGTTGCGTGTAGATGTCCGAAATGTGCGTGGTCGTGCCCGCGCTGTAAATGATCGTGCCGCTGGCGTTGCGGATCTGCCCGTCAACGGCGGTGGTGCTGGCGGTGCGCAGGCCCTCGGTGAGCGCCAGCGCGCGCGGCAATGTGAAATTCCAGTTGCCGCTGCCGTCGGCGGTCGCCGTCCCCAACGACTCCAGCGTCTCGGTGACGGTGTCGTGATTGTCCAGGAAGACTTCGATGACGCACTCCGCGCACAGGCTGTCCGCGCCGCTCGTCCCGGTGACGTCGACGCCGTCGATGTTCGTAACCGCCGCCGGGTTGAACAGCCGCAGCGTCGCCGGGACGTTGGGGCTGAAGTCGAACGCCTGCACCTTGCTGCCGAGGATGACGTTCCCCTGCACCGTCACGGCGTCGAGGTCGTAGCCGAGCGGCCCGCCGGCGACAAGGATCCCGGCCGCGCCGCTCGCGCCGGCGATCGTGTTGCTGATCACCTGGATGGAATGCGCGCCGCTCGCGCCGCCGACGTCAATGCCGTCGCCGCAGACCCCGTAGGGCGCGCCGTCACTCGTCACGCCGATGAGGTTGTGCCGCACGATGTGATAGTAGCCACTGACAGCAAGCGCGTCGTCGGGCGTGTTGGCGGGATCGGCGCTCTCCCAAAGGATGCCGGCGATGCGGTTGCCCTCCACCAGATTGCCATAGCCGCCGACGTCCACGCCAGCACCGCCGAACCAATTGTAGTAGCGGGCATTGGGCTTGCACTTGCGCTCCGGGCGGACTTCCGGCGCGGTCCCGTCGGCGCGCGTCCCCACGGTGTTGCTCAGGATAAAGTTGTAGCTGCCGTCCACCTGAATCGCTGCACCTTTGAAGCCTACCAACACATTGTTCTGGATCGTGTTGGTGTACCCGCCGCCGGCCAGGCTGCCGTACAGATGGATGCCCGTTTCACCGCTGCCGTCTTCGGGATGTTCAATGGGATTGCGCAAGTAAATGTCGTCGCCGGCAATGTTCAGGCCAAACCAGTTACCCTCCACCAGGTTCTCGTCCGTGAAGGGGATGCTGAGGACTTCGTCGCCGAAGCCCTGGAACGCCAGTCCACGGATGACGTTGTGGCCGCCGGTGAGGGTGAACACGCCCTTGCGGTTATCGCCGCGCAGGATGATGCGCGGCCCGGCGGTCAGATCGCGTCCGATGGGCTGCGTCGTCCCGTCAATGATGGCGTGGCCGTAGCTCCCGAAGTCGCGGAAGATAAATTGCTCGGACGTCTGGCGGCTGTCCAGGTCAATCACCCAGACCCCGATGGGATCATAGCCGGGATCGCCAATGGGGATGTCGAAGGCGATGTGGTAGACGCGCTTGGTAGCGTCGAGGCTGTGATAGCGGATTTCGTTGATGGCGCGGCGCAGCGTACACGGGCTGGTATTCTCGCAGCGTTCATCCATCCCGCCCTCATCCGCGGTGGTGGTGACGGTGAGCCAGTGAGTGGGTGTAGGATCGGCGGAAGAACGCAGCGCGGCGACAGGCACATCCACTGTTACAGCACGAGCCGCCGTAACGTTCACCGTAGCCAGAACGCCCCCCATCAACACCAGCGCCATCAAAAATGCACACGTTACAAGCCAAAACTTCCGATTCATAATGGTTTCTCCTTTTGTTTGTCAATTAATGCGCCTCACGCGCAACTACAGCCGGTCCGCTTTGCCATGGTTGAGCCACCCGGCACCGGATTGAATATCGGTCTTATAGATAACCAAATCGGCCTCGAACGCCGAACCGGTGAAGTAGACGATTTTGTACAATTTAGGCATATTGATCTCCTTTCTTTGAATGTTGATGATTATCCTGATGCGCCATCTCTTGCTGCAAAAAATCGAACAATGTTTGCACATCGGCAAAACTCCGCCGATCACCCGTACCAGGACTCTCCAGTGAAGCGTGCCAGACTTTTCTTTCACCGTCACTCGTTTCCCACAGCCGCAGTAGATACGAGAGATAGCCTCGTTGTTTCATAGTTCACCCAACCTTTCCCTAACCTTGCGAAGATGTGCGAGGTACTCGCGTAAACCTTCGCGAGATTTCTTTCACGGATAACGGTACGCCGTGAGGAATGCGAATTCGCCCATGCCGTCGTCGATGAAAACATAGCGTCCGTCTCCGGTCACCGCGATGCCGACCGGAAACATAAACTCACCTTCAGGCCAACCGGTCACGCCATCGTTGATCGCCTCGACGCCAATGTTCTCCAGCACGTTGCCCTGCGGATCCAACTTCACCGCGCCGGGCGGGCTCCAGGTGACAACGTAAAAGTTACCAACGTCATCCACACTCAGCATCTGAGGGAATGCATCTTCGAGCGCCTCCTGGCCCAGACGCTGGATCACGCGCCCGTCATCGGGTGTAAGTTCCAATATGTACCCACCCGCGCCGGTCAGAAACAGCGTTCCGTCTGGGCCGACGTCCATGGCCTTTGCGCTGAGTTCCGCCTCAATGGGAAAGCTGCGCAGGAATTCGCCTTCGGCAGTGAACACCTGCACGCGCGTCCCGGCGTCACCGATGTCCAGCGCGTACACACTGCCGTCCAGACCGACAGCCAGCGCCGCGGGGCTGTCACCGGAGAACTCGCCATCGCCCGTTCCGTAGCTACCAAACGCACCGAGCAGGTCGCCATCGGCGTTGAAATGCACAATTTGGCGGAAACCGATCTCAGCCATGTAAACGTCACCGTCCGGCCCGATCTTCACATCCGCCACATAACCGATCTCGCCTTGTGCCAATTGACCTTGATAATTACCCTCCAGATCGAAGATATAAACCCCATTGTAAGCGTCGGCGATGTAGACGGCGGTTTCTGTAGCATCTATGCCGCCCAACGTCGTAAAGGAAAGTTCCGCCAGTTCAGGAGACGTGCTGCCCACCCGCCAGAAAACTTCTGCAGACGTCGTGTCTTCGGGCACAAAGATACGTTCCACCGAACCGATTACCTCCACAGCATCAATCGCCGCGCGCCCCAAACCCAGCACCGAATGATCAACCGTGATACGCACGCCACTGATCTGATAGTCAACTTCAACCGGAATGGAAAGCGTGTAAGGACATTCGGCACGGGCGTATGGTTGCGCCGTGTAAACCTCGTGATAGTCCGCGAGGAAATCGATCAACTCGACTTTGACGATCTGTGAAGGGTTGTGCGTTTGGACGATATTGATCAACGTCGGCACAGTCGGCGAATCGTAGCTCAGTTCGAGCCAGGCGATGCTGTCCGCCTCGGCGGGAGACCAGGCGGAGGGCGCATCGCCGCACGTGGGCGTATCCGGTTTGCCGGTCGCCTGCATCGCGCTGTATGCGCCGTCCCCATACTCGGAACTGGCGACGGCGCTAATCGCCCATTGCCGGTAGCCCTGATCGGCATCGGGGGGAATGGGGATTGGTGTAGGCGGCGGCGCGGATGTCGCGGTGGGAGGCGCGACGGTCGGTGATGGCACGGCAACCGGTGTAGAAGTTGCCGTTGGTGCAATAGGCATGAAGGTTGGTGGAGTTGCCGTGGGCACAGACTTGCCACCGGATAAGCTACATGCCAAACTCATCACAACGCACAAAGCGATATAGAGATACGACCATTTTCGACGCATAGCTGATCCTCCTGAAAGTATCCACCCTTGCGAAAGTGGAGGCAAACGCAGGTTGCACGCCTTCGCAAGAGTGGAAAAAGGGTCAATGTGAAATCAATCGCTTGAGCGCAAAACCAGCGGTAAGTAGATAGACGTGCGTGTCGCGAGGTTGAGTATCACTTCCTTTGGCAGTGAAGTAGCCAGGTTGTACGTGACGTACCCCACCACACGGTAGGTGTCGCTGATGGCGCCGGTAGAATCCCACACATTGTTGAAGTTCGCCGTTGCACCAGGCAAGAGCGCTGCAAGTGTGTGTGTGAACTCTGCGGTTTGTGTGACGCCATCTCCGGTTTCCACACGGATGATGGCGACGCCGTTCAACGTCACATCGCCTGTGTTTTGGAAGGTCATCGTGAGCGCGATGTCATCGCCTGGATCGAAGGAAGTCGGTGTGGCGGTGAGGTCGGTGACTTCTCCTTCAACAACGCCCACCGTGAACTCGGTCACTTCGGTGTCCAGCACGTGGCCGGCTATATCCACCAGCGTCACATCGAGGATGTAGTCGCCTGCCGCGAGCGTCTCCATGATGACCAGGTCGAGGAGAGATGTGCCGGTGATTGCGTGCAACGCTTGCAACGACAGCGCAGTCTCTACCTCGTCCGAGAGCGATTTGACGGTCGGCTGTACGATGAGCATCTGCTCCGCGCCGCTGTTGTCCACCACGAGCGTCGCTGCGGCCGTCTCGGTGAGGCGGAAGGTGGGCTGCAACGGTTGCAGGGTCACGACACTCGCGGTGGCGGTGATGACGGTAACGTTGAATTCCCAGTTCTTGTAGAAGCGCGCGTCGGTCGTGTCCGGGTTGTAGGTGAACGGGTAGAGGGTCAGCTCCAGCATCGAAGTGCCGTCCGGGTTGTCGCTGACTTTCCAGGCGTAGTCCTGCTCAAGCTGGGGATACCAGCCGGTGATGGCGGCGGAGCTTTGCACCGCCGCAACGCCGCAGTTACAGTCGGTTTCCAGGGTTGCCGTAGGGATGTGCAACCCGGTGGCGACGGTCAGCCCGGATTGCGCGGTCAGGGTCACGTCTTGCACGCGCTGCCCCTGCGGGTAGGTGTAACTGACCTTCCAGGTGGGCACGATGTAGTCATTGAGCTTGAGCCACTCCCGGTCGCCGGGGAGCGTGACGTGATCCCAGCTTTCTTCGTCGGTGGTCACAGTGTAATCGGGGACGGTGATTTGGACGGCGCCGGTAGGGCCGTTCGGCGCGGTGAGCGCCAACGTGCGCACCATGCCGAGCAGCGCGCCGTATTTCGGATCGCCGTAGAGATGATACTGGTAAATCCACCTCCGCCAATCGCCGTCGTCGGCCCAGTGATCGCGGGCCATGTCGGCGAACGTATAGCCAACGGTGAGCGCGCCGTTGGCACCCCAGCGATTGAAGAAACCGCGCCCCGCTCTTCCGTTCGTATCCCGGTCAGAAGGACTGACCGCGCCGATGAAGGCGCCCGCGCCGTAGCGCAACCACGCCTCGCCCATACTGTAGCCGCCTTTGTAGTCGCCGCTCAGGCAGGTGATGCCGAAGGCGAACGGGTGGTAGCCGTTGAAGAAGAAGGTTCCCACGTCGTAGGCGCTGAATCCGATGCTTGTGCTGTCCCACGAATTGTAGGCGCCATGCCCGCGGAAGACCACCAGGCTTTGCCCTTTGGACATCTCGGCGCGGAAGTCTTCCAGTATTTTGTGGCCGCTGTCATAGTCCTTGCCCTTCAGGCGGGTCACCTCGGGGAAATCGAGCCGGCTGCTCACCTCGTTGAGCTGCGTCCAGAATTCGTCCACGCCGCTGCCCCGCCCGCTGAAGAGCACCGCGCGCTGCCGGTCGAAGCCGCTACCGGTTCTGGCGACGTAGATGGCGGACTCCAGTCCCTGGCGCAGCGTGCCCATGTCGTTGCCGGTGATGCGGCCCAGGACGAGTTCGGGTTTGGCTTCGCCGGAGGTGCTGGCGTAGCGCAGGTCGCTGTAGGGGACGTCGTAGCCGGCCCCTTGCGACGGAATAATATTGTCCTCACCAACGAAGAGCACGTAGCCCCCGGCGTGATAGGTGCGGAAGTTGGGGTGCAAGGCATTGGCCCAGTACCCGCCCGGTTCGAGGAGCGCGTCGAGCGTCGTAGGACACAGGCTGATGGGCAAATATCCCAGGACGGCGTTGCGGTAAGTCGCCAGTTCCGCCATCCGCGAGAGGAGCAGGCTCAACTCGCGCTGCGTCCCCAGGCTCGTGCGCCAATCCACAGCACTTGTGTAGGCCACCAACCTCGCCGGGGAAGTGACGAGGATGTAGTCCGATCCTTCGGCAATCTGCTCCACCATCACATCCACATAGATGTCATCCACCCAGTTCGCGCCCACCTGGAAGTTGCGACTGAAGTTCCCTGCAACCCCTGCAAGATGATAGTAGACGCGGGCGGTATGTTCCGGCGCGTGACCGCTACCGATGTAATAGAATTCCCACTGCGGGTATAGAATGGGAACCAGTTGATACGTCACCACGAAACTCTCATCGGCTGCCAGGGCGATTTCCTCAGTCGTGTCATTGAACAAATCGATCATGATTTTCCGTTCGGGCGTCTCGCCGTAATCGCCGTTTTTAACGTAGTAGTAGTTGGCGGCTGGGGACATCAACCCAAGCGCGTTGCTTTTCTCGATCACCTGGAAGCCGCGTACAAAGTCCTCCACGTAATCCACGTAGGCCGTGCCCACGCCGATGTTCTTGATCGTTAATGCATTAACAGGCGACATTTTCTGGAATAGCAAGATGCGGTTCATGAGTGCAGTTGAAGGTTTTGCAGACACGGTCGGCCAAGTCCTGGGCCGACAAGGTG
>Ga0209723_1000221_pt1 | contig 112366 bp, 100 predicted proteins | sample BiotimSIPDNA_2_FD_185750 | JGI IMG/M metagenome (GOLD analysis project Ga0209723, IMG submission 185750) | Anaerobic biogas reactor microbial communites from Washington, USA - Biogas_R2 time_0 SIP DNA (SPAdes) (version 2) | ecosystem: Engineered > Bioreactor > Anaerobic > Unclassified | place... | reverse complement strand
GTTATAGCTTTGATCAATATACACCTCGATGTCTTGATATCTTATCCCCCATAACTCCAAACATCGATCACGGTACAACTCGTATGACTTATCTAAAAAGTGTATACCATGTGCTGACCTACTCACAAAGTGGTGTAAAAGCCAGATTGACTTTTAAAATACCTTATGCTAAAATACCAGCCACTACAGACAAGCGGGTGTAGTTCAATTGGTAGAACGTCTCCTTGCCAAGGAGAAGGTCGTGGGTTCGAGTCCCATCGCCCGCTCTTTACAGGCTGATACCAGGTGAGTTTGCACTTTGATATCAGTTTTTTATTCAGGCGACGTGGCCAAGTGGCAAGGCAAGAGTCTGCAAAACTCTCATCATGGGTTCAAATCCCATCGTCGCCTCTTCAAATGCCTGTTTTTCCCCTAGTTCTTAAAATTTGGTTTACTTGACAATGCGCTTTGCGCAAAATAATATGTAGTTACAGGAAAAAACAGCTGAGAATTATTATGATATCTCTTTGTTCAACGCTTCCAGGTCGTCAAAAATGTAATCCGGTCGGATATCCGATCCCTCCAGGTCTGAAATCTTGGTCTCACCGCTCAGCATCAAAATGGTCGTTACCCCCGAGGTCTTGCCCAGGGCAATATCTGTATACAGACGGTCGCCTACCATGGCACAATCCTCCGCCTTTTCGCCTAAAGAATCAGCCAGCATGTCAACGATCAAGCGGTTGGGCTTGCCGATAACCAGGTTAGGTTCCCTGCCGGTTGATGTCCGGATCATGGCAAGCATGGAGCCTATATCCGGGATAAAGCCACTCGGTACTGGGCAATTAATATCCGGATGGGTGGCGATGAAGGGAAGCCCCTTGACCAGGTGGTTGCTGAGAGTACAGATCTTGTGATAAGTCAGGGTTGTGTCAAAACCCAACACCGCTACTTCCGGGTTCTGTTCATCCAGGGTAAGCCCGGCAGCCTTAAATGTATCCTCCAGGCCGGGGGTACCGACAAGATACACCCTCCTGTAACCTGTGTGCTCAAGCAGGTAGCGCACAGTGGCATCTCCGGAGGTAAGGACAATTGCATCTTCAGCTTTCAAGCCAAGGCGGATCAGCTTTTGCTGGTACTCAAGGCGATTCTTGGAAGAGTTGTTGGTTAAAAAGCTGAATTTCCTGCCTTTTTCTTTGAGAGTATGCAAAAAAACAAGCGCACCAGGCAGCAAATGATCTCCCAGGTAAAAAGTACCATCCATATCCAGTAAAAAGGCATTGATCTCGTTAATGGTCTTCATATGTTCTTTGTATACACATCTACAGGCGATATTTATGAATTAAACTATAATAAATATCAGGTTTAGTTAATTTTGATAAGTGTATCAGAATTACGAGTGAAAGGATAAAAAAATGGAAAGCATTAAGTTTCTTGTTCCCAATATAAGTTGTATGCACTGCACCATGCACATAAAGCAGGCATTATCCCAACTCGATGGGGTGGATGAGGTGGATGCGGTTGTCGAAACCAAAGAGGTGACGGTTGATTTTGACCTGCCTGCGACCAAAGAAGGGATCATTGAGCGATTAAGGGAGATCAACTATCCCCCTGCCATATAGGCGTAATTATGGATAAGAATCTTCAGATAACCCTGCCAATCCTGGGGATGACCTGTGCGAACTGCGTGGCAACAGTAGAGCGCAGTCTATTAAAGGTGGATGGGGTTGACATTGCCAATGTCAACCTTTCCTCTGAACGCGCCTCTATATCTTACGACCCCCAAAAAGCAAACCTGAATGGGCTAATCGCTCAGGTTAAAAACGCGGGTTACCAGGTGGCGATGGGGGAAGCTTCGATCCTGCTGCAGGGTTTATCTGACCAGTCGGATTCACTGCGCATAGAAAAAGCCTTGATGAGCATCAATGGGGTCATTTCCGCTCGGGTCAACCTTGCCGCAGAACGTGTCATTGTCACCTATGTCCCGACCCTGATCAGCCAGAATGATATCCGGCAGTCGATCCGCCAGGTGGGTTTCAAGGTGATCGATGAAGGCGCTGAACAGGAAGACGTGGAATTTAAAGCCCGTCAAAGCGAGATACGCAAACAGCGCAATTTCCTGTTGATCAGCATCCTATTCACAGCACCCCTCTTCATTTTATCCATGGCACGGGATTTTGGCATTTTGCCAATGACCCTGGCGCATGCCGGGTGGTTGGATTGGTTGTTCTTTGCCCTTGCCACCCCCGTCCAGTTCTTAGTTGGTGCCCAATATTACATCAACGGCTATAAATCCATCCGCAACAAATCTGCCAACATGGATGTCCTGGTGGCCTTGGGCACAACAGTTGCCTATGTTTACTCGGTTTTTGTGACCCTGGGTGTTGTCCCGGGGCATGGTTATTTTGAAACCTCGGCCGTGATCATCACCCTGGTACGCCTGGGTAAGTACCTGGAAGCGAAGGCCAAAGGTGGGGCAGGTGATGCGATCCGTAAATTAATGAATTTACGCCCCCGCAGAGCCTATGTCATCCGCGATGGCATCGAGGTTGAGGTTGCAGTCGATGAAGTGCTCATCGGTGATATTGTGCTGGTGCGCCCGGGTGAAAAGCTGCCCGTGGATGGTGTCGTCGTTGAAGGTCACTCCAGTGTGGATGAATCCATGTTGACAGGGGAATCCCTGCCTGTGGAAAAGCAACCCGGAGACACTGTTTATGGGGCAACGATCAACAAACTGGGCTTCATCAAGTTTGAAGCCACAAAGATCGGCAAGGATACCGCGCTTTCCCAGATCATCAAACTGGTTGAATCAGCCCAGGCAAGCAAGGCGCCCATCCAGAACCTGGCAGACAGGATCTCGGCTGTTTTTGTTCCGGTGGTGATTGCCATTTCCCTGGTTACTTTCCTTGTCTGGTTTTTCCTGGTCCCTGTCCCGCCTGGTTCAGAAGTCACAGTCTTAACAAGAGCCTTAATTAACATGGTGGCTGTTCTGGTCATAGCCTGTCCCTGTGCCATGGGCCTGGCCACACCCACTGCGGTGATGGTAGGCACGGGCAAAGGCGCCGAAATGGGCATTCTGGTCAAGTCCAGCGAAAGCCTCGAGCGATCCGGGGCGATCGATGTCGTGGTGCTCGACAAGACCGGCACCATCACCCGCGGGCAACCGAGCGTGAGTGATATTGTGGTTTACGACGATGCTCTCAGCCAGGATGACCTTCTGCAGTTGGCGGCTTCAGTGGAGGCGGGTAGCGAGCACCCGTTGGGTGAAGCGATCACTGCTGAGGCAAAAGCCAGAAATCTTGACCTTTTGCCCATCTCCGGGTTCCGGTCAAAGACCGGCAAAGGTGTCATGGCGGATGTCGAAGGCAAAAAAATGGTTATTGGCAACCGCTTGCTCCTCGAATCGTTAACGATCCCCTTGCTTGAGATCGAAGACGATGTTGAAAGGCTTGAAAAGGGCGCAAAGACGGTGATTTATGTTGCTCTGGATGGAAAGGCGATCGGGATCGTTGGGATCATGGATACGATCAAAGAGGGTTCGCTCAGGGCTGTGGATCGTCTGCATGCCATGGGCTTAAAAGTTGCCATGCTGACCGGTGACAATATCCACACGGCTCAAGCCATTGCCAGACAGGTCAATATTGAACGGGTTTTAGCCAATATCCTGCCGGGAGACAAAGCCAGCGAGGTTAAAAAGCTCCAATCAGAAGGCCATGTGGTGGCGATGGTGGGGGATGGCATCAATGATGCCCCGGCTTTGACCCAGGCGGATGTTGGTATTGCCATCGGCACAGGGTCAGATGTGGCGATCGCCTCCGCCCCGATCGTTTTGATCAGCGGTGACCTGCAAAGCGTGCCAACAGCCATTGCGCTGTCGCGCAAGACCCTGAAGACGATCAAACAGAACCTTTTCTGGGCTTTTTTCTACAATGTCATCCTGATCCCGGCGGCAGCAATGGGTTTTCTCAACCCCATGCTGGCAGCAGCTGCCATGTCATTCAGCAGCATCTTTGTGATAACCAACAGTCTGCGCCTGAAAAAGTTCAAGGCTAAAAATTGAGCAAAGGGATAGCCTCAGGGGGTTGAGGCCTTATTGGCGAAAATTGCCTGGCGGGCTAACCTGTCCACCATTTCATTCTCGCGGTGTCCATTGTGACCTTTAACCCAGTGCCACTGGATGTGATGCTTCTGTATCTCGAGGTCCAGCGACTGCCAGAGATCGATGTTGGCAAGTTTTACGCCCTTGCGCTGCCAGCCCCTGGTTTTCCAGTTGGGCATCCATTCAGTCACCCCAAGTTTGAGGTATTGTGAGTCGGTAAACAGTCTCACCTGACAGCCTTTTGGCAGTTTTTTGAGCGCTTCCAGTGCTGCCGTCAATTCCATACGGTTATTGGTAGTCATCCTGTCTGATCCGGAGATGGAAGAGGTTTCTCTCCCATTTTTGATGATCGCAGCCCATCCACCGGGTCCGGGGTTGACCAGGCAGGAGCCATCTGTATAAACTTCGACCACCTTTTGCTCAGTTGCCATATTGCATCTCATACATTTCTTCGACCATCGCATCCAAAGTGGAAAGGACATCAGGTAGTTCTTGCTGGAAACCGGTCAGGAATTGCCAGAACGCATCCTGCAACAGCAGGCGGTCAAATGACCAGGATGGATAAGTGGGGGCTGGTTGGGCTTTTTCAATTACCTGGATGAGATCGTCCATCTGGGGGTGGATGCTGCTTATGTTTTCCAATGTTGATGTTGATAAAAGTTGCGTTGGCCAGAGCAGGCTTGCCCTGGAAAAAACATCCTGGGCAGCTGAAGAGGTCAACCAGCGCACGAATAACCAGCTGGCCATTTGGGTTTCTGGTTCTGCCACCTTGACTATCAGCGAGTTGCCATCCACAATCCAGCTCCCCTTTCCGTCAGGGGTCGGGTAGGGTATCAGGATCCACTCATCCTGGTTCTCCGACACAGCAAAGGCATTTTCCTGGGCATGCAGGTCGATCAGGGATGCGGGATAGGCAAGGGTGTACCTGTTCGCAAAATAGTCATAAGGTGTTGGTTGGCGCCCGATCCAGGCACAACTCTGGTCGAAAAGGTCCTTGATGTACAAAAAACTGTCACCAGTCGCCTGGTTGTTGAAACTGGCGGATCCATCACCACTGTGGGTCTGTCCGCCAAAGGCTCCATACCAGGCATACACCGCCAGAGGGCTGTTATTGATCCACATCCCACCGGTGCCGTTGTTTTCGAAATCATTATCCGTCAATTTGACCTGGGATGCTGCACAAAGCTGTTCCTGTAATTCACCCGGTGTGGAGGGCGGCTCAGTAAACCCCAATTCTTTTGCCCACGACCGGTTATACATCAGGAAAGAGCCGCTCATGCCAAATGGCAGGCCGATCACTTTGCCGTTAACGGTGTTTTGTTCAAGAAAAACATCCGGGATGGCCTTCAATGTGTCTGTGTCCAGTCCCCATTTATCATCAGTAATGTACTGCGAAAGGTCAAGCCAAAAGTAGTCTCCATCCAACCCTTGAACCAGGTAGGGATTGATCGCGACCACATCCGGCATGTCTCCTGTACCAAGCCGATCTTTAAGCTCTTCCTGCAACGCTTCTTCACCCCCAAATGCTGTCGCGTTCACCCGGATGGACCACTGGTTATTCCTGTTAAATTGGGACACCAATGCCTGGATGGCAGCGTTGGCTTCATTGGTCCAGGGGTGCAAGAATTCCAGGCTGACACCGTTCAGCACCTGTTCATCGACCTCAAGATATGCCGGCCGGGTCGGGGAAGGTGTTGGTTGGGCTGGTTGCTGGGTCAAAACCTCAGCCTGGTTGGTTTCAGAAATTCCAGGTGTGCCTGTTTGCTCCTTTGCGGGTTCTCCTGTCAATTTGCCCGGGGTTAAAGAGCAGGCAGCCAGGATCGTGCATAGCAGGATCGCCCAGGTTGCGTAAAGTTGATTTTTCTTCTTGGTTTTCATAATTATCCGGCAATGACAAGCAAGGGTACTGGCATAAAGATCAGGATGAAGATGACCAGCATCACAGCGGCAAGGATCTTGCGCCTGTTGTCAAGGGGTGTCACCTGGTCAAGCGGTTCGGCATGACCTCTGCCAAAGAACAGGATCAGCATAACCCACAACCACCAGCCATTCCAGGCAAAACCCAGCGCTGCCAGGGTGATAACGATCACCCACAAGGCGATCTTCGATCCCTTGCGGCTGAAAAGGACATGAAAAATGTGCCCGCCATCCAGTTGACCAGCCGGGATCAGGTTGAGGGAGGTGATCAGCAGACCAGCCCAACCGGCCCAGGCAACGGGATGGATCATGACATCCAGTCCGCCCAATGGTAAAGGCGTGCCGGTAAAGAAATAACGCAGCCAGTAAAGCACAGTTCCGATGTTACCATAACTTGCCGGTTGGGGGAGCAGCCTGCCAAACTCCAGGTATTTCAGCAGCAAATACAGAATGGAGTTGCCTTCGATCTGAAACCCTAGCCCTTCAGGGATCACAGCCGGGATGGGTTCAACGGTTGACAGGCTCAGGCCGATGATCAGCACGGGGATGGTCACGATCAGGCCAGCCAGCGGTCCTGCCATGGCAATATCCAGCATGTGCTTTTTGTTGCGCGGCGGCTCCTTCATGTTGATAAAAGCACCCATCGTACCGATCATGCTGAAGGGGAAGGGGATGAAGTAGGGCAGGGTCACTTTAACGCGATGCAGTCGACCAACCAGGTAATGGCCAAATTCGTGGGTCGCCAGGATCGCCATAAAACTGACAGCAAATGGCCAACCACTCCATAAGAATCGGGCAATGGCTTGTAGATCCAATGGAGAGGTAAAGGGATCGCTTGTGGCCGAGTATAGCGCACCAGCGAAAAGGACGCTGATGAATGTGGCTATAAAAAGGACGAGGTTGATCCACAGCCTGGTCTTCTTTTTGTGTTCAGGGGCTTTAACCAGCAGCAGTTCCTGGCGTTCTCCATCCGGGCGGAGAATAGGTAATAAGCCAAGGGAGTCCATCTTATCTTTGACCTTGTTAAAAGCAGACTCGCTATCAGTGCCTTTAAGCATGCCGCGATACCTGGCGACAAAACCTTGCCTGTGATCTCCCAGCGTGATATCTTCTATGGTGAACAATTCACTGATAAATTGAGTAAGTTCGTCTGTACTGGGTTGTGCATCCATTGATTTGTCTTTCAAAAAAACTTTGATAAAATTATTGCCAATATTGTAATCAATAAAGGGGCAATTTATAATTGCTGTATATGTTTCTAATAGTCTGACTGTAAGCTAAATTGAATTATCTTTTAAATAAAATTGAAATGAGGAATGAATGAACCAAAAACCGACCAAAACGATCTTGTGGACCATTGTTTTTTTCTTACTGATATTCTTGCCGATAGTTTTGCTTTTTATTTTCCCCTATCCTGAAGAACGTACATTTCTTCGAGAAGCATCAGTGATCATCGGTTTTGTTGCCATGTCATTAATGGGTTTCCAACTGATTCCCACCTCACGGGTAAGACTGGTTGCACGCAACTTCCCATTGGAAAAATTTTACGATGTCCATCATAAACTTTCAATAATTTCAGCCGTTCTTGTTCTACTGCACCCGATCCTGCTTTTCTTTGATGGCGTTCCTCTCAGGATCCTGAATATCTTTGCAGAATCTTCCTCCTGGCGTATACAATCCGCCGTATTGTCAGTGGTTGCCGTGATCATTTTGATCATCACCTCAGTCTGGCGCAAACCGATCAAGTTGCGCTATGATATCTGGCGCTACCTGCACAACCTGATGACCTACCTGGCGGTTGGTTTGGGTTTATGGCATATGTTCATTGTAAATCGCTATCTTGCCCACCCGGTCAACAAGGTCGTCTGGATCGGCTTAACAGCATTATGGGTCCTGATGATCCTGATCGTCAAGTTGATCAAGCCTCTCATGTTGGCTCAAAAGCCCTATGCGGTAAAAATTATCAAGCAGGAGCGCAATTCCTCCTGGTCTCTTGAACTGCAACCGGTAGGCCACCCGGGGTTCAAGTATTCAGCCGGTCAATTTGCCTGGATCAGCACGAAATCGCCACTGGTCTACAATGAAAACCCCTTCTCATTTTCCAGTAATGCAGATGTAACAGATGGCTCTTTTTCTCTGACCATCAAGGAACTGGGCGACTTCACAGCAAAAATCAAACAGCTCAAACCGGGTGACAGGGTCTTTGTGGACGGTCCCTACGGCTCATTCTCCGTGGATAAATTTGCCTGCAGGCAAATCGTTTTTATTGCCGGCGGGATCGGTTCCGCACCGGTGATGAGCATGCTGCGTACCCTTGCCAGCCGCAAAGATGAAAGACAGATCATATTCGTGTATGGCAACCCTGGTTATGAGGATATCATCTACCGTGAAGAATTGGAAACTTTGCAGAAACAATTGAACTTGAAATTAATCCATGTCCTGGAAAATCCACCCGCCGATTGGCAGGGCGAACAAGGCTATATCACCCAATCCATTCTTGCCAGGCATCTGCCTGAGAATTACAAGGATTGGATCTATTTCCTCTGTGGGCCACTCCCCATGACCAATGCGGTGGGCAAGTGCCTGCATGCTTTGCATATCCCCGAAAAGCATATTCACCTTGAGAAGTACGAGATGGCTTGAAAAATAAATTAGGTACAAAAAAGGATCACATTCACTGTGATCCTTTTTTGTTGGACGGGAATGGATGGGAGTCGAACCCACCACAGAGCGCAACGCGTCCCGACACCGATTTTGAAGACCGGGAGGCCCACCGGGACCTAACCATTCCCACAGTTAAGCATAAAGGAATGGTTGATTTATGTCAACCGGTTAATCATACTTAAAGCGCAGAACGCCGATCGTGAAGAACAATAGCGCAAAACCCAGCAGGACAGCTGTTTCAAGCCACACCCCTTGAACCCCCTGCCCGCGCACTGAAATGTCCAACAAGCCCTGCATGGCCCAGGTTGTGGGAAATATCCTGGCGGCCTGGCGCATGACCTGCGGGAAGAGCTCGATTGGGTACCAGCAGCCGCCCAGCATCGCCATGACCATGCCGACCATGATGCTCAGCCCATTGGCCTGGCTTTCAGTTTTGACAAAGGTGCCCAACATCGTGCCCAGGGCCGCTGCTGCCAGGGTGGATGAGGCGATGATCATGACCAATGCCAGGATCGAATTACCCCAGTTGATCTTTAAGACCAGCCAGCCAAAAGTGATCAGGATCGCCATCTGGATCATGGCTGTCACGACCTGTCCAAATATGGTGCCACCGATATATTTTGCTTTGCTGGTCGGGGTGACCAGGATGCGCCTTAATGTGCCTGTCTGGCGTTCCATGGCAAGCATGGCGGAGATGCCGATCAGGGGGATGAACACCCAGGTGATCATCTGCCCGGATACGCTGTTGGCTTTCGGGTCATACTGGATCTGATCCTCGGTTTCACCTGATATTTCACTGACCCTTGAGGGGGATCCAGATAACCGCGTTTGGCTCAGTTTCAGGGTTTCTTCAAAATATGCCTGCCTTGAAGTGCCGGAATCAAAAGGACTGATGTTGTCAGCCAGTTCCGTGCTCTTGACTGCCACGTCCACTCCGCCGCTGATACGGTCCAGGGCGACCTGAAGGGCCTGGAGATCGATCAGGGCATTGGTGTTGTTGGGTTGCTGCCTGAATTCAACATCGGCACTGCCATCCATCAATGTCTGTGATGTGAATGTCTCCGGGATGATTACGATTGCAGAGATTTGTCGTGCCTCAAAATCCGATGTCGCTTCATCCAATTCTTTGGCCACAGGCCTTACCGAGCTGGATTTTTCCAACTCGCTGAAAAGCATTTGAGACAGGTCAGATCCTGCCTGGTCTACCACATACAAGGTGATGCGTGGATCTTTGGGAGCGCCAGTACCACCGCTAAGCATGAAAATGAAAAAAACCGGCATGATGATAAAGAAAGCCCATTCCATCGGGCTGGTGAACCTGAGCAGGGTGTCTTTCAGAGCGATTGCAAGTATCTTTTTCATGTCACCTACTTTCGCGCCAAACCACGGCGGCTGATCCAGATGGCTGAGATGGCAAATAATATGCTGCCCATAATCGCCAGGGCGAGGAGAGGCGTGCCAATGTCTTTGAGAGTGCCACCCAGCGAGAGGGTGTAAAAACCCTCGATACCCCAGGCATTGGGTGTGATCTTATTGATAACCTGGATGACCGGTGGCAGCATGCTGAGATCAAAAAAGCTGCCTCCCAAAATACCAAAGATCAGCATCACGGCAGAGCCAACTACGGCGATCTGGCCGGGTGTTTTGAGGAAAGCCCCGATCAGCATGCCCCAGCCTGTGGCGGCGAACGCAGCTGCCAGGATGAGCAGGACGACTCCCAGTGGATCTCCCCACTTGAGGCGAAACAGGAGAGAAGTGCCGCCGATGAGGATGGCCAGCTGGGCGATCGAGGTAAAAAGAATGCCCAACACCTTTCCACCCAGGATGTATCCTGACCGGGTTGGCGAAATCAGCATGCGCGGCAGGGTACCAGTCCTGTTTTCCAACAGCAGCGACCGGCTGCCATAGGTTACGGTGAACATCAGGAACATTAATGCCATGCCGGGTGCCATGTAAGCCAGGATGTCAAACTTGACCGCCTGCCCACTTTGTGTCTGCTGGTTGATCCTGATATAGGATTTTTCACCAATAGTTGCCTTGCTTTGCTGGGCCAGTTCAGCCTGGACAGCCGGGATCATATCAGGGCTGATCAGGCCATTATTGATCATCTGGCTGATGGAAACTTCTCCATACACCCGGTTCACTTCCACCCGGTTAACGAATGATTCAAGGATTGTCTTGATGACACCTGCCCCGGTGGGCGAAGTCGGGTTCGCATAGAATTCAATTTTAAGAACTTCGTCACTTGTGGTTTCTTGTGTGCTGAAAACTGACTCTGAAAAACCCCGGGGAATGAAAATCGCTGCCGCGCCTTTATCGGCATCCACCATTTCCTTGGCTTGATCGTAACTCTCCAACACCTGGGGTTCCAGGAGGGTCTCAAGCTCTGTTGACTGGAATACATAGATCAGGATCTCACCCAGGGGACCTTCATCCTGGTTGACGATCATAACAGGGATGTCTGCGATGCTGGTTTGCACAGTTCCTGAAAAGCGTCCTGTGATCGCGCCCATGCCAACCGTCAGCACGAAGGGCGCGATCAGCATCAGCACCAGTGCAGACTTGTCCCGAAAGATCAGCCGCAGGTCTTTTACAGCGATGAGTAATAGTTTTTTGATACCCATGGCTAATCTCTCAATGCACGCCCGGTCAGGTGCAGGAATACCGCCTCAAGGTTGGGCTCACGGATATCTACAGATTGGATCTTGATGCCCAGTTCATTGGCTCGTGATACAGCCGCTGCCAGCAGCTGCTCTGCCGAAGGTGTGACGATCGCGACCTCGTGATCCGTGGGGCTTGCCTGCAGCACGCCTTCAAGTGATGCCAGGGCTGCTGCCAGGTGTGTGGGATCTTCGCTCTCGCCCAGGTGCAGGATCAGTGTATCTGATTCACCCACCTGGCGGGTTAATTCTTCCTGTGTCCCTATGGCGATCAGCTTGCCGTGGTCGATGATACCCACCCGGTCGGAAAGTTCCTGTGCTTCCTCCATGTAGTGGGTGGTATACAGGATCGACATACCTGCCTGGTTCAATGCCTTGACCGAGTCCAGTATCGCACGGCGTGATTGGGGGTCAATGCCGACTGTTGGTTCGTCCATGAAGAGCAATTTTGGCTTGTGCATCAATCCAACTCCAATATTCACCCTCCGCTTCATGCCTCCTGAATAGGTTTTGATGCGCTGTTTGGCCTTATCTTTTAGCCCGATTTCCTCCAGTATCTCATTGATTCGCACATCGAGTTCTTTGCCTGAAATTCCGTACATCTGACCCCAGAAACGCAGGTTCTCCAGGGCGGTCAGGTCATCATATAAAGCGATCTCCTGCGGAACCACCCCGATCGACTGTTTTACCTTCATTGGATCTTCACGGACTGAATAACCACAGATGGTCGCATCACCGGAAGTGGCAGGAAAGAGTGTTGATAGGACGGATATGGTCGTGGATTTGCCTGCGCCATTCGGTCCCAACAGGCTGAAGATCTCACCTTCCTGTATGTCAAAAGATATGTCATCTACAGCGGTAAAGTCACCATATTTTTTGACCAGATTCTTAACTTCCAGAATAGAAGTCATAAGTTCACCTCGTGATCTATATTTGAAATATTAGCCTATGATTACTTGACTTGATTATACAAAGAAAACAAGAGAAAACAAAGTGTAAAGATTACCTTTGAAGTATAATTTTGCGGTTAATAAATATATTGGAGATCATGCAATGTCAGAATTCAATTACACCCCTGAGTGGGTTAAAAATGCAGTTTTTTACCAAATTTTCCCGGACCGCTTTGCGCATAGTCAAGAAATTGTCCAACCGGATAACATGGAACCATGGGACTCTTCCCCAACAATACATGGTTTCAAAGGTGGAGACCTTTTGGGTGTCTATGAAAAACTGGACTACCTGCAGGACCTGGGGATCAATGCCATCTACTTCAACCCGATCTTTCAATCTGCTTCCAACCATCGCTACCACACGCATGACTATTACTTGATTGATCCTTTGTTGGGTGGCAGGAAAGCATTTGATATCCTCATCAAGGAAGCCCATCGCCGGAATATTCGCATTGTCCTGGATGGCGTCTTCAACCATGCCAGCCGCGGTTTTTTCCAGTTCAATCACATCCTGGAGTGCGGCGAGAAATCACCCTACCTGCACTGGTTTGATGTTCGAGGCTACCCGCTGCATGCCTATGAAGGTCATCCCAATTACCGCTGCTGGTGGAATTCGCCTGCTCTCCCGGAGTTTAACACCGACCATCCCCAGGTCCGCCAGTATATCTTTGATGTGGCCCGCTATTGGGTCGAACAGGGCATCGATGGCTGGCGCCTGGACGTGCCGTTTGACATAGATGATGACGAATTCTGGCGCGAGTTCCGCCGCGTGGTCAAATCAGCCAACCCGGATGCCTACATTGTGGGTGAGATCCCATCCGAAGCCCAGCGCTGGATGAAAGGCGACATGTTCGACGCCGTGATGAATTATCAGTTCACCCTGGCATGCCTGACATTCTTTGGCGGTCATAAAACGGATTTCCACCTGGCGGATGGCATGATGGGCTTCAGGAACTTCCCGGTGATCGATGCAGATCAATTCATAAAACGTGCTGAGCAGTTGCTGCATCTTTATCCGTATGATTTTTCACTGGCACAGCTCAACCTGCTCGGTAGCCATGACATGCCGCGCTTCCTGAGCATGCTCCGTAATGACAAGGAGACCTTCAAACTGGCAACCTTGTTCCAGATGACCTACCCGGGTGCCCCTTGTATCTATTATGGTGACGAGATCGGCATGCTGGGTGGTAAGGACCCGGAGTGCCGGCGTTCATTCCCCTGGGATGAGACAAGGTGGGATGCAGAGCTGTTGGCAACTTTCAAACGCTTGATCACCATCCGACACCAGCATTCTGCCCTGAGAACAGGCGATTTTGTTCCCCTCTATGCAGGGCAGGATGTGATCGCCTACCTGCGGAAAGATCCATCCGGGACGGTTTTGGTGGTCATTAACAATTCTGATCAATCCAGGTCGCTCAGCCTGGATCTGAAAGGTCACTTGGGCAAAGATCTCTTGTTACAGGATTCCCTGGCAGGTCAGACGATACAGGTGGCACAAGGTGTGATCCAGGATCTGAAAATAAATGCCAAAACGGGCATGATCCTTAACTAATCAATTATAAAGATCAGTCATTTACATGGCTGATCTTTTATTTTAAGAACAGGAATGGTAAAAGGCTTTGCATGGTCGGCATGAGCAATATGGCGACCGTACCGACCACGATGCCTACGATCCAGCCAATGATCACATCAGATAAATAATGTACACCGAGGATCACTCTTGATATACCAACAAGCGGTGCCCAAATACAAAGGGTGATTGCGAACCAGGCAGGTCCGATGCCCAATGCCATGACTGCCAGTGCAGCAGAGCGGGCAGCATGCCCCGAGGGAAAGGAATGTGGGTCGGTTGTGCGGTAAATTCCGCCCCATTCTCCTTGCGGGCGGGGGCGCTTGATCGAAAACTTGATAATCAAAACCAGAACTGCCAGGATGACCAAACCTATGATAAGAAAGGCAGATCTTGAGCGCCAGGCCTGGTTGCCAAAGATCCAGATCAGCACAAGTGCGATCAACCAGAACCAGGAATCACCGGAATGGGCAAAGAATATAAAGACCGGGCGCAGAAATGAACTTGCAGCCTTTACCTGCAGCCTGGCGGAATACCTGGCATCCAGGTCCTTTAATTTTTGCAGGGGCATTAAGCGGTTTGTCCTTTAAGGTACTCTTCCATCATAGTAAACTGGTGGGGCTTGTCCACATCCATGGCCATCTCAGCATAAGGCACGAGCAACGGTTTGCCTTTGAAATTTAACTTACGGCATACGCGTCGCGCTGTTGTTTCAAGCGTGATGACCTTTAGCAGCACCAGCAGAAGTGTTCCAAAGCCGATCATACCCGCCTGCTTCAAGGCGTTTTTCCTGGCGTCTGTCAGTCCTTTCCATAGTGGGCTTTCTTTCTTGAATATCCCGGTGTTGAATATGTTGATATCGCCGCCACAGATGCTGACATCTTTGAATTTAATATATGAGCGGTTCGAGCCTGGGAAGGTTTTCTCGATGACTTCTTCTGGCGCCGTGCAATAATAAAGGTCAAAACGCTCATCTTCAATTTGCCCAGCCAACCAGTCCACCATGTGACCTTTTAGTCCGGGTATATCACTTGAAACAATGAATATAAGTTCATCTTTGCCGCTAAGCGCTGCCACTTTGGCTGCACCAGCTCGCATGTTTTCCAGCAGACCGCCTGTATCTTGGAGGTACACGACCGGTTTCCTGGATTGGACTTCATCGCTTTCATCCAGGCCGACCAGGAATATTTGGTCCACAGATTGTGCTTCGCATAAAGCATCAATGACCCACTGCACCATGGGTTTGCCGTTGATCATGACCAGGGATTTTTTGGTTGCTTCGAATTTGCCTGTCAGCAGGCTGTCGCTTTCAATATCCCCACCAGCTAAAACGACCGCTTTCATTAGTTCAATTCCCTGATCTGTGGTTTCATCCCCATTTTCTGTACCACATCTGCCAAAAAGGCAAAATGCTCTTCTGCATGGCGGTAATCGACCTTCTGGGTTCTGCCTGCTGCTGCCACGATTGCAGCCTCCATCATGTTGGTGCCAAAAGAGCGGCCATCCAGCACCGGCGTTGTGGTCATCAGGTATTTCACCCCGGCCTTTGTGAAGAGCGCGACATCCTCCGGGGTGGTCGTATTGGTGACGATCACTTTGCCGGGCATTTCATCCGGCATGTAGCGGGTTATGTAATGGCAATCGCCAGCGACGATCGCGGCTTTGTGAAATTGCTCAACAAATTTTGGCTTGCGCTCATTTTGAGACTCACCGGTGGGGTAGAGCCACTCAAATGGCACTCTTGAAAACACTGGCAAAAGGATTGCGGCCAGGGTTTTAATGGATTGGATGGTATGGAGCGGCACGTTGACACCCAGTGAGTACAATAGATCACCAAATGTGTAATCAAATCCCCCATCAATGAATGATTTTGCCAGGCCAAAACGGTCAAGGGCCGTCATGACCAGCACTTTGCGGCCTACTTTTGCCAGGTACTCAGGGATCTCTTTCTCCAGGTGTTGAGCTGCATTGATTTCAAGGGTTGTTTTTAGTCCAAGCCCATCGACGACTGGTGTTGTATGAACATCCTTGACAAGAGATTTAACTGAATGTAATTCATACCACTTACCGTCTATATATAAACCCAGGTCTGTGCCCCCGACGCCAAATGCATCCACTTTGCCATCCAATTCACGGTAGAGCTGGGCAGCTTTTTGCATGTCACCGTCTGTGCCGATGCGTTTGATATTGACTTCTTCTCCGAGGATCTGGACAGTTGTCTCTTTATTTCGTACTGAAGACCCGATACTGATACTGACCGCTTGTTTCATAGCATAATCCTTTTCTTAGACCATCAATTTTATTGCTAAAACACTCATACCTGAAAACACGGCATGGTAAGATTGGTTACGAGTTTATCACGAAAAAAGAGAAAAAGGCAGGTCAAGACGCCTTGTTAAGGATGAGTCTTAATGAAAAATGACGTTGAGGGAATTCTCTGGGACCTGGACGGAACCCTGGTGGATACCAAAGCCTTGCATTTTGCTTCGTGGCATGAAGCATTGACTACGGTTGGCATTGACCTGGATCACGCTACTTTCGAACAGTGTTTTGGCAGGAACAACAGCTACAGCCTGCCGCGTTACCTGGGATATACGCCCAGCAAAGAGCAATTCGACAAAATTTCCGGCCTGAAAGAGGAAATTTTCCTACAAGGAGCAAAAAGGGGTGCCAGGCTTTTCCCCGGGGTTCGCCAGTGGTTGGATTTTTTCCAGGAAAGACATTTTTCCCAGGCTATCGCTTCCTCAGCGCCCATGTGTAACATTGACACTTTGATCGATGCCTGTGATATCAGTGCATACTTCTCAGCGATCATCCCCGGGGCAGACCTGCCATCCAAACCAGCCCCGGATGTGTTTCTAAAGGCGGCTCATGCCCTGGGCATTGCTGCTGAAAATTGCATTGTCATCGAAGACGCGCCTGCCGGTCTGCAGGCAGGAAGGTCTGCAGGCATGAAAACCATCGGGGTTGCCAACTCACACCCGATAGATCGCCTGGTTGCAGACCTTGTTGTGCCAGGTTTCATGGCGGATCCGGAGATGGCGATCAGTTCTCTTGGTTTGAACTGGGCAGGCTCACTTTAACCTGGCGGGTAATGTTTTAGGTGGAAGTTTCCAGAAAAAATGTTTCTCAGGGGGAAAATCCCTGTCCATCCTGGTGGAAGGATCGCGCGTTGGCAATTATCCCAGGAAGCGGATCAGTGACATGGCTGTAAAGCCCACGATCACCAGGATCGCTGCCAGGATGACATCTTTCCTGGTCCTGGTGTTCTTGATGGTCACATTGGGTGGCAAACCGTCGAGCACCCACTTTGGCCCGGCAAGCGAGGCAAAAAGAAAGCCGCCTAATAGGCCTCCCAGGTGACCAAAATTGTCAATATTCGAGTTGGCCGAAAAGCCCAATACCAGGTTGATCAGCAGGATGAAGGCAATATTAAACAGCATGCCTCTCACCCGCTCTCCAAATAGCCGGCGATTGTGGATGATGAAGACTGCTTCGGCGGCGATCAAGCCAAAAATTGCGGTGGATGAACCGAGTGAATTGGCATTTGATAGAACAAATGAAAGCACGTTTCCACCAAAAGCAGACAGCAGGTAAAGCAGGAGGAAACGACCGTGCCCGTAGGTGCTTTCGATGCGCCTGCCGAGGATGAACAGGGCATACATGTTGAAGGCAATGTGCATCAGGTTGGAGTGAAGAAATGCCGGGGTGACCAGCCGCCATACCTGCCCTTCAAGGATCAGGGCATTGATCTTTCCACCAAGCACAAATAACCAATCCACACCGCTTGTCAGTTCGAACAGCATCTGGATTAGAAAAAGAAACACATTTAACCCCAACAGGATATACGTTACAACCGGCTTGTTGAGGGGGACGTTGACCCCAACCTGTCTTGGCTCGGGTTGGCTTGGGTTGTTGGGTCGTTCAGAATTCATAAAGTAACCTTGCGGGGAACCACCCTTTGGTGTTCCGCGGTGATGATCGCCTGGATCCGGTCAATGGTGTCTTCCAGGTCGCCATCCCCATTGATCACGATGTAATCAAACTCACTGAGCTTGCCGAATTCTTTTTTTGCTGTCTCGATCCTCAGGGCGAGGTCTTCGGGTGATTCACTGCGCCTGGCTTTTAAACGTTCCAACCACTCACTTTCGTTGTGGGCGGTCAGGAAGATGAGGATTGCTTCAGGGCAGATCTGGCGGATGGTTGAAGCACCCTGCACGTCCAGGCGCATGATCACATCCTTTCCGGATGCCAGTGCTTCCTGCACCTGGGACTTGGGAATACCTTTGTAGTCCGAATAAACCAGCGCGTGTTCCAATAGATCGCCTTTTTCAACGAGTTCTTCAAATTGCTTTGCAGTAACAAAAAAGTAATCTACCCCATCTACCTCTTCCTTGCGGGGCAGGCGGCTGGTCATGGTGATCACGAAATGTGTGTTCTTGTTGCGCTCCTTCAATGCCGAAACGACAGCATCTTTTCCGATGCCGGAGGGGCCTGAGATCACGAACAACAGGGGTTCGAATTCGGGTGTCTTAAAATAATCTGCTTTCTGTGCCATATACCTCGTTACAACCAGTCATTTGTTGTCTGATTATAATTTATAAATAGAACCCGATGGTGTTTTGTGAAACTGGCTCTCTGGATTTCTGCCTTTTTGCCATTGCATTTCAAATTTTCTTGCTGTATAGTTGATTAAGCACTTAATATTAATTTAGACCTGAAGAGCTTGTTTCGGAGGAAATTATGGTGGATGTAACAGTGGTGAACGGAAGTCCGAAAATGGAAAAAGGGAATACGGGATTTCTCCTGGCACCCTTTATGGCTGGTATGCAAAAAGCTGGCACAGATATCCACCTGGTTTATACCAGCCAATTGCAGATCGATCCATGCTCATGTGGGAGGATGCTCTGTTGGTCGAGAACCCCGGGAATTTGTATTCACAAGGATGAAATGTCTGATCTTTATCACACATTGAAGCAGTCAGATATCCTGGTCATTGCCACACCCGTTTACACACCTTTACCAGGTGCCATGCAGGAATTCATTAACCGCCTTTGTCCTTTGATGGATCCCCGGTTGAGGTTTGAAGATGGACGCGTTAAAGCACAATTCAGGGAGGATGTAAAAATCGCAAAGATTGGTCTGCTGGTGACAAGCGGATGGTGGGAACTGGAAAACACAGAAAATGTGGTCAAGATCATCCATGACCTTGCATCACTTGTCGGGGTCGAATTCCTTCCCCCGATCTTGCGTCCTCATGTAGGGTACATGCGTGCAATGTCAGGTACCAGTGACAGGGCAAAGGAGATATTGGGATTGCTTGAGATTGCCGGTGAACAATTGATCCGCATTGGAACGATCGATCCCGAAATTACAAAAACGATCCGACAGCCGTTGGTCACACTTGAAAAATTCCTGGAATCCTGGCAATAATTACTTTAGCGCCTTGATTGGACCAGGTTGACCAATTCGGGATATGAGTTGACCCTGGCGATCAATGTAACGAATTCTGCCAGGTTGTTTGTGGTTTTTCGCAGTTCCTGCACCAGCGGACCAACAGGGTCATTACCCGAAGCACCGCCTCCCGGTTGATCATTATATGAACCGTAGAATACAAAATATGCCTGGTTCAACTTGCGGATCAGGTATCCATTTTGCCGGAAGAACTGGCGGCGCTCTTCCATGTATTGCTCTGCTTCACTGACCTTGCCTTCAGCTAAAAGTTCATCCACTTTTACCCTTGTTATGCGCATTTCTGCCCTGAAATCAAAAGCTGGTGGGTCCTGTGCAGTTTCTGCCTGGGGAGCGGAAGTCACCGGTGCGGTTTCAGGCGGAACCAGTTCCGGGTAATAGTTTCTTAGAACCTCTAAACTGATCTCTTCCCCCGCGATCGAAGCAACCGTCTCGTTTATTGTTGTCATGTCGGGCGAGGTTTCGTAGTTGAATCCCAAAGGCTGGAACGTCAGGTAATTATGGATCCACTCATGGGCGATCACCTCGACCAGCCATCGCAGATCGGTGGTTTGCATGACCATGGTGGGGTATGCACCGATCCCACCCACCGGCACAACCAGGGCGGAAAGATCCAGCTGTTCATAAATGGCAGTTTCCAGCGAATCCATCTCTTCAACCGCCAGTCCGGGGTTAAGAGAGATGTCTACGATCCTCTTGATTTCAGTCCTCGAGGATGTCACCAGGTTTAGCGGCAGTTCCGAGACCCGGTAAGCGATTGGAGGGGCGCTCTGACCCCCAAGACTTAACCCCATTTCCCGGATGATGTCATTCACCTGGTTTTGCAGAATGGGTTCGCTCAGTGCCGCAAGATCAAGCAATTTTTGCTCCTCGATAGTCAGCTGTGCTTGTTTTTCTGCGCTGGCTGATGCCGGGTCTTCCACCTGTGGGTCGGCATAAATGACCTGGATCCCGGTTTCCAGGTTTCTGACAATTTCCACCTGTTCCAGGTACTGCTCAATGATTGAAATTGACTCATCCTTTTGCATAAACTTGCTAATGTCCAAGGAGCTTTGCAGCATCTTTTGATCCAATGCGGTGATCACCCAGGTGACATAATCAAATTCCTCGTTCCTGGTGTACCTTCGGATGGATTCGATCGGGTTGCCCATCGAAATATCAGACCGGGCGAGCAGAAAGCAGCATGTACCAATGATTATTATGTTCGAAATAAACCGTGCCATAAACTTGCCAATGATCGTCAGCCTGCTCATGGCTGGATTTTATCATACAGGAAAATTGGGTGCTTGTGCGCTAGTATGCAGTACACACACGAATCAGGATCTGCCGGTTTAAATCACATGTATAATTATCAAAATTTTGATTAAGGAGACAAACATGTCAAAAACTACAGATGATCTGAAAACCGCCTTTGCTGGTGAGAGCCAGGCCTTCCAAAAATACAGTGCATTTGCCAAAAAGGCCGCCCAGGATGGCTTTACCAATATTGCCAGGCTCTTTGCCACCACGGCTGAGGCAGAGCGCACCCATGCTGCAGGGCATCTCAAGGCATTGGATGCGATTGGTGATACCCTGGCAAACCTCGAGACCGCCATCGCTGGCGAAACCTATGAATTCACTGAAATGTACCCGCCTATGTTGAAAGAGGCTGAAGCAGTCGGTCACAAGGCTAAAACCATGTTCGGTTTTGCTGTTGCCGCTGAAGAAGTTCATGCACGCTTGTACAAGCTGGCCCTCGAAGCAGTCCAACAGGGTAAAGACCTGGAAGTTTCCGAGTTTTACCTTTGCCCGACCTGCGGTTATATCGAACTGGGCAAGCGACCCGAAAAATGCCCGGTCTGCGGTATCAGGGGCGAAAAATTCGGCCTGATCAGCCTGTAATAAATAAAAATGAACTCCTTGTGAAAGGAGTTCTTTTTTTAAGCATCAGGCATGGACAGTTGTGGATTTTTGGTCCTTCCGTGTTACCCTGAGGACCATCATCTTTGTGGGGTGATTGAACGGTGCCGGCTCGACCGGGGGGGTGTTCAGGATGGTGTCGGGATAGCCTGTCATGTCATCCGGTACCGCGATAAACTTCTCTATCTTTAAATAACCGGACCGGCAAAGATCCTCGATCTGGGCTACCAGTTCAATGCCTTTTAAGAAGAGGGCATTATTTATGGCGATCAACCAGCCATTGTGAGCGACCAGGGGTCTGACCTTGTTGACCAGGCGGGCATATTCATTTACAAGGTCAATTTTCCCGGTTTCTGAGATCGAAAAGAATGGCGGGTCAAGGATGACACAATCAAACAGGGTTTGACTGGTTTTAAACCTGTCGACCATGCGGAAAAAATCCATTTCCAGCAGGTCAGAAGGACGAAAATGGAGTTGGTTCAGCTGGTAACTTTTCCTGGCAAGATTTAAGAAACTTGAATTGATGTCAGTTTGGATGACCCTTTGGGCTCCGGCAGCACAGGCAGCAATGCCCAGGGATCCGCTGTAGCTGAAGGTATTGAGGACGGTTTTCTGCTCCAAATTTTGTCTGATCCACGTCCGCAGGTTGCGTGTGTCAAGGTAAAAACTGCTGTCCTGGTTGAGGCGCAGATCAATGGCATATTTGACGTTGTTTTCTATGATGTGATCGTCCAGTTTATCGCCGTGGGTCTGGATCCCTCTTTGTGCCTGTTCTGCAGGGGCATGGCGTGATTTCACCAGGACCGCTTTGAGCCACGGGAATTTACTTAATGTATATTGTTGGATGCTTTGCACAACTGGATCAAATTGCCCGGGTATTTCATTGTGATCAGAGAACACCAGGCTGGAACCAAATATATCCACCGTAAAACCCGGCATTCCTTCATAGAACCCGTTGAAAAGGCGATAAGCTGTTTGGTGTTCACCGTTGATAAGTGCACTGCGCCGGGCATAGCATCTTTCCAACTGCTTTTCCAGGTAATTATCAGTAAACTTGAGCATTTTTATAAGAAAACTCGTTCTTTTTCGAATATAATTCCGCCAGTAATCATATCATTGAAAAAAGGGAACCAGCCATGATCTCATTCCTTGAAAAACTCCATCCTATTGTTCAGGCATTGTTGGCAACAACTTTTACTTACCTTATGACTGCGCTGGGTGCCGCGGGGGTATTTACAAGTAAGGAAATGAGCCGTAAAACACTGGATGCCATGCTGGGCTTTGCCGCGGGCGTGATGATCGCTGCCAGTTATTTTTCCTTGCTGGCTCCAGCCATTAAACTTTCAGAAGGTGCAAAATTACCAGTTTGGGTGCCGGCAGTGGTCGGGTTCTTGCTGGGTGGTGCATTCCTGTATGGCGTGGATCGCCTTCTGCCGCATCTGCACATCAGTGATGGCCAGGATCATCCCGAGGGCTTAAAAAGTTCATGGCAGCGTAGTGTCCTTTTGGTCCTGGCGATCACATTGCACAATATCCCGGAAGGGTTGGCAGTGGGTGTGGCATTTGGGGCCGCAGCGGTTGGCATTGAAAACGCAACCATCTCCTCTGCCCTGGCTTTGGCACTCGGTATAGGTATTCAGAACTTCCCGGAAGGTCTGGCTGTCTCAGCGCCACTGCGGCGTGAAAAAATGCGCAGGGGTAAGGCTTTTTTTATCGGTCAATTATCAGGATTGGTTGAGATAGTTGCCGGGGTGCTTGGAGCAGCGGCCGTTTTCCTGATCCGGCCGATCCTGCCCTATGCCCTGGCTTTTGCTGCCGGCGCGATGATCTATGTGGTTGCCGAGGAGTTGATCCCGGAGGGTAAACGTGAGTCTGATGGCCATTCAGATATCAGTACGATCGGGGTAATGGTGGGCTTTGCTGCCATGATGTTGCTCGATGTAGCGCTTGGCTAAACGCAGCGCCTGATCAGACCTGCCTGGCTGGTTGCCATTCCTGGTAAAGTGCCAGGTTGCCTTCGTGTCCATCTGAATAGTATTGGCTGACTACCTCAAATCCATTTGCCTGTGCCAGGCTGGTCAATTCTGCGGCAGAAAAGATGTGCACATAACGCATCCCAAGTTGCGAAGACGGTCCCGCGGCACGCCAATCCATCAGGATATCACCTTCATCGACATCCATTGCACTTAATCCAATGGTCTCCCATGGAAGAATGCGCTTCTTGAGGCGTTCACTGTTGTTGACCTGCCAGGTAGAGATGAAAACCCGCCCGCTATCTTTTAATAAGGGCTTGACCTGGCGTAGCAACAGGTTGCGCGTAGCCGTTCCTGGTAAGTGGTGCAGCGCTGCAAAACACGTGATGAGATCAAAAGCATGGGTTGCCAGGTCACTACTCCAATCATCACTTGTGAGATCCTTCAGCAAAAAATTGGACTCGATCAGTTGGTGATGAAAATTCCGTTGTCGGGCATAATCCAGTAATTCATTGCTGAAATCCACACCGGTATATTTCCCATGGAAGCGCATCCTATTGAGGTGGTTTAAAAACTCACCATTGCCGCATCCCAGGTCAAGGATATGGTAGTTGGATGGGATCTTGTCTGTAATGGAAACCACACCAGGTTGAAGTTTTTCCCGGGTATCCGAAAAGGAGGAGGCAAAATCCTGGTAAAAGACCCGGTTGAGTTCGATCAGTTTTTCAATAATTGGTTGTTCCATGCTGCAAGTATATCCCATCGCCTCTTAAAAGAGAGGCAGCTTAAACATCAGTGTTTGCCAGGCTTTAATTGGGTAAAATTAGTTCACCATGCGAGAAGAAGATTGGAAGCAAAAGAGGGAGTACAGCCCTGAACAAATGGAGATCGCCCGCCAGGCTTTGGAGGCGATCCGCTATGGCGTTGAACTGCGTGCAGCATTAAGGTCGCACCCGCTCCCGGATGGTTTCCTGGCCAAACATACCCTGGTCGCAGTGTACCGTCAGCTTGTCTCCTCCGGAGAGTGGGATGAAGATCCTGAACTTTTGGCCCGCATCCGTATGAAACCGGTACGCACGTTATCGGGTGTGACCACGATCACTGTTTTGACCAAACCAGCCCCTTGTCCCGGGGAGTGCATCTTCTGCCCGACAGAGCCTGATATGCCGCAAAGTTACCTGGCGGATGAACCGGGTGCGATGCGGGGTGTCGAGCATGCCTTTGACCCGTATGACCAGGTCGCTTCTCGCCTGAGGGCACTGCATGATGTGGGACATCCCACAGATAAGATCGAGCTGCTTATCCTGGGCGGCAGTTGGAGTGCCTACCCACGCACCTACCAGGAATGGTTCGTACGCCGCTGTTTTGATGCCCTCAATGGTGTCAATAAAGACTATGATGATGCAGGGGACAATTTAGAAAAAGCACACGAATTGAATGTCAACGCTGAGCACCGCAATGTGGGCCTGGTGATTGAGACCCGACCGGACTTGATCGATGCGGCAGAACTTGCCTGGTACCGCAGGCTGGGGGTCACGAAACTGCAGATCGGTGTACAGAGCCTGGATGATCACATACTTGCACTGAACAAACGCGGGCATACCGTTGCCCAGACCCTGCAGGCATCCGCACTTCTTCGAGCGGCTGGTTTCAAGATCGTCATGCATTGGATGCCAAATCTATTAGGTGCCACGATTGCATCAGACCGGCAGGATTTTGCCCGCTTGTGGGAACCACGCTCTTTTACCCCCGACGAGCTGAAGATCTACCCCTGCCAATTGCTGAAGAACTCGGAACTTTTCAAGGTATGGCAGCGGGGTGAGTACATACCTTACACGGAGCAGGAATTGATCCATCTGATTGCCGACCTGAAAACCACCATTCCACCTTATTGCCGCGTCAATCGCATCATCCGCGACATACCATCCCAGCACGTGGTTGCCGGGAACCGCAATACAAGCCTGCGGCAGGATGTTGCCCTTGAGATGAAGAAAAACAACACACAGTGCCAGTGTATACGCTGCCGTGAGATCCGCAACCAGGCTTTTGACATCAATAAATTGGTCAATCACGACCTTATCTACCCGGCTGCCTACGCTGAAGAACATTTCCTCTCCTTCGATACACCTGGTGGAGGGTTGGCTGGCTACTGCCGGCTTTCACTGCCTGAAGAAAACAATGTCTTGAAACTGGATGATCTTGACCGGGCAGCGATCATCCGCGAAGTCCACGTCTACGGTCAATCGTTGGAGGTCGGTGCGGAAAAGGCGGGCGCTGCACAACATACAGGGATCGGCAGCCGTTTGCTTGCCAGGGCTGAAGAGATCGCCCGGGAACATGGATTCAGACGCCTGGCAGTGATCTCTGCCGTGGGCACCCGCGGTTATTATGCAGCACGGGGGTACCACAAAGGTGAACTCTATATGGTAAAAGGCCTGTGATTTTCAGATAATATTCTGACATTACTTTGGTATGATATGCATTGAAAAGGAACAAATATGAACGATCAATTTGATACATTAACAGGTCAAAGACCTAAACCTGGTTTAATGTCACTGGACAACCTGGAATATGATGATGTATTGAGGGCTGTCTTAAGACGTGTCTACCTTGTTATGACACTTGGTTTGTTAACCACTGCAGCTGCAGCGTATTTTGGCGCTTTCCCCTTTGTCCAGGGTCTGATCTTTGGCACGCCATTCTTATTCTATGGCCTGATCATTGCAGAACTGATCCTTGTCATCGTTCTGACTGCTGCCATCAATAAACTCAGCGCTTTTTCTGCTGCCGTTTTGTTCTTTTTCTATGCGGCTATCAACGGGCTGACATTATCAACAGTTTTCCTGGTTTATTCGAACGCCAGCATCGTTATGGCCTTTGTGATCACCGCCAGCCTGTTTGGCGCCATGACCCTGATCGGTTATTCAACCAAAAAGAACCTGGATAACTGGCGGGGTTACCTCCTTGTTGGTTTGATCGCTATGCTGATCCTGTCTATTGTCAATATATTCATGGGTAGTTCCCAACTTGAATGGGTCATCTCCATTGTGTTGGTCTTTATTTTTCTCGGGCTCACCATTTATGACACCCAACGCATCAAGCGCATGGTTTCCTACAATATGCATTCAGGAGACCCGGGCATGCTTGCCAAATTGGGCATGATCGGTGCCCTGCGTCTTTACCTGGACTTTGTCAACCTGTTCCTGAGAATATTAAGGATCTTTGGCCGTCGCAGAAATTAAAGCTCTTTCTTGTGGGTTAGCATGATCTCACATGCCATGCGCGTGGCTTGAGTGACATAAAAGCTGCATTTATCTTTAAAAACACACTTTTCACGCGCTTCTGCCAGGTCCGCCTCACTTCGGATCTCCATACCCTGCAGTTTGGCGCATTCCACATTGCCGAATTGGGTTCTGAATCTTTCAACCAGTTGGCTTCCCATGGCGTAATTATGCAATTTCAGTTCGCTGTCTGGACCGCTGTTACCAAAAACCGATCCCAGTGCCATCAACCCGCCGCTTAAAGCGCCACACAGGCTTACAGAATAGCTGGCGCCCAAACCAAAAGGGGCTGCCAGCTTAAAGGCGAGTTGGGCATCCATCCCGGAGAGCTCTGCCAGGCTGCCAAACACCGACTGGGCACAGTTGTAGCCCATTTCAAAATTAAGCCCGGCTTTGGCAGCATAGGTTTCGATTTCATTCATGTTTCAGGTTTTGCTGCTCGATGCGTGTGATGATGTCCAACCTTTTCTGGTGGCGCCCACCCTCATAACTCGCATTCATCCATCCCTCGACCAGCAGGATTGCCAGGCCTGGACCGACAACCCTGGCGCCAAAACACAGCACATTGGCGTTGTTGTGGCGTTTGGCAAAAATGGCTGAGAATGGATCCGAGCAGGCCGCAGCCCGGATGCCGGGAAATTTGTTGGCAGTGATGCTCATGCCTATTCCGGTGGCGCAGATCAGGATACCCTGGTCGTAATTCCCATGCAGGATCGCTTTGCACACCTTTTCGGCATAATTTGGGTAATCACACGATTCTGTTGAATCCGTTCCAAAATCGGTAAAATCAATCAAACGGCTGGTCAGGTATTCCATCACAGCCTGTTTCAAGCTGACTGCAGAATGGTCACATGCGATCGCAATTTTCATTTTACTTTTTACCTTTCAGTTTTAGCTTTTTTCATGATCTTTTATGAATTCATCGCCTGGTCATCGTTTTCTTCATCATGGTTTTCAATGGGTTTGTGTTTGATGATCCATGGACTCAATATCCATAATACCAGTAATATGCCAAGGAGGCTCCACAGGATTACATAGTAGGTCAGGGAAAGACAGACAACAGGGGCCTTCAGGTCTTTCAGGTTGTGGATATTGTTGGAGGTTATTGAATTTACGCCGTCCAACCAGAATTGCGAAAAAAGCCAGGGCTCATCGATGACATACACGTTGACCTTCAAACCTGCTGTCTGGTATTCATGGATCGCCTCCCTGCTGATCGCCTTATCAGTATTGATTACCTGGTATCCCAGGTCAACGAAGAAGCCGGCAGAATTTTCAACCCCGCTGTTCACCCCGGCAACCCGGGTAATGCCGGGCGTTTCCTGATAAATTCTTTGAATTTGGTTCGGCTCCAGGATCAACCACACCTGGTCTTCCACTTTTGCATTCTTGATCAGGTCATATGTAAGCTCGAAATCCTTCCCGAAAAAAGGATGAGTTTTGGCGGGTGAGCGTAGATCGTACATCAGGACCAGTCCTTTTTGCTTAATGGCAGTAAGGACTTCCTCCAGGGTGGGGACTTTTTGCGCCTGGTATTCTGTCAATTCTTCCTGGGTGATCAGACCATTTTTGATCGATTTATAGGGATCATTGAGGATGAACCACCATCCTGCATTGAGCTTTTCAATTTCAGCAAAAGTGAAATCTTCTGCTAGTTGATTCTCCCTGCCGGGATAAACCTCGGCGATGTTGGTAGTCCTTTTCATTGTGTCATCATGCATCAGGAATTGTTTGCCATCTTTGCTGGTGCGCAGGTCGGATTCGAATCCATACGCCCCATTTTCAGCGGCCAGGTCTAGTGAGACCAGGGTGTTTTCTGGCGAGATCATCGAAGCGCCTCGATGGGCTAATATCTTGGGCTTTGCCGGTATCTCACCCTGGTAAACCCATGCCGGTCTGAAAATCAGGGGCAGCACCCAGGCAATTGCGAACACCAGGGTTAATATGACGACAATTGGCATCTGTTTATTGGAAAGGCGATGATTAGTTTTTAGCAGCCTGGTGAACACGATATTGACCAGGATTGCAAGAAATATCAGAAGGGCAGTGTCTGTGACAATCCTGACCAGGTCAAGGATCCGCATTAATACACTGACCTGGCTTTGGTCCAGTCTCGTGATGATAAACAGGACGGCATAGAAGATCACCAGGAATACAATTGCCACGCATACAAAAGCCCGGCGCCGTCCCCGGGTTTTCTTCAAAGGCCTGCTCACATTTTTCAAAGAGGATAAGATGATCACGATTGCCCAAATGCCTACCAGGCAGAAAAGGCTCAATATGATCGCCACATAGGGAATTTTGAGATGGGTGAGGTTAAAAAGGTAGGAATTTGTGGTTGCTGCCAGCGACGGGTTGAGTATCCAGTATATGAGGAAGAAAGCCACATGGATGAGAAAAATGATGGCAATGCCAATCAACCACCATGGTCGTTTTTGAGTCTCTTCTTTTGTAAGTGGTGTGTCAAGTTCAGGTTTCATCTTTTTACCTTTGTAACTGGTTTATCTCCTAATTTTAAACCATGTTTGTCTCTCCTGGCCTACTTTCCACAATTGTTTGGAAATTATGTGGACCGGTTTATGGGATTGACTTCGACTGGGTAAAATGCTAATATAAAACCGACCAGTCGGTCTGTTATTATTAATTGGAGGTGTGCAATAAGTCATCATAGCAGTACCCGTACCAAGATCCTTAAAACCGCATCGGACCTGATCGCTAGTTCAGGATTTGATGCCACCAGTGTTACAGATATCTGCAATTCAGCACAGATCAGCAAAGGCGCTTTTTATCATCATTTTCCTTCCAAGCAGGCATTATTTATTTCATTAATGGAAGAGTGGTTGAGTTACCTGTCAACCGGGTTCAAAGCCATTGAAAATGGCACCGGGGATGTTCCTTCTGCCCTGACAGAGATGGCAGGCATGACCGGGCATGTTTTTGATGCGGCAAACAGTGGGTTTCCCATCATTATTGAATTCTGGCGCCAGGCGATCACCGAGCCCGCCATCTGGCAGCAGGCGGTAAGACCGTATACGAATTATCTGGTTTTTTTTGAAGAGATGATCAAAAAAGGAATTGCTGAAGGGTCGCTTGATCCGTCGCTAAATACTGAAATTGCCGCTCGACTCCTGATGGCGTTGGCGATGGGCTTTTTATTACAGGCATCATTTGATCCAAAAGGCGCTTCATGGACTGAGGCGACGATATCAGGTATGCAGATCATTATTAAAGGTTTGAGGAGATAATTATGAATCTGGTCACAGGTGCTGCAGGTCATTTAGGTAATGTACTGGTGCGGGAATTGCTGTCACAGGGGCAAAAAGTGAGGGCTTTGGTCCTGCCGGGTGAAGACACCCGGTCGTTAAATGGGTTGGATGTTGAACTGGTACAGGGGAATATTTTAAACAGGGACGACTTATCCCGGGCTTGTGAAGGTATTGATGTGGTTTATCACCTGGCAGCCCTGGTGGCGATCACCCCGGACCAGGAAAAACTCCTTTACCGGGTGAATGTGGAAGGAACGCATAACGTGATCGATGCAGTCCGCTCGGCTGGTGTCAGGCGCATGGTCTACACCAGTTCCATTCATGCCCTGGAACGTCCCCCGGAAGGGGTAACCATCACAGAGGAATTGCATTTTGATCCCCTGAATCCGGCTGGTCCCTATGATCGCACCAAGGCTGAGGCATCCTTGCTGGTTTTGGATGCTGTCAAAAATGGTCTTGATGCTGTCATTGCCTGCCCGACCGGGGTGATCGGACCATACGATTATCGCCGCTCTGAAATCGGTGAGATGATCATCTCATGGATGCAGCCCAAGCCTTCAATTTCAATGGAGGGTCACTTTGACTTTGTGGATGTCAGGGATGTGGCAAAAGGCCATATCCTGGCCAGCGAGAGAGGCAAAACCGGTGAGACTTACCTGTTGAGCGGCGAACAGATCGAGATCAGTTCGATCAGGGCCTGGGTGCAGAGTGTGGTGGGGGTACACAGCCATGAGATCAAGTTCTCTGCTCCCATTGCCTACCTGGTGGCACCCTTGGCCGAACTTTACTACAAGATGACCAGGAGCCGTCCCCGTTTTACCAGGTACTCTGTTGAGACTCTGCAGAGCAACTCACAGATCAGCAGCGCCAAGGCGGAAAGGGAACTTGGCTTTGCTCCCCGCAACCTGGTCATCACAATCAAAGACACCGTTAACTGGTGGCTGCAGAACCTTTCAAGGACAAAATCGTCACTGCGGACAAATAAGTAAAATTACAGTCAGATAATACTGCAGGCGGTCATTTGAACCGCCTGCTTGTTATTAAATCCTATTGCTTATTGGCACAAATGACCAGGTTGGGACTGTGCTGTGGATCGTACGGGCTGCCCTTCATGTCACCATAAACTGCAAGTTCTCCAAAACCGGTTTTTGGCAACAACTCACCCAATTCTGCGTGTAACAATGGACGCAAATGGGTACTGTTGACCTGCGATTTCCAGTCTTTGCCTGCCTGGCGGGCTAACGACAGGATGTTGAAGCGGATCGTTCCGTCGGGCTCGAAATCATAGAATCGCTGGAAGAGCCACTCTCGGTCGCCTTCAAGGTAAGCCTGGGGCTCCATCCAACGGTTGCGCTGTGCCATGACCTGGTCAAAATTGCGATTCTGGAGGATCAACCTGCCGCCAGGCGTCATGCACAGGTTGAAATCCTCCAAAGCTGCGATCAATTTGTCCGTTGAAAGCACATGCGGCAGTGAATTCCCCAGGCATAAAAGCACATCAAATTCTTGCTGACGAAAATGTGAAGCGATCGTACTAAACCCGGCAGTCCGAAACTCGACATGTACACCCTCATTCCTGGCATTCTTGCGTGCCTTCCTGATCATCGCCGGGAAAAGATCAGCACCTGATACCTCCATGCCCTGTTGGGCAAGTGCAATGGCGTGCATGCCGGTTCCGCAAGCGGCATCCAGGACGGAAAGCTTCTGCCCCTGGGATGGTTTAAGGGCGCTTAACTGCGTATTTATGAATGGCATCTCGTATGCCAGGCGGTCTTTCCAGTTGTTAAAGCGGTCGTAATCCTTGGCAAATGTCTGGTACATTGGTTATCGTGTCTCGCTTTCAAAATAGGGTTGACAGGTCGCGCAAAAGTGCGTCCCGCGCTGCCCGACCAGGATGCGTTCGATCAGTTTTCCGCAAACCGGGCATGGGTTTCCATCTTTTTGGTACACATTCAATTGGTCCTGGAAACTTCCTCCACGGTACACCCAATCGATGCTGGTTCCATTGCGGGTTATCGCATCACCAAGCACCTGGCGTATGGAACTGAGCAATAACTCTGCTTCAATTGTTTTGATGGTATTGGCTTTACGTAAAGGGTGAATGCCTGCCTTAAAGAGAGCCTCGTCGCTGTAGAGGTTTCCCAGTCCTGACAGGAAGGTCTGGTCCAGAAGCAGTGTCTTGACCTGTTTTTTGCTTTTGGCAAGCATCTGGAATAATCGTTCAGCAGTCAGGTTTTCGTCGAAAGGTTCCACTCCCAGGTGGTCAAACAAAGTCCCGGGATTGTCGAGCAGCCACATCCGCCCGAACTTGCGTGGGTCATTGAAAACCAGTCGCCAGTTGCTCTCAAAGTTCAACTCAACCCTGTCGTGTGTACGGACTGGCATGTCTGCGTCTTTAGCGGGTTTCTCCTCCATGAACAAGTCACCGCTCATCCGCAGATGGACGATCAAATGGCCTTGATCCATTGGCAGGTGGATGAACTTTCCCCTTCTTTTAGCATCCACGACTGTTTGTCCTTTGATGAACCCGCCGAAAAGGTTAGCCGGCGGTTCGACTATGGTGCGCTGCCAACGCACGACTGAGCTTTCTATAACCTGCCCGACCACGGGGGGCACATTTTCTTTGCCCTGCTTGAGAACAGTGACAATAGACTGAACTTCGGGTAATTCCGGCATTTGCTGTTATTACTTTGGTAACGCCAGGCTACTCGTTAAACATCGCCCCGACGCTACGGCCCTGGTTGGCACGACGGATGACCTCGGCGATCATAGGTGCGATCGAGAGAACGGTTAACCTGTCGCCAAACAAGGCTTGCTTCTCAGGGCTGATCGGTATTGTATCTGTGACGATCAGCTCTTTGAGGGGTGCTTTGCTCAGTTTTTCGCATGCATTCTGCGATAAAACAGGGTGCACACAAGCCACATACACATCCCTGGCGCCATATTGCTTGGCGAGGCTGATGGCTTCACAGATCGTGGAACCGGTATCGATCTCGTCATCCATGATGATGACATCACTTTCATTCACGTCACCAAGGATCGACAACGCCTCTGTCATGGCTTTGTTCTCAATACGCTTCTTTTCGATGAAAACCAGTGGAATGTTAAACGCATTGGCATATCTGCGTCCCATCTTTGCAAAACCGAGGTCAGCTGTGATCAGGGCTGGTTTCTGCATTTTAGCGATCTTTTTCATTAGATAAGGTTTCAGGATGTGGTAAGCCGACAACACATCACCAGGAATTGAGAAAAAACCCTGTATCTGGCCGGCATGCAGGTCCATGGTGATGTAGCGGTCTGCACCTGCCACCTGGATCATGTCTGCCACCAGCCTGGCGGTGATCGGAACACGTGGTTGGTCTTTTCGGTCGGACCGACCATAGCACATATATGGTACGACCGCCGTGATACGACCAGCTGAATCCAGTTTAAGCGTCTGGATCATGATCAATAGTTCCATCAGGTTGCGGTGCACCGGGGCTGAAGTAGTCTGGATGACATAGCAATCCTGCCCGCGGATGCTTGAATGCAACTTTACAAACAGGTTGTCATTCGGGAAAAGGATGATGTCCGCTTCAGATAAGGGGATGCCGAGGTACTTGGCAACCTCAACAGACAGGTCAGGTGAACCTGTGCCGGCAAAGACCTTGATGTTGCCGTGTAATAAGTCATGCCTCATATGGGGTGAAGACATAGTCAGTTTCTACTCCTCGGTTTATCTGGTTGTTTCCACTCTTCTCTTATTACGCTCATGATGATGATATCGTAATATTGTCCATGTTGATAATGAGCCTGGCGCATGCGGCCTTCTTCAATAAACCCCGCTTTTTTATAAGCGGTAAATCCGCGAATATTCTTGTCATAGACCTGCAGCCAGATCCGGTTAAGGTTCATGGTATTAAATCCATGCTCGAGGATCACCTGGAGAGCTTCAGTCCCATAGCCTTTGTCCCATTGCTCTTTTTCGCCGATCATGATCCCCACCTCAGCCTTCCTGATGCGCCAGTCAAAATCCATCAGCTGGATGTTACCAATTGCTGTCCAGGTAACCTTACCGGGATCTTCAACATCAGTTTGCTTGATTTCCATGACCAGGACATGTTCTTCGACCGGTAACTTGATCATTCTTTCATACCAGGCTTCTTCTTCCGCACAGGAAAAAGGCATGGTATGAACGAGATTTTCTGTTACCTGTGGGTCATTGATCCACTTCAGGAAAAGGGGGATATCACTGCGTTCTGCAGCCCTTAATCGTAACCGTTCGCTGAATAGGTGAGGCATTTCCATTGACCTTTATGGGATCAAGCGTGTGGGACCTCTGAACACGTAAACTGCATCGCGGATGGTCTGCAGGTCCAGCATGATCATCAGCAAGCGGCTGAGACCCAACCCAAAGCCACCATGAGGGGGGCAACCGTACTTAAAGTAGTTAAGGTAGTTCTCGATCGGTCCTTCCGTTAAGCCTTTGGCAAATGCCTGTGACTTTAAAACCTCATAGCGGTGTTCCCTTTGGGCTCCGGTGGTCACTTCCAGTCCCTTGCCCAGAAGGTCAAAGCTGCGGGTCAGTTCAGGGTTATCCGGGTGGAGCATATGGTAGAAGGGGCGCACGGTAAAAGGCCAATCTGTGACAAACACGAAATCATTGCCAAATTTCTCCCTGACATAATTACCCAACGCCCGCTCCGCACCGGGATCAAGATCACCTTTCTTCTCGGGGGGCAACCTGTAATCAAGACCCTTAAGGATCCCGTAGGCCTCCTTCATGCTGATGCGGGGGAAGGGCACCTGCGGGACATTGATCTCAACATTGAGCAGCGACTTTATCTGCTCACCATGGGTGGCTTTCACCTGGGCATAGCAATATGCCAGCCAGTTTTCCATGAATGACATCACATCTTCATGGCTTTCAATCCACGAGATCTCCATATCCACCCCGGTGAACTCGGTCATATGGCGCGAAGTGAATGAGGGGTCCGCCCTAAAGACTGGTGCAATTTCAAAAACCCGTTCAAACCCGGCTGCCATCGCCATCTGCTTGTAAAACTGGGGGGATTGTGCCAGGTAGGCTGTTCTTTCAAAGTAACCCAGGCTGAAAAGTTCAGCACCGCTTTCGCTGGGTGCGCCCATGATCTTTGGTGAGTGCATTTCAATAAAACCGTGCTCCACCCAGTATGTGCGCATGGCATGCTCAAGCGTTGTCTGGATCTCGAATATCAGGCGGTTGATATCCCGGCGCAGGTCAAGGTATCGCCAATCCATCCGAAAATCCTGGTCGGGCAGGTTGTCTGAAAACGGTTCGAAGGGCAGGGGTAGCTGTGCATTATTTTCAACTATGATGGTTTCAAGTTGAATTTCAATGCCACCAAGTTTTACCACATCATTTTTAACGACTTTCCCGGTCAGGGTCAGGGCAGATTCTGTGCCCAATTTTGAAATGGTGTCTGCCAGTTCAAGGTTGCCTTTTTTCCAGTGTGCCACCTGGACAGCACCACTGGGGTCGCGCATGATCAAGAATTGCATACTCTTTTGATCGCGCAGGGTTTGTAACCAGCCCTGGATCTTGACCACCTGGTCAATGTGCTGGGGAAGGTCTTTAATTAATGTTCGTTCCATGCCTGAAAACTCCTGAATAAAGGATTTTTATAAAGATGAATTATAAGCCAATAACTTCTCGATTGCTGTATGTGGTCCGATCTTGCGCGTATAAAGATCCTCCAGCACCTCGGCTATAAAAGCAGGCGGCATGCTGTTGGCCCACTTTTGCGCCAGGGCATTTCGCAACAGGATTTCGAGTTCCATCTGGATGGTGTTCTTGGCGCGTTTTTCCCATAACTGTGTCTCATGCAGGAAAAGGTTGTGTTTCTTCAATTGCACAACCAGGTCCTGTACCCCAAGGTTTTCTGTGGCGACGGTTGTTACGACCTGGGGTAACCACAAATGCTCGTTCGAATGAGCCTCGGAGGTGTCACCGGAAGCAGTATATCTTTCGAACAGGTGTTCCCTGGATGGCAAGCGCATGCCATTGCCGTGTGCCATTTCAAGCATCGATCGTAAGGCGTTAACCGTCTTTTGTGCCTCGGGATGATCGCCTTTGTTAACTACCAGTATGTCGGCGATCTCCAGGATCCCGGCTTTAATCGCCTGGATCTCATCGCCCATTCCCGGGGATTCGACTACCACCACCGTATGCGCCAGTCCGGCGATCTCGACTTCAGATTGACCGGCCCCAACAGTCTCGATGATGATCGTTCCATAGCCTGCCGCATCCAATACCTGGCAGGCAGCCGCTGTTGTGTGTGCCAGTCCACCCACAGCCCCCCGTGAAGCCATTGAACGGATGAAGATGTCCGGGTTGCCAGCCAGGTCCCGCATCCTGATGCGGTCGCCCAGCATGGCACCGCCTGTGTAAGGGCTGGTCGGGTCCACAGCTATGATGGCAATTTTGTTGCTTTTATTGCTGATCGGGTGGCGGTTGAGGTGGTTGGCCAGGCAATTGACCAGTGTGCTCTTGCCGGATCCTGGTGAGCCTGTAATGCCTATTAGGTAGGCATTGCCTGTCAGCGGGAAAAGTTGTTCAAGGGCAGAAATGCCTTCCGGCGTGGAATTTTCAACCTGGGTCAGAGTTCGGGCAAGCGCTAACCTGTTGCCCTTTAATAGTTCTTCAACAAGGTTGCTCTTTGCTTTGCTCAAGATCTTTCTGCCATTGCAGTTTTAATGTCTTCGCACACTACTTGTGTATTTGTGCCTGGACCGTATATTGCCTTGACTCCAGCATCCAGAAGTGGCTGGATGTCCTGTTCGGGGATGATCCCGCCAAGAAACACCATGACTTCCCCCTGCCCGTTCTTGCGCAGTTTTTCGATGACCTGTGGAACCAGTGCATTATGTGCCCCTGAGAGGATGGAAAGGCCGACTGCATCGACATCTTCGTGCAGGGCAGCTTCTGCGATCATATCTGGCGTCTGGCGTAACCCTGTGTAGATCACTTCCATGCCGGCATCCCGCAGTGCCCTGGCAATGACTTTGGCCCCCCGATCATGCCCATCCAACCCTGGTTTAGCAATTAGAACCCTGATTTTCTTCTCAGCCATATCCATTTTCCTCAATATTATTTATTAAGATTATAACTCATCAGCTTGTTCAGTTTTTTCCTGTAAGAATTTCTCATCACCCAGGATTGAGACAATTTCACCGATGTACATCCGGTGATAATCCGGGTTGGGGTATGACCTGAAAATTGTCTGGTCAAGGAATTTCTCGGGATCAAGGTCCTGGAAATAGATCTTCTTGCATTCTATGATCAACTCTGCTTCAGTGAAAGCTGGAGATGCCACCAGTGTTGCTGCGATGGGCGTCAAACCTGCTTCCAGGATCTTGTTTGAATCCCTCCCGGAGTGAGATCCTAGGTAAGACAGGGCAGCATGATATTTTCGGGGAAAAGCCGTCACTGTAAAATCACTGTATGTGTTCATAAATTCGAAGGTGTACCTGGATGGACGAACGAACACCCATACACAGGGTTTGGACCACATCGTGCCAATGGAACCCCATGCGATGGTCATTGTGTTGAAATGACCTTTTTCGTGATCACCACATGTTAGTAATAAGTTCTGAAAATGAAAAAGGTCATGTGACCGTACGGCTAATTGCTCAGGCGAAATGTTTACAAGTTTCATCAGTGTGTATCCTTTGTTTTTTCTAATTGTATCCAAGAATCTGTCTTATGACAGGAAAAGCTGATATTACTGACCTGGAGCGAGTATAATTTCAGGCATGACGGATAAATTGGATGAAAACATCCTGGATCGTGGTTTGAAACCTGAGGATAAACTGGATGTCTCACTGCGTCCCAATTCACTGGCTACCCTGATCGGGCAGGAAAAAGTAAAGGAGAATCTGGCTGTCTTCATTGAAGCGGCCAAGTTGAGAGGGGAGCCACTGGATCATGTCCTCTTTTATGGCCCTCCGGGTCTTGGCAAGACCACATTGGCACATATCCTAGCTTTTGAGATGGGAGTCAACATCAAGATCACCTCGGGTCCTGCGATTGAGCGGGCAGGTGACCTGGCTGCCATATTGACCAACCTGCGGGCGGGTGACATCCTGTTTATTGACGAGATCCACCGGCTGGGCAGGGCAGTGGAAGAGGTGCTTTACCCGGCAATGGAGGACTTTGCCCTGGATATTGTGATCGGCAAGGGACCTGCTGCGAAATCGATCCGTCTCAAGCTGCCGCGTTTTACCGTGGTTGGCGCGACCACCCGGCTGGCTTTGCTGACCTCTCCGCTTCGATCGAGGTTTGGCGCGGTTCATCGCCTGGAGTACTACGATGAAAAGGCCCTTTCGTCCATCATCCGCAGGGGAGCAGGGTTGTTGAATATACCTTACGACGAAGATGGCATCCATGAGATCGCTCGCCGGTCGAGGGGTACGCCGCGTATTGCCCTCAGGATGCTGCGCCGGGTCCGTGATTATGCCCAGGTACGCGCAGGAGGCGTCATCTCAAACGATGTCGCTTATGCCAGCCTTGAAATGATGCATGTTGATATGATGGGTCTGGATGACCTGGATCGCCGGGTTCTGTTAACCATAATTGAAAAGTTTACTGGCGGTCCAGTTGGCTTGAGCACAATTGCAGCTTCGGTGAGCGAGGAGACGGATACCATCATGGATGTTGTTGAGCCTTACCTGATGCAGATGGGCTTTCTTGAGCGCACTCCACAGGGCAGGATCGCCACACCCCTGGCGTATGACCACCTTGGCATCAAATACAATGGCACCCACGCCCAACCCACGCTATTTGACGAACAAGGCTGAACAGAAACGTTATCAATCACATTATCCTGATTTGGCGGGAAAAGAATGAACACTGAGGATTTTAATTACGACCTGCCTTTATCCTATATCGCTCAAAAACCCATAGAACCCCGTGACAATTCAAAACTGCTGGTATTTGACCGATCATTAAACTATATCTGCCACAGGACATTTAAACAATTGGGAGAATTCCTGCAAAAAGGTGATCTTTTGGTCATTAACCAGACCAGGGTTATTCCCGCCCGAATTTTTGCCAGGAAAATGCCCGGAGGCGGGCGGGTTGAGATCCTCCTGCTGCGTAAAATTGATGATTTGAAATGGTTATGCCTTGTAGGTGGGTCAGGACTCGTACCAGGACGCCAATTGGTAATTGAGAATGGCCCGGGTGCGCATGTTACGGCTGTTTTGGATGGGGCACAGCGTGTCATCTGTTTTGAAAACCCGATCGAGACATTTTTTGACCGGGTCGGGCATGTTCCCCTCCCGCCGTATATCCATGAAAAATTGCAGGATCCCGCTCGTTACCAGACGGTCTACGCCGCCGCGCCTGGCTCAGCCGCTGCACCCACTGCGGGTCTGCATTTTACACCTCAATTGATACAGGATCTTGAGGCTCATGGTATTTCCTTTGCTGAAGTGACTTTGCATGTCGGTTTGGATACTTTCGCCCCGGTCACTGAGACTGATCCTGAAGAGCATGTCATACACAAGGAATGGTGTGAGCTTACTTGTGAGGTGGCTGAAAGGATCAACCTTACAAGGGAACAGGGTGGCAGGGTCGTTGCCGTAGGAACTACCACGGTCCGCACGCTCGAATCCTCTGCAGACCCTTCCAGAAAAGGTTATGTCCTTCCCTGGTCTGGTGATACAGGGCTTTACATCCTGCCTGGTTACCAGTTCAAAGTTGTGGATGCCATGACCACAAATTTCCACCTCCCCAAATCGACATTACTCATGTTGGTGAGTGCTTTTACAGGAAGGGAACGCATATTGGAGCTTTATGAGTTGGCTAAACAGGAAAATTACCGTTTCTTTTCCTTTGGGGATGCCATGCTCATTCTCTAAGATAATTTTTACACTTTACATATATAATTTTTGTAGAAGCTTGAAGATCAAAATGTTATAATCTTCCATGCATAATGGAAGATAGAGAATTAAGGAAAAAATACTATGATGCGATTTGACCGATTTACAGAACGTGCACAAGAAGCAGCTACCCGGGCAGCTGAGATCATCCAGCGCTATGGACATAACCAGGTTGACACTGAACATATCCTGTTGGCAATGATCGAACAGCCTGAAGGCGCAGTATCCCAGTTGCTGGAAATTTTAAAAGTGGACCCGACCACCCTGGCGGACCGCCTCGATCGGATCTTACGCACCACGCCCAAAGCAAACATTTTTGGTGGTGGATCAGGGCAGGTCTTTATCACCCCGCGGGTGAAAATGGTGATCGATCGTTCAAACGATGAAGCCAACCGGTTAAGCGATGAATATATTTCAACAGAGCACATTTTCCTGGCCATCCTGGGTGAAAAGAACACCCAGTTGGCACGGCTGTTGGAAGAGCTGGGTTTGAATCGTCAAAGGCTCTTGGATGCGATAACCGAATTGCGCGGTGGTCAGAAAGTGCATGATGCCAAGGCTGAAACACGCTATAAAACGCTTGAGAAATATTCCCGCGACCTTTCTGTGATGGCAAAGGAAGGCAAACTTGACCCGGTTATCGGGCGGGATACTGAAATATTACGACTGATCCAGATCCTTTGCCGGCGAACGAAAAATAACCCGGTATTAATTGGTGAGGCTGGCGTTGGAAAGACAGCCATAGTTGAAGGTCTTTCTCAAAAGATTGCCAAGAATGATGTGCCTGAGATCCTGATGGGAAAAAAAGTGATAGCCCTGGACCTTGGCAGTATGATCGCCGGTTCACGTTTCAGGGGTGAGTTTGAGGAGCGTTTGAAAGCCTGTATCGAGGAGATCCAGCGTTCGGAAGGCGAAATCATCCTCTTTATTGATGAACTGCATACTGTTGTAGGCGCGGGTGCTGCCCAGGGTGCCATGGACGCTTCCAATATGTTGAAACCTGCCCTGGCAAGAGGGGAGCTGCAATGTGTTGGGGCAACCACACTCGATGAGTATCACAAGCACATCGAGAAGGATGCTGCCCTGGAACGGCGCTTTGCTCCGATCTATGTTGAAGAACCGAACGTGGAAGATACGATCGAGATGCTGCGAGGTTTGCGCGATCGCTACGAAGCCCATCATAAGGTAACTTTCTCTGATGCAGCCCTGGTGGCTGCGGTTAAGCTCTCCTCACGATATGTGTCTGACCGAAAACTGCCTGACAAAGCGATTGACCTGATCGATGAAGCTGCGGCAAAGTTGCGGGTAGCTCTTTATTCCCTGCCTGACAATCTAAAGGAAATGAAACGGGAGATGGATCGCCTTGCAGCCGAAGAAGAGCAGGCAGGCCTTGAGCGTGATTATGAACGGGCAGTCAAAATGAAAGCGGAAAGGTTGCGCATTGAGCAGACCTTCCAGGCTGAACGTGATAAATGGGAGCAGGAACATAAGCTGGATGAGGTGGTTGATGTCAATGACATTGCCCAGGTCATTCACCAGTGGACCGGCATCCCGGTAACCCAGATGATGGAAAGCGAAGCAGAGCGTTTGTTACAGATGGAAGCCCGCCTGCATGAACGCATTGTTGGCCAGGAAGAAGCTATTTCTGCCATTGCTGATGCCATAAGGCGTTCACGCGCAGGCATGAAAGATCCCCGCAGACCCAATGGCTCCTTTATCTTTATTGGCCCATCTGGCGTTGGTAAGACTGAGTTGGCCAAGGCATTGGCTGAATTCCTTTTTGATGATGAAGATGCCCTGGTCAGGATCGACATGAGCGAATACCGCGAACAACACACTGTCTCGCGTCTCTTTGGAGCTCCTCCTGGATATATTGGATACGAAGAGGGTGGGCAGCTTACCGAAGCGGTTCGCCGGCGACCTTACCGGGTGGTTTTATTCGATGAAGTTGAAAAAGCCCACCCTGAGGTTTGGAATGCCCTCCTGCAGATCCTGGATGATGGTCGCCTGACCGATGGGCAGGGTCGGGTGGTTGACTTCCGCAATACAGTTTTGATCATGACCAGCAACCTGGGAACGGAGTTTGTCAGCCGCGGTGGAACGCTTGGTTTCCTCGGCGCTGGTGATGATAAGGATAAAGAATCACATGAAAAGATCGAGAAGGCTTTGAAGAGCACCTTCAGACCTGAGTTCCTCAACCGCATCGATGAGGTGATCATTTTCTCACCGCTGAGTATCGAGCAGATGATGGATATTGTGACCCTCCAGATGAAGGAGATCGACGAGCGCCTGAAGGATCATGGCATCAAGATAGAATTGACCCCTGAGGCACAGAAATGGCTGGCTGAAACCGGTTTTGACCCCCTGTTTGGTGCCAGACCTCTTAAACGTGCATTGCAGAAGCATGTCGAAAGTCCTCTTTCTTTGGCACTGCTATCAGGTCAATACAAGGAGGGTGAGACCGTTCTGGCAGACCTGGAGAATGGCGAGATCGTCTTCCGAAAGAAAGAAGAACAATCTGTTGTAAGTTGAAATTTAAGCACTGAATCAAAACGGGCTATCTAAAAGGTAGCCCGTTTTCTTTATTTAGATAATTACCCGCAAGGTAAAGATTACTGATTACTTTCTGCTTTTTTAAGAATGATCATTGTGATATCGTCCTGGATGGGGGCGCTGTCTACAAAGCTGTGCACGTCGTCAAGGATCCTTCCCATGATCACGGGGGCATCTGTTGGTGGAATTGTCTGGAGTAGACTGCATAGTCTGCTGTCACCGTAAAGATCTTCTGCCAGGTTTTGTGCTTCTGTAATACCATCGGTGTAAAGCACCAGGGTCTCACCAGGTGTAAGCTTTAATTTCTGGTTGATCCAGGCGCTGTCAGAAAAGATACCAATCAGGGGACCCGTTGGCAGCAGGGAGCGCATACCTGTTTTGTGATCAAAATTCAGGTAGCAGGGAGGGTTGTGACCGGCATTCGCATAGATTAGGGTTGAATGTATTGGGTCAAGGATGGCATAGACTGCTGTCAAAAAGATACCATTCTGCGTGTCAGACATGATCCTTTCATTCACATCATGCAATACCCTGGCGGGGTCATCCGGGTAGTTTGGCGCATAGCTTCGGAACAGGGTCCTGCACATAGCCATGTACAATGCCGCGCCGGCACCTTTATCTCCCACATCGGCGATCACAATGCCAAAACGTCCACTGGAAAGCTTTATAAAATCAAAAAAGTCCCCTGAGGTTTCCCTTGCAGGTTCAATTGTGGCGGAGATCTGCCATCCAGGCAGGTCTGGCAGATTGGAGGGGATAAAACTGGTTTGAACTCTCCCTGCTTGGTCCAATTCGCGCTTATTTAATCGACTGGTCACTGCCTGTTGTTGGGCTTGTTGACGCACGATACGCAGTTTGTCAATGATCACATCAGGGTAGTATTCACATCTCATGTCTTTGAACTCTACCAGGCATTCTCTCAACAGGTTTTGGGCTGTCTCATTGCTTTCCGGTTCATTAATAAGGATCTGAAGGATCGCCATTTCCAATTTGATATGGCTGACCCACCAGCGTGCTTCGATCTTTTCAAAAAAAGGCAGGCATTTAGTATATTTCACCAATGAATTCTTGAAGTCCTGACCCGCACCTGCCATCCGGGCTTCGGTCAGCAGGGTGATGGCTTTCGCATAAGCTTTAGGCGCGAAATTGCCTGCCTTGAGCGTTTGGAGCAGCTTCTCAGCCTCTGCCGGTTTTCCCTGCAAGGCTTTGATCACTATACTTTGGCTGACTGCAAAGAAACCAGCCTGCAGGACATCTCCGACTTCATCAGCTCTTTTGATGAAACCCTCTGCCATACCAACTTTATCGGCTGAGATGACCCCCTCTGCCATGAAGATCGATTCAAGGAAAATTTCTGCGAGGTAATAATTGCCCTGTTGCACCAACTCCACTACATTATTTTTTCCGGCTTCAGTGATCAGTTCTGAGAAAAGTTCAATGGCTCTTGAGATGTTCCCCAGGTGGCGTTCAAGCTGACCCTCAAGCATCATGATGGATAGGTTTCCATGTTCCTTTTCATAGCCTTGCCGTTCAAACAGGCGCAGTTTCTTTAGGTGATCGCGGGCAGTGTCAAATTCACCCAACCAGATATCGGCATAGATAATGCTGGCATAGACATCCTGCTCGTCGGATGCAAAGAAGACGCTGCGACTGAACTGCAATGCCTTGATCCGCTGATCACGAGCCAGGCGGACCTCACCGATATCTTCTAAAATGGATGAAAGGTTGATATAAGCTCGGAAGGCGGTGGATGGTAACCCATACTGCTCTGCCAGGCGGATGGATGCCTGCAGTGCAGCGACCGCTTTTTTGGGCGGAAGGGTGGGCAAAACCCCCATTGTTGCCAGCACTTCTGCCTGCACATCAAAGGCCTTCAGCTCCCTGGTCATCCGCAGGGCTTGCTCACAGTATGCCTGCGCGTTTTCCATGTCATTGATAAAGAAATATGCCCGCCCGATCTCGTGGACCAGGGCTGCATGTTCGGAAGTCGCTGGTTCTTCTTTAACTAATTCCCATCCTGCCAGCGCAATTTCCAGGCATTTTTGAAGATCACTGTTTCCCCAGGCTGAGCGCGCCATCAGGGCATAGGTTTTGGCGATCATGGGATGATCATGCAACGCGATGAAGGTTTTTGCTGCTTTTTCCCACGTTTGAATGGCGTCTGAATGCTGTCTCTGGTGGGCGAGGGTTTTTCCCAGGCCAAGGTATAACTCAGCCTTATCGCGCCTGTTTTTCGTGAAGGCAATTGCCCGGCCGAAGAGTTCTTCTGCTTCCTGGTCCCTTTCCTCATTCAAAGCCTGGTTTGCTGCCAGGCTGAAGAACTTGCCTGCTGAACCTTTGTTACCAGCCTGTATATGATGATAAGCCAGTATTGTGGCCTGTTTGTTGATTTCCTCGGGGTAGAGTGCCTGGATAGCCTCTGCTGTTATGAAGTGCAACTGCTTGCGCCTTGCGGGTTCAATGTCCTCGTATACAATCGCCTGGAGGATCGGTTGCCTGAAGGCATAGATGATCTCAGGTTTGACCTGTTCGCGCTTGAAAAGGTTGTTCGTTTCAAGAAGGGCGATCAGTTGATTAACCGGGATCTCCGGGTCAATTTTTTTGATAATATGATCGATCAGTGTGCGTTGAAATGTCAGCCCTATCACTGACGCAACTTCCAGGGTTACCCTGCTGGTGCCTGGAAATTGGTTGAGAACGAGATAAAAGTCATCTCTGATTTCACCTGGGATGGGAATCCCGGATAAATTCCTGGGTATTTGCCAGCGCTTACCGGAACGCTTAATGATGCCCTGGTCAACAATGGCTTTGATGATGTCCAATGTATAGCCCGGGTTGCCATTAGCCAATCGATAAACCTCGTCAACCAGGTTGGCCGGTTCGCTGATGCAGTCCAGGTATTCCATGATCAGGCGGCTGGTCTGTTGCCGGTTCATAGCATCCAGGTTGATGTGCACCACATGCGGGTCACTGTGATCACTCACCTTCTTGATCACCTGCCATCCCGGTGATGTCCGCTCATATCGGCTGACCAGCACCAGCATGAAAGGCGCCAGGTAAGTTAAACTTACCAGTGATTCAATGGTTGGAATGGAAGACCTGCCGAGCGTTTGGATGTCCTCCAGGACCAGGATCAAAGGCATACTCCCGGTTATAGCCTGTATCTCTGCCGCTAAAGAAATCGGGTCATCCCCTTGTGGATCAGTCTCTTCAGTGGTGAGAGGAAAACCGCTTTCAAAAAATGATTGCCTGATCAACCCATGGTAGGCAAATTGACTTTCATCACTGACTATTCCAGGCTTCACAATCACCCACCTGAGAGGCTTGCTGCCATGGAGATCAGCCATTTTTTTCTGCCATGCCCTGACCAGCTGACTCTTGCCTATCCTGGCGTCGCCCGTGATCACCACCACTCCTCCCAGCCCAGCCTGGAGGGTTTCAGTCAGGTCAAGTAATGTAGATAGTTCGCTCCTGGACGGCGTGGATTTTAACTCTTTTTCTGCAAGAAAAAAACCGACAGGATCACCAAGATTCGTTCCACAGTGCATGCAGAACTGCGCATCCCCCGGGTTCTTTTTCTGGCAATTGTGGCAAATCCTGTTGGTATCCATTTAATATTATTGATTAACTAAATTTTAACACAAGCCAAACCTCTCATGGCTCCTGTCGATAATTTGTATAAGGAGGGCGACGAAAATAATCCTTTATTTCGGTTAAAACTTCGCTTATACTATAACCATGGAAGAGCAACTGCGAGCCCGAATCCAATTCCTGCGTTCAACCACCATCTTCACTGGCGTGGATGAGGCTGGTTTGACCGGGATCGCTGCTTTGTTTAATGAGTTTGATGCTCTTAGTGGTGAATACCTGTGCAAAAAGGGTGAACCAACCGAAGGCTTCTTCCTGATCTTTGATGGCGAGGCTGCCCTGGTCGATGAGAAACCTGGCGGGCTTGAAGAAAGACTGCTCCTGGAATCCGGCGATTTTGCGGGGGAGGAAGCCCTTTTTTACCTGCCAAACCGCCAGTCCAGCGTTGTCACCAAACGACCCTCAACCATTCTTTTCATTGCCAATCGTCATATCCCAAAGTTTCTTGAAAAATACCCCCAGGTCAGGGACAACATGAGTGTTTTAGCTGAAAGTCGCTCCCTCAGTCAGAAAATGACCTTCTCCTGGCTGGGTGAGGATGAGGTCATTCATGTGATCTCACGCAAACACCCCGCCCTGCTGCTTGGATCAATATCACTGCCGATCCTTTTCTTCATCGCCGTCATGTTGTTGGCTGTCCTGGTCTCCGACGCCTGGCCTGCGGCTTCAACTGCCAGCCTGGTCCTGATGGGCGGAGGTTTTGCGTTCAGCCTTGCCTGGCTGGCATGGAACATCTTCAACTGGTCGAATGATTATTACATCCTGACCAACAAACGCATGGTCTGGGTTGAAAAAGTGGCTGGCATCTATGACAGCCGCCAGGAAGCGCCCCTCAGCACCATAATGTCTGTCGGGACGAGCAAGACCCGCCTGGGCAACATCCTTGGCTATGGTGATGTCACGGTAAGAACGTTTATCGGTCCGATCAGCTTTAAAAGGATCGCCTACGCTCCACAAATTGCCGCCATGGTTGAAGCATACTGGCAGATCCATAAGAAGAGCGAACTTTCTGATGAAGGCGAAGAAATGCGCAAAGCACTGATCCGCAAGTTGAATGATGATGCGGATCTGACTCAATTGCCAACCGAACCCGTGCAGCTGGGTGCCACTCAACCTGTTCAACAAGCCCGTGAGGCGACCTTCTGGGAATGGCTCTTTGCTGACTTCCTCAAGTTGCGTTTTGAAAATGGTGGCGTGATCACCTACCGCAAGCATTGGCTGGTCCTGGTCAAGCATACCTGGTTGCCGCTCATCCTGCTGTTGGGTGGGGTGATCCTGGGCAGTGCTGTGTTGACCAATGCCATCAAACTCACCAACAAGGTTCCCTTGCTGGTTTTCACCATGCTTTTCCTTGCAGGGGTCTTTCTGTGGTTTTTCTATAACTTCATTGACTGGCGCAATGACATTTATCAACTTACCGAGGACCAGGTGATCGATATCGAGCGCAAGCCACTGGGCAAAGAAAACCGCCGGTCTGCCCCTCTTGAAAGCATCCTGAGCATTGAATTCGAACGCAAAGGGATATTTGCCATCATTTTTAACTTTGGCACAGTGAAGATCACTGTGGGCAACACCCAGTTGACCTTTGACAATGTTTTTCACCCATCCGATGTGCAGCAGGACATTTTTTCGCGCATGGGCAAACACCAGGAGGAAAAACGCCGCATTGCAATTGCCGGCGAGCGGGAGCGGGTGTCTGAGTGGTTCAAGATCTACCATGACCAGGTTGACCGACCATTGGAAGCTCCTCACGACCAACCCGAAACTGGTGATCAGACGCATAAGCTTTCACCCCGGGATTAATCCGCTTTGTATGATGGTAAAATTTGTGCGGTGATATTATGACAATCTTGGATATTAAAAAATTCCCCCACCCGGTGCTGCGGATCAAGGCCAAAGAGGTGAAATCCTTTGACCAGGAATTCCAACAGCTGGTGGATGATATGATCGAAACCATGCGCGAAGCGCCGGGTGTTGGCCTGGCGGCCCCCCAGGTGGGTGAATCCCTCCAGCTGGTGGTGATCGAGTTTGGCAGTGAAGACGATGAAGAAGCGCCCAAAAAGCTTTATGTACTAGTCAACCCGGAGATCGTCAAGCGCTCCGAAGAATTGGTTACAGACCTTGAAGCCTGTCTCTCGGTTCCGGACCTGGCTGGCGAGGTCGAACGGCATCAGAGCATCGTTGTCAAAGCCCTCAATCGCCACGGGCAGCCCTTCAAGCTATCTCCCAAAGACTGGCTCGCCCGCATTTTCCAGCATGAGATCGATCATCTCAATGGCGTCCTCTACATTGATCATGCCACGCGCGTTTTCAGACCCACAGAAGAGGAGCAAGCCCTGATCCGCGATTAATGTTCTTAAAACGCCTCTCGCTGACCAATTTTCGTGCCCTTTCCCGCCTGGACCTGGATTTATCCAGGCGGCTTGTTTTGCTGGTAGGCAGGAATGCCCAGGGTAAGACCAGCATCCTCGAAGCCATTTACTACCTGGCTACCTTTTCCTCCTTTCATACGATCAATGACCGGCAGTTGATAAACCTCGGTCTAAACGGCGACCCGCTTGCAGTGGCGCGTATTGTGGCTGAGTTCCAGACCAGCCAACGCACTCACTCCCTCGAGGTGCGCCTGATCCAGGAGGGTGGGGGCTTGCAGCCGCGTTTCAGCAAGCAGATCCTTTTGGATGGGGTCAAAAAACGTCCTTCCGATACCCTGGGGCAGTTCAATGCAGTGCTTTTCACTCCCCAGATGACCCGTGTGATCGAAGGTGCACCAGCCGACCGCCGCCAATACCTGGACGAGTTGATCAGCCAGGTTGTCCCGCACTATGCCCACCACCTAACCGAGTTGGGTAAGGTCCTGACCAGGCGAAATGCCTTGTTAAAAACGCTTGGTGAACAGGGTGGCGACTCGTCGCAACTTGACGTGTGGGATGAAATGTTGGCCAAACACGCTGCCTTTGTCATGCACGTGCGCATCCAGGCGATCAACGAGCTGGCGGACCTGGCACGCCGTTTTCACCAACGCCTCACCGATAACCAGGAAGTGTTGCGTCTCTCATACCAGCCGGCTTACGAGCCCATTCCCGCCCCCCGCGGGCAGCTTGCCTTGCCGGTCGAGGTCGACCTGGACCGCAGCGCCATCTCATTGCCCGACCTGCAGTCCGGTTATCTTGCCGCCCTGCACGCTGCCCACCGCGGCGATATCCAGCGCGGCGCAACCACCCTCGGACCGCACCGCGATGAACTGCGGTTCATCAGCAACAAGCTCGACCTCGGCGATTTCGGCTCACGGGGCCAGGGTCGCACAGCCGTCCTCTCGATGAAAATGGCCGAGGTCCAGTGGATGCGCAGCAAGACCGGCGAGTGGCCTGTCCTCCTGCTCGATGAGATCCTTTCCGAGCTCGATCCCCAGCGCCGCAGTGACCTCCTGAAAGTGGTGGAGGAGGTAGAACAGGCGCTGTTGACATCTGCTGACCTTGCCATGTTCGAAACTGAATTTGTCAGCCGCCAGGAAGTATGGACCCTGGAAACCGGCATGATTGTCAAGTGATCTCTAAATAAACATCCTAAACCATTAAACAAATCAGCCTGGTTCTAAACTTCAGAGCCAGGCTGTTCTAATTGATCAACGGATCACTTGCGGGCTTTCTTTTGGGCTGTGATCCCTTTAATGACAAAGCCCAGTCCTTTGAAGATCTTTTTATTCATAATCAACACCAGGCCTTCGATAATTTTTGGGGGCATTCCCATCATCCCAAAAGATCGGAATGGTAAGTCAATCAATACGGCTTCCATCATACGCATATTGCCATCATCAGTATCTCCCCCCACCATTTTCTGCAAGTTTTTCTTGGTGCTTGCCATCAACCATTTTCCGACTTTGGTATGACGGGCATCATAAATGGTCGAGTTCATTGTCAAGGGCGCTTTATCAACCTCACATGGAATATTTATCTTATTCCCATATACTTCCTCGAATTGCTCAAGCGGCACATCCAGGTTTCCCTGTGGCAGGGCATAATAGACCGGCGCCTTCTCTCGGTACGACGGTACAGTTACGTCTCCTGCTGTGGACCTGACATCGACCTTGGCTTTAAGGCGGATGTCAGCGCTCGAACTGCCCACCAGTACTTCGTACGTACCGCTTTCTACGTGCCAGTCATGGATCAGTACGTTCCAGTATGCAAATGCCCGCATCCCCAAAACAAAGGACACTTCCTTTTCCTCGCCGGGTTCCAGCGCCACCTTGGCAAAATGGCGGAGCTCTTTTTGCGCTTTGAAGATCGCCGACTGGGGTGGTGCAACATACAACTGGACGATCTCTTTCCCAAAACGCTCTCCGACATTCCTGACCTTCACCTTGACTGTTAGAGTGTCCTGGTCGCTGATTTGGCTCTGTGAGGTCTGCAGGTCACTGTAGGCAAACTGCGTATAGGAAAGGCCGTGACCAAAGGGGAAAAGTACTGCTTTGTTAGCCTTGTCATAGTAGCGGTAGCCCACAAAAATGCTTTCCCGGTACTGTGTGACCAGCCGCTGCCCGAACTGCTTGCTTGACGGGGCGTCCGAAAGTTTTAGTGGGTAGGTTTCGGTCAGTTTGCCTGATGGGTTAACCTTGCCAAATAACAGGTCCACGGCGGCGGCACCAACGCACTGCCCGCCCAGTCCCATATACAGCACGCCGCGCACCTTGTCCAGCCAGGGCATACTTACAGCGCTGCCTTCATGCAGCACCACGACCACGTTGGGGTTCTGTTCTGCCACGCGTTCGATCAGCGCGTTGTGTTCCCTGGGCATGTCAATGTTGGTGCGGTCAAAGCCTTCGGACTCATATGCATCCGGCAGTCCGGCAAAGATCAAAACAACATCTTTGCCTTTGGCGGTCTCAATAGCCTGTGCGATCAGACTTTCGGCGTCTTCTTTGCCTTTGAGGTCATACCCACGGCTGTAGGTATGGGCAATCCCGTTGCTATCCAGTTCATTGATCGCCGATGTGATCTTGTGGGGATTGATGCGGCTGCTGCCGGCGCCCTGGTAGCGCGGTTTTTGCGCAAATTCGCCGACCACTGCCAGGCTGATGCCTTGCTTGAGCGGCAAAATGCCGTCATTCTTAAGCAGCACTGCCGATTCGCTTGCTGCTTTTCTTGCCACCGCATCGTGCTTCTCAATATCGTATTTGAAATTATCAACCAGGTTGACTTTGCCCTTCTCTGCCAGTTCCAGCATGCGCCGCACTGTGCGGTCCAGGGTTGCCATGTCCAGTTTGCCGGATTTTACTGCTTCGACGATCAGTTGGTCGTTGTGTGGCCCGGCATAGGGCATTTCCAGGTCCAATCCACTCTTGATCGACCATACACGCTCATCCATCGCCCCCCAGTCGGTCATGATCGCACCATCAAACCCCCACTCATCGCGTGGGATATCGGTCATCAGTTCCTGGTGTTCACAGGCATAGGTGCCATTGACCTTGTTGTAAGCGCACATCAAAGTCCAGGGTTTGGCTTTCTTGATCCCGATCTCGAAAGCGGGCAGGTAGATCTCCCGCAGGGCGCGTTCATCCACGATCGAATCGTTGATCATGCGTGAGGTTTCCTGGTTATTGCAGGCATAGTGCTTCATGCAGGTGCCAATGCCCTGGCTTTGAATGCCTTCAACCAGGGCTGCAGAGATCTCGCCTGCCACCAGGGGGTCTTCTGAGAAGTACTCAAAGTTGCGTCCGCACAGCGGCGATCTCTTGATGTTGACTCCCGGGCCAAGGATTACTGAGACCCTTTCCTGCTTGCATTCCTCGCCGATCGCCACCCCGATCTCATGCATCAGGTCCCGGTCAAATGAGCAGGAGGTCAGCACTGCCGGTGGAAAACAGGTGGCTGGCACGCTTGGTTGCATCCCCGGCTCGCCAGAATTTCCTGCTTCCTTGCGCAAACCATGCGGGCCATCGGTCATCATGATCGCCGGTACGCCCAGGTGTTCGACACCCTTGGTATGCCAGGCATCCTGCCCTGAGCACAGGCTGGCTTTTTCTTCCAGGCTCATCTGGTCAATAACATTCTGAAATTTATCGGTCATTTTTTCCGCCTTTTAGTCGTAAAGTTGAGTAATTATACCTGACCCACCTTGCTGAAGGGTTTTTCACCATCAATTTGACAGCTCAAAGTATGATTTGTTTGATTTTATTTCTTGCCGGTTCCTTCCATGATATACTCAATGATTGAGTATTATCATGAAGAAGAAAAGTTCTGACCTCCTGACCTCTGAATACATGCTGTTGGGCTTGCTGGATCAAAAGCCGACCCATGGTTATGAATTATTCAAGCGCATCAATGATCCTGGCGATGTTGGCATGATCTGGCGCGTCAGGATGTCGAACCTTTATGCCCAGCTGAACAAACTTGAACGGGATGGTCTGATCACAGGTGCCCTGCAGCCAGGCGATGCCCACCCCGCGCGGGTTCAGTTCTCGATCACACCACAGGGTGGCGCGCTCTTTGACCGCTGGTTGAACACGGTCGTGACCCATCCGCGCGATCTGCGCCCGGTTTTTCTTTTAAAACTCTTTTTTCTTCGTCAGCGGGCCGAAAATAAATCGCTGTCTGACCTCCTCCATAGCCAGCTGGCGGAATGTCAGCGCTGGCAGGCGGAAATTGTAGACAAAACAGCTTCCCCCGCTGCCGGTGAAGGTTTTGCTGCCGAATTCCTGGCCTATCGCCGCCTGGTCATCCGTGCACAGGTGGACTGGCTGACCTGGCTTATTGATCGTCAAAAATGAAAGGATATGAACACGTTATGAAGTTATCGAAGTTGCATTTTTTATTAATTTGCACCATTTTATTTGTTTCCCTGTTAACCGGTTGCGCTGAAACCGTTGGAATAACTGAAAACGCACCAGAAGCTTCTTTTGAAGAAATTGATATTTATCCAGTCAGCAATGATCCATCGCCTGATGGATCTTTTTCGGTCGTCGATGCCCTGGGCCGCACAGTGGAGTTTGAGAAACAGCCCCGCCGCATCGTCGTCGCCGGTAAAGCCACAACCATGCTCAACAATGCGATATTCCTCTTCCCCGAAGCCACCGAAAGGGTGCTTTCCTATGAACAGCGCCTGCAGACTGATGTGGATTTCATTACCACCATCTTCCCGGCAATGGCAGGCAAAACGCTGCTTGCCAGGGATGCCTCAGCCGAGCAGATCGCCCCATTAAACCCTGATCTGGTGATCCTTAAGACCTACATGCGCGAGAAGGTGGGCTTGCCGATCGAAACCCTGGGCATACCGGTCCTCTACCTCGACCTGGAATCACCTGAACAATTTTATACCGACCTGCGCACCATCGGGCAGGTTCTTGGTAATGCCGCCCGTGCGGAAGCCCTCATACAAATGTACAAAGCCAACGAAGCCCGTATCGCTGCGGCTCTTTCAGGGCTTGACGAGACTGAAAAACCTTCCGTCCTGATGCTGGAGTACAAGAACAAAGGCGGCGAACTCACCTTTTCTGTTCCACCGGTCGACTACCTGCAAACCATCATCGTCGAAAGGGCGGGCGGCAGCCCGGTTTGGCGGCAGGTGATTACCGATGGCGGTTGGACCGTGGTCACCCTCGAACAGGTGGCAGCCTGGAACCCGCAGATCATATTTATCGTGGATTATAGTGCCAGGGCGGTTGATGTCGTCACAGGTTTAAAGCAGGATCCCAATTGGCAGGTCATGCAGGCGGTCAGCAATGGCAAAATTTATGCCTTCCCGGCGGACTTTCTTAGCTGGGATCAGCCGGATCCCCGCTGGGGGCTGGGTGAGTTGTGGCTGGCCAGCAAGATCTACCCGGATCGTTTCCCGGGGTTTGACCTGGAAACTGAAGTGCGCGCTTTCTACGCCGATTACTACAGCCTGAACGTGGATATCATTGACGGGAAAATCCTGCCCTTGTTGGTGGCTGATCGCTAAGGCGCAATTTGCTCCCCATTTTGCAGCAAGCTATTGCAAAATCCTGACCCTATGAAAAGAAAGCTCTGGACCCATCCCCTCTTCCTGATCCTTCTGCCGCTGGCAGTATTCGGCGTCTCCCTGATGATCGGGCGCTACCCTAAACCCGGTTTTATGCCCATTTCATCCTTGCTCAATGATCAACTGGCTCAAAGGCTGCTGTTCTCACTGCGCCTGCCGCGCTTGTTGAGCGCACTTCTGTTGGGAATGTCGCTTTCTGCTGCCGGCGGGGTCATGCAGATGCTTTTCCGCAACCCGCTGGTCGAGCCTGGCTTTTTGGGCGTCAGCCAGGGCGCCGGTTTTGGGGCTGCCCTCAGCATCATTGTCCTGGGCTCCTCGCCCCTGCTGGTCGAATTCAGTGCCGCATTTTTTGCTATGCTGGGTCTGGTCACCTCCTATTACCTTGCCCGCCACATCCGTTTTGGCGGCTGGATCTTGCGCCTGATCCTTTCCGGCATCATCGTCTCAGCCATCTTTTCGGCAGGGCTGGGCATCCTCAAATACCTGGCGGACCCCACCTCGCAGCTGCCTGAGATCGTCTTCTGGCTCCTGGGCGGCTTGTATGCGGTTGCCTGGCGGGACCTGCTTTACATCCTGCCGGTGGTTGTTGTCGGGCTGGGGGTGATCCTGTTGATGCGCTGGCGGCTGAATTTGCTTGCCCTGGGGGACGAGACCGCTGCCTCCCTGGGTGTTTCTGTGCGTCGTGAACGGCTCGTCCTTCTTTTTGCCAGTGTCGCCATCACAGCAGTGGTCATCTCGGTCGCCGGTATTGTCGGTTGGGTCGGGCTGATCATTCCCCAGGTCGCCCGCCGCTTGGTGGGTGCCAATTCCGCGAATTTTATTCCCCTCAGTATCTCGTTGGGCGGGGCTTTCGGCATGCTGTGTGACCTGCTGGCGCGCACCCTCACCGCCGGTGAGATCCCCCTGGGCATCATCACCTCTTTGGTGGGGGCGGTGGTCTTCATCCTGCTGATGGTCAGTCCTGTGGTGAGGTTGAAACGATGAGCGATCCCATTCTCGAACTCAGCGACATCAGTTTCAGTTATGCTCCCCGTCATGCACCTGTTTTGGATGCGGTTTCCATGCGCATCGCTCCCCAAAGCATCACCGCCATCCTGGGTCCCAACGGTGCAGGCAAGACCACCCTGCTGCGCCTCATCATGGGGCTGCGCCAGCCTGCTTCAGGCAGGGTGCAGCTTGCCGGCAGGCCTTTGGAAAGTTATTCCAGGAAGGAACTCAGCCGCTGGATGGGCTTGGTCCCCCAGGCGGAATACCTGCCCTTTGCCTACACCGTGCTGGAATTCGTTCTCATGGGGCGTGCCCCTTACCTTGAGGTTCTCGAACTACCCCGCCAGGCGGATGTCGACATCGCCCGCCATGCGCTTGGCACGGCAGGCATTGCCGACCTCGAACACCGCCCCGTGCCGGAATTGAGCGGGGGTGAACTGCAGCTTGTCCTCATCGCCCGTGCTTTGGCCCAGCAAACCAAAATTTTGCTCCTGGATGAACCCTCTGCCCACCTCGATCTGGGCAACCGCAATGCCACCCTGGGCATCCTGTCCCGCCTGCGCCAGGCAGGTTCCACGGTCATCTTCACCACCCATGACCCCATGGCAGCGTCATTGATCGCTGATAACCTCGTTTTGATGAAAAAAGGCAGGATTATGCATGCCGGCAGCTTTGAGGACACCTTTACCAGCGAAAAGCTCAGCGCTGCCTACAGCACCGCGGTGGAAGTGCTCAAACTGGATGGCACTTACCTGGTCAGAACCCGGGAAGGGAATTAATAAACAACTGGTAAAGATATTGCACAGAACCATATATAGCTGTGTATTGTGCCAGACATTGGGTATAGTAAAAGTTTTCTTCTTGCTTCTGATTGTCTGCCACGAAAGATTAACTTTGACTAAATCTTAATGTCAAAAAGACCTCATGGATAGTTTATTCCAGGAGGTCTTTTGATTTGTAGGGTTTACTTGTCAATTTATAACAACGTAGATCAGTTTCCAGGTTGTTGGATTAATTATCTGCCATTTACGTAATATCCAAAATCACGCTGAATATCAACACCAGAAACAATTGTTATTGAATAACTTGATGGGGTTGTCATTGATGACGGTCTATCAACATAGACACAGTAATCTCCAGGGGTTAGTGTAAAGCTATAATTTTTGCTCATGGTTGACCCAACTAGTACATGAAATCCTGGACCACAGAAACCTCTGTGGACACTAACAGTAATTGCATATACAGTTGTTGGTTCTCCACCTTCATGAATTCCATTATTGTTGTAATCATCGAACACAATCCCAAATACACGACCAGGTCCAGGAGTGTTGGTTGGCGCAGGCGGTTTGGTCGGCGTGGGCGTGGGCACGAAGCACAACCCGGGGATCTCAACAGCGGGTTCAAACCCGAATGTCTCCCGGCAGGTGCTGTCCAGGCTGTGGATCTCCTTGATCGGGTAGTAGCTGTTGCCAGCCATCGGCGAACCTGCCTGGTCGAAGGTGAAATGGTCGTTGTAATCGAACCAGCCGGGCTGTTTTAATCCCAGGTCGGTCCACACCCCCCAAGCGAACGTTCCCGGGTTGCCGATCAGCGGTTTGTGGATCGCCAGGTCCACTTTGACGTCCCCGCCGGATCGCTGCCGGCACCACATCCCATCCGGGTCGTCCAGTTTGCTGGGTGAGAAGATCAGTGTCTCAAATCCGTCACCGCTATAGCTGGCATCGTGGCGCATCGCCAGGGCCCCACCGACATCGTTGTTGGTATCCTTGAAGGCGTGTACGGTGTCGATCTTCCAGTCGTTGAAATTGGGCATATCACAGTAGAACAGGAAGTCACCCCGTCCATCCAGGTCGGTGTCCAGTTCCGCCCCGAACGTGCCGGTCAGGTTCCCGCTGGTCGGGTTGAGCCCCTTGACCGTGATCGAGATGTAATAGAAGTTGTCATCATGTGAGATCTCAGCCTTCAGAATGTCCAGGTCGGGGTAATAGACCATGTCCGTCTGGCTGAAAGGGCGCTCGTACTTGTTGCTGTAGTAATCATCCCCACCTGCCGCCGATTTGTTGCCCGCCGTGGTTGATGAGTCCGTGTCAAAGAAGTATTTGCTGACCCAACCCGGTTCACCCGGCAGGTAGACATGCGGGATCGGGGTGGCGGTGGGTGGTTCGGGTGTGTTGGTGGGCTGTTCCTCCGCCGGCGCTTCGGTTTCTACCTCAGCTTCAGTCTCCTCGCTGCCTTCCACCAGCGGCAGGAAGATCTCTTCGGTTTTCTCCTCCGGGGCAACGATCACCTCGGCAGGGGCTTCGGTTTTCTTTGCGATCGGCAGGGAACAGGCCTGGATGATGACAAATATAGCCAATAGACCAATGATGATCACCAGTGAGTTACGTTTTTTAGCCATGAAGCACCTCCTTGTTTTGGTTGATGCATGACGATGGATGAACAATAATGAACAACATAACTATAGCACAAATCACTTGCTGGAATCAAGTATTAAATTGAGCAAAATCGCGAAAATTGCCTGCAAATTCAACCTTCTGGCATTTATAATTAGGACGATGCCAAATGATCATCCCCGACAAAAGCAGGTCAATTTCTGGCTGATCCGGCTCCTGGTCATCACCGTCCTTGCCTGGAACCTGGAGGCTGCCATTACCTTTATGCTGCAACCTCGCTCATACCTGGCAGGTTTCGACCTGCAGGGCATACCAGGCCAGGTTGCAGTGGCTGGCACCGGGCTGCTCTTTTTAATGTGGCAGGTACCCTATGTCTTTGCCGTGGTTAACCCCATGCGTTTCAGGGTCTCGTTGATCGAGGCATTGATCATGCAGGGCATCGGCTTGCTCGGCGAGACGATCATTTTATTGCGCATGCCTGCCATTCCGGCTGATGTGCAAAACAGCATTTTTCGCTTTATAATATTTGATGGCATCGGCCTTATTTTATTGGCACTGGCATTAATTTTGGTTGGCAGGATCACAAGGACAAGGAGTTGAACTTATGTTGAAAGACCTTATTTTGAAAAATCGCAGTTACCGCAGGTTTCAGCAATCCTACCCGGTCAAGCGGGCTACCCTTGAAGAACTGGTGGAACTGGCCCGCTATTCCCCAAGCGCCGCCAACCAGCAGCCCTTGAAATATTACATTTCCTATGCGGCTGATAAAAATGCACAGATTTTCCCCCTCCTGGCATGGGCGGGTTACTTGAAAGATTGGGGTGGTCCCGCCGAGGGTGAACGTCCTTCCGCCTATATCATCATCCTGGGAGACACGAAGATCAAAACCAACTTTGGTATGGATCCGGGCATCGCTGCCCAGAGTATCATGCTCGGGGCATCCGAAAAAGGTCTGGGTGGCTGTATGATCGCTTCCATCAAGCGCCAGGAACTGCAGCAGCTGCTTAACCTGCCGGAAAGCATGGAGGTGATCCTGGTTTTGGCGCTTGGCAAACCGGCTGAGGAAGTGGTGGTCGAAGACGTGGGCGCCGAGGGCGACATCAAGTATTACCGTGACCTCGAAGGCCGTCACCACGTTCCCAAACGCAAACTGCCCGAACTGATCATCAACTGATTACAAGGATACAAAGTTCTTCTGATAAAACTGATTCTGCCGGTATCCCGACCTCATTGATGGCCCTGGTCTCCTGACCAGGACCATTTTTGTTTTCAGGTCTCCTGACCTCACCTATCAATTGGGACTCAGCAGGTTTGTTCCTGCCTTGTGGTTGTATTGGTATCAAATTGATTTTCCCGAAATGTCTTGCTTTTAGCTTGAACCTTTAAACTTTCTCCCTTTTTATCAAACCCCTGTTGATTAAAGCAATTCACCCAGGTTGGCCTGTAAGCCGAATTCTGTCCATCGGGGTGAACCGAATGGGCATGCATCTATCTTGACCTGTTGTCTCCAACGGGTTCATGCGGTCTACCCGGAGATGATCGGAGGCGGGCAGCCTCCCGCACCCGGAGGTGCTTCTCCCCTGTTTGACCTTGCACCGGAAGGGGGTTACCTGGCCGCGGCATTGCTGCCAACGCCGGTGGTCTCTTACACCACCGTTTCACCCTTGCCCCGAAGGGCGGTTTGTTTCTGTGGCCCTGTCCCGGAATTCACATCCCGCCGGGTGTTACCCGGCTCCCTGCCCTGTAGTGTTCGGACTTTCCTCACTGTCCAAAAAGACAGCGCGCATGCCCAGCCAACCTGGGTAAATCCATCATAACGATAAATTATCTAAAAGTCAACCAAGCAAAAGGTAGCATTTCCCAACCCGATCAGAATTACAGTTTCGCAAGGGGGGTACATGTGCAGCGAAGCTACGAAGCTTTGCGAAACTACGAAATTGGATCTAGTTTCTCCCCTGGTATGCATGTGCAGAGAAACTAGGAAACTAGGAAACTAGGTTGAGCAAAACCCATAACTGGATCAAAACGCATCTTTCCGTCCATCGTTCCAGTTTCGCAATAGTGGTACCTGTGCAGCGAACTTGCGAACTTGCGAACAATTGCTGCAGTTATCCTTTTACATATAAGCCTTACATCTTGTATTTGATCCTCCAATCATATAAAATATTACTATTCAACACATAGCTATCCCACAATCTGTGATCAGGAGGTCCATCATGAGTGATACATCACAACAGCCTAATTCTCTTAACGACATAATCGGTGCTGCGAAGCGCCTGGGCATGGAAATGGATGAGAAAGAAGCTGAACAATGGCTGAAAGCCATCGACCTGGCCAAAGAAAAGGGCGATGACATCGTTTTTGATGTGCGCAGCGGCGTTTTTGGTCAGAACATCGCCATGCTTGATTTCAGTCCCCAACGGCTGGATTATTTTCGCAAAATTGGCACGCTGGTGGAGTTCAAGGACATCCCCGGGCTGGTTGAGACCGCCCTGGCGCTCTCCGGTTCTTCTGCCCAGTCCAAGATCCAGTCCTATCCTGGTGATGCCGATTACTTCGAACGGGTCAACATCATCTCCCCTACCAAAGAAGAAGCTTGCAATATCCTGGCGATGGTCATGCGCAGGAAAGCCTTGGAAACATCCCGCGGCAGGACTTATCAGCTTATCGAAGTCAAACTTGGTTCATACGACCGGGACCTGGTGGTTGGCAATTTCACCCATAAAAAAGGCTCCCCGATCTCATGGTCGCCTGAGCAGATCAAAGAGGGGAGGATCGAAGGCTTTACCCCGGATGGACAGGCAGCTGAGATAACCTGGGAGCAGGCAGCCCGGGACCCCGGTTGGTGCAAGCTGGACTGGATCGTGGCTGATCCGATCAAAGGCAGCCTGGCTAATGCCAGCAACATGCTGGATGTGACCTGGGAAGCACCCGATGGCTCCATCATTCCCCTTGATGGTTACCTCGACCCCTACTTCCAGGAGGTCTACCTGCAGGCGGACTCCGTTCCTCTGTTCAGCAAACTTGCCCAGCATGTCAGTTCCGATGCCCTGGATGATTACGTCAAAGCCCTGGAAGGGGAGGTCAGGAAGTACCTGACCAAGTCAAAGAATTACGGCAAGGCTGCCAAACGCATGTATAACATTTTCCGCCTGACCGGGCGCTACCAGGAGGCAGCCTACCTGCGCGAATTATTTGATGAGCCCTCCACTTTGCTCTACCAGGTCTGGTCACTGATCCGCACAGTGGATGATGCCCTGCGCGTCAAAGCAGACTTTGAATGTCAAAGATTGATCGATCAGATCGATGACCTGATCATGCAGGTGGTAAAACTGCTCGAGGATTCGCGCGAATCTGAGATCGTTAAACGCCTCCTGACCTTCCGCGATGCCATTTCGCGCCAGGCGTGCACCGAAGAACTCAGCGTTGAGGCAGAAGCCGCCCGTGATGAGGTGATCAACGTGGTCAATAACTTCTTCTACGATCGTTTGACTGCTGTCCCCGATATTAAGTCATATATTGATGGCTTTGATCCTTCAAATTTATGATAAAATAATCCGGTTAATTGAAATTAACTGTAAAGTGATCAATCACTGGACAAATAAACTACCTTCAGGTAGAATACTCGTTCGTTATTATTGAAATAAGTAAGTGGAGGCAGGACCTTGGCAAATATTAAGTCACAAATCAAGCGAGATAAACAAAACCGGAAACAGCGCGCACGAAATCGTGTCGTACGGGGAACAGCTCGTTCCTTCGTCAGGAAAGCTCAGACTTCCATCCGATCAGGAAACCCTGAGGAAGCAAAAGCTGAAACCATGAAAGCGATCGAAGCCCTGGATAAGGCAGCCCAGAAAGGCGTTATTCACAAGAACAACGCTGCCAGGCGGAAATCGCGCTTGATGAAACAACTCAACCAGATATAGGATGTCAATAGATCACCTGTTGACATCATCTTATTGATCGTTGACCCGGCGGGAGCAATTTGCTCCCGCTTTGTTTTTTAACCTAAGGAGATAGTTATGAAAAGTAAGTGGATCATGGCATTGGTAGTCCTAATTCTTGTCACCCTGGCATGTGTTCCAGGCGCCCCAAACCCAACTGACCCCGTGACTGTACCAACAGAAACCGAAACTGGACCTGTAGTTCTGCCATCTGACACCGAAACCGCTCCTCCCGTTGTCGAAGAGCCTACTGATGCACTCGAACCAACCATAGAACCGACAGCCACAGAAACCCCGCCTGAACCTTTGCGACCGGTTGTTTACTACCAGTATCCCGCTGATCCATCCCTCGTCACTGTTGTGGACCCCTCGACGGGGGCGGTTCTACGGACCTTTTCTGCACCCGGACCTGGTTGGATGGGTGAGGGCGCAGTGGGTGGCGAGTCGATCTTCTATATCACGTCCACCGGAACTGCGTTGTACCGGGTCGGATTTGATGGCGTCGTACAGGATCTTACATTTGCTCACCCCACACCGGGCTTTTTTGATGCTGTCATCCTTCCTTCACCTGACGGGCAACGAATTGCCTGGGGCTCGGTGTTGAGCATGGATGCCAGTGGGACAGACGTTGAACTGAAGGTGGCCAATATTGATGGGTCGGATCTGCGTGTCTTGCTGGATGGCAGGATGACTGAGAGCAGGCGTCCGTCGCCAATCAAGTTCTCCAACGATGGTCAGTACCTCTACTATACCAACATGCCATATGGCATTGGCGGGTACATCCTCTTCTATGGCGGACCGGACCTGATCCGCATCAATACCACAACCTTGGTTGCAGAGACGATCCTGCCAGACAACAAATGCCTGTGTGCCATGGAATTTTCTCCTGACGAAAGCAAAGTTGCCCGTATTGATCGTTCCGGGGGTAGTCTGAGCCTGGTGGTGCACGAGATGGCAGGTGGTGCAGAGACTCGTTTCTCATTCCCTGTCAAATATACCCAGGCAGGTGGCATCATCTGGTCGCCAGATGGTAACAACCTCATGTTAACCCTGGCATTGGGTAACCCTGATACAGAGGTTTACAGCGTTGTCAAGATCGACCTGGTCACTTCGGTCATGACCTACTTTTTGAGCGATGATGCCAGGTGCCTCCGTACACGCGAATGGGTAGACCCGGATGTGGCCTGGTTAAGCGATAAAGACTACAACGTATACCGCATGGATGCTGCTACAGGTGCATTGACCTGGCATGCCGCGAATGGCTATGTGATCTCAAACAGTGACTGAACAGTGAAGACTTTCAGACAAAACCCGTTCAGCGAACGGGTTCTGTTTGATTTAAGCGATTTGTTTGGTGGATGTTATAATCATTTCCCTACAGGGAAGTGAATCGAATGTTTGAATTAGAAAAGCAAGAATTAGATAAGTTGGTCAGCCAGTTTTGTGTTGAAATTGGTTTGCCTGATACCAGGTTATCCTGGCGCAATATCCCGTTCAGCGGGGAGTGGGGCATTGCCGCTCCGCTGTTCCCGCTGGCGGCGACCGAAGGCCGCAGCAACACGACAATCCCTGTTGCTCAACGCGCCCAGGAATTGGCCGCAAAATTGGCTGAGTTCATTGGTGTTCCCGCAGGGATCAAACGTATCCAGGCGGTGAAGGGATACCTTAACCTGTATTTCTCAACCGCCGAACAAGCTAAAAAGGTGATCGGTGAAGTGCTCGAGATGGGCAGTTCCTATGGGAAGGAAACCCCGACTGGCAAGGTCACGATGGTTGAATATTCCCAGCCCAACACCCATAAATCAATGCATGTGGGGCACTTGCGTAATGTCATCCTGGGCGGCGCTATTTCCAACATCCTTGAAGCAACCGGGGAGCGGGTGGTGCGTGCCAATTACATCGGTGATATTGGTTTGCATGTGATCAAGTGGATGTGGAATTACGAAAAATACCACAAGGGTGAGAAACCCGGCGCTGACAAGACCCGTTGGATGGGCGACCTGTATGCAGAAGCTGACCGCAGGTTCTCGGATGAACCGGGGTTCGAGGCAGAGGTCAGGGAGTACTTTGCCCGTTGGGACAGGCAGGAGCCTGATGTTGTCGCCCTTTGGGAGCAAACCCGACAGTGGTCCCTTGAAGGTTTCTACCAGGTTTACGACCTGTTGGGAGAACACTTTGACCGCATCTACTTTGAGAGCGAAGTTGAGGAGACAGGTAAGGTATTTGTCAACCAGATGATCGAAAATGGCCTGGCGACGGATGGCAGACCCGAAAACCCGGTTTTTGTCGATCTTGACGCAAAACTGGGTACCAACGAGGAATTCCGGGTGGCGGTGGTGATGCGTTCTGATGGCACATCTTTATATGCCACCAAGGAACTGCCCCTTGCTGTCTTGAAGTTTGAGGAATACCCTTTGGACAAGTCGATCTATGTCATCGATGTCCGGCAATCCCTGCACATGAAACAGATCTTCAAGATCCTGGAATTGCTGGGTTACCCCTGGGCAGCACAATTGTTTCACCTGGCATACGAGATCGTTAACCTGCCGGGTAATGTCACCATGTCTTCGCGAGATGGCACAGTGGTCTTGTTAGATGACCTGATCCGCGAGTCTACACAACGGGCTCTCGAGATCGTGAAGGAGAAAAACCCTGAACTGGCAGATGAGCGCAAGCAGGCCATCGCCAGCGCAGTGGCAATTGGTGCGATCAAGTACCCGATGCTTTCGAGGGAAAACACCAAGATCGTGACATTTGATTGGCAGAGTGCCATGGACTTCAACGGGCAATCTGCCCCGTATATTCAATATGCCCATGTACGGGCTGGCAGCATCCTGCGAAAAGCTGCCCATCACATCCAGATTGACCTGGAATTCCAGGAAGACCTGGAAACCAACGAGATCAACCTGATCGAGGTCATCAGCCAATTCCCTGCTGAGGTCAATAAAGCTGCCCGGGAGTTAAAACCCTCGCTAGTGGCGAATTATGCATATGAGCTGGCAAAAACATTTAATGATTTTTACAATACCTGTCCTGTTTTAAGTGCAAATGACCAGACCAGGAATTACCGCCTGGAACTGGTCAGGGCAGCGAAACAGGTTTTGGCAAACAGTCTTGAACTTCTTGGCATTACTGCACCTGAAGTGATGTAAAATAACAGTCTAAAAATAAACATTGGAGGATTTAATATGTCTAGGATACGAACTTTGATCATGGGAGCTGCCGGGAGGGATTTTCATAACTTCAATACTTTCTTCAGGGATAATGAAGATTATGACGTTGTGGCCTTTACCGCGACCCAAATCCCAAATATTGAAGGGCGAAAGTACCCGGCTGAATTGGCAGGGAAACTTTACCCGGAAGGGATCAAGATCTACCCGGAAGCTGAGTTACCTGAACTGGTCAAAAAACTAAAAGTGGAGCAGGTGGTCTTTGCCTACAGTGATGTACCGCACACCTATGTTATGCACAAGGCATCAATGGTTAACACATTGGGCGCTGATTTTGTGCTGATGGGCAGTGAGAAAACCCAGATCAAATCCACCAAACCCGTTGTGGCGGTTTGTGCAGTGCGCACCGGATCTGGAAAAAGCCAGACTACCCGCCGGGTTTCCATGATCCTGAAAGAGATGGGCTTCAAGGTCGCTGCCATCCGGCACCCCATGCCTTATGGTGACCTTGTCAAGCAAAAGGTACAGCGTTTTGCGACCTATGCCGACCTGGATAAACACGAATGCACGATCGAAGAACGAGAAGAATACGAACCCCACATTGATAATGGCGTGATCGTTTTTGCAGGTGTGGATTATGAAGCGATCCTGCGGGAAGCTGAAAAAGAGGTTGACATCATCCTGTGGGATGGCGGAAACAATGATTTTTCATTCTACGTGCCGGATCTCTTGATCGTGGTTGCCGACCCACACCGTGCAGGGCATGAACTGTATTATCACCCCGGTGAGACCAATGTGCGCATGGCAGATGTCTTCGTGATCAATAAAGTCGACACAGCCAACCCGGACGATGTGATCACCGTGCGTGAGAATATCCACTCTTTGAACCCGAATGCCATTGTGATCGAAGGAGCATCACCCATTTTTGTGGATGACCCTGAAGCGATCCGCGGTAAACGCGTCCTGGTTGTGGAAGATGGACCAACTCTTACACATGGCGGCATGGCATATGGCGCTGGTTATGTTGCGGCACGCAGGTTTGGCGCAGCTGAGATCGTGGACCCCAGACCGTTCGCGGTAGGGTCGATCATTGACACCTACCGGAAATACCCGGACACCGGCAAAATCCTGCCCGCCATGGGCTATGGCGAGGCGATGATTCGTGACCTTGAAATGACCATCGAGCATTCAGACGTAGACCTGGTGATCATTGGCACGCCAATTGACCTGAAACGGGTTATGACGATTAATAAGCCGACCCAACGTATCCGTTATGAATTGCAGGAGATCGGTCGACCTACTTTGGATGAAATCCTGGAGAAAAAGTTCAAGAAGTAAATTCAATTGTTTTTGAACAACCACTCAATCAAGTGCCAGGTCTTTCCTGGCACTTATTGTGTCTTATAATAGACAGCAACCACTTAAGTATTAGAGAAAACCAACTATGTTCCTAGATAAAATTGAAATAACGGTCCAATCGGGTAAGGGGGGAGATGGGATGGTCCACTTTCACCGCGAGAAGTATCGTCCCAGGGGTGGGCCGGACGGAGGCGATGGCGGCAAGGGCGGCGACGTCGTGCTGGAAGTGCAGTCCACACTTAACACACTCTCAAAGCTCCACTTCAACCAGGAATTCAAGGCAGAGGACGGCAAGAGGGGTGGTCCGAATAACATGTCTGGTAAGAGCATGCCTAACCTTGTCATCCCGGTTCCGCCAGGAACAATAGTTTATGAGTTACCAAGCGGGCAATTAATCGGTGATCTGACCGAGGACTCTCAACGGTTGATCGTTGCAAAGGGGGGCAGAGGTGGAAGGGGGAACCAACATTTCGCCACCTCAAGACACCAGGCACCATTGACCGGCGAGAAAGGTGAACCGAACGAGATAAAAAATTTACGGCTGGAATTGCGCTTGATCGCGGATGTTGGACTGGTTGGTGTACCGAATGCTGGCAAATCCAGCTTGTTGGCGGCGATCAGCAACGCCCGACCGAAAATAGCTGACTACCCATTTACAACTCTCGAGCCCAACCTTGGCGTGGTGACAATGGATGAGGAAAAATCGATGATCGTTGCCGATATACCCGGTTTGATCGAAGGCGCACACCTGGGAACTGGACTGGGATTCGAGTTTCTAAGACATATCCAGCGGACGAAAGTGTTGATCCATCTCATCGATGGGCTTTCTGAAGATCCGATCTCTGATTTTTCACAAATAAACAGCGAGATGGCTTTATTTGATGAGCGATTAAAGTCAAAACCACAGGTTGTTGTGCTAAATAAGATGGACTTGCCGATGGTGCAGGAAAAATTTGAACAAATCAAGGCGGAACTGGGTAAGCATGGGGTTGAGGTAATGCCTATCTCTGCGGTCTCACATTTAAACTTGAAAGAACTGCTATGGAAAGCAAATCAACTGCTGGTGGATTACCAGGAACCTGTAATAGAGAAGGAATTGCCACTTTATACGATCGGTGAGGACCCCAAATCCTTCACCATTGAACGCAAAGGAAATGAATGGTATGTGCATGGCAAAGCGATCGAAAGGGCAGCCGCCATGACCTATTGGGAGCATTATGGATCTGTGCGGCGATTCCAAAAACTCATGAGCATGATAGGCGTAGAAGACGCATTGCGCAAGGCGGGTATTCAAGAAGGGGATAATGTAAATATTGATGATTATGTACTGGAGTGGCAGGACTAGATTTTTTCAAAATTTTGTATTCTTGCCTTTAAATGCTTGTTGACCGAGTGAGGGGGGCACCCGGCCAACAAGCATTTATATTAAACCATAAGCAGCATTCAAAGTCAAGTTAAATTAAGATTAAAAGTCAAGTTCATTTATTTGAATAGCCTGTTTTTCTCAAATAGGTCAACAATTTATGATATCTCTTCCTTATTGGAACCATTGATCGCGGCTGAAGCATTCTTTTCCCCACCCACGGTGGCATCCTGGCCAGTGGGGAAGCTAGCGGACTGATCAGTCGCTGGTAATGGTTCTGGCTTGATTACCAAAGAATCACTGCCGGGTTTGGTGCCCCAAAGTGTCATAATCACTGCTCCCAAACCGAGGACTGAGACAACAGCAGGCAAGACCCACCCGATGCACGGGATAAGGCTGAGGCTTTTTGCCAGTAAAGTCAGTGTGCTGGTGCCTATGAGCGCAGAAATGGCAGCGTGCCAACTGGCTTTAAACATTGTCTTCATGCGCTCGCCAATTTCGAAACCAATGACCAACCATCCCAGAAGGATTGATAAGGAGAATGCCAATACAACCAATACGGCAATTGGAATTAAGATGATCGTAATCGACAAAACAAGGATGAGGAACGGGGTAACCAACACAGCCAGAAAGCCAATCCCCAGGGCGGACCAGGTTTTATGGGTCAAGGCACTGGCAATGACCCTACTGGAGTTGGGCATCACCAGGATCATGAAGATCGCCAAGGCTGAAAGGACCAGAACCTGTCCGAAGGATTTCAGAACACCAAATAAAAAGTCGAGACCAGTTGTGGCTGCCTTCTGGGGCGTAAAGGAAAAGGAAGGCAGGTTCATGCCATTTATTGATATTAAACCATCCTCAGAATCATTTATTGTTCCTGAGATAATGGCATTTTCTGACCTATTAAGGTGCCCGGTGATGGTATTGAGGTTGCCATTGACGATGGCATTATCACCAAGAGTGACTGACCCACCAATTACTGTCGTGTCGCCATTGATCGTGCCATCCGCTTCCATCACCCCACCCAGAACTGTCACGTTCCCGTTTATAACAGAGCGATTTTCCAGGTTGGCGACCCCACCCAAAAGCAGCAAATTGCCTTCCAACTTCTCACCTGATTGTAAAGCATAGGTCTCGCCAAAGATTATTTGATCACCGTTGAGCGAGAGATCCTGCCCAGATGGTGAAAATGCAACCAGGCAGAAAAATAAGGTACATATCAGGATGAGCTTTAATAATTTTTTCATTATTTACTCCTTGACCTTAACAAACCATTTTTGAGTACCAACCAGTGTCAAAACCAACAGGATCGTGATACCAATCAATGCGAAGAGCCCAACCCCGGTTGTTATAGAAAAAACGCGGGGAAAAGAATGATAAAGCGATACCATCCCTTTGAAAAAGTGAACAAATTTCCCGATCGATACACCCAACCTGGTAAAGATAAAACTAAGAGCGCTGGATGAAGAGTACGATGCTAATTGAACCAAGAGCAGAGTTGCTGACAGAAAAGTGCCAGCGACCAGGAGGATGATCGCGGTGGTGATAATTCTATGACTGCGCCTTGCTTCTTGACGTACTGGCAGGACTGACAACCAGCGCGCAGTAAACCCCGGCTGGGGTTTTGGCGCAACTGACCTGTTGATCAGTCGTTCCAGTTCATCCGGGTTATAACCTGATGGGTTTTGGATACTTGGTATCTTCGGCATACCCTTCCCTTTCCTTTTTCTCTTCTGTTTCTTGAACCAACCTTTGTGCCATTTGAGCCCTTGCTCTGAATAACCGACTTTTTACAGCACTTTCAGTCAAATTTACTGCTTGAGCGATCTCTCCTATTGATAATTCCGACCAATATTTCAAAATGACGATGGCTTTATCTTTTGGCGCCAATTCATTGAGGACGGTTTGTAATAAAGCTTCCTGTTCAAGTCTTTCCAGTTCCCTTTCAGGGTCAGGGGCATCCCTGTCATTAAGTGCATTTGCCGGCAGTAGATCGAGATCGACGGAAGTGAATTTCTTTCTTCGCAAGCAGTCGATGCAGTAATGAGATGCGATGGATAAGAGCCAATTCTTAAAAGATCTTTGCCGGTCATAATTTTTCAGGTGAACAAAAGCACGAAAAAAGGATTCCTGGGCTGCATCTTCTGCATCATTGGCATTACCCAAAAAGCGGTAGCAGATAAAGAAAACGATGTCTTTATATGCATCCACCAACCAGGAGAAAGCATGACTATCACCCAGTAAAGCCTGTTCAATGCAAGCTTCTTCTTCGTGTATCACGAATGACCCTTTAACATCTAACAATTATTACGCTCGAGAAAAGATTTGGTTGCAAAAAGCAACTGCCAAAAATGTTTAAACAGGACAGATCATTGTGTCTGACACTGATTTGGTGGACTCTAAAATATCATTTCCTCTTTACCAGCCAATTTCTCCATGATCCGGTCAGTCACAATTGCGAGGTGCTTTTTCTTATGCACAAAATCGAGATCATCGCTTTTAATTGTCAACACAGGACACAAATCAAACTTCTCGATCCATTCCTCATAGAAACGATCCAAGAGCGATAAGTACTCTTCTGACACACCACTCTCAATTTCCCTGGCACGCATTTGTATGCGGTTCAGCAGGACAGGAACGGGTGCTTTGAGATGAATCAGAAGATCGGGTTTGGGCAAAACACCGAGGATCAGATTATAAATTTTGAGATAAGACTCAAAATCGCGGTCGGACAGATTGCCCATGTGGTTCAAGGCACGGGCAAAGATGTGAGCATCTTCATAGATCGAACGATCGATGATCGCTGACTGTTCGTCCATCGCCAGGTTCATGTGCTGTTCAGCGCGGTGTCCCAGGAAATAAACCTGGAGATGGAAGGACCAGTTTTTCATGTTTTCGTAAAAATCCGGCAAGTAGGGGTTGTCTGCCACAGACTCATAGGCTGTTCTCCAGCCCAGTTTTTCACCGATCAACTCAGTTAAAGAAGTCTTACCCGTACCAATATTGCCTGCCATCAGAATAAAACGCTTGGTCATCTCATCCTTTCAGCATGCTGTAGGTTCAGGAGGTGTGTATTTAGCTGGTGCAAAGTTTAAATTTAAGAAAGTCTTGACTATCTTCATGTAAGTGTTGAATTGTTCATAGCGAATACAATGACCAGCACCTGGTACCGGTCCCCATTGTGCCTTAGGAACGAGATGTAAGATCTTTATCATTAACTCTGGAGTGACAAGTGCGCCTTTCGAGACTTCACCCGTGAGAAAAAGAGTCGGGCAGGTAATCTTTGAAGCAACTTCCTGCCAGGCTGGACCTGTCGGCCATTTCACCTTGTATAAATTGAGGTCGAATTTCATCTTCGAATTAGCCCAATACTCATGGACTGTATCGGCCCAATGTGAATTGTGTTTATGACTAAATGCAAGCGCTTCTTCCAGTGTACCCTTTTGAAGTTGGGCAACCACATCGGGAAAGTGTGTTTTTTTGCTATCTTTTGATTTTCCAACCGGAGGTGTCTGTTCAAACCACGGCACATCTTCGAGGATCAAGTTGCTGAGCAGATCAGGGTAAAGGGCTGCCAGGCCTGAACCAACCAAAGCACCCATGGAATGGCCAATGAGGGTAGGTTTAATTAATCCCAACTGTTGAATCACCTGGTAGAGGTCATCCACCATTTCAAATTTCCCGTTTGTGGGAATGCGAGCAGACAGGCCATGGCCAATGGCATCCACCATGATCAGATCATACTGGGCTTCCAGTTGAAGGGCAACATCGGTCCAACAAAGGCCATCATCCGTAAAACCATGAGCCAGGACAATGGGGGGCTTCCTGCCACCCGTGCGGGTCACGAAAATTTCATGCCCGTTCACCATAAGTGTTGATGATTTCCAATCCGAGATCATTTTTACCTCCGAAAGAAAAATTGATAGTGATATTTTACTTCATGATAAATAAAAAGACAGGCTGTTCATACAACCTGTCTTGTTAATTCAATAGAAGACAAAAATCAACACTCGCTATAGGCGCAAGTGTAGCATTTCTTGCATCCCTCTTCGTTGATAAGGGTCGCCTGCCCACATTCAGGGCAAAGCTCACCCACCTTCATTGCTCCACCCGGAATACCCGGTAATGACATGGAAGGTGCAACCTCTTCGACTTTCGGTACTTCCTTTTCCCAATGTTGCTGAAAGAGGTAATCGTCCAATGCTTTGGCAATACCATCGGGAAGTGACCGGACCCGGTTGGGGCCAAAGCCCAAAGAACGACCTCCACCTATGCCAGCCAATTGCTCCATTACAGTTTTCAAGCGCTCCTTGGGTTCAACCGGGGACGCCAGGCGCAAGACATATGAAATTAAACGCCCTATGGCTTCAGAGTGGGCTGCTGTTTCTGAGCCTGCTTTGGCAGTGTTGATGAAAACCTCAAATGGTTGATCCATACCGTTTTCATTGATGGTAACGAAGGCTTTTCCAAGGGGTGTCTCAATTGAAAAAGTGTAGCCTTTCAAAGTCCTGGGACGTGGCTTTTTTGAGTCCTGCCAGAAGGTAAGTTGAGATTGTTCTTCTTCATCTCCTGACCAGGCATCCGCAATTGAAGACGCATCCGCTTTTTTCTTGTTCTGCGTAGCTTTGGTCTCGAGAACGACTTTTTCCCGCGAGCCAGTCACGTAAACAGTAACCCCTTTGCATCCCAACTGCCAGGCAAGCTGATAAGCCCTGGCAACTTCTTCAATTTCCGTTCCTTCGGGGAAGTTGATTGTTTTGCTCAAGCTATTATCGACAAATGTCTGCATAGCAGCCTGCATGTAAAGGTGTTCATCTGCGGAGATATCCGAAGAAACCACGAATGTATCCCGAATAGATGGCGGCAGGTCTTCACATTGCTGGCAGGAGCCGTTCTCAAGCACTTTTTCAATGATGCGGGATTTGACTTCTGGTTCGAGGTCTGAACGATCCAATGCTTCATTGAATAGCGGGCTGACATAAGTCAACTCAAGATCTTTGCCCTTATCGTTAACATGCCTGACATAGGCGAGGGCAAACACCGGTTCGCAGCCATAACCTTCACAGCCGGCGACCGTGGCAATCGTACCGGTCGGAGCAACCGTGGTTTGGGCTGCATTGCGAATACCATACTGGAGGATGCCATAGGTGATCTTGTTCCAATCAATTTCCGGGCGTCCCCAGTCTTCCTGGTAAGGTTGAGTCGGGTGGGGGGGCGTCCAGGTGAGGTTGGCAGGATCATAGATGCTGCCCTTGATCGCCGGGAAGGCACCACGTTTGCGAGCCAGGTCAATGCTGGTGCGCATGGCATGGTAACGAATAAATTCAACCACCTGCATGGCAAATTCCTGGGCACGTTCCGAGCCATACCTAACGCCAGCATGATACATGAGGTCAGCCAAGCCCATAAAACCCAGGCCAATCCGGCGGGCATTGAGGGCTGACTCACGCAGTTTTGGTACTGCAGGCACATATGCATTGACATCAACGACATTGTCAAGAAAGGTAGTTGCCAGTTCGGTATCCCTGGCGAGTTGCAGCCAATTGACAGATCTGTCGGGGCCAAAATATTGTCGTAAATTCAGTGATCCCAGGCAGCAGTTTTCATACGGACCCAGCCATTGTTCACCGCATGGGTTGGTGGCTTCAAGCCTGTACAGGTGGGGGACTGGATTTGAGCGGTTGGCAGCATCCAGGAACAGCAAACCGGGTTCACCATTGTGATGTGCCTGGGTCACGATCTTATAGAATAACTCCCTGGCTGAAACAGTTTTATGGACATTAATGGGGACGCCTTTTTTTAAGGCTTCATCAATTGTGCCATTGAAAGATTTATATTGCGGTGAATGGACATCCGGAAAACGAAGTGGCCATTCACTATCGGAAAGGACTGCTTCCATAAAATCATCGGTTATGCCTACGGAAATATTAAAGTTGGTAATCGCATTTTCATCCGTCTTGCAGGTAATGAAATCCTGGATATCCGGGTGATCTACACGAAGAACCCCCATGTTGGCACCACGTCGCGTTCCACCCTGGGCGATCTCACCAAATGCATGATCATAGACCTTGAGAAAACCAACAGGACCCGTTGCTTCACCGGCTGAAGTATTAACCAGGGAGCCTTTAGGCCGCAAGCGTGAAAAATCAAAGCCATTTCCGCCACCAGTTTGTTGAATTAATGCCGCATTACGCAAGGTTTGGAAAATTCCGTCATAAGCCCGCCCCATATCATCTGATACCGGTAAGACAAAACATGCGGCAAGCTGACCTAATGGTGTGCCAGCACCAGTGAAAGTCGGGGAATTCGGAAAAAAGTTCTTTGAACTGATCAAATTATAGAATTCAACTGCCCTGGTTTGAACATCTTCCTCCACTGCGCCAGGAATGTTGGCAATATGGTAAGCAATACGCCAAAACATTTCTTCAATCGTCTCAATGGGATTTCCATCATTTCCACGCCGAAGATAGCGGCGGGAAAGGATCTGGCGGGAGTTTTCTGAAAAATTTACTCCAGGAAGCCCCACAGGCATTGGTGGTGTAGGTAAAATGTTTGAAACTTGAGTTAAGGTTTCTGACTCCATGGCTGCCTTTATTAAAATATTATTTTTCTTCAGAGAGTAATCTATCGATCTCAGATCGGATGGATTGTAAATCGTCAAACCTCAAGTAAACACTGGCGTAACGAATGTAGGCAATTTGATCCAGTTCTTTGAGCCCTTTGATCACCATATCACCAATGAGCCTGGAAGAGACCTCAGATTTACCCATTTTTTGGAGAGTCGATTCCACTTCGCCAACCAGTTTTTCGATATCTACAGCTGAAACCGGTCGTTTGGCACATGCGATGCGGATACCTTCGCGCAATTTATCGCGATCAAAGGCTTCCCGCATGCCATCCCGCTTTATTACCAGGGGTGTGGCAAGGATCGGACGCTCATAAGTGCTGAACCGTTGGTGACAGGCAATGCATTGCCTTCGACGACGGATCCCCCCATGGGAGTCTTTTGTCGTATCGATCACTTTTGAGTCACTGTGCTTGCAAAACGGGCACTGCATCTGGCAAAAACTCTCTCCTTATAATAATAGCCCCTATATATGGGGGGTAAAACAAAAACATAACCCCACTCGTTCGGTAGGTCTAGATTTTAGCATATCGATCGATGATTGGCAAGGATTTTGCGTATATCATTCTTAAAGTTAATAAAATATTAAGTCAAGTCCATGGGCAAATTCCCGTTCAAATTCAAGGCCTGCAATAATTCAGGAAGTTGGAGTTTAAATGATACATGCTCTATCAAGCCGACAGGCTTAATAGAGCATGATCACAAAAAACATGCATCAGGAAAAAAGATAGGGAGAAGGGAGGTTACTCGCTAATGTTATTCTGATCCTTTGTAACCCTGTTTCTTAAGAAAGCTGGATAATCCAGGTCTTTGGTACTGTATGAGGTGGGGAATGAATTATCCTGCTGGGATTCTTCAGACACGGGTTTAGGCGTGACTTTAAAATCCGAAAGCGCTGAAAGAGTGCTGGAAGTCCTTGCGGTTCTTGTATTTACCGAAGGATTGTTCGTCGATTCCTGAAAGTACTTATCGGATTGGTCAAATCCGGTAGCAATAACGGTAATACGAACTTCATCACCCATCTTTTCGTCAACTACTGCACCAAAGATCAGGTTGACATCCGGGTGGGCGGTCTCTTTAATGATCGCAGCAGCCTGGTTTACTTCAAACAATGAAAGCGATGGACCGCCTGTTACGTTAAACAATATACCATGGGCACCGTTGATGGTGACATCCAACAACTGACTGGAAATAGCCTGTTCTGCAGCAACCCGGGCACGGTCTTCACCTGAGGCTGTGCCGACTGCCATCAATGCAGCGCCACCCTCAGACATGATCGTGCGGACATCCGCAAAGTCAAGGTTGATCAAACCAGGGACGGTGATCAATTCAGATATACCCTGGATGCCCTGGCGGAGCACATCATCGGCAATACCAAAAGCTTCGTTTAAGGCAATCCTTTTTTCGACAATCTGGAGCAAGCGATCATTGGGGATCACGATCAACGTGTCTGCATGTTCCTTGAGCCTGGTTGCACCTTCTTCGGCATTTTTCGCGCGGTGATTGCCCTCAAACGTAAATGGGCGGGTTACGACACCAATGGTGAGTGCGCCGATTTCCTTGGCGATCTGGGCTACGACTGGAGCAGCACCGGTCCCCGTGCCACCACCGAGTCCGGCAGCCACAAAGACCATATCGCTGCCTTTAAGGACTTCGTAAAGTTCTTCTGCGGATTCCTCAGCGGCAAGCCGGCCAATTTTTGGATCGCCACCAGCACCCAGCCCGCGGGTTGCTTTTTCACCGATGCGGACCTTTGTTTTTGCGGCACTTTTTAAAAGGGCCTGTGAATCAGTATTAATGGCAATGAATTCAATGCCATCAACACCTTCGCTGATCATGCGGTTTACTGCATTACAGCCACCGCCGCCAACTCCTACTACCTTGATTCGTGCAAATGATTCTGTTTGTTTGTTTGTATCCATTTTAATCTCCTCTTTTTTTCTTTACCTGATGGAATAATTTTTATGGTATCAACTTTTTAAGAAACTCTTTAATAGCTTCCCAGTTGAAATTCACTGATTTCGTCCTACGATTTCTCTCAGGAACCGCAGGATTGGTTTCACTCATTAAAATTGCCCACTGCAAAAGACCCACACTGGTTGCAAAAGCTGGTGAACTGATCTGATCGGTTAAACCGACCATCTTTTCAGGTTTGGCTATTCTGACTGGCAATCCCAATACTTTCTTTGCCATATCCCTGATCCCTGGCAGTTGGCTTCCACCGCCTGTCAGAACGATACCGGCAGGAAGCATACCGTCGTAACCGGAACGGCGGATCTCATCCAGCACCATATGCAAAATCTCTTCCACGCGAGCTTCAATAATCATGCAGAGCTCTTTGCGGCTGAGTTTCATGGATTGCTCTGCACCAAAGGTGACGACATTGAAGGTTTCATCGTCCTTAATGTTTTCTGCAGAGGCAAAGCCATGCTGTAATTTCACTTCCTCAGCCTTATCGATCGGCAATCGCAAGCCGTGGGCGATGTCATTGGAGACATTGTTTCCACCGACCGGCAGAATATTGGTATGCCAGACATCGCCATTGATGTAGATTGCCATGTTGGTCGTGCCACCACCCATATCCACCACTGCAACGCCAATGTCCCGCTCATTCTCGGTCAGTACGATCTCGCCGGATGCAAGTGGATTGAGGACAAATTGTGAGACCTCTATGCCTGCATTGGCGACACACTGGCGCAGGTTTTCAACGGTTGATGCGGATGCAGTGATAATGTGGGCTTCCACTTCAAGGCGATAGCCATGCATTCCCACAGGCTGTCGAATACCATCCTGACCATCGATGATGAATCCCCGTTGAATGACATGGATCACTTCACGATTGTGGGGTATGGCGACCGCCTGGGCAGATTCCAACGCCCGGTCAATATCCGAATTATCGATCACCCGGCCAGAAATGCCAACCACACCCCTACTGTTCAATGAGGATACGTGGGATCCAGCCAGGCTGACCAGGGCGCTGTTGATCTCAAATCCAGAGGTCCTTTCTGCTTTCTCGATCGATCTGGCAATGGCTTCAGAAGTCGCATTGATATCAATTACCGTACCTTTGCGAATTCCATGGGATGGTTCAATACCAACCCCAAGGATGCGAAGATTGCTGCCATTTTCAACCCTTGCAACAAGTGTACAAATTTTTGTTGTTCCTACATCTATTCCTACTACAATTGGTTCATCCATATCAGTTCTCCAGGCGATAAAAAGGTGCCCGTAAAAATTCAAGGCTGATCAGAGCCGGTTGAATGTTACGTGCTTGTATTTCTTCAATAATTTTTGCATATTGTGCAAGCTTTTGATCAATGTGTGCAGTATTTGTACCAAAGTAGACCAGCCAACCACGGGGGTCCTGCCAGCCCAATCCATACTCAGAATCGTAAAGTAATGTGCACCCCTCAGGAAGCATAGTATTCAGGCTCAGAATCGCCCCAACAAAACCGGGATCAACATCCGGTTTCCTCTCAGCTACCGTGCGATTAACAATGGGGTCAGTAGCTGCAATTTCCTCATCGGAATCACCCAGAGGGGAAGGAGGGAAGTTATTTGCCTTTACATAGACTGGTAAAGTTGCCTCACCACGCATCGGGAAACTAAAGCCAGCTTCATCGATCCAAAATTCATCTTCATCTTCCATATCCCATAAAACAGCAGGTATGCGTTCGGTCACTTTTACCGAAACCACGGCTGGCAGACCAATGGTTACTTCAGTGCTCTTAATCTCTGGAAATGCAGATAGCACCTGGTTCTCAATATCGCCCGGCAACACATCCACAATGGATAGATCACTTATGGCAATCTTACCGATCACCTCATCTGCGGGTAAGCGTGTAGCGCCAACCAGGTCCACCTGACTGATCCTAAAGAATGACATGTTTTTGAGGCTGATCAAAGCGAACAGTGATACTGCAAATATGAGGAAGGATGCCAAACGCCAACCAACCTGGATGTTGGGCATTGCAGGCAAACTGATTTCTGCACCAGGCGTCTTCAAGGGGACATATACCTTGCGGCGATTGGCCTGCTTCTGACTTGATGTTGCATTTGAGTAGCCACTTGAAGTCCGACGGGTTGTCACCCTGGTAGTGGGGGCTTGTTTCACAGGCATTGGCGGCTGTTTTTTCAGTGCTTTCTTCGGTGCATTTTGATCCTGCCGACGAGAGCGAATTTGCTCAGACCTGGTTTGTTTAGAAGTTGAAGGAGACATGTTATGCCTTATACTCCCTGATGGTTGCATTTCGCTGTTGTTTTCTCATAAAAGCCAGTTCGATCAACTTTTCGATCAATTCAGCATATGTGATACCAGATGCCTCCCAAAGTTTGGGATACATACTGATGCTGGTGAACCCTGGAATTGTGTTTAGCTCATTTAGATAAAGTTTGCCGGTTTCTTTGTCAATAAAGAAGTCCACCCGCGCCATTCCCGCGCAATCTACTGCCTTATAAGCCATTACTGCGAACTTCTGGATCTCGCCGATCACCACCGGGCTCAGTTGGGCAGGGATGATCAACTCAGCAACCCCATGAACATACTTATCTTCGTATGTGTAAAAGGAATCTTTGGGGATAACCTCACCTGGAAGGGAGGCGATGGGGTCTTCATTCCCGAGGACACTTATCTCAATCTCGCGGGCTGAAACTCCTTTTTCAATAACCACTCTTCTATCGAACCTGGCAGCTTCCAGCAAGCCTTCCTGCAGTTCACTCCGGTTGCGGCATTTAAGGATGCCAACCGAAGAACCGAGGTTCGCAGGTTTTGTGAAAAGTGGGTAGGGGGCAACTGATTCTGCTTGAGCGATCATGGTAGGCAGGTCAGTAAGAATTTGTTCACGGTGCATAACAGTAAAGGGTAGTGTCGGTATACCCATGGCTTGCATGACATGTTTGAAGATACCTTTATCCATGCCAACAGCAGATCCGCTTACGCCAGCACCAACATAAGCCACATCGATCAACTCAAGAAGACCCTGAAGGGTGCCGTCTTCGCCGTAACTGCCATGTAATATCGGTAATACCACATCGATCCGTGCCAAAGGCTGTAATTGACCGTTGTTTACGATGTACAAAAACGGTTCTCCCGGTTCAGGCTTGAACAGGGACTGGTTAAGGGTTGACAAGTCATTCTTTTTAAAGGCTTCCAGGGCATTTGTCCCATAGAACCATTTACCCTGGCGTGTTATACCCACCTGGTAGATGTTGTATTTCCGGGTATCGAGAATTGCAAGGACAGAACTGGCTGACATAAGCGAAACCTCATGTTCACCAGAGCGACCTCCAAAAATCAGAGCCAGGTTGAGTTTATTTTTCATCTTCGAAATCACCTAATAATTCGATCTCAAGAACCAGTTCGACCCCGAACCTGTTCTTCACTTCATTTTTTGCCAAGCAAATCAAGCTATAAATATCTGCAGCCCTGGCACCACCACTGTTAATGATGAAATTTGCGTGAACCTGGCTGATCATAGCATGTCCAAACTGATGTCCTTTGAGTCCTACAGCTTCAATTAACCGACCTGCGTGATCACCGACAGGATTGCGGAAGGTTGAACCAAATGAAGCACCTTCCGGTTGGGTCTTCTTCCTCTTTTCGGAATATGACAAAATCCTGGCCTGTGCTTCCTGCCTGGAACTTTGTTCAACGCCAAATAATCCCGATAAGATGATCGCATCCAGTTTTTCTCTTTTTAACACGCTGCTTCGATATTGATACTGTAGTTTTTCTAAAGGCCAATTCTCCTTTCCATTGATTGGGTGCAAGATTGTTGCCATTATCAAATTACACGAGATGTCAGAGCCATGCGCACCGGCATTGCCGTAAATCGCACCGCCGACTGTTCCTGGAATACTGTTTGCCCATTCCATACCGGATAAACCACGAATAGCGGACTGACGGGCAAGAGTTCCAAAAATAGCCCCAGATTCAGCATCAACTGTAAAAGGAGATTCGTTGGATTGGATCCTGATATTATGGGCACGATTGAGCAAGATGATACCGTTGTAACCCTTATCGCTGACCAGAAAATTAGATCCACTACCGATGACCTTAAATGGAACCTGGTTTTGCCACAGCACATTGGCAGCCTGGGTGAGTTCATCCAAAGTGTTGGCAGGTAAAAAACCCAGGGCAGGACCACCAACGCGAATGGTGGTGTAGTTTGCCATGCGGACATTTTCCTGGAGTTTTTCTCCAAGTATCTTCTTTACTTCAAACAAGTTCTCGTTAATCATCAATCGTCTCTTCTAAAGCCTGTCTTTTAACAAGGCCAATGTTTTTTGGCTGATGGCAGGTGCGTTCCCGGCTGATAACACCAGAAGGACATCATTTTCGGCAAGATTCCTAACCAGGTATCCTGCGACCTGATCAAAGTCGGGAATGTAACAGGCTTTCTTTGAACCCAAGGCATCAACAATACCAAGTGGGGTGTAGCCATTATCCTTTTCGCGGGCAGGATAGATCCTGGTGATGATAACGTGGTCTGCGCGCGAAAGGGAAGTGCAGAAATCCTTTTCAAGGGCGGCGGTGCGGGTATAGGTATGTGGCTCCCAGACAACCCAAATCGGTGCACCCGGGAAACGCGTACGGGCAGCAGCGATGGTGTGGTCAATCTGGGTAGGATGATGCGCATAGTCATTTACTATCGTGATTCCTGCCACTGGATCGCAAATATCAAACCTGCGATCAGCGCCTTGAAAACGAGAAAGTGCATTGAGTGCTTCAGACAAAGGAAAGCCCAGGGTATGAATCACTGCCAAAGCCGCAAGGGCATTCTGGACATTGTGTTCTCCCGGAACAAGGAGCCGGCAATTTCCTAAATTATTTGGCGCTCCTTTTCCTGAATTCAGAACAAAGTCAAAGTTGAAGCATCCAGCCGGGTTCAATTTCAACCCTGAGGCGAGGTAGTCTGCATTGCTTTTTAATCCGTAAGTCTTGAAATTCACGAGTGTGACTGCATCCCGAGTCAGAAGTTGGCGAACACCTGGATCATCGACACATAAAAAGGCTGTCCCGTTGGGACGCTGGCGAGATAAGAATTGGACAAATGCCTCCATGTATGCTTCCGGGGTGGGGAAACAATCAGGGTGGTCATGTTCGATGTTGGTGATGACGCTGATCAATGGATTTAACCCAAGGAACATGTAATCATACTCATCGGCTTCAATGACAAAGAGGTCAGATGAACCTGCGTGGGCATTTGTTGCCAGCTGTTTTACTATGGCTCCTGAAATGAACGAGGGATCCGCCCCGATCTCATGGAGCATGAAAAGTATCATCGAAGTGGTCGTGGTTTTGCCATGCGAACCGGCAATGGCTATTGTGTCACTGCTTTTCAATAACATGGGAAGGAAATCGGACCTTTTTAAGACCGGAATACCCAGTTGAATGGCGGAAATGACTTCCGGGTTATCGTCTTTGATGGCGGATGAGCGCACAACGACATCGGCACCCCTTACATTATCAGGGTGATGGCCAAGGAAGGTTTTTGCGCCATCCCTGGCGATATCGTTAAAATAGACGGAAACAAAGTTATCAGAACCACTCACTTCATATCCCCGTTGAACGAGAATACGCGCTATGGCTGATAAACCTGTGCCACCTATCCCGATAAAATGAACGTGTCTCATCAAATAAACATCACCAAAACAATTACAAATGCGATCCCAACGGCAAAGAAGATGACGTTACCCCCCAACAATACAGGGGCAACGACCTTCAAGATATTTGCTGCAGCAACGCCGACCGATGATGCAGCGTCTGGTGCAGTGATAAAAGTCAAGGGGTAACCAGCTTTATCAAGGTAATACCAAAGCGATCCAACTATCATATAGCCATTGATCGCGCCCAGCATGACACCGAAAACAGAATCCCTGAGGGTATCCCTGACAAAACGACCTGATTCTGCCAGGCGGCGAAAATTTGGGGTCTGGTAACCGAAGAAGATGACTGCCATGAAGATGATCATTTGTGCCCAAAAGAGAGAACTGGCAGAGAGGGACTTATTGATCAACGGAAGCAAGACAGCAATGATAAAAATTGCCACTATTCCTGAAAAGGTGACCATAATTTCCTTTGCCCAACCACGTATGGCACCGATGATGGCAAATAGCACTACAAAAATCCAGAAGAAAACAGGTAAACTGATCATAATTTATCGCTCCAATTCCTCTCAGACCTCTGCGACCTCGTTGATCAATTCTGCAATAAGCATCGCTGCCTCTGGTCGAGCCAGGGATGCCATCGCTTTGCGCATCCGATTGAGCTGATTTTTATCTTGCATTAACTGGTCGATCGTTCTTAATAATGTGCTATTCAGGGTTTCATCAAGGAGCATGATGGCTGCCTGGTGTTCAACCAGAAATTCCGCGTTGACTTTCTGGTAGCGCCAGGCATATGGGTAAGGAACCAAAATCGCAGGAAGTTCAAACATGGGGTATTCGCCTAATATAGAAGCTCCAGCACGGGATACAACCAGGTCAGCGGATGCCAAAGCTGCACCCATCTCATGGAGGTATGGAAAGGCGTGGTAATTTGGTCCTGCATCAGCAGTTTTTGGCTGGATCATGTCCCAATCCAGGTGCCCGGTGATGTGTATCACCTGGTATTTCTTCAACAACTCAGGCAGGTTAGCTACAACTGCGTTGTTGATCGAACGAGAACCTTTGCTCCCACCCATGAACAAGATCACCGGGCGATCACCTGTTATGTTGAAATAGGCACGCCCTTCTTTCTTGGTCCATTTTGTTAATCCTTGCCTGATCGGGTACCCAGTCACTGTCAATTTCTCCTTGCGTGAAAAAAACTCACGCGAATTCTCTGTTGTCAATGCGATCTTCCTTGCAAAATGTGCCAGGAATTTAAGCGCCAGGGACGGTTCAATATCAGGAACATACAATATGGTTGGCTTCCTAAATCCTGCCAAAACCATGGGTATTCCAACGTACCCTCCTGTAAAGAACAAAACATCCGGTTTGAATTCATTTAAAATCTTCCTCGACGCAAAGTATCCTTTAAAAAGTTTCAGCAAGTTTCCCGGCAGTTTCTTGATACCAACACCATGGACCCCGGCAGCAGGGATGTTTCTGTAAGAAAGATCTTCCCGTTTAACGAGAGCCTCTTCCATCCCACCCTGACCACCGACCCAAAGGAGGTCTTGACGTTCAATCCTCAGCGCCTGGGATACGGTTAGTGCGGGATACACCCCGCCGCCCGTCCCGCCTGCGCATATCAACAACCGCATGTGCTGAACTCCTTTCTAAAGTCTCATAATTTATGGATCGTCTAGACACATTCATGACAATGCCTATTGCTGCCAGGCTGGTCAACATACTCGATCCTCCATAACTGATAAAAGGCAGGGCATTACCGGTAAATGGAAACAGTCCTACAATCACTGCAATGTTCATCAAGGCTTCCAAAACGATCCACCCGACGAAGCCAAATGCCAGTAATGATCCGAGTTGATCCGGAGCCCGTTTTGCAATAACAATACCTCTCCAAAGCAGTAATGCATATAACGCAAGGACGAAAATTCCACCCAGGATGCCGGTCTCTTCTGCAATGACAGCGAAAATACTATCCGTATGCGGAAGAGGCAACCCGGTAAACTTGGTGTCTGCTTTTCCAATTCCAACGCCAAAGAAGCCACCTTTGATCACAGCTTCAAAAGTTCGGCGAATATGGTATGAACCTTCAGCGGGGTTGCGCAAGGCGTCAAAGTACTGCTCAAGACGGGCACTGCCAGTCGTTGACGCAGCAACAACAACACTACCAACGATCAAACCTACAACTGTAAAGAAGATGATCTGCTTCCAGTCGCCACCAGCCAGGAAAAAGAGCATGATGCCGAGGATAACAATGGTTGCAGCAGCACTGATATCAGGCTGGAGGATGATCAAGCCAGCAATGAAGCCCAGAATAACGCTGAGTGGAATTAAACCAACGCTTATCCTGTCCAAATTGTCCTTCCGTTTGCTGAGCCAAAACGCCAGGTATAAAATTATGACCATTTTTGCCAATTCAGCAGGTTGAATGGAGCCGCCGACCAAAGTTCGCGAGGAATTAAAGCGTACATCATTGATGATCAACACAGCAAAAAGAATCAGGACGATCAAGATGATGATTATAACCAGGAATTTCTCATACCAGTGATAGTCAATCAAGCTGATGACAAATGCCCCAGCCAAACCAACCGCTATCCAAATCACCTGGCGCCAGAAAAGGTATGTGGAAGGTCTCTTGATAAGCAGTGAGGCATCCCAACTGGCTGAATAGACCATCAGTAAGCCGAAAATGACCAGGACGGTCAAAATCAGCAACAATGGCACATCAAAAGGTAACCTTAACTGGCGGCCAATTTTATTCGATGATCGCTTGATCGATGGATTTATGAAAGCTCGTTCACCCATTTTTGAAATTTTTCTCCACGTTCTTCAAAATCCTTGAATTCATCAAAACTTGTGCCACCCGGTGATAAAAGGACGCAATCTCCTTGTGTGGCAACTGCTGCTGCAGATTGCACGGCCTGTTCCAACCCGTTACATTTCGTAATTGAATAAGGTTTACTGCCAGCCGGCACTTGCCCAACTGCGTTGATAACCAGGTCAGCACATTCACCGAAGCCGACGAGGTGATCGACCCTCTGGCGGATCAGTTCTCCCAATTGTGACCAGGGCAGGTTTTTATCCCGGCCACCTGCCAATAAAACGAGGGGCGAGGTAAACGAATTAATGGCTGCCATTGTCCTCTCGGGAGCAGTGGCGATCGAGTCGTTGTACCACTTCACCCCATTTAACTCACGTACCAATTCCAAGCGGTGGGGGACACCTTCAAATGTATCCACGGCTTCCTGGATGGCAGGCAGTGAAAAAGAAGCGCCAACTGATATTGCACAAGCTGCCAGAACATTGTAAAGATTATGTTGCCCAGGAAGACGGATCCAATCCACCGGTAATAACTTGACCTGGTCCCCTTCCATCTGGAGGTAAATATGATCACGTTTGATAAATGTACCGTTTATGTGCTTTGGAGGTATTGCCATACCAAACGTGATTAGGGATGTATTGATACGCTCCACCAACTCCCAGGAGCCTGCATCGTCCCGGTTCAGGACGGCAAGATCTGAATTGCCCTGGAAAGTCAATATCCTGGCTTTTGCCTCGGTGTAGGCTTGCATTGTGCCATGACGATCCAGGTGGTTGGGTGTGATATTTAAAATCGCTGCTATATTGGGCGATCTTCGCATGATCTCAAGTTGAAAACTGGATAATTCGACGACAGCAATATCATCCTGCTGCATACTATCTAAAAATTCGATTAGAGGATTGCCAATGTTGCCACCAACCCAGACCCTGCTGGGTAAGTTCTTGATCTGGGTGTGATAATTCCCTATGCTGCCAACGAGTGATGTCGTAGTGGTCTTTCCAGCAGAGCCTGTGATGCCTATGGTTTTACATGGGCAGGCATCAAAGAAAACCTGGGAATCGTTGATCAATGGCAATCCGCGTTTTTGGGCTTCGAGAATGATCGGCAGGGTCAACGGGACGCCTCCAGAAATGGAAACAATATCCACATCGTTCAGCAGTTCAATGGGGTGCCCACCCAGTGACCACGTGACCCCAAATCTCTTCATTTCTTCTATCTCAACTGAGAGTTGGGTTTCATTGCGTTTGTCGGTCAGGGTCACAATTGCACCAACTCTGCACATGTAACGTGCCATTGCCAGTCCCTGGCGGGCTGCTCCTATGACCAATATCCTTTTGCCTGAATAATTATTTTCCACTGTTACTCTACAAAAATAAACGCAAAACCAAGCATGGTAAATAGCAATCCGACCAACCAAAAACGCTGGACAACCTGAGTCTGACTCCAACCAATCAATTCAAAATGGTGATGAATGGGGGACATTTTGATCAATCTTTTGCCTTTGGTAAGTTTGAAGTACGAGACTTGCAAGATCACACTGAGCATCTCACTCATAGGAATAAATGCAAAAACCGGGATCAAAATCCAGTGGCCAGTCATTAAAGTAACCACGGCAAGGGTTGCGCCCAATGCCTGGGAACCGGTGTCACCCATAAAAAGCCTGGCTGGGTGAACATTGAACCAGAGAAATCCAAATATGGCGCCGAATAATGAAAAACAGAAGCGGGCAAGGTAGGTTTGTCCTTGCACCAGGGCGATGATGCCATAGGCAACAAAGGCAGTGGCTGAAATCAATCCGGCCAAACCGTCCAAGCCATCGGTGATGTTGACGGCGTTCGCCAGCCCGACAATGACCACTATAGCAACCGGGATGTAAAGATAACCCAATTCAATGCTTCCTTGAAAAGTGGGGAAGTAAAGCTGGGGTACTTTGAGCAGGTATTGCAATGCATAGGCGATCACACCAGCAATCACGACCTGGATCAGGAATTTTGTCCAGCCGCGCATCCCCAATCCTTTGCGGTTGCCCTTGATTCCTTCCCAGTCATCCACTGCACCAAGCACTGCGAAAGCCCACATGGTCAGCACAGGAAGGGCAATAGATCGTCCGATACCATCATAGCCAAGCAGCGAGACTGCATTCAAGAGGGCAGTCAGCAATGTAACGGGAATGATAAACATGAAACCACCCATGGTAGGGGTGCCCATTTTACTCATGTGCGATTGGGGTCCATCGATCCGGATGATCTTTCCAAGTCGCCATTTTTGAAGCAACCTGATCAAGGGGTCGCCCCAGATGAAGGTGAGCAGAAAACTCAGACCAGCGATCGCAAAAACAATTGCATTACCCGTCATCAGTCCTGTTCCTCCAATGCCGAAACAATTGTTTCCATTTGCATGCTATGTGAGCCTTTTATGAGGATAACATCGCCTTTTTTCAGCGTTTGTGACAGGTGAAGAGTGGCTTCGTCCACATTTTCAAACCAATGCAAGTGTGAAGGATCAAAGCCTGAGGCCAGAGCTGCTTCTGCAGTAATTTTTGACCTGGTTCCGATCAAGATTATCTTGTCTGCGACCTCTGCTGCCCGAATGCCAACCATCCAGTGGCCCTGGTGTTCGTATTGGCCCAATTCGAGCATGTCGCCCAACACAGCAACCTTGTGTCCCTCAAGATCGTCCAGCAGGTTGAGAGCAGCCAGAGTTGATGGGGGAGATGCATTGTAAGAGTCGTCAATTAACATGGCTCCGCTGGTCGTCTTGCTGGTGGTTAAACGCAGTTGCACCTTGCTTGATTGCAGGGCAAAAATGATCCACTCCCAGGACATGCCTTCACATAGCGCGACAGACACCGCTCTTAAGAGCGTGTATACTGAATGCCTGCCGATCAGGGGGGCTTTGACGAATAATTTTTCACCTTTGTAATGTAACTGGCAATGAATACCCTCCAGACCCAAACTAACGATCTCATCAGCATAGAGATCAGATTCTGGAGTTAATCCATAGTAGAAAACCCTGGCTTTGGTCAGTGAAGCCATATCTTTGACCCATGGATCGTCGTAATTGAGAACAGCAATCCCTTCAGGTGCGGGAGGTAAGGCACTGATCAATTCTGATTTTCCCCTGGCGATTGCTTCCTGGGAACCTGCGCGTTCTGCGTGAACAGTTCCGATGTTTGTGACCACTCCAACCTGGGGTTTGGCGATATCGCACAGTAATTTGATCTCACCTGGCAGGTAAAACCCCATTTCCAGGACAGCAACTTCGTGAGTTTCATTCAACTTAAGAATTGACAGGGGAAGCCCAATTTCATTATTCATGTTGCCGGCACTTTTTAAAGTTATGAAGCGCCTGGATAAAACCGAAGCTATCAACTCTTTGGTTGAAGATTTGCCAACGCTTCCTGTTATGCCGATGACTCTCAGGGAGAACTGGTCTCGCCACCAACCAGCACTCTTTTGCAGTGCTAAAAGGGTGTTATCGACCAGCAAAGCAAACGGCGCGGGAGGCAGGGCCAGGGTGGGGTTGAATGATCCTTTGCGTAAGTCAACTACCGGATGGCTGGTACACCCAGGTTGATCGATCAAGGCAAATTCTGCACCTTTGGCAAAGGCAGCATCCACAAACTGGTGCCCATTGACATGTTCGCCAGGTAAGGCAATGAAAAGTGAGCTGGCTGAAGCTTCGCGGGAATCAATCACAAACTCAGAAACCGGAAGTGACCCGTTTCTCAGTTGTTCTCCTGTCAGTGCTTCAATTAAATGCCTGATCTCCATAGTTAATTCATGCCTATTCTGCGACCAATTCCCGTCTGACCGAATCTGGTGGCAAACCAAGCAGGACCACCAGTTTTTCAACAACATCCTGGAATACAGGTGCTGCAACTTCAGAGCCCCAGATGGAGATCTCTGGCTTTTCAAGCCATACATAAACAAGGAACTTCGGGTCATCTACCGGACCCCAACCCACAAAAGATGTGTGGGTTTGGCTGCTGGAGTACCCATATTGAGTAGGAATTTCAGCAGTCCCGGTTTTTCCTGCAACCCGGTAGCCTTCGACGAGTGCGTTTGAAGATTCGTTTTCCAATGAATTGGCGAGCAGTTCGGTGATTGTTGAAGCCGTCTCTGCTTTGATGGGTGTGCCAACAACAACGGGATTTATTTCGTATTGATGTCCATCTATAACCATGCTCTTCACAACATGAGGCAGCATCATTTTCCCTTCATTTGCCAGGGCTCCAACTGCCATAACCATTTGCAGGGGGGTAACGGCAATTCCCTGCCCGAATGAATTTGTTGCAAGGTCAACTTCATACCACTGTTCATCGCCTGGAACGCGGATCGGCCAATGGATCTCACCTGAAAGATCGATCCCGGTGTTGCGATCGAAACCAAAAGCCCTGACGTACTCATAAAATTGATCAGCTCCCAATTGTTGGGCGATCCAGGAAAGGCAGACATTCAAAGAGTGCTGCATACAGCCAGTCATATCCTGGGTGCCCCAGGCACTTCCATCCCAGTTATTGATGTAATACCCACCAACTTCAATATAACCTGGATCGTAAAAAGTGGTTTCCGGGGTGACGGCACCCGCATCCAATGCGGCTGCCAGGGTGATCACCTTAAAAACAGAGCCGGGTTCATAAGACTTGCTGATCGCGCGATTAAATGGTGTCGGGTTGGGAAACACCTCACCATAATTCCAGTATTCATTGGGGTCCAGGCGTGGGGTGGTTGCCATGGCCAGGAGGGAACCATCCTCCGGGTTGTAGACCAAAATCGTTCCAGCCTCAGCACCTGACCAATCTATGGCTTCTTCAAGCGTGTTTTCAGCCATGGACTGAATCTCACGATCGATGGTCAATACAAGGCTGGCACCTTCCGGCAGATCCATATTTGCCTTTACCCGCTGGGGGTCGTAAGCAACGTAGACTGTCTGTGGGGTGCCTGCCAGGAGATCATTGTAGGTTTCTTCAACCCCAAAAAAGCCTCTTCCATCGATCCTATCCAGGAAGCCATAGAAACCGATGACATTGGAGGCAAGGCTTCCTTCAGGGTAACTACGCTTGGTGTAAGGCGACCACATCAGACCGGATAAACTGGGATTGACGACGTGTCTCTTTACCGGCATTTCAGCGTATTGAGTCTGTAAGATACTGAGCTGCTCAACCTTTTCAGAGTCAACAAAATTATCCAAAACGATGTAGTATTGACCATTATCGCCAGCCTTGGTCCTGGCATATCCAAGTACAGTTGAGTAATCCAACCCCAGCACGGAAGCGCATACGGTGGCTATTGTCTCAGGGTCTGAAACCTGGTTAAGGTCAATCCCGATCTCATAAGTTGTCTCATCGCCAGCCAGGAGGTGGCCCCAACGGTCGTAGATCTTTCCGCGATCCGGGTAAATAATCTGGGTAGTGCCTGACAAACTTTCGCTTTGCGCCAGGATGATCTCGGATCCTGGTAAGTTCTGGATGCGGACCATCTGTACGATGATACCCACAATAACTAGGAGACAAATCCCTGAAATGATCAGATAGCGAGACCAATTTGCTGGTTTCATTCTTCTACCTCGGTAAGGTCAACTGAAGGTTTTTCATAGGCGAACCAAATGTTTTCTACAAACCAATCCCACAACGAATTGGTATATTGGGACTTGATGACCGGAGTTTGTACGGATGCCACTTCGGCAGGAGGTGCAAGAACGATATCGGGACTTGAAATAAATCCAGGTACTTCGATGTAGATTGCCTGTTTTGGATCCAGCAGTGCCAAGTCGGTGTCCTTGAGGCGCAAATACATTTGTTCAGACGAGGATATGTACGCTAACCTGGTTGACAGGTCATTGATCTCACGTTGATATGCATCCACCTTGTTTTCAAGGGATTGGATCGCCCTACCTGCAGAAGATGCCCGGGCACTTAAATTCAAATAAACTCCCGCAACAGCAGCAACCAAAACGACGCCCAGAAGGAAGAAACCAAGCCATTGCAGCTGGACCCGCCATGGAGCCTGTCGATAAGCCTGTAATAATTGCTTTGGTTTTTTCATTTTTTCTTTTTTGTCTCGTGACTTACAGTATTCTTTCGGCAATACGAAGTTTTGCACTGCGTGATCTGCCATTTGCTTCAATTTCCAAATCGCCTGCCTGGATCGGGTGATGGGTGATCACCCTTATACTAGCCTGGTGGGCACAATTACAAACAGGCTGCTCTGGTGGGCAGATGCAGTTTGTACTTTCTTTCTTAAAGAACAATTTGACGATCCTGTCTTCCAGTGAATGGAATGAAATAATCGCCATCCTTCCTCCCGGATTCAGTAAGGATGCCAGTTCTGGCAGTGCATTTTCCAAGACAACCAGTTCCTTGTTAACCGCAATCCTGAGCGCTTGAAACGACCGTGTTGCCGGGTCGATCCTGGTGTAATGCTTTCTCACAACCTGGCGGATGATGTCAGCCAGTTGAACTGTGCGGGTAACCGGACGGTTCTTGACTATTGCTGAAGCAATCCGACGGCTAAGCTTTTCTTCGCCATAATGCCAAAGGATGTTGGCCAGTTCCTGCTCGTCGGTGTTATTGACTAGATCGGCGGCAGAAATTCCCATACCGGGATGGAAGCGCATATCCAATGCTCCATCCTTCTGAAAGGAAAAACCTCTCTCCGCATTATCGATCTGCATTGACGAAACTCCAAGGTCCATCACCACTCCATCAACTTTATCCCATCCAATGTCACGAAGAACATCTTTTGCATCCAGGTAAGAAACATTTCTTATGTGCACCCGGTCTGAAAAGGTACATAACCTGGATTGGGCTATCTTTATCGCCTCTGGATCAAGGTCCAATCCCAAGAGTTGTCCAAAAGGGGAGGACCTTTCCAGTATCCCGAATGCATGACCACCAGCACCCAGGGTACAGTCCAGGTATTTTCTACCGCTTTCCGGCACAAGGGCGGTCAGAATCTCATTGTAAAGTACAGGTTGGTGAGGACTAGTCAGGTCATCACCAAGAAAATCCTTGTTCATTTGGTCGAGATGTCCATCGCTGCCCACCAGCGTCTGTTCTTTTCAGGGTCGCTTAGCTCTGATTGAATCTCATTCCATTTTTCGATCGACCAGATCTCGAAATTATCACTGGCTCCATTTATCATGACGGAGGTCTCAAGCCTGGCATAATCCTTGAGGTAAGCAGGTATCAAGATCCGGCCGAGGTTATCAAATTCAAGCCATGCAGCACTCGAAAAAAGAAAGCGCCTGATCATTCGATTGTCAGGATCGGTTATACTTTTCTCACTAATGGAATCAGCGATGCGTTCAAAGCTTTGCTTGGAGTACGCGGTCAGGTTGCCGTCAAAACCTTTCATGAGATATATACCCTCAGGCACCTGCTCACGAAAACGAGAAGGAATGGTCAACCGACATTTGGCATCAATGTTGTGTTCAAATTGTCCTAAGAACATCCGTTCTACCTCTCCTTATAAACACGAAACGCCGAATTTCACGACGTTTCCGGGTGGGCTTTCCACTTTAACCCACTTTTATCCATTTGTTGCTATTATATGCCATTTAATTGAGATATGCAAGCATTTTCCGGAAATTTGTCAAGAAATCCAGTGGATTCTTTAATAGATAATTTCATACTATCCAAGCTTTGGCCGGCAGTTAACTTGCGGTTCGGAAAATATTGATCTAATTTTTGGTTGACATTAAGTGGGTGAGCAGTTATAATGTTGTTTCCTTGCCCTGGCAAGCTTTTTGCTGGGGTAATTTTATGTAAACCAACTTACCCGCGCTCTTGCGGCGACACGCGAGAAAAGTGGTAAAGTGAAGATTGGAGAAAATATGAAATATGTAATTGTCGAATGTGGCGGCAAGCAGTATCGAGCCGCTGAAGGCAGTCTGGTCTCAGTTGACCGCCTGCCAGGTAACGTGGGTGATCCAGTCACCCTTGACCAGGTCCTGTTAGTTGCTGATGATGACAAGTTTCTTGTGGGTACACCGCTTGTAAAAGGTGCTGTCATCAAAGCCAAGATCGTAGAGCACTACAAAGGAAAGAAGATCCTGGTTTTTCACTATAAATCAAGAGAAAATATTCGAAAACGATCCGGTCACCGGCAGCAATATACCCGACTGCAGGTCGAATCGATTCAGGTGGAGTAGAAAATGGCACATAAAAAAGGTGGCGGTTCAACCCGCAATGGTCGTGACAGTCAAGCCCAACGCCTGGGAATCAAGAAGTATGGTGGTGAGTATGTATTAAGTGGCAACATCCTGGTTCGCCAGCGAGGCACCAAAGTTCATCCCGGTTGGAATGTGGGTCGTGGTAAGGATGACACCCTTTTTGCCACGATCGACGGTTTTGTAAAATTTGAAACCCTCCCAAGTGGAAGAAAACGCGTTCATGTCTATGAAACTGCGGAAGAGAAGGCTGCTTGATTTATCAAGCTTGAAGAAACAGGTAGATTATGAAAAAGAACATTCACCCCAAATATTATCCAGAAGCCAAAGTCATCTGTGGCTCATGTGGAGCAACCTGGACAACAGGTTCTACTGTTCCCGAGATCCGCACTGAGGTCTGCTCAAATTGCCATCCATTCTATACCGGACAACAGCAACGCATCCTTGATCGTGAGGGCCAGGTCGACCGCTTCTATAAACGTTTACAGGTTCGTAAAGACTACATTGATGAACAAAAGGCGCGAGAAGAATCACAGACTTCACCTTTGCGTCCCATCAACGAGTTGGCCATCAACGCCAAAGCAGTTGCTGCGTTGGACAAAGCCGGAATTAAGAATGTTGGCGATCTGTTAGCCAAGTTAGAGTCCGGTTCAAAAGCCCTGCTTGAAATTGAAGGTTTTGGCAGAAAGTCGTTGATTGACCTGAAGAAAAGCCTGCGTCAATTCGGTTATGCACTGCCCGAAGCCGCTGACGAGATCGACGTTTAGGTTGTCAACTTAATAATTCAAGTGTAAACTTAACAGGCAGATAGCATCTGCCTGTTATTATTTTAAGGAGGATCTCGCCATGCACGAGTCTGGATCTTTGGAAGTGATCACTGGTTCAATGTTTTGTGGGAAAACTGAGGAGTTGATAAGGCGGTTAAAACGAGCCACTATTGCCAAGCAAAAGGTGCAGGTCTTTAAACCAATGATCGATACCCGATATGCAATCGGAAAGGTTACTTCACATGCCGGAAGCAATTTTGATGCCATACCGGTTGAAAGTTCAGACCAGATCATCCCAAAAATTGAGGAAGGGGTTACAGTAATCGGTATCGATGAAGCGCAATTCTTCGATTATGGCATTATCGATGTTGCGGATAACCTTGCAGACAAGGGCTTCCGGGTTATTGTTACCGGGTTGGATACGGATTTTCGGGGAGAACCTTTCGGTTGTATGCCAATCATTATTGCGAAAGCTGAACGGGTTGACAAGCTGAACGCGATCTGCATGGTTTGTGGAGAGCCAGCTTGCCGAACCCAAAGGTTAATTAACGGCAAGCCAGCCAGTTACAACGAGCCGGTGATCATCGTTGGTGCTGATGAGATGTACGAGGCACGTTGCAGGCATTGTCATCGGGTCCCTAGGGAGTAAGAAGGTTATATGCAGGATTATCATGAATACCTGGATAAGGTGTTGATCTCAGAAGAAGTACTTCAAAAACGCATCAAAGAACTTGGTTCGCAGATCAGCCAGGATTACAACGGTAAACAGATCCTGATGATCTGTATATTGCGGGGAGGGGTCATGTTCCTGAGTGACCTAATCCGGCATGTCTCCATTCCTGTTGCCATTGAGTTCATGGCTGTATCTTCTTATGGCTCAGGAGCAAGATCCTCATCCGGAGATGTGCGGATCACTCTGGACCTCAACACCAGCATAAGCAACAAAGAAGTTATCATTGTAGAGGACATTGTTGATAGCGGTCATACCCTTGCTTCGGTGATCGAACTACTGCAAACAAGAAATCCAGCCTCAATTTGTGTCTGTACCCTGTTGGATAAATTCTCTCGGAGAGAAGTTCAAGTACCAATCAAATACTGCGGGTTCAAGATTGAAAATGAGTTTGTTTTTGGTTATGGGCTGGATATGGATGAATATTACAGAAATTTGCCCTTTATCGGAACCGTAGATCTCAAGCGTTATGATCCAACAGTTTGACAGTAAGACCCGATCCCTGATCAAGCAGATAAAAGACTGGTCGGGTGACCAGGCACATATCTACCTGGTAGGTGGAGCGATCCGGGACGCCATTTCCAGGAGACCGATCAAAGACCTGGATTTTGTGGTTCCTGGAGAGACCAAGTCCATTGTTTCACGATTACGAAAAAGATTTGACGCACAAGCTTTTGTCTTAGACGATGAGCGCCAGACTGCACGCATCATCCTTAAGCAGGATGGTGAATTACAGATGATGCTTGATTTTGTCAGGATGAACGCCAAAGGACTACAAGAGGACCTGGCAGAGAGGGATTATACAATCAATGCGATCGCCCTGGATCTTCAACACCCGGAGGAATGGATCGATCCCTGTCACGGTGTTTCGGACCTGGCTCAAGGTGTCCTGCGTTGCTGCTCACCAAAATCCATCATCCTGGACCCCTTAAGAATATTAAGAGGGGTCAGGCTGGCATTGGACTATGACCTTAAGATCGAAGATGCGAGTATAAATTTGATGAGGGATAGTGCCAGTGACTTGCAACATATTTCAAGAGAACGAGTCCGAGATGAACTTTTCAAGATCCTGCAAGGCACGGAACCCATCCGGGGGGTCAGGCTGGTAGATGAAATTGGTTGTTTTTTTGTGATATTCCCTGAATTATCAGACCTTCAGACAATCCCAGCCCATCCACCGCATGTTCATCCTTTATGGGAGCATACACTCCATACCGCCGATTACCTGGCAAGGATCATAGACCTTATCCAGGGACAGCAAGAAGAAGAGGGGACCTTCCCTGAACACCTGATCATGGCATTTGATGCCTTAACTCCGTCCCTAGAGGCATTAAGAGATCATTTCTCAGACAAGTTTCCAGAGAATCGAAGCAGGAGGGGACTTCTTTTGTTGGCTGCGTTGTACCACGATGCAGGAAAACCGGAAAGCCTGACCTTCGGAGACGACAGGAGAGCTCATTTTTACGGACACGAAAACCCTGGAAGCATCCTGATGGACCAGGGAGCAAAAAAGTTGGCACTCAGTCATGCAGAAAATGTGTTCTTAACGACTCTTGTCAAGAATCACATGCGGGTGCACCTGTTGGCGATGGAAAAAGATGAAATCTCAGATAAAGCGATCCACCGTTTCTTCAGGGATTGTGGGGACACAGGCATAGATATCTGCCTTCTGTCGGTTGCTGATCTGCTGGCAACCTATGACCACTTATTGCCCAATACACAATTCTTTAACGAAATTGAGATCGTCAAGCGGTTGTTGCATGTGCGGTTTAATCAAGCAAACACGGTCATCAAACCGCCAATACTGCTGGACGGAAATGATGTTAAAGCAATATTTTCCATTGAACCAGGACCGATGATCAAAGACCTGTTGACCGCTTTGCATGAAGCGCAGGCAGCTCAGGAAGTTTCGACGAGAGATGAAGCGATACGCTTGTTAAGGTCTTTGATCGCAAATACAAGAAAATGATGGAAAACCAAGAAGAAGTAATCCAAATTAATTATGAAGAGACTGGAAAGGGGATCTCTCTTGTCTTGCTGCACGGTCTGGGCCTGAACCACACCACCTGGTTACCCGTAGCTGAGGTGTGTTCGCATGCGGCAAGGGTCATCATGCCAGATTTGCGAGGCCATGGATCATCTTTTGCACCTGAAGGCGTTTACCCGATGGAGACAATGGCAAACGATGTCAAATTTCTGATCGACAGGCTGGAATTAGATGAAATCATCTTAGGTGGGCATTCAATGGGTGGGTATGTGTCCCTGGCATTTGCTGAAATGTTTCCGGAGAGAGTGAAAGGCTTGATCTTAATCTCGACCAATGCAGACGCGGATCCACCTGAGAAAAGAGATGGTCGTTACCTGTTAGCCCAGAAGATGAGGACGGAGGGGTCGATGGCTTTAGCTGATACCCTGGCTCCGAAGTTGACAGAAGACCCTTTGCTGGTAGAAAAGATGCGAAGAATGATCGCTATGCCAGATGCCAGGGGCTTGATCGGAGCGTCTTTGGGTATTGCCGAAAGGCCTGACAGGAAGATGATGTTAAGTCAATTGAATTGCCCAATCCTGGTAATTGCAGGTGTAGACGATAAGCTAACTCCCTTGAGTGCGGAAAAAGGCATCTGCACAGCAAGCCAAAATGCAAACCTCATCATCCTGCCAGGCGCAGGCCATTTGCCAATGCTTGAGCAACCAACACTAGTTGCACAAACAATTTGCGAATTCATCATACAATTGACCTGAGTATTGTAAAAGGTCTTAGGAAGAAACCCATCAAAATCAGGTTGAGTGTGGTTACCCGGGTTTAACCTGGCATAATTACGGTACATAAAATTCAGATCATGGAGAAATTTCTTTGGAACAATCAATAAAGCTGATATTTGAACGACGAAGTATCCGAAAATTTCAAGACAAGAAGATCGAGGAAGAGAAAATTGAGTTGATGCTTAAGGCAGCCATGGCCGCACCAACCGCCATGAACTACCAACCCTGGGAATTCGTGGTGATCAATGACGAAACCAAGATCAGTCAAATTCGGAGTTCATTAACTTTTGCAAAATCCCTAGCTCCGCTGGTAATATGCGTATGTGGAAATGTTGGCGGGGTGTCGCGACTGGTAAAAGACAGGTTCTGGGTTCAGGATTGCAGCGCTGCCACCGAAAACATGCTGTTGGCAGCCACAGGTCTCGGGCTGGGGACGGTATGGTGTGGGGTGTACCCGATCACCATGTATGTAAAACGCATCAGTGAGATACTTCAGTTGCCAACGGGTGTTATTCCATTGAATGCGATCTTTGTTGGATATCCTGCTGAAGAAAAAGAAGCGCGCACCCAGTACAAAGCTGAAAAAGTACACTTTAATTCATACTAGGAATGTGACGCTTTCCTATCGACCGCGCCTGAAGAATTGAGAACAAAATTCAGCGAGGTAAGAAGAACCATGTGTAGTAATTAATGCGCATAGCCACTTATTCTGTCTTAAACCAGGAAAAATCCAGGTTGAAGTAATCATCCTGCCTGTTTTGCAACAGCATTTGATCGATCGCGCCATCCAAAGTGGTTACGAACACGCCTGATTTTGTAAAATACAAGAAACCGCTGCTATCGGGCAACCAGGCAATCTGAGCAATATCAAACTGACCGTAATCTCTTATTAACTTGAAATTCTTCAAAAACAGCAGCAATCGTTTGTCAGAAGACCCTGGAGTTGATTGAACCAGAAGAATGTGCTCCTGGTCCGGTGAAATAAGCAGCTGACCAGATACTGAGGAGACCAGAGTTAATTCATTGGCGATTGACAAGCCAAAAACGTTATTTGCACAAACGATGAGTATGGAATAATCCGATGATGGGGAAGATAGGATCTGAGAGCAATTATCTTTGACTTCGAAGGTCCTCATTTCTTGCAAATCTGAGGATAACATGGATACCGAAGAACTGATCGCATCACCATCATTAATCAAAATGATGTGATTTTCAGTAAAAGCAAAGTCTGAGAAAGGCGCTTGGGTGACCTCTGTTACCTCAAGTGTTTCAACAGCTAAGGAACTTAATGATCGATAGACCTGGTTTTGCATGTCATAAAGCTTAATGATCAACTCTGATTCACTTTTCCAGCCATATTCCAGATAAGTGCCAGGATCCAAAGGGGATTTACTTACTTGAATTGTCTTACCGCCATTGATAATGAATGCATTACTTTCATTAAAATCCACCAACTGGGGCAGGGGCGATTTTTGGATCAAAATGCTATTACCACCTGGGGAGAAAGAAAAGGATTTGACAAAATAGGCTTCGTCTTCCAATTGTTCAGATGTTCTAAGCTGTAAATCATATTTATATAGACAGCTGAAAACCTCCTGGCATTGGTTGATGTAAAACAGATGCCGGGAATCTTCGCTCCAGGCAAAAACATCCAGGCTTTGGTCATACCCTTCCAGTAGCATCCAATTGCCCAGTTGTTGTTCGCTCATTAATTGCATGACATCATCAGGTATGCGGGCATTCAGTAATTCTGTGTCTAACACTGCAGACGGACTTAAGCTTATTGTATGGATTACACTTTGGGAAAAGAGATCAAAAATCAATAAAGATCTGCCAAATTCATCATTGTTTGCTCTTGAAACCAGGACCATATATCGCCTGGTCTTGTCCAGTGACCTGTTCAGGGATGGAATTGTGACTTGCTTGGGGATAACCAAAGGATATTGGTCGCCAGTAGATATGTCCAGGAGGAAGATTGGGTTTTCCGAAGATAATCGGTCATGGAAAATCAGCGTTGGTCCCAGGGTGGTCCAAATGGCTGCGCCATCTGTTTCTTTTCCAATTGATCCAGGTGATACCTTCGGGCTGGAACCGGTTGGAATTTGATCACCAACTGGCTCTTTTTGATTTAACACCTGGCAAGATGATAGGATCAGACAAAGAATTGTGAAAAAAAATTTAAGTTTCATTTTTTACCAGGCAGTTTAAGCAAAAGTTATTGCACTATTCTCTCAGATCCTTTGGACGCATCCTAATAAACATATGTATAAGGTTAATTGTAAATTAAATCGAAAATAATGTAAATTCCTCATGGTAAAATACATAATTTGAAATCAATATTGTTGGAACAAAATTCCGCAATCATAAACAAGAATTGGAGTAAGTATGTCAGACAAAAAATGGGTTTATATTTTTAATGAAGTAGAGCAAGCTGAAAAATATGCTGGTAGCTGGGATGGGGTACGCGGTCTCTTGGGAGGAAAGGGTGCCAATCTCGCAGAAATGGTACGCATTGGTGTGCCGGTACCTCCTGGTTTCACGATCACAACGGAAGCCTGTAACGCCTACCAGGACAACCGATCCTTCCCGGAAGGTATGTGGGATCAGGCCATGGCAGCGTTGGCAGTCGTCGAGAAACAAGCGGGCAAAAAATTCGGCGATCCAAAAAATCCCTTGCTGGTTTCCTGTCGTTCCGGCTCGAAATTTTCGATGCCAGGCATGATGGACACCGTCTTAAACATAGGTTTAAATGACGAAACAGCCAGAGGAATGGTGGCATTAACCAGCAATGAGCGGTTTGTGTATGACTCATATCGACGCCTGATCCAGATGTTTGGTTCAGTTGTACTTGATATTGAGGATGAAAAGTTCGAAGACGTTCTCAAGGAATACAAGGATATAAAAGGTTACAAGCTTGATCCAGAACTGAAAACTGAAGATCTTAAATTCCTTACCGAGCAATTTAAGAAGGTTGTAAAGGAAAATCGCGGTTTTGATTTTCCACAGGAGCCATTGAAACAGCTTGAATTGGCTACCAAAGCAGTTTTCAATTCATGGAACTCAAAACGGGCAATTGATTATCGGAAAGCATCCAATATCTCGGACAAGTTGGGAACTGCTGTCAATATTCAGACGATGGTCTTCGGTAATATGGGCGATGACTCGGGCACAGGTGTGGCCTTTACCCGGGATCCGCAGACTGGCGAAAATACCATGTTTGGTGATTACCTGTTGAATGCCCAGGGTGAGGATGTTGTGGCTGGTATCCGCAATACTTTGAAGATCGCCAACCTGAAAAATGACCTTCCTGAAGCTTATAACTCATTTATGGACATCACTGCCAAGCTGGAAAAGCATTACCACGATATGCAGGATGTTGAATTTACCATTGAGCGCAAGAGATTATGGATGCTTCAGACCCGAAATGGCAAAAGGACAGCCAAGGCAGCGATCAAGATTGCTGTGGACATGGCTAACAGCGGATTGATCAGTAAAGAAGAAGCTGTTCTGCGGGTTGAACCTGAACAGGTTGACCAAATGCTGCATCCCCAATTTGATGCTGTTGTCAAAACAAATGCAAAGAAGCAGGGTAGATTATTTGGTACTGGAGTTAATGCCTCCCCCGGCGCTGCGGTTGGAAGGATCTATTTTGATGCCGATCTGGCTGAGAAAATGGCAAGAGAAGAAAAGCAGGATGTCATCATGGTCCGTCCGTTCACAAAACCGGATGATGTACATGGTATGCTGGCAGCCAAAGGTATTCTGACAAGTGAAGGCGGAGCGACATCCCATGCCGCAGTGGTCGCCAGGCAATTTGGGGTTCCATGTATCGTCGGTGCTTCGATGGTTGAGATCAACATGGCTAAACGTGAAATGAAAGCCAGCGGAAGAACCATCAAAGAAGGTGAATGGTTGTCATTGGATGGAGCTTCCGGAGAGGCTTTCACTGGACAGCTGGAACTAACCGTTCCCAACGTTGAAGAACAAGTCGAATTGATGACCTTGCTCTCATGGGCTGACGACTTGTCCCGCCTGCAGGTTTGGGCAAATGCAGACTACCCGAAGGATGCACGTCGAGCACGAACATATGGTGCAAAAGGTATTGGTCTATGCCGCACTGAGCACATGTTCTTTGAAGAATCCCGTCTGCCCTATGTACAGGAAATGATCATGAACGCAGAATTAACCCAGAACATGATCAATTACTTGGAATCACTGGAAAACGCATTAAAGTCAGGTAGACGCGAAGGCAGAGTTTTGAATGAAGAAGATCGTGCAAAGTTGGAAGCTGAGATTGCTGTTGAGAAGAATAAGATCGCAACATCGCAAAAAGCCAAGGCATATTTCGGTGCACTTGATTTCCTGCTTCCCCAACAGCGTTCAGATTTTTACGGCTTATTTGAAGCGATGGATGGTTTGCCGGTCATTATTCGCCTGATCGACCCTCCACTGCATGAGTTCCTACCGTCCATGGAAGACCTTCTAACCGAGGTCGCCACGATGAAAGCTTTGAACAATACTGAAGGCCTTGCCGAGAAAGAATTACTGTTGGCAACTGTAACCGGATTGCATGAGTCAAACCCGATGATGGGTTTGCGGGGTATCAGGTTGGGCATAGTCTACCCGGACATCATGAAAATGCAAGTACGGGCTATCTTTGAAGCGGCAAGTGACGCAACCCTCAAAGGTATCGTTGTGAAACCTGAGATCATGATCCCCTTGACAGGCCATGTCAACGAATTGAAACTGGTTCAGCCTACACTTGTTGATATCGCCAAGCAGGTTATGGCGGAAAAAGGCGTACATTTCGAGTATAAATTTGGCACCATGATCGAGATCCCCCGGGCGGCAGTAGTTGCAGCCGAAATTGCCGGTGTTGCTGAGTTCTTCTCCTTTGGAACGAATGACCTGACCCAAATGACCTTTGGTTACAGCCGTGATGATGCTGAGCGCAACTTCCTGGTGACCTATGTGGAAAAAGGAATCCTGCCGAAGAACCCATTCCAGGTGTTGGATCGTGATGGGGTTGGGCAGTTAATGAGAATGGCTGTTGAAGAAGGCCGCAAAGTGCGACCAAACCTTGAAGTTGGTATCTGTGGTGAGCATGGTGGTGATCCCAGTTCAATTGAGTTCTGCCACCTGGTTGGTAATAATTACGTAAGTTGCTCTCCGTTCCGGGTTCCATTGGCGAGGCTTGCAGCTGCCCAGGCAGCGCTTAAAAACAAATAACCCATAATCGGTTTGTTTGATCAGGGTTTTGGATGGAATTACTTCATTCAAAACCCTGATTTGTCTATATAATTAGGCGATGATCAGATTTGAGAAGTTCAAGGTAGGTATATTGATCAGTTTGGCAATGGGGGTGGTATTTTCCTTGACCAGTCAATTGATCAACCGAATAGTCCTTATTGATGTGCCTTTTTATCTCAGTTTTGATAAACCATTCCTGGCGATTGTTGTCATTATTGTCCTGATCAGCATGTGGGGTGGGTTGACAATATTTCCTGAATCACTGAGCTTAAACTTGTTAGTTGGGAGCCTTACAGGCGGTGTTGGATTTACCGTGATCAGTTTGATTTTTGACCAGCAGAGTTATACTTTCATAACTGGCCTGGCAAAATTTCTTTTAACTTTTCTTCCAGCTGCATTGATCTTCCTGGGTATGAGTTATGTATTGGTCTGGTCAGTCAGACTAATGATGCGAGACTACTTTGTTGTAGACCGATTGACGCTTAGTAGATTATTCCCTTTGTTTATTGCACTATTCTTAGCTGCACTGATCGGTTTTTCATTTATTAAATCTTCTGAATCCAGGAGGGATATGCGATTGGTTCATGCCTATCTCCAGGAAGCGAAAACGAGTCGGAGTAGCAATGAAATGCCTGGTGCAGTCAAGGATGTCAATATGTACATTCGGCATGCCAAAGTGCCTTATACCCTGGAGGCATCCAACAACACGGATTTGTTTACCGGAGAAGCACCGCAGGGTACCAGGGAACGAAGCAAAGGGATTATCATAGCCAGGTTTGAGGATGGATTTCGACTAACCTGTTTGACCTTAGATGAATCTACCGAAGTATTTTGTGAAGAATACTCAATTATTCAACCTTAGGGTACTTGTTGTTTTTCAATTTCCATATAGTTGAGCATAAACCGAGTGAATTTCAGTTATCTTTCGCACATAACTGCGTGTCTCAAGGAATCTGACACTGCCAAGGAATAAGTCGGGGTCATCCCCGCCGATCTCTTTCCAGGCAAGCGCATTTCCTGGTCCGCTATTGTATGCTACAGCAGAAGCGTAGAGGTCACCGTCAAACAAGTATATCTGGCGTGCAAGGTAATTTGTTCCCAACCTGAGATTAATATAAGGCACAGACAGATCTGAAACCTGGAAATCCGAAGGCCAATTGATCTCGGATGCAATTTGTGACCCTGTAGCTGGCATTATTTGCATTAACCCTTTTGCCCCTGCTGCTGATGTAACAAAACCGTCGAAGTGGCTTTCCTGGTAAATCAAGCTATAGAGAAAAAGCAGTGGCACATCATATTGCGCTGCAAATTCTTCAATCCATGGAAGGTAGTAAAGACCAAAAATGATATGGCTAAAATAACTAGGATATTTTTCAATATCTGTTGTGTTAATTGCCATGTTCCCGATGATCGTTCTTGCAGATTCAATAGCAGAACGATAAAAACCCAGATCTAAATATATACTTATCAGGTTGAACAAAGCCGCCGGGTCATTGTTATAATCTGCTCTCATCGATTCAAACTCAGTTTTTGCCAGAGAATATTTGCCCAATGACCAGAATTCCTGTCCCCTGATAATGCGCTCATCGGTAATTACATGAGGAATCTTTCCAAGATCAATGTCCAAAGGGAGATCAAGGGAGTTGATCAACCATTCACCCGCTTCTTGTTTTTCGGTTTCAAGGTTGTATGAGAGATTCAGTAATTCACTCTTCTCAAAAGGTTGACGGTTTTCCAGCAATTCCCTGGCTCTCAACCCATAGTAACCAAATGGATCAGTCTGAACTGCCTTGCGCCAAACATCATTTGCTTCGATAATTTTTTCCTGCGCATCGTAGATCTTTCCAATCCAAAGATAAGCCGCAGCTGTCTCGAGTGGATCAAGGCTTAAAACTAATCCTTTGTTAAAGGCTAATAATGCGTTATCAAGATCGTTTAGGCGGTAATAGGTTATTCCTGCAAATAGCAGTGCCTGGAAGGTCTCATTTGTGCTTGGATACTCGATTCCCAACCTGGACCAGGTCTCGGCCGCTTGAGGTAATTCTCCTGCTATCTCGAAATACCTCCCTGCTGAGAATAGAACCCTGGAAGCATATGGAGAATCAGGTTCATCTGCCACATATTCTTTCGAAGTTAAGGCTGCCGAGGATGGATCGTCCATGTAAGCTGATTGTGTATAAGCGATATCTTCCCAGGCGTCAACCACATACTGGTGATTTGGATATTCACCGATCAGTTGTTTCCAAAGGGCAATGGCTTGGTTATCTTCCTGGGTGCCGTTTTCTTTATTCGCATCCAATCTCGGTGAACTGCCAAAAGGTGCATTCTGTACTCCCAGGGCTCGTACCGCTAAAGCCTTAAAATATATTGCTGATGGAATGTCGGCATTAGGTTGAGCCATGTAGCGGTCATATGCTTCTATCGCCAGATTGTATTGACCAATGTTTGCATTGATCTTGCCACGTTGCAATTCGTCAACTTCCTGATTATTATTCACCAACTCTGCCAGTGCAGAAAATGCATCATAGGTCTGGGGAAAGTTATTGACTGCATCCTGATATCTCTCGTAAGCCAGTGAAGTTTCGCCCTTTAAAATAAACGACCTGCCCATTGAAATATCCATTTGGGCTTTTGTGTAATCACTGTTGGATTCAAAGTAGATGTTTTCGTAAAGACTCAAAGCAGTCTCAAGATCACCCAGGTTTGAGTATGTGTTGGCAATTTTTATCGCAATTGATTCCCCATCGTTTACCTTTGGTGCAATATAGGCAGATTTATATGCATCAAGCGCCTGCGAGTATTCTCCCCTCAGAGAATAAATATCGCCCATGCTTTCGTAGACATAAGAATCAATAATGCCCGGTCGGATTGTTAGATAGGTGTTGTAGTAACTTATCGCCTCATCGTAGCGTTCAAGAGATTGGTACGTTTCAGCAAGAATTAGATTCGCCCTCATGGCGGGTAATTCATCAGGAAAATTATTCAAAAGATCTTTTATGTTTATCAAAACAAGAGGATAATTCTCCGTTTTTTGGTTCGTGAGACAGATGCCAAAAAGTGCTGCTGCTTTCTCAGATGAGTTGCTTGCTGTATCGTAGGCTTTGGTGTACAAATCCAAAGCTCTATCATAATCAGCAAATGCCAGTGCCTCATCCGCATCTTTGATACGGACTTCCTCATTAACCTTAATCTCTAGAGTTGGTATAACTGCAACCTCAGAAGGGGTTGGCAGTGGTGTACTTGTAATAAGTGACGCTTCAGTAATTTCTTCAACTTTAGGGGTTTGTAGGACACATGATGAGAATAGACTTAAGATCAACAGGATATAGATAATTGTGAAGCCCTTCAGATGATTTTTCATTTAGTCTTTATAATTTAGGAACGGTAACCTGTCAATGTTTTGACATTACCTTTGAAGCATGATAAACTATTATCGTAAAATTGTGTGGACGCCCCGTTGGGCGTCTTTTGTTGGGAGTGTGGATGAGAACAATTTTTTGGGATGACAAGGCTGATCAATTAAAGATGGTCGATCAACGCTGCCTTCCTGAGCAATTCCTGATCAGGTCCTTTGATAATCATAGTGCTGTAGCCAATGCAATTAGCGATATGACAGTGCGCGGCGCACCGGCAATTGGTGTTGCAGCAGCATATGGATTGGCCTTGGCTGGAAAGAATTCTACAAAAACTGAACCTGAATCCTTTAAAAAAGACTTACACTTGGCAGGCGAAGAAATTTCAAAGTCCCGACCAACTGCGGTCAACCTTACCTGGGCGGTCAATCGCGTGTTATCAGTTTTGGATCAATATAATGGAGATGTTGTTGAACTTAAGCGCATGCTGCTAGAACAAGCCAACCTGATGGCTGAAGAGGATGTTGAGACAAACAAGAAGATGGCTGCTTTTGGTGCCGAGCTTATCAACGATGGAGATCATATTGTTCATCACTGTAATACAGGGGCTTTGGCAGTGGTCGATTGGGGAACTGCTCTTGGAGTGATCCGTACAGCTTTTGAACAGGGCAAAAGGATCCATGTTTTTGTTGATGAGACCCGCCCCAGGTTGCAGGGCGCCAGGCTGACGGCCTGGGAGTTAAGTCAATATGGCATCCCTTACGACATAATTTCTGATGGCGCTTCGGGTTATTTGATGCGGACCGGGCAGGTCCAGAAAGTTCTGTTTGGTGCCGATCGGGTGGCTAGTAACGGCGATGTGGCAAACAAGATAGGCACTTACATGCTGGCATTGGCTGCATATGATAATGGCATCCCGGCATATTCAGTGTTCCCAACATCAACGATAGACCAAAGCCTGGAATCAGGCGACCAGATCGAGATCGAGGAACGTGATCAAAGTGAAGTATTAGACATCCAGATCCATGACCAGCAGGTAACTCCACTTGGTGCCAGTGCGCGAAATCCAGCCTTTGACATTACTCCAAACCGCCTGATCAGTGCGCTGATCACTGAAAAAGGGATCGTGAATCCACCATTTTTTAGGAATATTCCCCTGATGATGGATCAGAAATGAGGTACAGATGACAATTGCATTGACCGGATCCACTGCTTTTGATTACCTGATGAAATTCCCAGGGTATTTTAAAGATCACATTCTGCCTGAACACCTGGAAAAGATCAGCCTGTCGTTCCTGGTTGATGATATGGTCAAACAGCGTGGTGGGGTGGCAGCAAATATTGCTTACAACCTGGCTATGCTGGGTGCGAAGCCCTTGTTGATCTCCAATGCAGGACAGGATTTTTCTGAGTACCGCCAGGCACTGGAGGCTATGGGAATTGATACATCAGGTGTGGAGATAAGCAAAGAGAAGTTCACAGCTTCTTTCTTTGCCAACACAGATCTCTCAAATGCCCAGATTGCCAGTTTTTATGCTGGCGCGATGGCAGAGGCAGCAAATGTCTCTCTTTTAACAAAGGGACTTACATCACAGGATATGGTTGTTATCTCACCCAATGATCCCTTAGCCATGGTGAAATACTGCCATGAGTGTGCCCAAATGGGGGTACCGTTCATTTTTGATCCCGGGCAACAAATTATCCGGATGAGCAAAGAGGACTTGGTTTTTGGGGTCACACATGCGTATGCACTTTTTGTTAATGATTATGAGTTCCAACTTCTGATAAAACATACCGGACTATCAGAGAGCGAACTTTACTCCTATCCAAGGTTTACAGTGATCACACTTGGTGCGCAAGGATCAGTTATACATATGCAGAATGGGCAAACTTCTGAAATCCCGGTTGTTAAGCCGATGAGGATTAAGGACCCCACTGGTGTGGGAGATGCTTTTAGAGGTGGATTTCTTAGAGGATACCTGGAGAACTTTGATTTAGGGATTTGTGGCAGGATGGGTTCGCTGGCAGCAGCCTATTGCCTTGAACAAAGTGGTACCCAAAATCATTTTTATACCAGGCAGGAATTTGTTAACCGATATCACGAAATATTTCAAGATGATGTTTTTCTTGAAGCGATAATTTCGAAAATCAATAATTAGATCAATATTTGGAGGAAGTTTATGGACAATCATGACATAAGAGATATTAACCAGGCTGAAGGTGGGCGGCGCAGGATTGAATGGGCAGATCGGGAAATGCCAGTTTTGCGTTCCATCATGGAACGTTTTGAAAAAGAAAAACCTTTCCAGGGTATCAGGATGTCAGCATGCTTGCATGTGACCACCGAGACTGCCAACTTGATGCGCACTTTGCAGGCAGGTGGAGCAGACATTGTATTGACCGCTTCCAATCCATTATCCACACAGGATGATGTGGCAGCGGCATTGGTTTCGCAATTTGAAATTCCAACCTTTGCCATCAAGGGCGAAGATAATGTCACCTACTACAAGCATTTACGAGCTGCGCTGGATCACAAGCCGCATATTACCATGGATGATGGCGCTGACCTGGTCAGCACTTTACATAAAGAGCGACGTGACCAATTAAAAGACATAATTGGTGGCACTGAAGAAACCACTACGGGTGTCATTCGCTTGAGGGCTATGGCTGCAGACAAAGCATTAGCCTTTCCGGTCATCGCAGTAAACGATGCGATGACAAAACACTATTTCGATAATCGATATGGAACCGGTCAATCGACCATCGACGGTATTATTCGAGCCACCAATATCCTTTTGGCAGGTAAGACAATGGTAGTCGCAGGATATGGTTGGTGCGGACGTGGCCTGGCAATGCGCGCAAGGGGCATGGGCGCCAATGTCATCATCACTGAGATCGATCCCATGGTTGCCTTGGAAGCAGTCATGGATGGTTACCGAGTGATGCCCATGGCAGAGGCTGCCAGGGTTGGTGATGTGTTTGTGACCCTGACTGGAGATATCAATGTGATTGATCGTCACCATTTTGAAGTCATGAAAGATGGTGCGATCGTCGCTAATTCTGGACATTTTAATGTGGAAATCAATATCCCTGCTTTGGAAAAAATGTCACTGGAAAAGAAGTTGGTCAGACCATTTGTTGAAGCCTACCACTTGCACGATGGACGCACGATCCACATTTTAGGTGAAGGCCGCTTGATCAATCTGGCTGCCGCAGAAGGCCATCCTGCCAGTGTGATGGATATGTCGTTTGCTAACCAGGCTTTGGGGGCGGAATACTTGCTTAAAAATGCTGATAAATTGGACAAGAAGGTTTACTCAGTTCCAGAAGTGATCGATCGTGAGATCGCCCGACTCAAACTGGAATCGATGAATGTCAAACTGGATGTATTAAGTGAGGAACAAATCCACTACTTAAACTCATGGGAAGAGGGTACATAAAGACCTGCTAAAAATGACAATGCCCTGAAAAGTTGGTTTCCAGGGCATTTTTAATTTCTACGTTTGGAAGAATTACTCTAATTCTTCTTCTTCATCTTCCTGTTCAGCTTTACCAGTCCAGGGAAGCCCTATGTTACCACTTAAGGCCTGCTGCCGCACAGCCGCTTCGATCTCTTTCATTAATTCGGGATTTTGACGCAGGTACTCCTTGGAGTTTTCCCTTCCCTGACCCAATCGCATTTCACTGTATGAGTAATAAGAGCCGCGTTTTTCAATGATGTTGAGCTCCGTAGCAAGGTCCAGAATGTCTCCAGCTTTGCTAATGCCTTCATTGTACATAATATCAAACTCTGCTGCACGGAAGGGGGCTGCAACCTTGTTCTTTACAACCCTGACCCTGACCCTGATACCCATGATCTCAGCTCCAACTTTCAGAGATTGGATGCGACGAATATCAAGCCGGACTGACGCATAGAACTTCAATGCCATACCGCCAGTCGTGGTTTCAGGGCTGCCAAACATGACACCGATTTTCTGGCGAAGCTGGTTGGTAAACATGACAGCGGTTTTTGTCTGGCTGATCGCACCTGAAAGTTTTCTCAATGCCTGTGACATGAGCCTTGCTTGTACACCCATTGTCGGGTCGCCCATGTCGCCTTCAATTTCGGAACGGGGCACCAAAGCTGCAACAGAGTCGATCACAACAATGTCCACGGCACCAGAGCGAACCAAAGTCTCGGCAATTTCAAGGGCTTGTTCGCCAGTGTCAGGTTGAGAGATCAGTAGTTCGTCAATGTTGACGCCGCATCGGGCGGCATATACTGGATCGAGTGCATGCTCCATATCAATATAGGCTGCCACACCACCCATTTTTTGGGCTTCGGCGACGATATGTTGGCAAAGGGTTGTTTTTCCAGAAGATTCGGGACCAAAGATCTCTGTAATACGTGCTCTGGGTATTCCGCCAGTACCCAGGGCAATATCCAGTGATATCGAGCCTGTGGGGATGGATTCCACTTGCATATGATGCGCTTCACCCAAGCGCATAATGGAGCCTTCTCCATATCGTTTGACAATGTCACCTAAAGCTTTATCAAGAACTGCTTTCTTTGCTTCGTTCATCTCTCCACTTTTTTCTTGACCAGGATTTCCAGGAACTGCCTTTTTTTGCGCCATGTTTTCTCCGATTTCTGTTTTTAATATTTAAAAAATCATATCATATGTAATAATATAGCACATATGTTCACTTTGTCAAGAAGTGTACCCAGCAATTTTGTTATTATCTTTCGCTTTACTTAATTTTCCTGCACTCCAGGTAAAATCGCTTCTCGTTTGCTTCTCCCATGGAAAATGTTTTTCTTGGGAATGCACCATCCCTAATTACTGTATTAAAGAATTGGTTTTTTTCTATAGCAGGCAAAAAGAAACCTGCATTTCCTTTACCTAAAGCAATCTTCTCCAGGACATCTTTACCGTGGATGTAATCAATTTTGACCCCAGGGTCATCTTTGCATAGCTTGTCAAGGAATGGCTGGAGCGTGCCAACTGTTAAATTACTTGTCGTTGAAGTAAATCTTGCAATAAAGTATCCTTTACTTGTGATCAAACCACAGAACTGCTCCGAATTTTTAGTTTGATTTACATGGGAGGTTAAGTCTGTCAAATCCTTTACCGTGATTAACTGAAAATCATCCCCAAAATGATCTTTCATGAGTGCAATAAGATTATCGGGGGCGTTATAGAGGACCCGGTGGATTGGTTCAAATTCCATGGCTGGATCATGTAGATTTATGATCTCCACAAGGGCATATCTTGCGGGGTGATCCATTCCTACAAAGGGTTTTAATTGTTCCCATATGGTTTTTGCTGTTGCCAGGGAATGATTGCCATCACCAACAGCAAACAAGAGCGGCTTTATGCCCTCTGGAAGATCATATTTGTGACAAAAGTTGTCACCATCTGCCAGGTTGGCAAGTGCTGTGTAAATCGATAAAATTAAACGAGGTTCGTTGACAAGTCTTCCAATAATCGATCCTGATCCCATCATCAGGTCAAAATCATAACAAACGGGGAGGGTGGTCTTCTCTTGTTTAACTTCACTCAGGACGGTATCTTCCGGATCATCATAGAGAACCAGGATATGGGAAGTCTCTATAGGAGCATCCTTGCGGATGCGAACCCGTGGTGGTATCCGCTCAATTATGGTGCCTTCAGAGGCTCTAACCAGGGTTTGTGCAGTTATTCTGAAGTCGTAAGCTTCCAGGTCAAGGCAAACTACCAGTCCTTGCCTGGTATGTCCATTGATAGTCCGCTCAACAAAAACCATTCCGGTTCGACTCTCAAAAACTCCTTCCCGGAGATAGTTTTGCATGGATTGGATCGTATTGTGGATCCTTTGTGTTTCCTCTTCTTCGTTCTTACTCAAATAAACTTCCGGGAGTATCATACGCAGGGTGGAAGGAGAATTACCAACAAGATCTTCAACTGCTTGCCAATATTCAGGTTGAGAAGTGAATTGATCACAAGCGATGACTGCCCATTTATTAAGATCAATATGCTTAGTCGGTAATAAGAGTTCCGGTAGTGAAATTCCAAATTTCAATTCAGCCATAACCAAGTATCCATTTTCCTTTGTTATTCATTATGTTTAAATTAAATATAACCGATATTTTTATTTATCGGTTATATTTTTGAAAACTGGATTATCAATCTGTAATTAGAATAATTATGTCTTCAGGTAAGCAATTCCTACTGTTCCAGGACCTGTGTGCGCTCCGAGTACCGGGCTAAGAGTGGCAACCATAAATTCAACCGGATTAAAACGTGATCGTAATTGGGTTAACAAAGTATCCGAAGCCGTGTCAGCGTCAGCGGAAATCACTCCTATAAAATCTGGGGTGCAATTATCTCCAAGGTCTTTCTCAATCAACTCAAGCAGGCGCGCCTGGGCTTTCTTGCTGGTACGTACCTTCTCCAAAGCTTCAATTTTGCCATCGGAAAGTTCAAGGATCGGTTTTAGATCGAGAGCAGTACCCAGAAAACGACTGGCACTGTTGATGCGTCCACCTTTGTGAAGGTAGGTTAAAGTATCAACAGCGAAGAAAACCTTAATTTTACTGACAGCGGTTTCAACAAGACTTCGACATTCCTCAATAGATGCTCCTTCTTTGGCAGCCCTGGCAGCTTTTAGTACCAGGTATTGTAGAGGTACAGAGGTGGTCAGACTATCGATCAACTCTATTCTTGCATCGGGAAAGGCTCTTGCTGCCTGGGTAGCAGAATCCAAAGTGCCAGACAGCTTGGAAGAAATAACGATTGTGAGGATCTCAAAACCTTGGTTTAAAAGATCTGAGTAAATATCAGTGAATTTGGATACAGTAGCCTGGGACGTGGTGGGAAAGCTCTTAGAAGCTTTCAATTTGGCATAAAAATCAACCGGCTGAATATCAATACCATCCTCGAAGTGATTATTGTCCCATAACAATAAGAGCGGAGCAACGCTGATGTGATACTTGGTCAGCAAATTCGAAGGGATGCATGCAGAACTATCGGTAACAATTGCGATCTTGGTCATGAGATAATACCTTTCTTAATAGAACAAAGAATAGAAAAATTAATATACTAAGTTAACACCCAAATCTGCTTCGGGATGTGCTGAATTAATCCATGATTATGCAACCTTTTTTCTGTAAAAGTGAGTCAGAAATATCCATCGTACATTAACAATTGAATGACTTGCCAGCACAATAACGTTTGCCGATCTGCCATTCTTCACTGATCTCCATTAGTCTG
>Ga0209723_1000217_pt1 | contig 113129 bp, 93 predicted proteins | sample BiotimSIPDNA_2_FD_185750 | JGI IMG/M metagenome (GOLD analysis project Ga0209723, IMG submission 185750) | Anaerobic biogas reactor microbial communites from Washington, USA - Biogas_R2 time_0 SIP DNA (SPAdes) (version 2) | ecosystem: Engineered > Bioreactor > Anaerobic > Unclassified | place... | reverse complement strand
AAAGCGGTTGTACCCTTTTATTTATCCAAGCCCTTCTTGACAATACTAATCTTCGCGGCGCCCCCACCCCTAGGGGTGGGCGGGAGCCAACATCTCTCCGAAAGCCCACACTTTAATCTACATCCCCCTCCATTTCCGCGCCTCCTTCTCCAGTTGCTTTTTATCCGCCGTTCTCCTATACTATCCGCACTTAGATCAGCGGCGTATTCCGCGTTCAATATCCCGAGGAGACTCCTCTATGCCCGAGAAGAGCGCATTCATCGAGGAGGTATTCACCCGGGCCAAGAAGACGCCCCGGCGCATCGTGCTCCCCGAGGGACACGACGAGCGCATCGTGAAGGCGGCCGGTATCATCGCGCGGAAGGATCTCGCCCGCCCCATCATCCTCGGCATCCGGGACCGCATCCTCGCCCAGCTCAAGTCCCTGGGGATGAGCGCCGAGGGGATAGAGATCGTCAACCCCCAGGGTGACCCGCGTCTGGACGACTTCGCGAAGACCTTCTTCGAGCTCCGCCGCCACAAGGGGGTCACGCTCGACCAGGCGCGCGAGACGATATCCTCCTGGGTCTACTTCGGCACGATGATGGTCTACAAGGGCGACGCCGACTGCCTCGTCTGCGGCGCAACCCACTCCACGCGCAACACGATAATGCCCGCCCTGCAGATCATCAAATGCAAACGGGGCTGCTCCCTCGTCTCAAGTCTGTTCTTCATGGTCCTCGGCAAGGATGTCTTCGCCTTCGCCGACTGCGGGGTGATCGAGAACCCCTCGAGCGAGCAGCTCGCGGAGATCGCCGTCGAGACGACGGCGACCGCGATCCACTTCGGCATCCCCCCGCTCATCGCGCTCCTCTCCTACTCCACGAAGCGCTCCGCAGCCAGCCCCCTCACCCGGAAGATCGTCGAGGCGGTGGAGATCGCGAAGTTGAAGATCGCGCGCCGGTTCCCGGGCAGAGACGACATCGCCATCGACGGCGAGCTCCAGGTGGACGCGGCGATCGTGCCCGCCGTCGCGGCGCGCAAGGCCGCCGACAGCCCGTTGCGGGGGAAGGCGCGGGTGCTGATCTTCCCGGACCTCAACAGCGGCAACATCGGCTACAAGCTCGTCCATCGCCTCGCGCGGGCCGAGGCCTACGGCCCCATCCTTCAGGGCCTCGCCAAGCCGGTGAACGACCTCTCGCGCGGCTGCGACGCCGACGACGTGGTCGGGGTCGCGGCCGTGACGGCAGTCCAGTCGCAGGACGTGTAAGACCAAGCGGAGCGCCGATGAAGATCGCCCCTTCCTGCAGGGCCACCGCGGTGGGAAGTCTGCCGTACCGCGACGCCGACGAGGCGGTTGGCCGCGTCCTCGCGGCGTTTCCAGAGTTCCCCGCCTGGCCCCAGCTCCCCAACCGCTCCTTTCTCGAGAATATGTACGTGCAGTACAGCGAGGGGCTCCCCTGCCTCGTCGTGAACCGGGAGGCGGAGCGGGTCTACTTCGACACCTCCGGCGATACGATGGCGGAGATCGAGCTGTTCTACGGGAAGGTGATCGAGGCGGATCTCGACCGGTTCGCCATCAGCCCCGACTACGCACCGGGGTTCCACCGCCTCGTCGAGACGCTCGCGGCGGGCGCGCCGGCGGAGCTCGCCTGCGTGAAGGGTCAGATCGTGGGGCCGGTCAGCATGGGGCTGACGGTGACCGATCAGAACAAGCGGGCGATCCTCTACCATGACGAGCTGATGGACGCGGTGGTGAAGTCGATCGCGATGAAGGCGGCATGGCAGGTGCGCGAGCTGAAGAAGGTCTGTCCGAACGTGATGATCTGGCTCGACGAGCCGTACCTGGCGAGTTTCGGGTCGGCCTACGTAAGCCTCTCGGACACGCAGGTGCGCTCCCTCATCGGCGAGGTGGCAACGGCGATCCGCGACGCCGGGGCGCTCGCGGGGATACACTGCTGCGGCAACACCGACTGGTCCCTCCTGATGGACGCGGGGCTCGACGTCATCAACTTCGACGCCTACGGCTACTTCACCGGGATGACCTGCTACCCCGAGGCGCTGCGGACCTTCCTCAACGAGGGCCGCATCCTCGCGCTCGGCCTCGTCCCCACCTCCCCCAAGATACTCGAGGAGACCGTCGAATCGCTCGCCGCCGCGCTCGCCGACCGCCTCGAGACGCTGTCCGCCAAGACCGGGCTCAAGACGGAGGAGATCGCCGCGCGGTGCCTCCTCACGCCGAGCTGCGGCGCGGGGAGCCTCTCGCCGGATCTCGCGGACCGGATCCTCGAAACCGTCGGCGCGCTCTCGCGGCGCGTGCGGGGCCCGGGCGGGGCGGAGGGGGGGGCGTGAACGACCTCTCCATCATCCTGAACGGGGCGGTCGCGGGGGGGCGCGCGGTCGTGGGGCTCGCCGCCCAGACGCTCGCCCCGGCGCTCTCCGCGCACGGGGAGGCCCGCCCGGTCTCCTTTCCCGACACCGCCTACTCCCTCCCCGTAATCTACGCCCTCACGGGCCGCAAGATCGAGACGCTCGGCCAGCTGGACGCGGCGCTCAAGACCTGCCGCGCCATGCTCCCCCCCGAGGGGGGGACCGCGCCGACGCTCGAGCAGGCGCTGGCCGCGGGCCGCGCGACGCTGATGGCCGCCGAGGCGATCGAGGCGATCAGGCACCTCGACGGCCCGCCGCACACCGGCATCTGGCTCGGCCCCACCGGCGACTCCATCCTGCGGAGCCAGGGGGTGAAACTCGTGGACGGGAGCATGCCGGGGATCGCGGCCGTCGTCGGGGCCCCGCCCTCGCGGGACGACGCCGTCCGTCTCGCGCGCAGCTTCCAGGAGCGGAACATCCTCGTCGTGATGGCCGGGACCACGGGCGGCACGAGCATGGCCGAGCAGCTTCACGAGGCCGGGGTCGAGCTCTCCTGGAACACCTTCCTCGTCCCCTATGGAAGGGAGCTGACGGCGGCGATCTACGCCCTCGGCTTCGCCGCGCGGGCGGCGATGACCTTCGGCGGCATCCTCCCCCGCGAGGACGACGGCGGCGAGGGGATCCTCGCCTACAACCGCGCCCGGGTCCACGCATTCGTGGTCGCCCTCGGTCCGCTCGACGAGGTCAGGATCGCCGTCGCCGCCGGGGCGCTCAACTTCGGCTTCCCGGTGCTCTCCGACCAGGCGATCCCCGAGATCCTCGCCTTCGGCCCGGAGAAGCGGGACCTCGTCGTCGGCTCCGTCCCCCTCGACCGGATGGCGGAGAGGGCCATCGAGGTGCGGGGGCTCAAGATCCGGGTCTCCACGATCGACATCCCGGTCCTCTACGGGCCGGCGTTCGAGGGGGAGCGGGTGCGGAAGGGGAACATCGGGGCCGAGTTCGGCGGCAAGCACGCCCCCGCCTTCGAATTCCTCACCAGTGCGGCGTCATCGGAGGTCGAGGACGGGAAGATCGAGCTCGTCGGCCCCGATATCGGCGAGGTCCCCGAAGGGACCATCCTGCCCCTGGCCATCGTCGTGCGGGTCGCGGGGCGGAAGATGCAGCGGGACTTCGAGTCGATCCTGGAGCGTCACATCCATTCGTTCCTCTCCGAGGCGATGGGCGTGATGCACATCGGACAGCGGGACGTGCTGTGGCTGCGCGTCAGCAAGGACGCCGCGAAGGCCGGCTTCCGGATGCGGCACCTCGGCGTCATCCTGCGGAGCAAGATGCTCAACGACTTCCCGGCGATCGTGGACAAGGTGGAGGTCGCCCTGTACACGGAGCGGCCGAAGGTCGAGGAGCTTCTTCCCGAGGCCAAGGCCGCCTACGCCGAGCGCGACCGGCGGATGGGGGAGATGACCGACGAGTCGGTGGGCACCTTCTACTCGTGCCAGCTCTGCCAGTCGTACGCCCCCAACCACGTCTGCATCATCACCCCCGAGCGGCTCGGCCTCTGCGGCGCCTACAACTGGCTCGACGGCAAGGCCGCCCACCAGATCAATCCCACCGGCGCCAACCAGCCGGTGGAGAAGGGCGAGACGCTCGACGAGGTCAAGGGGAAGTGGAAGGGGATCAACGACTTCATCCTCGAGCGCTCCAACAAGACGATCGCGAGCTTCAGCGCCTACTCGGCCATGGACGACCCGATGACCTCCTGCGGATGCTTCGAGTGCATCGTGGCGATCCTCCCGGACGCAAACGGGTTCATGATCGTCAACCGCGAGTACACCGGGATGACGCCGTCGGGGATGAACTTCTCGGCGCTCGCCGAGGCGGTCGGCGGGGGGCAGCAGACCCCGGGATTCATCGGAATCGGCACGCGCTACATCCTGAGCAAGAAGTTTCTCAGCGCCGACGGCGGCCTGAAACGAATCGTCTGGATGACCCGGGAGATCAAGGAGCGGCTCGCTGACGAGCTCGCGGCGCGCTGCGAGGAGATCGGAGAGAAAGACCTCCTTGCGAAGATCGCGGACGAGACCGTCGCCACCGACGGCGACGCGCTCCTAGAGCATCTAAAGAAGGTCGCGCACCCGGCGCTCGACATGGAGCCGCTCCTGTAACGGACAGGAGACGCTTCGCACGGGCGCGCCGGTGCGCGCGCGTCTGCACCCCGTTGGGGTGTGTGGCGGGTTTTCGAACGCCGCCGGGTCTTGGCTCCCGACGGCACGGAGGAGTCGGTTTATGGCCGCAGCCGTACGGCGGGTCCGCATCGGCAACACCGCAGCCGAGGGCGGCACCCGGGCCTTCTCCATCGAGGTGGGCGGCGAGAGCTGCCTCCCATTCCTCCATATGGAGGGCGAGATGCCGCGCCGGCCCGTGATCGCGTGGGAGATCCCGGACATCCGCCCCGACGACTGGGTCGAGACGGTGCGGGAGCCGTACGCGGCGGTCCTGGACGACCCGGCCGCCTGGGCGCGCCTCGTCGTGGAGAGGATGGGCGCGCGTCTCCTCTGCCTCGATCTCCGCGGCACGAACCCGGACAGACAAGACCGCCCCGCCGCGGAGGCGGCGGCGCTGGTGAAGAAGCTCCTCGCGGAGGTGAAGGTCCCCCTCATCGTCAAGGGGCCGGGCGCCGGCGCGAAAGGGAACGAGGTCCTCACCGCCTGCGCGGAGGCGGCACAGGGGGAGCGGCTGCTCCTCGCCTCGGCGGTCGAGGAGAACTACAAGACGATCGTCGCCGGCGCCATCGCCTACGGGCACGCCGTGGTCGCCGAAACCCCGATCGACGTGAACCTGTGCAAGCAGCTCAACATCCTGATCTCGGAGATGCAGTTCCCGCCGGAGCGGATCGTCATCGACCCGCTCACGGGCGGCCTCGGCTACGGACTCGAGTACACCTACTCGGTGATGGAGCGGATCCGCATCCAGGCGCTCGGCGGCGACGCGATGATGCAGATGCCGTTCATCTGCTTCGCCGGGGCGGAGGTCTGGAAGAGCAAGGAGGTCAAGGTTTCCGTCGAGAAGGAGCCGCGCTGGGGCGACCGGGCGAAGCGCGGCGTTCTCTGGGAGATCGCGACCGCGGTCCCGCTCCTCCATGCGGGGGCCGGCATCCTCGTGATGCGGCACCCGGAGGCGATCGCCGCCGTCGAGAAGACGATCGACGGGCTGATGGCGAACCAGCGGCCCTAGAGGGCGAAGGAGCAGGGCGGTCGTGCCGCGGATCTAGGCGGACGGAGACAGGCGATCTCCCCGTCCGCGGGGATCCGCGATACGCCGCGGCGAAAACGCATAAGGTTGTTATCCGATGAAATTGACCGGACTTCAGATATTCAAACTCCTCCCGAACAAGAACTGCAAGGAGTGCGGCTTCCAGACCTGCCTCGCCTTCGCGATGAAGCTCGCCGGCAAACAGGCCAAGCTCGACGCCTGCCCGTACGCCTCCGACGAGGCCAGGGAGAAGCTCGGCGCCGCCTCCGCCCCGCCGATTCGCCTCGTGAAAATCGGCGTCGGTGAACGCGAGGTGCAGGTCGGCGAGGAGCTGGTGATGTTCCGGCACGAGAAGACCTTCTACCGCAAGACCGCCCTTGCCGCGCAGGTGGACGACGCGATGGCCCCGGCGGAGCGTCTCGCCCGCGTCGAGGCGGCCTCCGCCTTCTCGGTCGATCGCGCGGGGGAGACGCTCCGCCTCGACCTGATCGCGGTGAAGGAGACGTCCGGCGACCCGCGGGCGTTCGCCGCGGCCGCGCGCGGCGCGCGGGAGGCCTCGCCGCTTCCGCTCGTCCTCGTCTCGAGAAACATCGACTGCCTCCGGGCGGCGCTCGAGGCGGTGAAGGATTCCCGCCCCCTCCTCTGGGGCGCCGACGCGGATACCGTCGAGAAGGCCGCCGCGCTCGCGAAGGAGTGTGCCGTCCCGCTCGTCGTCGAGAGCGCCGACGGCGCCGACGCGCTCGCCGCGCTCGCCGTCCGGGCCGCCGAGGCGGGCGCGGAGGAGCTCCTCCTCGCCCCCCGCACCGAAAACCCCGCGACCCTCCTTCAAGACTGCACGCTCCTCCGGCGCAGGGCGCTCGCCCGCTCCTGCAACGGCGCCGGATTCCCGCTTGCCGTGTCCGCGGGGGGCTGCGGGCACGAGGCCGCGGCGGTGGCGGCCGCGGCCATCTGCAAGTACGCCTCCGTCCTCGTCCTCGAGTCGCCGGAACAGTGGGAGTTCCTCCCGCTCCTCACCCTGCGGCAGAACATCTACACCGATCCGCAGAGGCCGCTCCAGGTGGACCCGGGCGTCTACAAAATCGGCGACCCCGGCGACGACGCCCCGCTTCTCGTCACCACAAACTTCTCCCTCACCTACTTCATGGTCTCGACCGAGATCGAGGCGTCGGAGATCCCGGCACGCCTCCTCATCACCGAGGCGGAGGGACAGTCGGTGCTGACGGCGTGGGCCGCGGGGAAGTTCAACGCCGACCTGATCGCGAAGGCGGTCGCGGCACAGGGGCTCGACACAAGCGTTCCGCACAAGCGCATCATCATCCCCGGCTATGTGGCGATGATCAGCGGGGACCTCGAGGACAAGCTCCCCGGCTGGAACGTGATGGTCGGGCCGCAGGAGTCCGCCGACATCCCCTCCTACATGAAGGACGTCTGGAAGAGATAATGCGGTCGTCGCATGCGATCTCTTCCGCCGGGACGTCGCGCGCCCCGGCGCGCCCCGGGACGATTAAAGGCATAATCCGTTGCAGGGGTTGGTGTTCCATACAACGTCTACATGAATTACCGGGTTAGGTTTCTTCCTTCCGGGCGAGAGGCGGTCGTGAACGACGGCGCAACCGTCTACGACGCCGCGCTCGCCGCCGGCCTCCCGTTGAGGGCCGACTGCGGAGGGAAAGGCACCTGCGGCGCGTGCGCCGTGAAGATCGAGGCGGGCGCCTGCCTCCCGACGCCCCACCCCTCGATCACGCCCGACAGGGAGAAGAAGGGCTGCCGCCTCGCCTGCCGCGCCGCCGTCACCGGCGACCTCGCGGTCTACATCCCCGAGGAGTCGACCCTCCCGGCGTGCAACGTCGATTTCGAGACGATCGTCCTCACCGAGGACGACGCGAAGCGGCGCGACGCGCTCGCCGGCCTCGTCCCCTCCCCTCTCGTCCGGCGTTTCGCGCTCTCCCTGCCGCACCCCACGCTCGAGGACAACCTCGGCGACATGGAACGCCTCGCCCGGGGCCTGAAGCTCGCGGGATTGCCGGGCGAGCCGACGTGCCCCCTCGACCTCATGCAACAACTCCCCGCCCTCCTCCGCCTTTCCGGCTGGCGCCTTGACGTTTCAGTCGCCGACGCCGCCCAGGGGCCGGAGATCGCCGCCGTCTCCGCGGCGGGCGGCGGCCCCCCCGTCGGGCTTGCCCTCGACCTGGGCACCACCACGGTCGTCGGGGAGCTCGTCGACCTCTGCACCGGCGCGTGCATCCGCCGCGCCGCCGCCTATAACCGCCAGATCTCCTGCGGCACGGACATCATCAGCCGCATCGTCGCCGCGGGGAGCAAGGGGGGGGGCGAACGCCTGCGCGCGCTCGCCCTGGAGACGATCGAAAGGATCGTCGAGCGCCTCCTCGCGCAGGCGGGGCTCGAGCGCGGCGGCGTCACCGCGGCGGCCGTGGCGGGGAACACCACGATGGTCCACCTCCTCCTGGGCCTCGACGCGGAGCGGATACGCCTCGAACCGTACATCCCCGCCGCCAACCGCCTTCCGATTCTGCGCGCCGCGGAGACCGGCCTCCCGATCGCCCCGAGCGCCCCGGTGCTCTTCGCCCCGGGGATCGGGAGCTACGTCGGCGGGGACGTTTTGGCCGGGGTGCTCGCCTGCGGGATGGGGCGCGCCGGCGACCTCACCCTCTTCATCGACGCCGGGACGAACGGGGAGATCGTCCTCGGCAACAGGGAGTGGATGATGGGCTGCGCCTGCTCGACCGGCCCGGCGTTCGAGGGGATCGGCATCGCCTGCGGGATGATGGCCGCCCCCGGCGCGGTGGAGGCGGTGGCGATCGGGTCGCGCGACGGGGCCCCGCAGGTCACGACGATCGCCGGCGCCCCTGCGCGCGGCCTCTGCGGCTCGGGGATGATCGACCTGATGGCGCAGCTCTTCGCCCGCGGGATCCTCGACAGGAAAGGGCTCCTCGTCTCGGAGGCGAAATGCCCCCGCCTCGTGGAGCGGGGAGGCCATGCGGCGTACCTCGTGAGGGAAAAGGGCGAGGACGGCGCGGCGAAGGATATCTATCTGACCGACGTGGATTTGAAGAAGCTCCTCCTCACGAAGGCGGCGATCCAGGCCGCGATCCGCACCCTGCTCGCCGAGGCGGGCCTCGCGGCCGAGGAGATCCGGCGCGTCGTGATCGCGGGGCGGCTCGGCGAGGCGATCGACGCCTCGAACGCGATCGCGATCGGGATGCTCCCGAACCTCCCGCCGGACCGGTTCGAGTACGCGGGGAACGGCTCCCTCTGGGGGGCGAACCTGCTCCTCCTCTCCCGCGAGGCGCGGAGGGAAATCATCCGCCTCGCCGACCGGATCACCTACCTCGACCTGAGCACCAACCCCGGCTACATGAACGAGTTCATCGCCTCCCTCTTCATCCCGCACACCGATGCGACCTGAGGACATTTTGCCCGCACGGCGCGGAACCTTGTGGTATCCTTTCGCAAACGGGGTGACGACGTGAGCCGGGTGTTCGTGACGGGGGGGGCGGGGTTCGTCGGGGGGCCGCTATGCCGGGCGCTGAAGGAGCGCGGGCACGAGCTGCTCCTCTACGACAACCTGTTCAACGGGCGGCGGGAGAACGTCCCCGGCTTCGATCTCGTCCAAGGCGACATCCGGGACGCGGCGCTCCTGAAATCCACGCTCGCCGGCTTCGCGCCCGACGCCGTGATCCACTTGGCCGCCATCCATTTCATCCCGTACTGCAATGCGCACCCGGCGGAGGCGGTGGACGTGAACACGCGCGGGACGGCGTCGCTCCTCGAGGCCGCAAAGGCGGCGCCGCCGGAGCGCGTCATCGCCATCTCCACCGCCGCCGTCTACGCCCCCGCCGATCGCGCCCACCGGGAGGAGGACGCGCCCGGACCGATCGACATCTACGGGTACTCCAAGCTCTTCGCCGAGGGGCTCCTCCAACTCTACCGGCGCGAGACGGGAAGGGCCGCGATCGCCGTGCGCCTCTTCAACGTCTACGGCCTCGCCGACACGAATCCGCACGTCCTGCCCGACATCCTCGACCAGGTCCGCGCGGGGAAGGGCGAGATCGAACTCGGGAACCTCGCCCCGAAGCGCGACTATATCCACGCCGACGACGTCGCGGCGGCCCTCGCCGCGCTCCTCGATTTCGAGGCGAAAGACAACTACCATTGTTTCAACCTCGGCACCGGCAACGAGGTCTCCGTCACCGAGCTCGTGGAGGCGATCGCGCGGCGCCTCGGCAAAAAGATCCGGATACGCTCCGCCCCGTCGCGCCAGAGGAAGGTCGAGCGTCCGCACCTTCTCGCCGACATATCCCGGATCTCCGGCGCGACCGGATGGCGCCCGCGGTACGACCTCGCGCGCGGCATCGAGAAGACGCTCCGCGACGAGGGGCTGCTCGCGGCGGGGCGCTGAATCCCGACGCTCCTTGCGCGGGGAGGGGCGCCTCGATTGAAGGCCGCCGCCCCCTCAGCCCTCCGTTGTGTCCAGGGGGAGAAAGAGATACGCACACCGCCATGCCCGTGCCGCCGCGTGACGAAGAGAAGAAGCTGAAGATCCTGATCGTCGTCTGGGGACTGCGCCACGGCGGCGGGGAGACGCGCGTCTACGCCATGGCGAGGTTCATGGCCGCGCGAGGGCACGACGTCACCGTCTGCTGCCTCCGCCTGAAGGGGGAGCGGGGGGAGCAGCTCGAACGGGAGGGGGTGAAGGTCGTCGACCTCGGGAAGCGTTGGCGCTACGACCCGACCACGCTCCCCCGCCTCTACCGGCTGATGCGGCGGGAGCGGTTCGACGTCGTGGACGGGCAGATGACCTCGGGCTTCCGCTGGGCGACGATCGCCGGGAGGCTCGCCCGCGTCCCCCGCATCGTCGCGACCACGTACAACACCCGATTCTGGAAGAGCCGCGCGCGCCGGATCCTCGACACCCTCTTCCTGCAACTCGCCGACCTGATCGTCACCGACTCGCGCACGCTGATCGACGAGATCGTCACCCTCTCCCCCTCCCTGAAACGAAAGGTCTTCCGCGTGACCTACAACGGCGTGGACCTCGCGACGAACGGCCCCGTGCGCCCGCCGGAGGAGGTGCGGCGCGAACTCGGGATCGCGGAGGGGGAACTCGTCGTCGGGATGGTCGCACGGATCGTGCCGCACAAGGGGCACATGGTCTTCGCCGAGGCGGCGAAGGCGATCGCGGCCGAGTTCCCCTCGACCCGCTTCCTCATCGTGGGACGGCCGGAGGGCGGGTACGAGAAAACCGTCGAGGAGAAGATCCGCGCCTGCGGCCTCGCCTCCCGCGTGCGCCTCTTCCAGTACGACCGGAACATCCTCGATATCATGGGCATCCTCGACCTCTACGTCCTCCCCTCCTATTCCGAGTCCCTCCCGAACGCGGTCGTCGAGGCGATGCTGATGCGCACGCCGGTGATCGCGACGCGCATCACCGGCCTGCCGGAGGCGGTCATCGACGGGGAGACCGGTTTCCTTATCCCCCCGGGGGATATCGGCGCGCTCCGCGACAGGATGCGTCTCCTCCTCTCCGACCGGTCCCTCAGAAAGCGGATGGGGGAGGCGGGCAAACGGTTCGCGCAGGAGCGGTTCTCGCCGTCCGCACTCGGCGACGGAACCCTCTCCGTCTATCGGGGGCAAGCTTCTCCGCCTCCCCTCTCGCTGACCTGACCGGCGCCCCGCCGGGAAACGGGAGGATGACGGCGTCTCCGGCCTTTTCCCTGTCCAGCCCCCCCGCCGCGTTTCCGCCGCACACGGTTCGGAGGAGGATGCACGGCCACGGGGGGCCCGCCGAGGGATCAGATGCCGTGTTCCGGCGAATCGCGCCGCGGCTAGGCGCCGAACGACGCGAGGACGGCGGGGATCTGCGCGGGGACGACGATCTTCTTCTCGATGAGGGAGAGGAGGTTCGCCTTGTCGATCCGCACCCGCAGGCCGAACTCGGAGAGGGGGATGTCCGCGCAGGCGTCGTCCCCGACGACCACGATCTCCGCGGCGGCGATCCCCTTCTCGCGCGCGAGCGACGCGAAGAGGGCGCGCCGCCCCCCCTCGTCCCGGACCAGCGCCTCGACCCGGCCGGTGAGTTTCCCCTTCTCGGTGAGCGCCCGGTCGCAGAAGATCCGGTCGATGCACTGGTGGCCGCGGAGCGGATCGAGGAACAGGTCGATCCCGTGCGAGAGGAGCACCACGACCCAGCCCATCGCCTTGAGGGCGTGGAGGAGATCGTCCCCCTCGGAGGTGAAGCGGAGGCCGGCCGTGATCCGCGCGACCGTCTCGACCTTGAGCCCCTCGAGCCCCGCCGACGCCCCCTCCCCCGCCGCGGCGAGGAGCTCGCCGCGCAGCGACTCATCCAGGAGGTTGCGCCCCGGGGCGAGGACGAGGAGCCGGGGGCGGATCCGGTAGACGTCGTCGCGCTGGAAGAAGCAGCGTATGCCGGTCTTCCGCATCTCGGCCGCGACGCTCCGCTCGATCAGCGGGCCCGAGCACGGCGAGGAGCCCCAGTCGAGCGCCATCTCCATCGCGAAGAGCTCGCCGCGCGAGAACATCCTCGCCCCCTCGATGTTCACCCCGTTGTTGGCGAGGACGAACGTCGCGGTGGAGATGATGCCGGGCTGGTCCCGACCCAGCAGGACGAGCCGCATCACGCGCCGCGGCTTGGGCCGCGGGAGAAGGCGCTGCCGCTCCGCAGCGATCTGGAGACCCGACTGGTGGGCGACCGCCTGCATCTTCGCGATGAACTGGAGGCCGGTGATCTTGGCCTCGGTGAGGTCCACGGTGAAGAAGATCGAGAAGAGCCCGTGGAAGACATTCTCCTCGAGGTCGAGGATGTTGGCGCGCATGTCGGAGACGATCGAGGTGACGAGGGAGACGAGACCCGTGACGTCGCGCCCCATCCCGCTCACTACGTAGATCTCGCGCTCGGCGTCCATCCGCGGCGCCCCCCCTACTGGAACGCCATTCTAGCAGCCGCCGGCGCCGCGCGTCAAAAGCAAATGCCGCCGGGCGAAAATCCGTCCGGGGCGCGGACCGGCGTGCTATCATATCCGCGCGGAGCCCGCAGAAAATGCGAATCGGGATCGACCTCCAGACCGTCATCGTCCAACCCACCGGGGTGGGCCGGTACGTCTCCTCTCTCGTCCGCGCGCTCGCCGGCCTCCCGGGGGAGGAGCGGTACCGGCTCTTCTACTTCGACTTCAAGCGCCGCGGCTCCGCCCTCGGCGTCGGCGACCCCCGCTTCGAGGAGCGCCCGATCCGGTGCGTCCCGGGGAGGGTCTACCACGCCCTCGCAGACGCCCTCGGCGCCCCGGATATCTCCCTCCTGGCGGGCCGCTGCGACCTGTACCATTTCCCGAACTTCATCATCCCGCCGTGCCGGCGCGGGAAGACGGTCGTCACCGTCCACGACCTCTCCTTCGTCCGCTTCCCCCGGTACGCCGAGGAGGGGAACCTGCGACGGCTCCGGAGGCGCTTCGCCGAAACCCTCCGGCGGGCGGACGCCGTCATCACCGTCTCCGACTTCTCGCGGCGGGAGCTCGCCGAGCTCTGCGGGGTGCCCCCGGAGAAGGTGACGGTGACGCGTAACGGCGTGAGCATCCGCCCCCCTTCCCTCCCCGCGCGGCCCGCCCCGTCCCCCTACTTCCTCTTCGTCGGCACCGTCGAACCGCGGAAGAATCTCGAAACGCTCCTCGACGCCTGGCGCATCCTGAAGAAGCGGGAGGGGGCGCGCTGGACGCACCGCCTCCTCGTCGTCGGCCGGCACGGCTGGCGCTGCACGCCGGCGGAGGAGCAGGCGCGCGCGCGGGGCGTGGAGGACGGCGTCAGCGTGCTCGACTACGTCCGGGACGACGAGCTCCCCGGCCTCTACGGCTCCGCCGAGGCCCTCGTCTTCCCGTCGCGCTACGAGGGATTCGGCCTCCCCCCGCTCGAGGCGATGGCCTGCGGAACCCCGGTGATCGCCTCGACCGCGCCCGCAATCCCGGAGGTGGTCGGCGACGCCGCGCTCCTCTGCGATCCCGACGACGCCGCCGGGTTCGCGGAGGCGATGCGCCGGGTCCGCGACGACCCGGCTTTGCGCGCGGACCTCGCGAGACGGGGGCGCGCCCGTGCGGCGCAGTTCACCTGGGAACAAACCGCCGCGGAGACGCTCGCCCTGTACCGGCGGCTCCTGAGCTGAAGGCGGATGCGGCGTGAAGGATCTCAACGGCTGCCACGGCATGAAGATCTGCATCGACGCGCGCTGGATCGGGGCGAAGATCGCCGGGATCGGGCGCTATACCGTCTACCTGCTCCGGTACCTCGCCGAACTCGACGGGGAGAACCGCTACCTCGCCCTCTTCCACGACCCCGCGGTCCGCGACGCGGTCTGCGCCGAGCTCGGCCTCTCCGGGCGCGAGCGCTGGGAGGTGCGCACCGTCCCGTACGGCGTCTTCTCCCCCCGCGGCCAGCTTCTCCTCCCCCGCCTCCTCCGGCGCGAGGGGGTCGACCTGTTCCACTCCACGAACTTCATGGCGCCGCTTCTCCGCTTCGGCGGGAAACTCGTCCTCACTGTCCACGACATCATCCCGCTCAAACACCCGGAGTTCGCGCCGCGGTCGAAGAAGTCGCGCGCCTACCCGATCTACCGGTGGCTGATGCGCCGGCTCGTCGCCCGGGCGGACCTGATCAGCGCCGACTCCGAATACTCGCGCCGGGACATCGTCGAATTCCTCGGCGCGCCGCCGGGGAAGGTCCGCACCATATACCTCGGCGTGGACCCGAAGTACCGCCCCCTCCCGCCGACCGTCCGCGATGAGGTGCGCAGGAAATTCGGCGTGCGCGAACGCCTCGCACTCTTCGCCGGCCGAGCCGACCCGTACAAGAACCTGATCACGCTCGTCAAGGCCGCCGAGCTCCTCAACCGGAAAGGCGGGCCCCGGTGTACGGTGGTCGTCGCGGGCGCGGAGGATCCGCGCTACCCGGAGGTGGGGGATTACGTGCGCAGCGCCGGGATGGAGAAGGACGTGATCTTCGCGGGAAGCCAGGACGAGGAGGCCCTCATCGGACTCTACAACGCCGCCGACGTCCTCGTCCTCCCGTCCCTCTACGAGGGGTTCGGCCTCCCGCCGCTCGAGGCGATGGCGTGCGGGACGCCCGTGATCTGCTCCGACCGCACCTCCCTCCCCGAGGTCGTCGGCGACGCCGGGATCCTCCTCGACCCGCTGGACACGCGGGCCCTCGCCTCCGCGATGGAGCGCGTCTTCACAGACGCCGCCCTGCGCGACCGGATGTCGCGGGCGGGCCTGGAGCGCGCCAAACTCTTCCCGTGGCGCAGGACCGCCGAGGAGACGCTCGCGGCGTATCGGGAACTGCTCCGCTCCTGACGCCACCCAAACGGCGAACGGACGCGGGCCGCACGTGATTTCTCAACGGACCTGCAAAAATCGATGGCCTCAATCCGCACCCCAATCACACGGATTGAAAAAGCCAGGGGCAGACCTCGACTATTGACGTAACGGCCCCAAGCAATACGAGGATCCCTATGCAGCCGATAAGCATGCGTAGAAACGTTGCGCCCGTGAGGCCAACATCCTCGATAGTGCGCTTCCACAAACAGGCATCGCCAACAGGGCTCGCCACATGACCGCCCATAAACTCGCGGATGGCACGGTCCACACGCTGCCCGCCGATTTTAGAAAAGCCATCGAGCGCGATGGCGCCGCGAAGAGCCTCTGGGCCGGCATAACCCCGCTGGCCCGCAACGAGTGGATCTGCTGGGTCACGTCGGCCAAGCAGGAGGCCACCAGGAAGCGCCGCATCGAGGTCGGCATCGACAAGATGCGGGGAGGCATTCGCAGGCCGTGCTGCTGGCCGGGGTGCCCACACCGCTGATGCCCGCCCGTCGCGCCTTCCGTTCGCGCGGAGCGCCGACGAACCAAACCCCCAACAAGGCGCGGTGTGCCACTCAGCACGGACGTTGGATAGAGTGTAATAGAAGAATGCGTTGAATGGGCCACAACGTTGCGGCGTGCTGAATCGCCATAAAGCCCCGAATAAATGACCGGTAAAATGCGATCAAATGCCTGTTGACAGCAGTGTCATCATTGTATACATTGTATGACATGAGAGGCCTGCGATGAGCACCATGATATCCATCCGGCTGCCGGAAGATCTGGCCAGGGCGCTCGCCCACATCGCCGAAGAGACCGAGCGGCCCCGTTCCTTCCACGTGCAGAAGGCGTTGGAGGGGTACATCGAGGATTTCGCGGATGTGCAGATCGCCCTCGACCGCCTGCGCGACCACAAGGACCCCGTGATTTCCAGTCGGGATTTCAGGAAGTCCCTTGGCCTATAAGATCCGGTACAAGCAGAGCGTCGGGAAGGACCTGTCACGCCTCGACGCGCGTGAAGCCCGACGCGTCCTCGACAAGATCGAGAAAGAGCTTTCCGCACGCCCCGACCGCTGCCCCACCCTCAAGGGAGACTTCGAGGGGCTCCGGAAGACGCGCATGGGGGATTACCGGGTCGTCTATGCCGTGCTGGGAGACGATGTCCTGATTCTGCGGATCGGGCATAGAAGGGAAGTCTACCGATAGAAGCACCCCCTATGCCGCAAGGGGATCGGGCTGTCCGGAATCCGTATTGACATCACACAATTTATTGTGTGACACTATGTGTGGAGGTGGAGCATGGCCACGAACCTTCAGCTCGACGACCGGCTCATCAGGGAGGCGGTCAGGATGGGGAATCACCGCACCAAGAAAGCGGCGGTGACCCAGGCGCTGAATGACTACATCCGCCACCTGCGCCAGGAGAAGATCCTCGATCTCTTTGGAACGGTGGAGTTCGATCCCGGGTACGACTACAAGCGCCAGCGGGCGAAAAGATGAGGGTTTTGATCGACACCGGCGTCTGGTCCCTGGCGTTCCGGCGGGCGCCGCGCGCCGAGAATCCGGAGACCCTCGAGTTGCGCCGGCTGATCGCGGCCCACGTCGCCGATATCATCGGTCCGATACGGCAGGAGCTGCTGTCGGGGGTCAGGGACCATGCCCAGTTCGCCCGGCTGGAGTCGGCGCTGGCCGCCTTCCCCGATCTGCCCCTGCTGACGGAGGATTACGTGACGGCCGCGAAGTTCTTCAACCTCTGCCGTTCCAGGGGAATCCAGGGGTCCAACACGGATTTCCTCATCTGCGCCGTGGCCGCGAGAAACGGTCTGGCCATCTTCACGACGGACAGGGACTTCCGGCTCTTTTCCCGATGCCTGCCCGTGGTGCTGTACGAGGCGCAAAAACACGCCGGATCATCAACCGCACGGGATCGTCGTTCCGCGTCGAAAGTGGAGGCGTGACGTTCCGCGCAACGCGCGGGACGGGGACTATATTGCAGCCCCCACCCTGCCCCTCCCTCTCCAGGGGAAAGGGAACCTGATGGGAATGCCCCCGCAAGGGGGGAGAGACAAAGTGGGGACTTCCCCTCGGGGGGGAGCTGAAGGATGAGCGTACGGGGGAGAGTCTATGGGAAATACACCAACGACTCTGCGAAACATCGCGGAAGAGCTTTTCACGCCTGGATACTTCGCACGTGCATGCGAGCGTGCACGTCATCAACAGAGCCCTTGGAATCTTCTCTTCCTTGCGTTCGGATTTGCCGGGATTGGCGGGATTTCGTACCTCCTTTTTCAGGTCATGTGGCGCGTCCACGTGGCGTTCTACCCGGAGCATGCGGGCAGGTTCAGCGAGTTCTGGAATACGGGCATCAGTTTTCGGCCCTTTGTGTCCAGCTTCCTTCTGATGATACCGCTGATATTTGCCTCCATTCCACTCGGTTTCATGTTCGCATGCTTTAGCATGTGGTGCATTGGGCCGGCGCGAAGAGCTATGGAACGAGAGGCTGAAGGCGTGAAGTGGGCTTCATTTCATGAATCCATGCGCGTTTTGTGGTTGATTGCTCTTATCGTAGTCCCAGTATGCTTGCTGCTGAGTTTTATAGGAGCGACCACATTGAGGAGTTTGAAATAATGGTGCACAATCCGATGGAGTGTACCCGAATAAGCGCGGGGATGCGGAGCGGGTCCGCCAGGCGCCGGGGTTGTCTCAGAAGATCCGTCGCATGAACGTCGCCCTTGTCCACGACTGGCTGAACGGGATGCGCGGCGGGGAGAAGATACTCGAGGTGCTCTGCGAGCTCTTCCCCGACGCCGTCGTGCACACCCTCCTGCTCGACCGGTCCCGCCTCTCTCCGGCGATCGCGCGGATGGAGATCCGGACCTCCCTCCTCCAGCGCCTCCCGCTCCGCCGCACGCACTACCGCTACTACCTCCCCCTCTTCCCGAAGCTCGTCGAACGGTTCGACCTTCGCGGCTTCGACCTGGTCATCTCCACGAGCCACTGCGTCGCCAAGGGAGCCCGGGCCCCGCGCGGGGTCCCCTCCCTCTGCTACTGCCTGACCCCGATGCGCTACGTCTGGTACTTCGGCGAGGAGTATTTCGGCCGCTGGGGCGCGAAGCGGGCGCTCCTGAAGCCCGCCTTCGCCGCCCTCAAGCGCTGGGACGTCTCATCCGCCGCGCGGGTGGACAGATGGCTCGCCATCTCCGAGACGGTTGCCGCCCGCGTGCAGAAGGTCTATCATAGGGACGCGGAGGTGTTGTACCCGCCCGTGGACGCGGGTTTCTTCACGCCCGGGGAGGCGGCGGGCGGCTACCATCTCGCGGTCTCCGCCCTGGTCCCCTACAAGCGGCTCGACGTCGCGGTCCGCGCATTCAACGAGCTTTGCCTGCCGCTGAAGATCGTCGGCGAGGGGCCCGAGCGCAAGCGCCTCGAGGCGATCGCGGGGCCTCGGATCGAGTTCCTCGGCTGGCGCACGAACGAGGAGATCAGGGACCTGTACCGCGGCTGCAGGGCGTTCATCTTCCCCGGCGAGGAGGATTTCGGCATCACCCCGCTCGAGGCGCAGGCGTGCGGGCGCCCGGTGCTCGCCCTCGGGCGGGGGGGCGCGCTGGAGACGGTCCGGGACGGGGAGACGGGGCTCTTCTTCGACGCGCAGGAGCCCGCGGCGCTCGTCGAAGCGGTGCGGCGGGCGGAGCGGATGCGTTTCGACCCCGCCGTTGCCCGCATGCACGCGGAGCGTTTCGACCGCCCGATCTTCAAGGAACGGCTGGCGCGCTGGATCCTGAAGGCCTCGGAGGAGTGCCGGGAGGAGACGTAGCCGCGGGGACACGGCGCAGGGAGAGGTGGGGGCATGTCGAACCGGAGCAGGACGACCGAGGCGGCGACCGCGGTCAGGGTGGCGATCGACATCCTGTGCCTCAACGCCGCCTTCTGCGCCTCCTACTGGACACGCTTCCACTCTCCGTTCACGGCGCTCGTCCCCGTCCTGAAAGGCGTCCCCCCGTTCCGCTCCTACCTCGCGGCGTTTCCCGTCGCGACGCTCGCCTTCGTCTATCTCTACAAGCTCCTCGGCTCCTACGCGCGGCGCTGGCGCTACGACGCCGCGAACGAGTTTTTCGTCGTGACCCGGGGGACGACCGCCGGGATGATCGCCCTCATGGCGCTCACCTTCCTCCTCCCCTCCACGCACAGCGAGGCGGGGCTGAAATACTCGCGCATCACATTCCTGCTCCTCTTCCCGCTCGTCGAATCCTTCGTCTGGGCGGGACGGCTCGCCTCCAACGCCGTGGAGAAGCGGCTCTACCGCCGCTCCGCGGGGAAGCGGAAGCTCCTCCTCGTGGGCACCGGCGAAACCGCCGCGCGGCTCGCGCGGCACGTGCGGCGCAATCCGACCCTCGAGTGCGAGATCGTGGGCTTCGTCCGCTGCCCCGGCGAGAAGAGCTCCTCGTCGAGGATCGTCGCGCCGATCGCCGGGGAGCTCGACGCCCTCCCCGCGCTGCTCGAGCGGGGGGGCGTCGACGAACTCATCCTGACGAACCCGAAGCTCGACCACGCCCGGGTCCTCTCCATCGTCGCGCTTTGCGAGAAGAACCTCGTGGAGTTCAAGCACGTCCCCGACATGTTCGAGATACTGACGCGCAAGGTGGAGGTCGTGAGCTTCGACGGCGTCCCGCTCGTCGGCATCCGCCACATCCCGCTCCACTCCCCGTGGAACCGGTTCCTCAAGCGCTCCTTCGATGTCGCCGGGTCCGCCCTGGGCCTCGTCGTCGCCGCGCCGGTCATCGCCCTCTGCGCCCTCGCCGTCAAGCTGGATTCGCGAGGGAAGGCGTTCTTCTCGCAGGAGCGCTGCGGCGAGGACGGGGTTTGCTTCCGGCTCCACAAGCTCCGCACGATGGTGGAGGACGCGGAGCGGCACACCGGCCCTGTCTGGGCGCGCGCGGAGGACCCGCGCTGCACGCGCGTGGGGGCGTTCCTGCGGCGCCGGAACCTCGACGAGCTCCCCCAGCTCTGGAACGTGCTGAAGGGGGAGATGAGTCTGGTCGGCCCGCGGCCCGAGCGCCCGCACTTCGTGAACCGTTTCCGGGAGGAGAACCCGCGCTACATGGCTCGGCATTCGGTGAAATCCGGCATCACCGGGTGGGCGCAGGTGAACGGGCTCCGCGGCAACACCTCCGTCCGGGCCCGTCTCCGCTACGACATGTACTACCTCGAGAACTGGTCGCTCCTCTTCGACCTCAAGGTCCTCATCCTCACCCTCTTCGCCCGCCGCAACGCCTACTGACGCGGGCTGGGGCGGGAACCCCACATGCGATGAAGGGGCTGACTCGAATCGCCGCGCCGGAGGGATGCCAGTGAGTGTGAGGCCTCGCGCATGGGCGGTGGCGTTTTTTCTTTGCGGCGCCCTTATGCGCCTCGCCCTCTGCTGGTCGAATCCTCCCACCAATGCGTTCGATGATCATTATGAGCCGATCCTCATGATCATGCGCACCGGCGTCATTCCGGCCAAGGACGCCTGCTGGGAATGTTACCATCCGCCGGTTTTCTATTGGCTGTCCGCGATGATCGGGAATTTCGCCGTCCGCATGGGGGTGCATCCCCGGCACCTCCTGAAGCTCCTGCAGTTCATCCCCTGCGTGTACGGCATCCTGAACATGGGGATGATCTACCTGATCCTGCGCAAGGTGCCCCTCTCCGATTTCCCGCGGCTTGCCGCGTTCGGCACGGTCTGTTTCCTGCCCCGCCACATCTACATGTCGGCGATGCATTCGAACGACACCATCTCCTACCTGTGCGTGTCTCTCTGCATCTACCTGCTGTTGATCGCCATCGAACGCACCCTGTCTCCCGCATCGCTCGTGGCGGTCACCGTGGCGCTCACCATCGCCCTTTTCACCAAATATACGGCCTACGCGATGCTCCCGGTCACCCTGATCGCATTCGCCGCCCTCTTCATCGGTCCGAGACCCTCCTCCCGGGCGCGGGTCCTCGGCTCCTGCATCCTGGTGTTCCTTCTCCCCCTCGCGGCCCTGGGCGTCTCTCTGGCAGCGAACGCGCGGCACTACGGAAGGCCGATGCCCATCAACCTCGATCTTCGGGGCGTCAGGCTCGCCCAGCCGCGCGACGCCAACCGTTTTGACTTTGTCAGCTTCACGCCATGGGACAGCATCGCCACGCCGATGCTGGTTCCGGGCAAGATGCATTCCTTCTGGACGATGCTGTACCGTGGGATGTGGTACGACACCGAACCGAAATTTCTCTATTTCCTGGATTCCAATGCGGGCTGGTGGAACCACTACTACGCCTGGCTCAGGGGCGAGAAGGATTTCCCCGGAGACAATCCCTCGATGTCGAGCCTGACACGCTGCATGGGGGGGAGCCTGATCATCCTCGGCCTCCTCCCTCTTCTGCTGCTTGGCGGCGGTGCGTGGATCTATTGCCGGGGAGGATGGAGAAGGTGGAGCAGCGCGCCGGAGGTGGACGCGGCGAAGATGAGCGTCTTCCCCGCGCTCCTGCTGATCACTGCATCCGGCATCATCGCGCTCGCGTGGAGATATCCGTACTACAGCGCAGTGAAGGCATCCTACGTCCTCGCCGCGGCGCCTGCATACGCTGTCTTCCTCGGTTTAGGCCTGATGCCGTGTGAGATCCACGAGGAAGCGAAAAGGATCATCGCCAGGATATTCGCCATCACGTGGGGGCTTTCGGCGCTGCACATCCTGCACATCATCCTGTCTATCTCATGACGATGCCGCGCCGCGCGGCGACCGGGTGGCCGTGCCCTCAGGAGGGGGGGGGTACGGAGGGCCCATCCCGGGCCCGGACTCCGAAGCACCGGATTCCCGATCCGCCATCCCACGCGGGGGACGACCGTGCGGTGGCGCCGGTCGGGGAGCGGCATCCTGCAACCCCTCCGCCGCCTCGATGCCGCGCCCCTCGGCGGCAAGGAGATGCGCCAGCGCGGCCCGGAGGTACAACGCATCGTCGATCTCGAGCGCGCGCCGGAGGTCCCGCTCGGCCTCGCGTGCCCTCCCCATACGCATCAGGGCGACCGCCCGTATGTGCAGCGCCGCCCCCCGCGCCTCCTCGCAGGTGGGCGTCAGCCGCAACGCCGCCGTCGCCGCCTCGACCGCCAGCCCGCTCCGCCCCTCGTCGTTGCACGCCTTCCCGTAGTTCACCTGGGCGATGAAGCTCCGCGGCTCCTTCTGTGCGCTGTCGCGCCAGAGCGTGAACTCGCTCTTCCAGTCCCCGACGCGGCGCGCCGAGAGGAGGCCGAGGCACACGACCGCGGCGGAGGCGGCGAGCCGCGCGCGCCCGCCGCCCGGGCGCTGCGCGAGCAGCCACGCGATGAGAAACGAGAGCCCCATCGCCGGCAGGTAGAGGAACCGCTCGTTCGCCACCGCCTTGATCGGCAGGATATTCAGCACCGGCAGGAGGGCGATCGGGATCCAGGAGAGGCCCAGGGCGTACGGGGAACGTCGCCGAAGGGCGCGCAGGAGGAGGACGAGATACAGCGCCCCCGCCGCGGCGGAGAGGATGAACCAGCCGGCCCCCTTTCCGAACGGCGGATAGAAGACGTAGTCGAGCCGGAGCCCGAACGGCAGCACGAGGAGCCGGAGGTAGGTCGCGAACCCGATCAGCTGGAACGCCAGATGCTCCCCGACGCCCCCGCCCCACCCGCCGCGCTGCGTCATCCTCCCCACGAGGAGAAGGCGCAGGATGAGGTAGCACCCCGCGACCTTGAAAAACGCCGCGTACCCGCGCCCGCCTGTCCGCCGCCGCCCGGGGATGGCGAGGGTCGCGTCGCAGGCGACCAGGATGAGCGGGAGGACGATCGCCTGCTCCTTGGCAAGAAGGGCGAGGGCGAACGCGGCGAGCGCAGCCGCGCGCCACCACCCCCTCCCCATTGCCTCCTTCTCTCCCCGGGTGCGGCAGAGCAGGGCGGCGAGGAAGAAGAGCCCGCAGAGGATATTCGAGCGCCCCACGATCCAGGTCACCGACTCGACGTTCACCGGGTGGACCGCCCAGGCGGCGGCGGCGAGGAACGCCGCCCACGGGAACGCATCGGCGGGGGCGGCGATGCCGGCGTTCTCCGGGGAGGCGGTGGAAAGCATCGCCCGCACCAGGAAAAGGAGCAGCATCGCGTTGACGGCGTGGAGCAGGAGGTTGACGAGCCGGAAGCCGTGCGGCCCCGGGCCGAAGACGGCGAAGGTGAGGGCGTGGCTCAGCGTCGCGAGGGGGCGGTAGATCTCAGTGGCGGGCGTCGGGGTGACCGCCACGGTCGAGGGGTCGAGGAAGAAGCGCAGCGGGCGGGCGAGGGTGCGGATGTGCGGATTGTCGGCGACGTGTGTCACATCGTCATAGACGAACGGGTACGGGAGCGCGCGCAGACCGCAGACCGCCACCGCCGCGGCGAGCGCTGCGCAGGCGGCGACCGAGCCCCTTTTCATCGGAGACAGTATAGCACCCCGACCGGACCGCGCCACCCTCGCGCGGAAACGGGGATAATGGTCATATATTAAATTATTCAATATATTTACTGTTTGACATTTGATCAATATCCGTGTACCCTGGGACGTCACGCTTGGAGCGTCACGATGGAGAGCCCACGATGACGGACCGCAAGGATTTCCTGAAGCTGCTGCGCCAGGTGCACCTGCGCTTCACGAAGTTCTACTCGAAGAAGATCGCCTGCCTTCGGGTGACATCGCCGCAGTACATGACGCTGATGATCCTCATCGAGGAGGGGGCCCAGAAGATGCACGACCTCGCCGACTTCCTCCAGGTTTCGACGCCGGCGGTCACGAATCTCGTGGACAAGCTCGAGGCGGCGGGCTACGCGCGGCGCTCCCCTCACCCCGCCGACCGGCGCGTCTTCGTGATCGCGCTCACCCCCGAGGGGACGCGCGTCGTCTCCGCCCTCCGCGAGGAGGGGCTCGCCCTACTCAGGGAGGCGCTCGGCACGATGCCCGAGCAGGACCAGGAGGCGGTGCTCCGCTTCTACCGGAACCTCCTGGCGCGCCTCGACGCCGCGCTCAGCCGCAACGGGGGGAACCGCCGATGAGCCGGACGGCCCGCCGGGCGCTCCTCGCGGCGCTCCTCGCGGCCTCCGCCGTCTCCGCGGCGGAGAACGGGGACGACGGCCCGCCTCCGTCGGTGACGCGCGAGGCGTTCCTCAAATCCGCCGCCCAGCGGACGGTTCTCCGCATCGGGCTGGTGGATGTCGTGGCCTACGCCCTGCAGAAGAACTCCGAGATCAGGATCGCGCGCATCGAGCCGAAGCTGAAGGCCGACGACGTCCGGATCGCGCAGTCCGCCTTCGAGCCGGCGTTCACCGCCGACTACCTGCTCCGCGACGTCACCGAGGAGAGCGCGAGCGTCTTCTTCCCCGGCAACCAGAGGAGCCGCTCGATGGGGTTCGACGCCGGGATCCTCGGGAAACTGGTCACCGGGACGACCTACCGTTTCGATTTTTTGAACGACCGGGAGCGAACCAACTCCGACATCACCGCGCTCAATCCCTCCTACACCAGCGAACCGCTCATCACCCTCACCCAGCCGCTGCTGCGGGGGTTCGGCGTCGCCGTGAACCGCGCGGAGATCATCATCGCCCGCAACAACGAACGCCAGTCGATCGAAACGTTCAGGGCGGCGGCGATAGACGCCGTCAGCGATGCGAAGAACGCCTACTACGCCTACGCCTACGCGATCGAGGCGCGGCAGATCGCCAGGGACTTCCTCGCGAGCGCGAGGGAACTCGTCGAGATCAACCGCGCCCGCTACGCGAAGGGGATCGCCAGCTCCGTGGATCTCCTCGAGGCCGAGGCGGCCGAGGCGGAACGCGAAAAGCTCCTCCTCGACGCCGAGTACGGCCTCAAGACCGCGGAGGACAAGCTGAAGTTCGTCACCAACCTCGTCGACGACCCCGAGACGTGGAACGCGGAGATCGAGCTCATCGAGAAGCCCGACTTCTCCGTCCGGTCCGTCGATCTGGTCCAGTCGATCCTGGACGCCTTCGAGCACAGGCCCGATTACCGCGCCAGGAAGATCGAGGTCAAGAACAAGGATATCCGCATCGTGACGGCGAAGAACGCCCTCCTCCCCACGCTCGACGTCGTCGGGAGCTTCGGCCTGAACGGCCTCGGGGACCAGTACGGCCGCGCCGTCGAGAGCATCCACTGGCGCTACAAGGACTGGGGCGTCGGCGGATCGCTGCGCGTGCCGTGGGGGAAGGGCGACCGGGCCCGCTATGACCAGTCGAAGCTCGAGAAGGCGCAGCTGCTCCTCGAACTCGAGCGGATGGAGCAGCGGATCATCCTCGATGTGCGGGACAAGGTGCGGGAGGTCGACCTCCAGTACCGGCAGAAGCAGGCCTCGCAGGTGGCCCGGGACAAGGAGGAGGAGAACTACACCGCGCAGAAGGATCGCCTCGCGGCCGGGCAGGTCAGCACGCACGACATGCTCGACTACCAGTATCGGTACTCGAAGGCGGAACTCGATCTCAAACAGTCGATCGTCAACTACAACAGCGCGCTCGTGAACCTCGACAGGGAAGTCGGCCTCACGCTGGCGAGGAGCGACGTGACGCTGGAGGAGTGATATGCCTACGTTCGCAACACCGTCCACGATCCATGCCCGCGGAACCCGCCGGCCGTCGATCGTGCGCCATGCCCTGTGGACCGTCGTCGCCGTCCTCGCCGTTTCGGGATGCGGGAGCAGGGAGACGGAGGAGAAGGAGCGCATCCCGATCAGGGCGGTGCACGCGGCCGCCGAGACGATCTCGCGGACCCTCGATTACGCCAGCACCATCGAGGCGTGGGACAAGGCCGAGGTCTTCCCGAAGGTGAACGGCAAGATCATCGAGAAACTCAAGGAGGACGGGGAACCGATCGACAAGGGTGAGGTCATCGCCTATATCGACCGCGACGAGGTCGGGTTCAAGTTCGAGAAGGCGCCCGTCGAGAGCCCCCTCGCCGGCCTCGTCGGGCGCATCTACGTGGACAAGGGGACGAACGTCACCGCCCAGACCGCCGTGGCCCTCGTGGTGGCCATCGACCAGGTCAAGGTGCGCCTCGATGTGCCGGAGCGGTACCTCCCCCAGGTCTCGATAGGACAGACGGCCCGCGTGCGCGTGGATGCGTACCCGGGGACGGTCTTTGACGGCACGGTGACCCGGATCAGCCCGGTCGTCGAGATCGAGACGCGCACCGCCCCCGTCGAGATCTCGATCGACAACGCGGACCACCGACTCAAGCCCGGGATGTTCGCGGGCGTCCAGCTCGTCCTCGAACAGAGGGAGAACGTCCTCACCGTGCTGCAGGAGGCGGTGATCGGCCGGGAGCCCGACACCTACGTCTTCGTCGTCAACGACGGCGTCGCCCGGGTGCGCAACGTCGCGCTCGGCCTGCGCGAGAACTACCGGGTCGAGGTGCGCGAAGGTTTGAAGGCGGGGGACATGGTCGCGGTGATGGGGCAGGAGCGTCTCCGCGACGGAGCGGCGGTGAGCGTGGAGATCGACGGCGAACAGCCGCAGGCCACGCCGACCGCCTCGACGGGGCGCGATCCACAGCCGACGGCCGTGGACTGATCGGCACGGGGTGAGGAGATGAGCCTTCCGGAGTTCGGCGTACGCAAGCCGGTCACCAACCTGATGATCTTCTCGGGGATCATCGTGATCGCCCTCTACTCCCTCGGGCACCTCGGCGTCGACCTGATGCCCGAGATCGAGCCCCCGGCGATCACCGTCATCTCGACCTACTCCGGCGCCAACCCCGAGGACATCGAGTCCAAGGTGACCGAGCCGCTCGAGAACCAGCTCGCGACCACGCCGGGGATCGACAAGATCACCGCCCGCTGCCTCGAAGGGATCTCCCTCATCACCCTGAAGTTCAACTGGGGGACTAACCTCGACGAGGCCTCCAACGACATCCGCGACCGGATCGACCGCGCCAAGAAGTTCCTCCCCGACATCCCCGACGAGATGGACGAGCCGTCCATCTTCAAGTTCAACACCGCGATGATCCCCATCCTCTTCGTCGGCTTCAGCGCCGACCGCTCCTATCCCGACCTGTACGACCTGATCGACAAGCGCATCGTGGACGACCTGAAGCAGATCCCCGGCGTCGGCACGCTCACCCTCCAGGGGGGGCTCCAGCGGCAGATCAACATCTGGATCGACAGGCGGCGCCTCGAGGCGTACGGTTTCTCCATCCTCGACATCGAGGAACTGCTGGGGAAGGAGAACTTCACGCAGCCGGCCGGCAGCATCAAGTACGGCCTCACCGACTACCTCGTCCGGGTGCCGGGCGAGTTCGTGACGCCCGAGGAGATCGACACCGTCATCCTCGGGCAGCGCAAGGGGAACCTGATCTACCTGAAGGACGTCGCGCGCGTCGAGGACGGCTTCAAGGAGGTCACGAGCGACGTGCAGGTCAACCGCAACCCCGGCCTGATGATGATCATCCAGAAGCAGATCGGGTCGAACAGCGTCCAGGTCGCCGAGCGGGTGAAGAAGCGCCTCGCGGACCTGACCCGGGATCTCCCCGCCGATGTGAAGACGACCGTCATCGCCGACACCTCCGAGGACATCATCGACTCCCTGAACTCCCTCAAGACGACCGTCTGGCAGGGCGGGTTCTTCGTCATCATCGTCGTCTGGTTCTTCCTGCGCCGCCTCGTCCCCAGTCTCATCATCGCTCTCACCATCCCCTTCTCGCTCCTGATCGCCTTCATCTACCTCTTCCTCACGGGCCGCACCATCAACATCGTCAGCCTCTCCTCGCTCACCATCGGCATCGGGATGGTGGTGGACAACGCCATCGTCATCGTGGACAACGTCTACCGGCACATGGAGCGCGGGAGGCGCCCCCAGGAGGCGGCGATCTTCGGGACGAGCGAGATGTTCCTCTCCGTGGCCGCCTCCACCGCCACGACCGTGGTCGTCTTCCTCCCGATGCTCTTCATCTCCGGCCTCGTGGGGATCTGGTTCGGAGAGCTGGCCATCACCATAACCGTGACGCTCGTCGCCTCGCTCTTCACGGCCTCGACGTTCAGCCCGATGCTCTGCTCGAAGCTGATGAAGGTCGACCGGCGGTCCGCGGTCCACGACGTATCGCCCGACAAGCGCGTCCCGGGAGACGGAGCGTCGGCCATCGGCCGGTGGAGAGACCTCCTGGGCCGGTTCTACGAAATGTCGGAGCGGTGGTTCGTCTCGTGGGAGACCCGTTACGCGCAGGCCCTCGCCTGGTGCCTCGCCCGGCGCAGGGTCGCGCTCGGCGGCTTCACGGCGGTCTTCATCGGCAGCCTCCTCCTCATCCCGTTCGTCGGCTACGAGTTCGCCCCCGAGGACGACCAGGGTGACATCCGCGCGACCCTCCAGCTCCCCATCGGGACGCGCATCGAGGAGACGATCAAGGTGGGGCGCCGGGTCGAGGAGCTCTTCGTCAACGAGATACCCGAGCTGCGCGACATCTACGTCCGGAGCGGCCTCAGCTCCGACGTCGGGGCGATCTTCGGCGACGCGACCGGCCCGCACATCATCAACGTGGGGGTGAAGTGCGGGCCGAAGACCGAGCGGCGGCGCAGCGCCAAGGAGATCGCCAACGCCGTCCGGGAGAAGGTGCTGCTGATCCCCGGGATCGTGAAAACGAACTTCTCCGTCGGCAACCCGCTCGGGCGCGCCATCTCGGGCTCGGGGGGCAAGGAGGTCCAGGTCGAGATCATCGGCCACTCGTTCGAGGAGACGGGGCGCGTCGCCGAACAGATCAAGGCGGTGATGGAGAAGGTGCCGGGCGCGGTGGAGGTCAGCATCTCGCGCGAGCTCAAGCGGCCCGAGTTCCGGATCGAGGTCAACCGCGAGAAGGCCGCCGCCCTCGGCCTCAACATGCGCACCATCGCCGACACGGTCAAGACCTACATCGAGGGCGAGTCGGCCACCCGCTACCGCGAGGCGGGCGACACCTACGACATCTACGTCCGCCTGGACGAGGAGTCGCGCTCGAAACGGGAGGACATCGAGGGGCTCGTCGTCGTCTCCCCGTTCACGCAGAAGCAGATCAAGCTCGCGAGCGTCGCCCGCTTCCGCGAGACGTTCGGCCCGATGGAGATCGAGCGGAAGAACCGCGAGCGGGTGATGCGCGTCGAGTGCAACACCTACCAACGCTCCACCGGCAAGGTCAGCGACGACATCCTGGAGGGGATGAAACAGATCGCGCTCCCCGCCGGCGTCACGCTCAACTTCGGCGGGCAGGCCGAGGAGCAGTCCGAGGCGTTCCTGAACCTGACCTACCTCCTCATCCTCGGCACCCTCCTCGTCTATATGGTGATGGCGGCGCAGTTCGAGTCGCTCCTGGACCCGTTCGTCATCATGTTCGCCATCCCGTTCACCTTCACGGGCGCCATCCTCGCCTTCGTGCTGACCGGCACCTATCTGAACGTGATGTCGTTCCTCGCCCTCGTGATGCTGATGGGGATCGTGGTGAACAACGCGATCGTCCTCATCAGCTACATCATCATCCTCCGCGCGCGCGGCAAATCGATGGTGGACGCCATCACGGAGGCGGGACGGGATCGTCTCCGGCCCGTCCTCAGCACGACCGTCACCACGCTCGCGGGCCTGCTCCCCCTCGCCATCTCGCGCGGGGAGGGCTCGGAGACCTGGCAGCCGCTCGGGATCACGATGATCGGCGGGCTGTCCGTCTCGACGTTCATCACGATGCTCTTCGTGCCGACGCTCTACGCGGTCTTCGAGACGCACCTGAAGAAGCGCGAGGAGAAGCGCAAGCGGAGGGCGTGCCCCGTCACGTCGGCCGACGGCCGGCAAGCCGCGGTCGAGGGCGATGACCGCTCGAGGTGAGCCGCCGGTTATCGGCCATGAACTGATCTGAACGGAGCCGGGACTATGAAGATGGTGATGGTCTGCTACAACGAGGCGATCGACGACGAGTTGATGGAGATGCTCGAGTCGTGCGCGCTCGCCAACTACACGAAGGTCCTGGGGGCCTTCGGTAGGGGGGAGAGCTCGGGGACGCACCTCGGGAACGACGTCTGGCCGGGGCGCAACAACATCCTCTACGCGGCGTGCGGCGACGCGAACGCCGCCCGCCTGCTCGCAGCCGTGCGGGAGCTGGGGCGGGAGTACCGCGAGGAGGGGATCAAGGCGTTCTGCTGGACGATCGACGACGCCACGGGATGACGCCGCCCCGCGCGCATCTGCCGGTCATTGCGAACCGCGCCGGGGGTGCGTCGCCACTTCGCCTCTCGCGCTGACGCGGAGGGGTCGGCCCGGCCCGTCAGACGGCCTGCTTCGAGATCAGCACCTGGATCCGGTCGCCGACGTCCTCGACCGCGTCCGCGATCTCCGAGATCAGCGTGAGCAGCTCGCTGATGAGGATCTTCTCCGCGAGCGTGATGTCGATCTCCTGGAACAGCCGCTTCAGCAGCTTGAACTCGATGGCGTCCGCCGCCTGCTCCCGCGCCGATATCTCCTGAATCAGAGCCATCGACTTCTCCCGGTCCAGCAGCGACCCCTCCATCAGCTGGACCAGCGGCTCGATCGCCTCCACGGCGCGCGTCGTCAGCATCCGGATGTCCGCGTGCAGCTCCTGCGGGATCTTCGGCATCTGGATCACCATCGTCTGCGTCACCGTCTTGGCGCGGTTGGCGATCTCGTCGATCAACTCCACGATATCGATGAAATCCTCCCGGATGAACGGCAGGAACGCGCCGTCGGCCAGCTTCGCGATGATCTCGCGCCGCACCACGTCGGCCTCGTGCTCCTTCTTGTGCACGTTGTAGGAGCTCACGTTCGCCTCCTCGGCGTGCCCGTCGAGGTAGAGCGAGATCGTCTTCTCGAACAGGACCAGGCACTCCTTGATCCTGTCGACGTGCCTCTTCATGAACTGCCTGACCTGCTGCTCCTTCTTGTCGAAGAACACGGTTCACCTCCTTGTTGTCAGCGTATGCCCAGCGCCAGGGCGATGCCTATCGCGAGCAGCGCGGCGACGACCGGGGACAGGAACCAGGCGGAGAAGATCGCCCAGAGCTTCCGGGCGTTCACGGTGCTCACGCCCCGCACGAGCCCCACCCCCGCGACCGCCCCGACGATCGCCTGGGACGACGAGACCGGGATGGCGAGCTGGGTGAAGAAGTGGACGACGAGCGAGTGCGTGAGCACGGCGATGAGCGCGGAAAACGGGTCGAGGGCGGTGATATCCTTGCCCACCGTCCTGATGACGTTCCCCCCGTAGGTCAGCGCCCCGACGGCCATCGCGACGCCGCCGAGCGTCGCCGCCCAGATGGCGTGGGCGCGGGAGGGGTCGCCGAAGAAACCCGCCTGGTAGAACGGCCCGGTCGTGACGACGACGTTGTTCGCCCCCATCGCGTAGGCCCCGTAGCAGCCGAAGACAAGGAGGCCGATCTTGTAGATCGTATTGAGGACGGCCACCCGCTTGACGGTGCGCTGGACGACCCAGCCGAGACCTCTGACCCCGGCGTAGGAGACGGCCGCCGAGGCGATGGGGAGGATGATCCAGGAGACGAGCCAGTAGAGGAGCTTCGTCCAGCTGATGCCGGCCATCCCCATCGAGAGGATGGAGATCCCCATCACGCCGCCGATGGCGTTCTGCGTGGTGGAGGTCGGGATGCCGAAGTACGTCTGCACCATTATGCTCGCGGCGCCCGCGGTGGTGGCGACGGCCGCCTGCGTGAAGGAGACCTTGAACTCCCCGCTCTTGTCGAACTTGTAGCCGTCGTAGAGCTTGTACCCCTCGAGGATGGACCCCACCAGGACAAAGACGGCGACGCAGACGACGGCGGTGCGGTACTTGACGGCGCCGGTGCCGACCGCCGTCCCGAACATATTGCCGGCGTTGTTGGCCCCGATCCCCCAGCCGAGGAAGAGGCCGCCGAAGAGCTTGAGTAACGCGAGCACGATCGCCCCCCCTCCCCGCCCGAGAGATGCCGTCGCGCCATGCGCACGGGGGGGCAGTATACACGTTCACCCGAGGCGGCGGCAACGGAATTTCGCGCCGAAACAAGCATTTCCGTTGCCCGGGCGGGCCGCCTGTGCTAGGATCGACGCGCCATGAGAATCGTGCCCCCGCGCATCCCCGCCCTCCTCGCCCTCCTCCTGCTCGCCCTCCTCGCCGCCTCCGGGGGCTGCGCCTCCATGAAGCGGCAGTGGGAGGATTTCACGCAGTACATGCACGACGACGTCGTGCGCTGGTGACCCCTTCCGCGCCTACCAGGCGTGCGGCAGCAGTATCCGAAGGAGTATCGCCGTGTAGAGCAGCGGCATGGCCCAGCGCGCCATCCGGTTGACCAGGTTGAGCCGCGAGTGGCGCCGGCCGTGGAGGGCGTGCTCGAGGACGCTCACCGCCGCCCCCAGCGCGAGGCTGGCGTAGGTGAGCAGGTAGACCCTGTCCACGATCGTCAGGTAGGAGATCTTCGGGATATTGAAGCTGATGGCGAACTGCGTCGCGATGCAGGCGAGGAGGCATGACAGGCACAAGGCGACGCGGTGGTACAGTTCAGGGATCTGGACGAAGTAGACGGCGAATGACATCGCCATCACCAGGACGGTGGGGAAGAAGATCCTCCAGACGTAGAAGGCGCTGTTGCGGCTGACGCTGACAAGGGCGACGAACTCCGAGTAGGTGCTCCCGAGGCCCGGGGGACTCACGGCGCGGCAGACGGTCTCCACGCCCGTCACCCGGAGGTCGTCGCAGGTATCCCCCCCCGCGAACCCGTTCATCGATGGGTCGGTGACGAACCGCACCGCGCCGTGGTCGAAGAGGAACGACTGGAGCCGCACCTCGAGCACCTGGCGGTCGAACGGGAAGCGGCGGAAGTCGAACCGGCTCCGGAACTGCGACGTCAGGTTGATCTGGAAGGTCACGCCCCCGTCCGAAGCGATCGCAAGCGACCGGTTCTTCACCTGCGGGTTCACCGCGTTGACGAGTTCCACCTCCGGCCACCAGATCCCCTTCAACGCCTCCTCGGCGTCCCTCCCGACGAAGATGCGCCGGGCATCCCCGTCCGCCTTCGAAACGAAGGCGAGGCGCGGGTCGTTCCAGGCGACCTGGAGGTACAGATCGGCCTCGAACGACTCCGTCCGTTCGCTCACGGAGGCGAGGTTGAGGAGGTAGAAGCCGGTTTTGACCGCGACGGGGCGGATACCGGGAGGGGCCTGCAGCGGATCGGGGGCCGCCGCGGCGGGAGCGGCGCTCCCCGGACAGCAGGCGGCGGCGAGGATGGCCGCGCACACCGCCCATGTCAGGATGCCGCGCATGTCCGAGGGCCCCGGAGACCGATCGCCACCCATTATTGAGGGCGCCGCGCCGGGATGCAAGCGAAATAGCGCCCCCCCCCCCCCGCCGGCCGACGGAGGCAAACGGGAGGAAGAACGGCGCGTGCAGACCCCGCCGTGGTAGAATCCCCCCATGCCACTCGTCATCGGGAACCTCGCCCTGCCGTCGCGGCTCCTCCTCTCCCCCCTCGCCGGGGTGAGCGACCTGCCGTTCCGCCTCGTCGCCCGCGGCCTCGGCTGCCGGTTCGCCTTCGCCGAGATGATCAGCGCCGCCGCCCTCGTCCGCGGGAGCCCGCGCACGATCCGGATGCTCCGGACGGAGACCGCGGACGCGCCGCTCGGCGTGCAGCTCTTCGGCGCGGACCCGGTCCAGGCCGCGCGCGCGGTGGAGATCCTCTGCGAGCGCCCCCCCGCCCTCATCGACTTCAACGCGGCCTGCCCGGCGCGGAAGATAGTCCGGCGCGGCGAGGGGGCGGCGCTCCTCAGGGACCCGGCCGCCCTCGAAGCGATCCTCCGCGCGATGGCCTCGCGCGCCTCCGTGCCGGTGACCGTGAAGCTCCGCGCGGGCTGGGACGCCTCCTCCCCCGCGGCGCGTGAGATCGCCCTCCGGGCGCGGGACGCCGGGGTGCGAGCGATCTTCATCCACGGGAGGACGATGCGGCAGGGGTACACCGGCTCCGTGGACTACGCGGCGATACGGGCGGTGAAGGAGGCCCTCGACATCCCGGTCGTGGCCAGCGGCGACGCGCTCACACCCGCCCTCGTGAAGCGGCTGCTCGACGAGACCGGCTGCGACGGGGCGCTGCTCGCGCGCGGGGCGCTCGGGAACCCGTGGCTGTTCGCCGAGGCGGAGACGTTCCTCTCGGGCGGGAGCGTCCCGCCGCGCCCCTCCCGCGGCGAGATCGCCGCGACGATGCTCCGCCACCTCGCCCTGCTCTGCGCGCACTACGGGGAGGGGCACGGCCCCACGGTGTTCCGCAAGCACTTCGCCTGGTACACGCGGGGGATGGCGGGGACGAAGCCGCTCAAGGAGAAGGCCTTCAAGGCGGCGACGGAAGAGGCGATGCGCGGCCTGATCGAGGCGCTGCGGGAAGGCGGCGGATGACGGCCGGCGTCATTCCCGCGGGGCGGGCGAAAGCGCCGCGCGGCACCGCCTGATCCGCGCCCGCAGCGGCGCGTCGTCGAGGTAGACGGGGTTGAGGCGCAGCGCCCGCTCGTACGCCTCGAGGGCGCGCGCCGGATCGCCCATGGCCTCGTGCGCGATCCCCCTCGTGTGGTGCGCCTGCGCCGCGTAGACGAGGTCCTTCTCCAGATTGCCCGCCTTCTCGAGTTCCCGCAGCGCCTCCTCGTGCCGGCCGGTGAGGATGAGGACGTTGGCGAGATTGTTCCGGGCGGAGCCGGATTTCGGCCGGAGCGAGAGGGATCGCCGCAGCGCCTCCTCCGCCTCCGCGTAGCGCCGCTCCCGCGCGTAGGCGATGCCGAGGTTGTTCAACGCATCCGGGTTCGCCGGATCCTGCGCGATGGAAGACTCCCAGAGCGCGACGCTGTCCCGCCACGCCGTTCCGCGCGCGACCGTGAGAACGAGAAAGAGGGCGGCGACCGCCCCGAGACCCGCGAGCCATCCCCCGCGCATCCCCCTCCGCGCCGCGCGCGCCCACACCGCCCCGGAGAGGAGGCAGAAGGCGGCGCTCGGGAGGTACAGGTACCGGTCCGCCTTGATCACGTTCAAGGGGATGAACTGCAGCACGGGGAGGAGGCTCGCGATCCCCCAGCCGAGACAGAAGACGAACAGCCGGCCGGTTTTCCGCCGCTTCGCGGCGAGGGCCGCGAGCAGAGCCCACGCCGCGAGCGGGAGCAGGCACCTGATCTCGATACAACGGGGCGGGATGCGCACGAGGTAGAGGGCGTTCAGGCGGACGGGGAAGACGAGCATCCTGAGGTAGTCGCCCCCCACCCGCAACACGGCGCGGGCGGTCGCGGCGGGGCTTCCGCCGTGCCAGGGGAGGCGGATCTCGTTGTGCGGGTCGAGGCACAAGGCGGCGAGGAGGGTGAGGACGAGCGGGACCGCGAACGCCGCAAGGCGCCGGCAGGCGCGGCGGAGCGGCCGGCCCCGGAGCGCCGTCTCGTACAGGAGGAGGGCGAGAGGGAGGGTCGCCATCAGCGGCTTCGCCCAGACGGCGCCGAGGTAGAGCAGCGCGGCGAGCGAAAGAAAGCCCCGGCCGCCGCCCGCGTCCCGATGCGAATGCGCGCCCTCCCCCCGATCGGTCGAGGCCCCGCGCTCCGACGCACGGTAGGCGAGGAACGCGGCGAGGTAGCAGAGCATCGCGACGCCGTCCTTCCGGCTGGAGAGCCACGCCACCGACTCCACGTGCACGGGGTGGACGGCGAAGAGGGTTCCCGCGGCGAACGCGGCCCGCCCGTCTCCGGTCAGTTGCTCCGCGAGGAAAAAGAACGCCGCGACGATGAGAGCGTAGAGGAAGAGGTCGGTCAGGTGGTAGCCGACGGGATTCAGGCCCCAAAACCGGTAGTCGAGGGAGTGCGTGAACACGGTAAGAGGCGGATAGCTGAGGTGGAAGCAGCGAAGGAGGCGGAGCGGGTCGATCGAGCGGATCGTCGTGTTCCTGACGATCAGGTGCTCGTCGTCCCAGTTGGTGAAGCGGTTTTCGAGCATCCCGGCGTAGGCGACGAGTGCCAGGAGGACGAGGGAGGCAAGGAGGAGGAGACGGACGCGGGAGGTCATCCCTCCCTCCCGGCGGATTCGCACCGCCGCGGGCGCGACTGGAACGGTGTACACCGGGCCGGCTCCCCTTCCCGCCGCGGCCATCCGCGCACCCAAATCGTTTCCGCCTCGCGGCCGCGCGCCGCCGGGAGCGCCCGCGCGAATCCCTGCGGGGCGTCACACTGCCGGTACGCCGCGAGGCGTTCGCGTGCCGAGTCGGTGGAGGCGAGCATGTGGATAATTCCCCATTTCACGCGAAGGATGTCGACCGTACGGACCGGGCTGTCTCCGATCGAGAGGGGCGGGAACGTCGAGCCGGAAGGCACGACATCCCGAGTGCGCGAAGATCCGCCCCTTTCGCTGGGATCCCGATACGCGAAGCGCCTTCTCGACGTATCCCGGCGCGTTCCGGAGAAGATGGTCACAGGATCATATGCATTGTGCATAGCGCGGCGGGATCCGTCAACCGGGTGCGCCCTCGCACGCCCCCGCGATCCCCTCTCCCCAGAAGAGAACCTCGAACGGCGCGCCCGCCCCCTCGAGGATGTCGTACGCCGCGCCGAGCCCCGTCCTCCCCTCGCGGACCGGGTGCCCGACCTCGAGCAGATGCCCCGGGAGGACGCGGGCGGGCCGGATCGACGCGAGGCAGTGGCGGATCGCCTCGCGGTCGTCTGTGTCGGGGGAGACGCCGCCGCACTTGGGGATGAGGAGGTCCACCGGCCCGTCGTGCGCGACCGGCGCCGTGTAGTCGTGGTCGGCGAGGTGCAGGACGCGCGGCCCCCCGGGGAATTCCGCCTCGTAGCAGCGCATCGGCAGGGCGCGCCCGGCGCCGTAGACATGCCGTCCGGAGTGCGCGCGGACGCGCACGCCGCCGCCGAGGTCGAAAAGCTCCCCCGCGGAGGCGTGGCGCACGCCCCGCGCGAACAGGCACGAAAGCTCCGCGGGGATGACGGCCGTCTTCCCCGCCTCGCGCATCCTGGCGACCATCTCGACGTCGAGGTGGTCGAGGTGGCGGTGCGAGAGGAAGAGCAGATCGAGGCACGAGACGAGCCCCGCCGCGAGCCGTGCGGGGATATCCCACCAGACGCGCAGACCGGCGCGCGTGCTCACGACGTCGAAGCCGGCCACCGCCCCGGGTGTCTCGACGATGACGCCGTGGTTGTAGACGAGCCAGGCGCGCCACCCGGCGCGCACGCGCCCCCCCCGCAGCCGCTCCACGAGCCGGGCGAGGCGGCGCTGGAACAGCTCCCGGACCGCGGGCCGCTCCGCGGCGCCCTCCCGGAGGAGCTCCGCGTCCAGGGCGGCGAGCGCCGCCCGCCGCGGCGCGTGCCGGTCCCAGCGCGGCGGATGGGCCGCGAGCGCCGTCTCCGCCGACGCGATGAACCGTGCGTCCTCGCGCGGGCAGTCGATGTCGAAGGCGCTGTTGACCCAGCCGCCCGGGGCGGGCTCGACGCGCGGGTTCGCGGGGTCGGTGAACCACCGGCCGCCGTCCGCCACGTACTTGTACCGGTACGTCCCGGAGACGAGCCCCGCCGTCTCCGCCGTCCACGCCCCGTCCGGGCGGCGCCGCATCGGGCCGGCGGCGGGGTTCCAGGCGTTGAACTCCCCGGCCACGCCGACTGAACGCCACCCCCCGTCCTCCAGGACGAAGATCGCGCGCCCCTCCCCGTCGGGCGCGGTGACGCCGGGGGGAGGATGCTGTATTTTCCCCATTCCTGATGCTATCATACTCTTCCGAGCCGGCACAAAGGAGCCCTTCGATGAGAAAAGTCGTGCGCTACACGGTGATCCCGTCTCTCCCCGGGCGGCTGAAGCCGCTCCTCGACATCGCCTACAACCTCTGGTGGTCATGGAACCCGCGCGCGGTGGAGCTGTTCTGCGGCCTCGACCCCGCGCTCTGGGAGACGACCAGCCACAACCCGGTGAAGATGCTCGGCTCCCTGGCACCGGAGGCGATCGAGGGGCTGCTCAACAACGACGCCTACCTCGCGGGGATGGACAGGGTGGCTGAGGAACTGTCGCGGTACCTCGCCCACGGCACCTGGTACCAGAAGGAGCACGACAGCCACCTCGGGAGGACCATCGCGTACCTTTCCGCCGAGTTCGGCCTCCACGAGTGCCTCCCGCTCTACTCGGGGGGCCTCGGCGTCCTCGCGGGCGACTACCTCAAGTCCGCCAGCGAGCTAGGACTCCCGCTGATCGGCGTCGGGCTCGCCTACCGTTTCGGCTACTTCCGCCAGTATCTGAACCTCGACGGCTGGCAGCAGGAGACGTACTCGGAGAACGACTTCTACAACATGCCGATGACGCTCGTGAAGGACGAGGCGGGCGCGCCGGTCGTGGTGGACGTGCCGTTCCCGGGGCGGTCGGTGTTCGTGCATATCTGGAAGGTGCAGGTGGGGCGCATCCCGCTCTACCTCCTCGACACGAACATCGAGAAGAATTCGCACGACGACCGCGCCATCACCTCCCACCTCTACGGCGGCGGACACGAGATGCGGATCAGGCAGGAGCTCGTCCTCGGGATCGGCGGGATCAAGGCCCTGGCGGCGATCGGCTGCCCCCCGACGGTCACGCACATGAACGAGGGGCACTCGGCGTTTTTGGCGCTCGAGCGCACGCGCCACCTGATGGAGAAGCACTCCCTCTCGTTCGACGAGGCGCGCGGGCTCGTCGCCGCGACGAGCATCTTCACCACGCACACGGCGGTCCCCGCCGGCATCGACCGCTTCGACGCCGACCTGGTGCGCAGATACCTCTCCGGGTACTGCAAGAAGCTCGGGCTCCCCGTCGAGACGCTCCTCGATCTCGGCCGCGAGAAACCCGGCGACGGCGGCGAGCCGTTCTCGATGGCGGTCCTCGCCTGCCGCTTCGCCTCGTCGATCAACGGCGTGAGCAAGCTCCACGGCGAGGTCTCCCGCGCAATGTGGCACCGCCTCTGGCCCGAGGTGCCTTTGGACGAGATCCCCATCGGGCACGTCAGGAACGGCATCCACACGCCCACCTGGCTCTCCGACGAGATGGTGCGCCTCTACGACCGCCACATGGGGACGCGGTGGCGCTTCGAGCCGGAGAACACGAAGGTCTGGGAACGGATCGACAAGATCCCCGACGCCGAGCTCTGGGGGAGCTGCCAGCGCCTGCGCGAGCGGCTCGTCGGCTACGCGCGGCTGAAGCTCCAGGAGCAGCTCAAGGAGATGGGGGCGCACAGCGCGCGCGTCGCGGAGGCCGCCGAGTCGCTCGACCCCGCGGCCCTCACCATCGGATTCGCCCGGCGCTTCGCGACCTACAAGCGCGCCAGCCTCCTCATGCGCGATCCGGACCGGCTGGCCCGCATCGTCTCCATCCCCGGCAAGCCGGTCCAGTTCGTCTTCGCCGGCAAGGCGCACCCCGCCGACGAGGGGGGGAAGCGGCTCATCAAGGAGATCGTCCACCTCTCCGAGCAGGAGCCGTTCAGGAACAAGATCATCTTCCTCGAGAACTACGACATGGACCTCGCCCGCCGCCTCGTGCAGGGGGTGGACGTGTGGCTCAACACGCCGCGCCGCCCCCTCGAGGCGAGCGGCACGAGCGGGATGAAGGTGGTCGCCAACGGGGGCCTGACGGTGAGCACGCTCGACGGCTGGTGGCCGGAGGGCTACAACGGCGAGAACGGGTGGGCCATCGGGAGCGGCGAGGAGTACGAGGACGGCGACTACCAGGACGAGGTCGAGAGCCTCGCCCTCTACGAGCTGCTGGAGAAGGAGGTCGTCCCCCTCTTCTACGACCGGGGGAAGGACGGTTTGCCGCGCGACTGGATCGCGATGATGAAGAACTCGATCCGCACCCTCTCCCCGATCTTCAACACGAACCGGATGGCCGGGGAGTACACCGCGGCGATGTACCTGCCCGCGCTCGACCGCTGGAAGGCCGCCTCCGCCGACGGGATGGCCGCGGCCAAGGAGTTCACCCGCTGGTGCGCCGCGATGCGCGAGCAGTGGAACGGCGTGCAAATCCGGGACGTGAAGATCTCGGGCGTCTCGGAGCTCGGGGTGGGCTCCGAGCTCCCCGTGGAGGTCCAGGTGGAGCTCGGGAAGGTGAACCCGAAGGACGTCGCCGTGGAGCTGTTCCACGGCCCCCTGAACGCCGACGGGGAGATCGTGCACGGGAAGGCGGTCCCGCTCGCGCGCAAGAAGGCCTCCAAAAACAGGCACGAGGTCTACACCGGGGCGATCCGTTCCGCGGCGAGCGGGCAGTTCGGCTTCTCCGTCCGCGTGCTTCCGTCCCACCCGGCGCTCACGCACCGGTTCGAGACAGGCCTCCTGCACTGGTGGCACACATAGTGTCGGGGTCGGACCACGATATCCTGTTGCACGGGAATTCGTTAAGACTAATTTAGCCCCTAAAAACAGCCTTAGCGGCGATTTTGGGGCCCGAAAAACGCCTCTAAGACATCATCCGTATCGCCGATGGGCACCGGTCCGCGCCGTGGATGGCGCCGGGCACGCCCGGCAAACTTCGCCACGCACGTCGATGAGGGGCCCCGGGGCGCGAAGCGCCGCAGGAACGGGCTGTCGAACGGGCTTGCGGATCCTCCCCCGAAGGGGCATTATCGCCGCAGGCCGGTCACGGCGGGGATCCCGGGAAAGGCGCCGGGCGGAATGCGCCGCCGCGGCGCGTCCCTGCACACGGCGCGGGGGCTTCAGATGCTGGGCGCGATCGCGGGCGATATCATCGGCTCCGTCCACGAGTTCACCTGCACCAGGACGAAAGAATTCGAGCTGTTCGCCTCGAACTGCTTCTTCACGGACGACACGGTGCTGACGGTCGCGCTCGCCGACTCCATCCTCACCAATACTCCGTACGAGACCAACCTCAGACGCTTCTTCCGCCTCTACCCCGACCGCGGCTACGGCGGCAGCTTCCACCATTGGGCGATGGGCAGGAAGAAGAAGCCGTACGGGAGCTGGGGGAACGGCGCGGCGATGCGCATCAGCCCCGCCGGCTTCGCCTACGACGACCTCGATACGGTGCTCCGGAAGGCGGAGGAGTTCACCGCCGTCACGCACAGCCACCCTGAGGGGATCAAGGGCGGCCAGGCGACCGCCGCCGCGGTCTTCCTCGCCCGGACGGGCGCCTCGCGGGAGCGGATCAAAAGCTTCATCGAGGATCGGTTCCAGTACGACCTCGGCGCGCATGTCGACGAGATCCGTCCCTCCTACGGATTCGACGCCTCCTGCGAGGGCACGGTGCCGCAGGCGATCCGGGCGTTCATCGACTCGACCGGCTTCGAGGACGCCGTCAGGACCGCGGTGTCGCTGGGCGGCGACGCCGACACGCTGGCGTGCATCACCGGCGGCATCGCGCAGGCGTTCTACGGAGGCGTGCCCGAACCGATCGCGGACAGGGTGTACGGGATCCTCGACGAGCGGCTCGGCGGGATCACGCGGGAGTTCACGGCGAGATACTGCGCCCCGTTTGGCGGCAGGGCGGAGGCGATGCGCGACGCGGAAACGCCCCCTTCCGAGGGCGCAGAAACGCGGGAAGACGAACCGTCGAAGCGGCGGGACGACGGGCGCTGTTGCTGCCCGCGCTGCGGCCTGACCGGCACGCGGGAGGATTTCGGGGGGGACCCGGGGAGAGGCGCCCGGTGCCCGGGATGCGGGAGAAAGATCCCGTTCTGACGCCGGGCCGTCACGCCCGCGCGGCAACGCGCGCGCGCCACCAGTCGAGGATGAGGCGGAGCGTCTCCTCGATCGGGTGCTCCGGTCTCCACCCCGTCGCCGCGGCGAATTTCGCGGAGTCCCCGTAGAGGACCGGGGTGTCGGATTTCCTGAGGCGCGCCGGGTCCCGCCGCACCTCGATCCGCGCGGAGGAGAGGGCGATGAGCATCTCGAGCATCCGCCCCACGCGGAGGGGGCGCCCGGCGCCGATGTTGTAGATCCCCCCCGGCGCGCATCTCTCCGCGGCGAGGGCGTACGCGCGGACCATGTCGCGCACGTCCGTGAAGTCCCGCTCCGCGTCGAGGTTCCCCACCGAGACGACCGGCTCCTTCATCCCCGCCTCGATCTCGGCGACCTGCCGCGCGAACGACGAGGCGACGAACGAGGGGGCCTGTCTGGGGCCGATATGGTTGAACGGCCGCAACACCACCGCGGACAGGCCGTGCGCCCTCGCGTAGAAGCGGACAGCCTCCTCGGCGCAGAGCTTCGTGAACGCGTAGACGTTCGCGGGGGCGGGGCGGCGGTCCTCGCGGACCGGCATCCCCTCGGGGGGGACCTTCCCGTAGACCTCGGAGGAACTCGCCAGGATGAAGCGCGCCGCGGGGGCGTGCCGGCGGCAGGCCTCGAGCAGGACGAGCGTCCCCCCGGCGTTCACGTCCAGCGCCTCACGCGGGGAATCCTCGACGGAGGGGAGGAAGGTGACCGCGGCGAGGTGGAAGACCGCGTCCGGCGCAACGTCCGCCACCGCCCGCCCCACCGCGGCCGCGTCGAGGATATCCGCCTTTTCAACGCGCACGGGGCCGATCCCGTCGAGGTTGGCGCACGGGGCGCCGGGGCGCTCGATGCCGGAGACTCCCCATCCGCGCGAAAGGAGATGCGCGGCGAGGTGGCTCCCGGCGAAGCCGGCGATGCCGGTGATGAGAGCGCGTTTCATCGGATCACGCCGTTGTCACGGGGCGGGTGGAACAGGTGAGGGCGGAAGCGCCCCGTGCCGCCTTCCGCCGTGCGTCGTTCGTGGGAGACCATGCTCCGCGGCGCGGCGCCGCTAGCGCCGCAGGGCGTCGACGCGGGCCATCCCGTCCACGAGCGCCATATCCGCGTTCACCATCATCTCGATGAGCCCCCGGAAATCCACCTCCGGCTTCCACTTCAGCTTCCTCCTCGCCTTCGACGGGTCTCCGGTGAGGACGTGGACCTCCGCCGGGCGGAAGAGGGCGCGGTCCTGCACGACGTAGCGGCGGTAGTCGAGCCCGACCCGCTCGAAGGCGATCTGGCACATCTCCCGGACGGAGTGCGTCGTGCCGGTGGCGATGACGTAGTCCTCCGGCTTCTCCTGCTGGAGCATCAACCACATCGCGCGGACGTAGTCGCCCGCAAAGCCCCAGTCGCGCTTGGCGTCGAGGTTGCCGAGCCGCAGCTCCTTCTGGAGCCCCGCCTTGATCCGGGCGGCGCCGTAGGTGACCTTGCGGGTCACGAACTCCAGCCCGCGCCGGGGCGACTCGTGGTTGAAGAGTATCCCCGAGACCGCGTGGATGCCGTAGCTCTCCCGGTAGTTGACCGTAATCCAGTGCCCGTAGACCTTGGCGACCCCGTAGGGGCTCCGCGGGTAGAACGGGGTCTTCTCCGTCTGCGGCGTCTCCTGCACCTTCCCGAACATCTCGCTCGAGGAGGCCTGGTAGAAGCGGATCTTCGGATTGACGATCCGTATCGCCTCGAGGATCCTCGTCACGCCGAGGGCGGTGACCTCGCCGGTGAGGATCGGCTGCGCCCAGGAGGCGGGGACGAACGACTGCGCCCCGAGGTTGTAGACCTCGGACGGCCGGGCCTCCTCGAGGGCGCGGATGAGCGAGTTCTGGTCGATCAGGTCGGCCGAGATCAGGCGCACCCCCTCCTCCAGCAGGTGCTCGACGCGCTCGGTGGTGACGGTGCTGCTCCGCCGCTGGATGCCGTAGACGCGGTACCCCTTCTGGAGGAGAAACTCCGCCAGGTACGATCCGTCCTGCCCCGTGATGCCGGTGATCAGTGCGGTCTTCATCGTCGTGTCGAGATGCTCCTTTCCGGCGCGAATCCGGCCGCGGCGAACCTTCCCGCGCCTTCTTCCACGCCCTCCCACCCGCATTCGTCCCGCCTCAACGCGTAGTATAGCGCATCGAGGCGCGGCGCCCCAGTCCAATTCAGCCCCCACTCCCCTCCGCGGCGGCCGCCACGACGTCGCCGCGGCGTTCCCAGACGCTCCCGCACGAGGCGCACCGCGCCTCGACGCCCGTGCCGAACCCGAGCGTCGCACCGCACCGGCAGACGTGGCCGATGAGACGCGCCGGGACGCCGGCGACCAGCCCGTGATCGGGCACGTCGGCGACGACCACCGCCCCGGCGCCCACGAGGGCGAACCGCCCGATCGTGACGCCGCAGACGATCGTGGCGTTGGCGCCCACCGTCGCGCCCCTCCGCACCAGCGTCGGCTCGAACTCCCGACTCCGGTCTATGAACGCCCGGGGGGTGAGGACGTTCGTGAAGACCGCCGACGGCCCCACGAAGACGTCGTCCTCGAGCGTCACGCCGGTGTAGAGGGAGACGTTGTTCTGTATCTTGCAGCCGTCGCCGACGGCCACGTCGGGGCCGATCATCACGTTCTGCCCGATCACGCAGTCCCGGCCGATCCGGGAGCCGCGCAGGATATGGGAGAAGTGCCAGACCTTCGTCCCCGCCCCTATCTCGCAGCCCTCGTCGAGCACAGCCGTCTCGTGGATGAAACAGCCCGCAGGCATGGCGCCTCCGCCTCCCGGACGGACATGGTACCCCGTCCGCGGACGAATGTCCAAAAGGGTTTCGGCGACGCGGCGGGCGCGTAAATAATGCGTCTGCTTTCGCCTCCCGCGTGCTATCATTTTTGGTCATGGAGAAGGGCACTGTCGGCCTCGTCGAGACGAAACAATTCACCTTCGCCCATCCCCCCGGCGGCCTCGCGCTCGAGGGGGGCGACACCCTGGGTCCGGTGACGCTCGCCTACGAGACCTACGGCGCGCTCGCCGCCGACCGCTCCAACGCGATCCTGATCCTCCACGCCCTTTCCGGCGACGCCCACGCGGCGGGGTACCACGACGGCGACACGCGTCCCGGCTGGTGGGAGATGATGATCGGGCCGGGGAAGGCGTTCGACACGAACCGGTACTTCGTCGTCTGCGCGAACTGCCTCGGCGGCTGCACCGGCTCCACCGGCCCCTCCTCCGTAAACCCCGAGACCGGCGCCCCCTACGCGATGGAATTCCCGGTCATCACCATCGGGGACATGGTCAAGGCGCAGAAGGCGCTCGTGGACCACCTCGGGATCGAAAAGCTCCTCGCCGTGGCGGGCGGTTCGATGGGGGGGATGCAGGCCCTCGAGTGGGTGACCGCGTACCCCGACGCCGTCCACGCGGCCATCCCGATCGCCACGACCGCCCAGCTTTCCGCGCAGGGGATCGCCTTCAACGAGGTCGGGCGCCAGGCGATCATGGCCGACCCGCACTGGAACGGCGGCAACTACTACGACGGGGAACACCCGGAGCGGGGTCTCGCCATCGCCCGGATGATCGCGCACATCACCTACCTGAGCGACGAGTCGATGCGCCAGAAGTTCGGCAGGCGCCTCCAGGGGAAGCAGGAGCTCTCCTTCGACTTCCTCGCCGACTTCCAGGTCGAATCGTACCTCCACCACCAGGGGCAGGTCTTCACCAAGCGATTCGACGCGAACTCGTACCTGTACATCACCAAGGCGATCGACTACTTCGACCTGACCGACATGGGCGCCCGGCCGCTCGAGGACGCCCTCGGCGGCGTCAAGGCCGCCTTCCTGATCATCGCCTTCTCCTCGGACTGGCTCTACCCCGCCCGGCAGAACAAGGAGATCGCCGACGCCCTCCGCGCGCACAATCTGGAGGTGAGCTACTGCGTCCTCGACTCCCCGTTCGGGCACGACGCCTTCCTCATCGACCCCAAGCACCAGACCCACCTGATCACGCACTTCCTGCGCCATATCCACGAGGAGCACGCGCACGGGAGGCACGGACGATGAGCCCGGAATTCAACGCCCTGCGCCTGCGGCCGGATCTGCTGAAGATCTACGAGATCATCCGGCCCGGCAGCCGCGTCCTCGACCTCGGCGCCGGGAGCGGCGACCTGCTCAAGGCCCTCGAGCAGCACAAGGGCGCCACGGTCTTCGGCATCGACAAGTCCGAGGTGGGGATCATGCGGTGCATCGCCAAGGGGATCCCCATCTTCCAGAGCAACCTCGACGAGGGGCTCCGCGACTACGCGAACGGGTCGTTCGACTACGTCATCCTCAGCCAGACGCTCCAGCAGGTCTACCGGCCCAAGCAGATCCTCCTGGACGCCGTCCGCGTGGGGAGAAGCGCACTCGTCAGCATCCCCAACTTCGCCCACTGGCGCATCCGTTTCCATCTCCTCTTCCGCGGCACGATGCCGACGACCCCGGCCATCCCCTACGCCTGGTACGAGACGCCGAACATCCACCTCTTGAGCATCCGCGACTTCCGCGCCCTCTGCGCGGAGATCGGGATCGTCATAGTCCGGGAGTGGCCGGTCGGGTTCAGAAAAGGCCCACTCGCCAGATGCCGCCCTCTCTGGCCCAATCTGCTCGCCGCGCAGGGGGTATTCGAGGTACGCAGCCGGGAAGAGCCGGAGCACGCGCACGGATAACCGTTGAGAGGAGGGTCCGCGATGGAACAGCGCGACTACTTCGAGAGCCAGATCGGGCAGATCCTCTGTCCGGTCACCGACTTCAAGAAGGGGGTCCTCGACACGACCTACCTGATGCGCCACGACGGGAGCTTCGTCTACGTCGAGGGGTACTACCAGCCCCCCGGCAAGGTGATCGGCAAGATCATCTACCACCCGAAGGAGGGCGGGAAGATCGACATCCACGGCCGCCCCTACGCGAGCATGGTGAAGGGGGAGAAGGACGGGCAGTCGACCTACATCCCGCACGACGAACAGATCCGGAATCATTACCTTCTCGACCCGACGCTCGAGCGGGAGGATCTGATCGTGACGAAGTTCCACGTCGGGTTCCCGCTCTCCGGTTTCCGCGGCTACTTCAACGACCGCCTCTCCCTCTTCTACGCGATGGGCAAGTTCCCCCTTGTCGGAAAGGCGGTGGAGAACGCGAGCCGTTTCCTCGAGATCCCCATCAGCCGGCTCGGGATCACCGGCTCAACCGCGCTCGGGCGCCGCGGCGAACACTCCGACGTGGACCTCGTCATCTTCGGCACCGTCGCGCAGAACCGCGAGACGGCGGCGCGGATCGCCGACTACGTCCACCGGACCCCCGAGGCGCGCGTGGTCGAGTTCGGGAAGCTCTGGCCGCTCCGCTTCATCCACCAGGGGATCGAGATCTGCCCCGCGTACGTCTACATCGACCTCGACGAGGTCCCGCTGCGGAACTGCACGGTGGAGCTCGTGAAGGACGACGTGCAGGCGTACGGAACGGTGCGCGACGACACGCACGCGATCTTCATGCCGCCGGTGGTGACCCTCTCCGACGTCTGGCTCGACGGGAAGCGTGCCGACGACATCTGTCTCATCGTCTACGACGGCTCGCTGCGGGGGGAGTTCTACCTGAAGGAGCGCCTCGGTGTGCGCGGGCGCCTGATCCGCGTGAAGAAGGACGGGGAGGAGTTCATGGCCCTCGCCGCCTCCGACGCGGGCGACATCACCCGCCAGAGGTTCGTGAAGGGCGTGCCGACGATCTAGCGCCGGAACCCGCGCCTCGCGCGGCCCGGCCCCCACGGCGGACGCCGGCCGCGCCTACCGGTGCGCCCCGGTGCCTGTGCGCCGTGGCGCGGTGCGCAGATAGTCCGCGAAAAGCTCCGAGAGGCGCTGGATGTCGGCGAGGATCTCCGAGGCGTCCACCCGCGTGAACCGGTAGTCGTCCAGCAGCAGCTCCCCTCCCGCCGCGACCCACCGCGCCTCGCTGCCGTTGGAGGCCCAGATCAGGTTCTCCGCGACGTTGTCGATGCGCGTCGGCGTGAGGTGGGCCCCGCGGAGATCGATCAGCACGAAGTCCGCGGCGCGGCCCGCCTCGAGCGACCCCGCGTTCAGCCCCAGCATCTGCGCCGGCTCGACGGTGATCAGCTCGAGCATCCGCTGCGCGGGCAGGAGCGTCGCGTCCTGGTGGAGCGCCTTCTGGTACTGCGCGGCGAGGCGGGCGGCGTTGAGGATGTTCTGGTTGTCGGCGCTCCCGGAGCCGTCGGTCGAGACGGCGACCGGGATCCCCATCGACATCATCCGGATGAGCGGCGGCATCCCCGAGCCGAGGATGGTGTTGGCGAGCGGGTTGTGGACGATCTTTACGCCCGTGTCGCGGAGGATCTCGAGGTCCCGGTCGGTGCAGTTGACCTGGTGGGCGAGGATGGTGTCGCCGTCGAGGAAGCCGATCCCCTTGGCGTACTCCACCTCCGTCATCCCGTACGTCTCGACGAACCAGCGCGTCGTCCCGGGCTCCTCGGAGGAGTGCGTGTGGATGAGCGTGCCGTGGTCGCGCGCCCATTGTTTAAGCCCCTTCAGCATCTCGGGGCCGTTCGAGAAGAACTGGTCGGGCCCCGGGATGACGCGCACGCGCGGCACGGCGGCGAACTCGCGCGCGTACCCGTCGACGCGTTCGACCGCCTGGGACGGCGTATCGAGGATCCGGGCGTCGTAGTGCCGGTCCTGGCTCCCGACCGCGATGGTGAGGCGGGTGCCGGCCTCCGTGTTCGCCTTGACGAGCTCGCGGACGTGGTACTTGCTGAAGTTGCAGTGGTGGGTGAGGGCCGAGGTGATACCGTACGAGACGTCGTCGAGGCGCGCCTTCCGGTACGCGACCTCGTTGGAGGAGCGCCCGAACCCCTTCTCGAGCCGCTTCGCGTTCTCCGTCAGGAAGCCGGTGAACGGGTTGACGGCGTTGTCGAGCCAGGCGGTGAGCGGCTGGTCCTTGGCGACGCCGATGATGGCGGATTCGTGGTCGTGTCCGTGCGCCTTCACGAACCCCGGGAGGAGGGCGCCGTTCAGGCGCGGGACCGCCTCGTCGCCGGGACCGGTCCCCGCGCCGACGACGAGGAGGTCCTCCCCGCAGGCGGCGAGGATCCGCGCGCCGATCTCGGGCGTGTACCGCCCCGCCTCGGCGATACGCGGCCCCTCCGTGAACAGGTACCCGTCCTCGATCCGCGCCGCCCGTCCGCCTTTCCCGCCCATCGGCAGGAGGAACCGCGCGCGGATGAGAAGATGATTCGGCTTTTTCATGGTCACTCCATGGTGTGCCCTGTCCCATCCCCCGTCGCGGGGGGCCTGCCGGCAGGCAGAGGCCGGGGGAGAGGGCAATGTCCCCTCGCCCTGGGGATGCATCAGTCTATAACAATCCCCTTGCCGGGAAAAGCCCCATGCCCTATGATGGCGCGCTCTCCCCGGAGGAATGCGCCCGTATGCTACTGCTGTCTATCGGCTCGCTGCGCTTCTTCGGCCTCGACCGCGTCTTCATGCTCGCCAAGGATCTGGGCTTCGACGGCGTCGAGGTCATCGTGGACGACCGGTGGGACACCGCGGATCCCGGCTACCTCCGCACCCTCTCGGCCCGGTACTCCCTCCCGATCCCGAGCCTCCACTCCCCGTTCAGCTTCATCCCGACGCCGGCGTGGGGCACCGACCCGGTGGAGCGGATGCGGCGCTCCGTGGCCCTCGCCGAGGAGATCGGGAGCGAGGTCCTCGTCATCCACCTCGCCTTTTTCGCCGACGCCCGCTACGCGGCCTGGGTGCGAGACGAGCTACCGCGGTGGCAGGAGAAGACGGCCGTGAAGCTGGCCGTGGAGAACATGCCGCACGCGTTCAAGATGCTCGGCAGGGCGGGGATACGCCTGGGGACGGGGACCTTCTACGCGGTGGACCGCGGGAGGTGGCGCAACCGGCTGTTGCGCCCCTTCAGCTGCGACTGCCACATCGACAACATGTTCGAGAACCTGCTCCGCTACCCGTACCGCGTGCTCGACACCACGCACCTGGCCACCGCGGGCCTCGATCCGGTGGCGGCGTACGAGCGCCTGAAGGAGGGGCTCGTCCTCGTCCACGTCTCCAACTACGACGGGCGCGAGCACCAGCCGCTCTCGACCGGGCTGCTCGACATCGGCGGCTTCCTCTCCCACCTCGCCCGGGACGGCTACGCGGGGCACGTCACGCTGGAGCTGATGCCGGACAACTTCCCCGACCGTTCAGAGGCCACCGCGCGCCGCATCCTCGCCGGCGACCTCGCCCTGCTGCGCGAATACCTCGGGTGAGCCGGCCCGTCCCGCCGCACCCGTCACCGGACGCGGAGTATCTCGGTGTCCTCGGCCCCCGCGATCCAGTTGAGCCGGCCGTTCACGATCGGCGCCCTCGCGTCGACCGCGCCGCCCTGGAGCAGGTAATCGCCCGTGGGGATCCGATCGAAGGAGGCGCTGAACAGACGGATGCCGTGCGCGGCGGCCGGAACGGTCATCGCCACCGGCGCCCAGTGTTTCCCCCTCCTCTGCATCACGTAGGCGCTGAGATCGGGCGTGAGCCGGTTGCCCTCCACCAGGTAGAGGCGACGCCCCGCAGGCGTGACGATGTAGAACGCGGGGTAGAACGGCTCGTGTATCGCCCTCGTCACGTCCACGTCGATATCGATCGCCCCGGTCGTGGCGAACCGGGTGCGGTTCGGCCGAAGGTGCACCGTGTGCGCCGCGGGTGCGTCGCTCATCGGCTGGATGGCGATATGGACCTCGGCCGCATCCCCCTCGACGCCGGTGCTGAACTCCCCCACGTCGTCGAAGGAGAACCCGTAACAGAACCCCTCGTACGCGGCCTCGTGCAGCACCTTCGAGTACAGGTTCGTCGGCTCGTGCGCGTAGAACCGTCGGGCGTCGCGCCACCAGTCGTCGGGATTCTGGATGCCGTGCGCGCCGTCGTAGAGAACCCCGCGGTTCAGCGCGGCGCCCATCGTCTTGATGATCCCCTGCTTCGCGATGCTGTCGCTCCCCGTGGTGAACAGGTAGCCGGGCCCGTCGCACCCGAAGATATGCGCGCCCTGGCCGGCGAGGTTTTTGATCTCGACCTTCTCCTTTGTGCCCGCGGTAAACCTAAAGGCCCCTTTCTCCACTTGCCCGGTCGCCTTCCACGCGGGCGCGTTCGGGGGGCTCTTGAGGTACAGTGTCTTCGTGCCATAGTAGCTCCAGCATCGGGAGACGTAATCGTCGAAATACGAATCGAACGGCTTTGTGTCCGCCAGCTTGTTCGGCGCGACGAACCTGACGGGCGTACCGCCGTTCCAGACCATGCCGTGGTTCCACGGCGCGGGGAGGTTTTTGAGTTCGGAGATGATCGCGTGCCTGCTCTTCGTGAAACCGCGCGACAGGGTGGTCCCGTTGCGGAGCTTCAGCCCGAGCATGAAGGAGATGCTGAAGTAGTCGACGGTGGTGGTGTTGAGGAACGGCCGCTTGCCGTGCTCCCAGTCCAGTTCGATCTTGTCGAAGATCAGGTGGTAGTTCGGATTGTTCTGATCGACGGCGGAGGGCGTTTCCAGTTCGGTAGCCGAGAACACGTGGAAATACGCCGGCTGCTTGAAGGAGATGTACACCCGCCCGCTGATGATATGCGGCATCCGGAAGGAGTAGGCGTGGATCGTCTCGTGCGTGAGCTCGGAGAGTCTGCGCGCGTAGCCGGTGTACCGGTCGTGCGGCCACGGCCCTCCCGGGGGACGGACGGTGTTGTCGCTTTCGGCGATCGGATGCCAGGTCGAGGTCGCGAGATCCACGTGCCCGTTTTTACCGGAACCGGAGGGATCGAGCCCCGTCATCTGGACGTACACCTGGTCGTCCGCGTAGGTGTGGGAATCGTTCAGGACGATCACCTTCAACAGGTCCGCGCCGCACCGGCACGGGACCGCCGCCGCCATCACCGCCGCCGCCAGAATTCCCACCGCCCTATTCATACCCCCCCCTTTCGTGCTAATTTTTGAATGTACACACCCCGCGCGCGCGACGCAAGCGTTTCCTTATCTGCGTTTCCCTATCCGCTGTCGCATTCCCCGCGCGTGTCCCGATTCCCCCACGGTTCAAGGAAACCGGTCTCATCTACCCCGGGCTGATCGCGTTGAAGATCTCGCATATGCCGGATTACGGCGCGGCTGATACAACGGCCTGCCAGTGAAGAGCCGGACACGGCATGCACCCGGACCGGTTGGAGGTCGCGATGACCTGGATCGCGATTCAGTTGCTGCATTTCGTGCAACAACCGACGCCGACGGTGCTCCCATGGACAAGAGAACACCATGACGATCGCGGATTTGACGCGGGAAGATCTGAAGGGGTGGGCCGGAGACCGGATCGTGAGACGCGGCCGATCATATACACGCGACGCGAAGGATCTGCGCGTCGCCGCGGTTGGGGCGCGTGTCGCGTGGGCGCACGGAGGCGATCGTTACGCCGCGACGGTGCGCATGCTCGGGGTGCTGAATGCGCTCGAGGGACGCCGCGCTCCGATCGTCGGCGGTTGAGGAACGCGCGGTTCCGACGGATTTCGCGCATCTTCCGCACAATCCCCGCGTGTCTCTTGGCGCGCCCTCGAAGCCGTCCTCAGCGTGTATGACGGTACAGGTCGCTCTTGGAGATGCCGCTGAGCTGCGCGGCGAGCTTGAGGGCCGCCTTGCGGTCGATGGAGAGCCGCTCCTCGAGGTGCTTCACGTAGGCGGGCAGATCGACTGCGCCCCAGTCGGTCTCCTCTTTCGCGCCGGCGAGGACGATGACGACCTCGCCCTTCACCTCGCCCTCCCCCACCCTGCCGATGATCCCGGAGAGCGTGCCGCGGGCGAACTCCTCGTGGATCTTCGTGAGCTCGCGCGCCACGGCCGCCTCCCTGTCGCCCATGGCGAGGAGCATCTCGCGGAGCGTCTCGGCCAGCCGGCGGGGGGATTCGTGGAAGACGAGCGTCCGCGTGTCGTGCGTGAGCGCGGCGAGGCGGGCGCGGCGCTCCTGCGCTCCTCTCGGCAGGAAGCCCTCGAAGCAGAAGCGCGACGTGTCCAGGCCGGAGGCGGCGAGCGCCGCGGCGAGGGCGACAGGGCCGGGGACGGGGACCACGTCGAAGCCCTCCGCGATCGCCATCCGCGCGACCAGCGCGCCCGGGTCGGAGATCCCCGGCATCCCCGCGTCCGAGACGAGCGCGACGCTCTTCCCCTCTCGCAGGAAGCCGATCAGCGCGCGCGCCTTCTCCTTCTCGCGCGCGCCGAAGTAGCTGACCAGACGCTTCCGCACCCGGTGGCGCTCGAGCAGGTGCTGCGTGCGGCGCGTGTCCTCGCAGGCGACGAGATCGACCTCGCCGAGGATCCGCAGGGCGCGCAGGGTGATATCCTCGAGGTTCCCGATGGGCGTGGCGACGAGGTAGAGCGTTCCCCTTTTCACTCCCCTCCCCTCCCCTCCCCCGTCGCGGCGCACGCAGTCGGCGCGTCCGACGGATCCATGCCGAATCCGACCGCCTTCGGCCGGGCTGCCCCAGGCGTGCCCTACTCCGCGAAGCCGGGCAGCATCATCTCGAGTATCCGCTCGAGGTCCTCCTGCGAGTAGTACTCCACCTCTATCCGCCCCTTGCGCCTTCCGGGGACGATGCGCACCTGCGTTCCGTAGGCGCCGCGCAAATTCTCCTCGATCTTGAGCAGCTCCGCCGATTTCCGGGGCGCCGCCCCCGCGCGGTGCCGGGGTTTTCGCTGCATCCGCGCGATCCAGCGCTCGGCCTCGCGCACCGACAGCCCGCGCGCCACGATCAGGTCCCGCAACGCCTTCTGCTGCCGAGGATCCTCCGCGGCCAAAAGGACCTTCGCGTGTCCCGCCGTGAGCCGCCCGGCGGCGATGTCGTCCTGGACCTCCTCGGGCAGTTTGAGGAGCCGGATCGCGTTCGCCACGGCCGCGCGGCTCTTGCCGACCTTCCCGGCGATCTCCTCCTGCGTGAGCGTGAACGCTTCGCCGAGGGTCCGATACGCGCGCGCCTCCTCGATCGGGTTCAGATCCTCCCGCTGCACGTTCTCCACGATCGCCAGCTCGAGCGCCTGCCGGTCGTCCGCGTTCTTCACGATCGCCGGCAGCGTCCGCGCCCCGAGGGCCTTGGCGGCCCTCAGGCGCCGCTCGCCCGCGATGAGCTCGAACTCCCCGCCCGCGGGCCTCACGATGATCGGCTGGATGACGCCCTTCTCCTTGATGGACTCCACGAGTTCCCGGAGGCGCTCCGCGTCGAACTCGAGGCGCGGCTGGAATCTGCCCGCCTTGACGCGGGCGACGTCGATCTCCACCACCTCGCGCTCGCGGGCGGTGACCGTCTCCGGGATGAGCGCGCTCAGGCCCCTTCCGAGTGCAAGCTTAGCCATTGGGCATTCCTTCCTTTCGTTCGACCGTCTCCGGCGACGTCGATTCTCGGGCGGGCGCCTCCCCGCCATTCCTCCCCGCCCCCTCCTCCGGGACGGGCATCCCGTGGCGCTCGAGGAATTCCCGCGCGAGCCGCATGTACGCGTGCGCCCCCGCCGATGCGGGGTCGTACTCCATGATCGGCTTCCCGAAACCCGGCGCCTCGCCGAGCCGGACGTTTCTCCCGATGACGGTCTTGAAGACCAGTTCGCCGAAGTGCGTCCGCACCTCGTGCTCGACCTGCTCGGAAAGATTCGTGCGGAGGTCCGCCATCGTGAGCAGGATGCCCTCCAGCGCCAGGAGCGGATTGAGCCGCTGACGCACAAGGTTATAGGTCTCAAGGAGCTGCCCGAGCCCCTCCAGCGCGTAGTACTCGCTCTGGATGGGCAGCAGCACCGAATCCGCGGCGGTGAGCGCGTTCACCGTGAGGAGGCCGAGGGATGGCGGGCAGTCGATGAAGACGAAATCGAATCTATCCTTACTGCCTGCAAGGCAATTAGTTAGGAAGTATTCCCTGCGCTCCATACCTATCAGTTCTATCTCGGCCCCCGCGAGATTCCTTTTTGCCGGGAGCAGATACAGGTTTTTCCACGGCAGGGCCCTCACGGCCTCTTCCGTGTTCTCCTGCCCGAGCATGCATTCGTAGATCCCGTGCCCGACCTCGTTCTTGTCGATGCCCAGGCCGCTCGTCGCGTTGCTCTGCGGATCGACATCGACGAGAAGGATCTTCTTGCCGAGCGCGCCGAGAGAGGATGAGAGACTGATTGCGGTGGTCGTCTTTCCAACCCCGCCCTTCTGATTCGCGATGGCTATGATCTTTCCCATTGGGTGTCTCCGATGCTGTGCACAATATTGCATAACGACATTTATATGTCAATACATGTTTTAGTCCCTCCCCTCTTATACCGCAACCTCCCATTGCCGTTGAACAGTTTCAGAAGCAGTGGAGAAGAGCGCAGCTCTTTCCGCCCGATTCGCCGGATGTCGTCACCGGCCCTTTGCGCCGGCCTGTCCGGCTCTATCGTTTCGACGAAAGAGGCCGCGTGCTTCCGGCGTGAAACCGCGGATTGAGGTTCGGATCCAGGCGAAGCGGGAACCTCGTGTTGTGCAGACCCGGGCGTCAGATCGAACGGGAATGGAGCATCGCGGTCCGTCTGTTCCGGATGGGACAGGGGCCTATAAGCCGGTGGAGAACGCGGTTGTTCCACGTGGAACAATTTCGTGGAGGGCGGGGCAGGGGACTGATTTGTTCCACGTGGAACATTCGGGCACAGATGCGCGAAAGACGATCAGACGGAGGAGCGCGCACCGCCGGCCCGGCGCCTGTTTCGGGAGAGGAAGACCATGAGGACCGAGAGGTCCGAGGGACTGACGCCGGAGATGCGGGATGCCTGGCCGAGCGAGGAGGGCATCACCTTGCCGAGCTTCTCGCGCGCCTCCTTCTTCAGGCCTGTCATCCCCGCGTAGTCGATGCCCGGCGGTATCCGCACCGATTCCATCGACTTGAACTTCTCGATCTCCTCGAGCTGCCTCTTCAGGTAGCCGGCGTACTTCACCTCGCTTTCGATCTGCTCGATCACGTCCGCACCCAGATCGGGGAGACCCGCGACGCCCAGCGCGGCAAGATCGGCCCACCTGATTTCCGGACGTTTGAGAAGCTGTTCCGCGGTGGAGTTGCCCGACCTGAGTTCAGAGAGGATCCTGATGCCCTCCGCGATGCGCCGCCTCTTCTCGCAGAGCCGCGTGAACTGAGCCTCCGAAATCAGACCGAGCGCGCGGCCATGCGGCATCAGACGAAGGTCCGCATTGTTTTGCCTCAGCGACAGCCGGTATTCCGCCCTTGAGGTGAACATCCTGTACGGCTCTTCCGTTCCTTTCGTCACGAGGTCGTCCAGGAGAACGCCAATGTACGCCTCCGACCTGTCGAGCGTGAACGCGCTTTTCCCGAGGACCTTCAGCGCCGCATTAACCCCGGCGATCAGGCCCTGTGCGGCCGCCTCCTCGTAGCCGGAGGTGCCGTTGATCTGGCCGGCCAGGTAGAGACCGGGCACCTTCTTCGTCTCCAGTGTCGGGTGAAGCTGCGTCGGCCGGACATAGTCGTACTCTATCGCGTAGCCGGGCCGCATTATCTCCGCGGCCTGGAGACCTTCTATCGAACGGACCATCTCGACCTGCACATCGTAGGGGAGACTGGTGGCCAGGCCGTTCAGGTAGATCTCGCCGGTATTCCGCCCCTCGGGCTCCAGGAAGATTTGGTGCGAAGGGGTGTCCGGAAATCTGACGATCTTCTCCTCGATGTAGGAACAGTAGCGCACGCCGGTCCCCTTGATCGCACCAGAAAAATGCGGAGATCGGTGGAGATTCGACTTTACGATGCGCGCCGTCTTTTCGCCGGTGTGCGTGAGATAGCACGGAAGTTGCGTCAGATCGAGTGAAGCGGTGGCGAAGGAGAAGGGCAGGGGGACCTCGTCGCCGTCCTGCCGCACCATGACGCCCGTGTCGACCGACCTCGCGCTTACCCTCGGGGGAGTTCCGGTCTTCAGTCTTCCCATCTCGAACCCGAGCCCCTTGAGGCACTCCGCAAGGTCCGTCGATGCGGATTCTCCCGCTCTTCCCGCCTGAAGAGACGTATCGCCGATATGGATCAGTCCGTTCAAGAAGGTTCCGGTCGCAACTACCACTGTAGACGCATGATATGAATTCCCGCCGATGCATTCCACGAGAAATAGCCGGTCTTTCTCGGGCACTATGCGGGCGGCCATCTCCTGCTTCAGGTCGAGGTTTTCGCAGCTTTCGACTATCCGCTTCATTCTCGCGTGGTAGGCGAGCTTGTCGCACTGCGCCCTGGACGACCTGACAGCCGGCCCTTTCTTCCGGTTCAACACCTTGAACTGGATTCCCGCGGCGTCCGTGTTCCTGCCCATCTCGCCGCCGAGGGCATCTATCTCGCGGACGAGGTGCCCTTTGGCGAGCCCACCGATTGCGGGGTTGCAGGACATCCGCCCAATCGCGTCGAGGTTCCCCGTGAGCATGAGCACACGGACGCCCATCCGGGCCGCCGCAAGTGCCGCCTCGCAGCCGGCATGGCCCGCTCCCACCACTATGCACCCGTAGTTGACCGGGTTCCTGTAGGCCATTTGCCTTATTTCCCGATGCAGAATCTCGAAAAGATCCTGTCCAGGAGTTCTTCGCTCGCCGTCTCTCCGACTATATCCCCCAGCGCGGCAAGGGCTCTGTTCAGCTCAACGGCGACGAGCTCCTCCTGGTTGCCCGACCTGGCAAGGTCGAGCGCCGAATCGATCGCTTCAGCGCATTTTTTGAGCGATTGTGCCTGTTGAACAGAGAATAAAATAGCGGATTCGCTTCCATTGCTATATGATTCTAACTTATTCATATTATTAATTATACTTCTTAAGCTTTCTATGCCTTCTTCCGTTTTGGCGGAGACGCTCAGGGATTTCCATCCCTTGACCTCCGAGGGAAGACGGCCAACATCCAGACGCTTCGCGAGATCGTTCTTGTTCAACACGAGCACTACTTTTCTTTCCGCGAGAAGCGCGGCGATTTCCCGATCCTCCTCCGACCAGGGCACGGAGGAGTCCGCGACGAAGAGCGCCAGGTCGGCCCGCTCGAGCGCCGCCTTGCTCCTCGCGACGCCCGCCCTGCCCGCCTCGTCGAGATGGTCGCCGCAGATCCCCGCCGTGTCCACGAAGGTGACGGGGATCCCGTCGAGCTCGACCGTTTCCTCCACTGTGTCGCGTGTCGTCCCCCTCTGCGGGGTGACAAGCGCGCGATCCGCGTGCAGGAGCGCGTTGAACAGGCAGGACTTCCCCGCGTTCGGCTTCCCGACGATGACCACGCGCGCCCCTTCCCGCGCGCGCATCCCCGCGGTCCCGGCCGCGTCGAGAAGACGGCACCTTTCCTGCGCCCGGGCGAGGCCGGAACGGATATCGCCGCCCTGGTCCGTCGAAACATCTTCGGGAAACTCGATCCGCGCCTCCAGATCCGCGAGGAGATCCAGCAACTCCTCCCTGAACTTCCCGATCCTTTGGCTCAAGGCGCCGTCTGCCTGCCTGAGGGCCAGCTCGAGCGCCTTCCCGCTCTCCGCGTCGATGATCCCCGCGACCGCCTCCGCCTGCGAGAGGTCCATCCTCCCGTTGAGAAACGCCCGCCGGGTGAATTCTCCCGGGAGGGCGATCCTGGCGCCTTCCCGGAGGCACGCCTCGAGCACCCTCGCCAGCACCAGCGGGTTCCCGTGACAGTGGAACTCGACGACGTCCTCGCCGGTGTAGCTCCCGGGCCCCCGCATCACCGCCACCAGCGCCTCGTCGAGCAGGATCCCGCCGTCAGAGAGCCGCCTTTGTCTGAGCGTGTGTGTGGCGGACTCCTCGATCGGAGGGCCGGGCGCGGCGCGGGTGAGACAGCCGGCTATCTCGAGGGCGCGCCGGCCGCTCAGGCGCACGATGCCGATGGCGCCCCTTCCGTGCGGGGTGGAGACGGCCACGATGGTGTCGTGCGGATGCGCTTTCACGGGCCAGATTATACGTCGCCTGACGCGGGGCGGGGACAGATTAATGCGGGACGGCGGGGGGACCCGGCCCCGTTGCGCGGGCGCACGCCGGTTGGACCGGGGTGAGCGCCGCCAGGCGGGATCCGCCCGAGGCCGCTGACGGCGGGGCTATTCGCCGGCGGGGGAGGGGAGGTCGTGCGGCATTCCGCCGGGAGGGGCCTGCTGCCAGGAGCGTATGCGGACGCGGCGGCCCTCGCGGCTGTCCTCGCTCCGGGTCTCGATCCCCGCCTTGTCGCGGAGCGCGACGTGCACGATCTTCCGCTCCCAGGAGGTCATCGGCTGGAGCAGTTCCGAGCCTCCGGTCACGCCGATTCGGCCGGAGACCTCCTCCGCCAGGCGCCCGAGCTCAATCTCGCGCCTCTTCCTGCAGCCGTTGAGGTCCAGCACGACGGGCGGCAGCCCGCCGTCGCCGAGCTTCCTGCCCGCTATGCGCTGCGCCAGGTACTGCAGCGCCTCCAGCACGCCGCTCTCGTTCCTGCCGAAAGCCGCGGGATCCTCCGTGACCGCCTCAATGCGCACGGCGGTCCCGTCCCAAACGGCATCGACCGAAGCGCGCACGGAAAGATGCGCCAGCATCTTCTCCAGAATCTCTTTGATCAGGGCTGCCGTCTCTTCAGTCATACATTTGTGATCCATCGTTAGTACGATATTACTTTATCATATACTTTTGCTGTATAATTCCGAGCAAAGTGCTCGCCGCGAAGTACAGGTTCAATCCGGCCGGCATATTGTAGAAGATGACGCCGAACATCAGCGGCATCAGGACTCCCATCATCTTCTGCTGCTGCTGTTGCTCGGGCGACGCGGACATCCCCGAGGGGGTCATCTTCTGCTGTATGTAGAAGACGAGCAGCATCAGGATCGGCAGCACGTTGAGGAAGATGTACCCGTGCCCGTCGACCATGCGCCCGATGAACGGCACCACGCTCTTCCCGGTCGAGAACCGCATCAAGGCGTCTGGCTCGGACAGATCGGTCATCCAGAGGAAGAACGGGGCCCCCCAGAGCTCGATGGCGTTCTGAAGCACCCTGAAGAAGGCGATGAGTATCGGCATCTGTATGAGCAACGGCAGGCATCCGCCCATCGGGTTGACCTTGTGCTCCTTGTAGAGCTTCATCATCTCCGCCTGGCTCTTCTTCGGGTCGCCTTTGTACTTCTGCTGGAGGGCGGTGATCTCAGGCTGGAGCGCCTGCATATTCTTCATCGACCTGAAGCTCTTCTGGTTCAACGGGAAGAGGATGATGCGGATCACGATGGTCAGGAGGATGATGGCGACGCCGTAGTTTCCGCACAAACGGTACAACGCGTTCAAGCCCAGGAGGATCCACTTCCCGATGAAGCCGAACCAGCCGAAATCCAGGATCTCGGGGGCGCCGAACGCCGCGAGCGCCGTGTACTCTTTCGGGCCCATGTAGATATCGAAGGCGAACTCCTTCGTCGCCCCGGGCGCGAGGGAGAGAGGCCCCAGCATCAGGCCGCCCTCGATCCCGCTCAACCCCCCCTCCAGGCGCACCGCCCTCGCGTACGAACCCATTGCGGGCGCACCGGGCTTGACGATGACCGTGAAGAACTGGTTTCTCAGGGCGAACCAGCGCGTCGGGCGCAGCTCGGACCACCCCTTGACGGTTTTTCCGGCCCCGATTCTGGCCACTTTGCCGGTCTCGTCGAGGCGTTCGATGCCCACGTAGGTGTCCTTCTCCGGAACGGTGAGCGCAACTACCGCCCCCGCAGCCAATTCGACACTCTCCCTGATCTCGACATTCTCTGCGCCGGTGTTTTTGATCATTATTCTTGCATTGATCACATATCCTTTGTTCTGAACACGATATGTCTTTTGTATCGTCAATCCGTCGAACGCCTTGAGGAAAGAGATTTCCTTCTCTTGGGCGTTCTCCGACTCCAGCAGATACTCGGCCGCATCGTCCAACCCCTGGATTTTGAGCGTAACCGATTGCGGCGATACGTCTAACGGCTGAACTACGTGTATCGGCCCCTTCTTGATGACGGGTGATTTGAAGAGGGTGGCGTGGGTGATCGCCCCCCCTTCGGTCGAAAAAGCGATCTCCATCGCCTCAGTGCGGACTGTGGATAACTTTCCTTTTGGCTCGATTATTGCCGCCTCCCGCGGTCCGTCCGCCTCCGCCTTCTCACGCCCCGATTGGGGGGGCGTGGGCGTCACCGCGGCCTGCTGCGGCGAGGGCTGCGGCATCCTCCTGGGGGGCGGCGGGGCGATGAACCTGGTGTAGACCAGGATGACCACGAACGAAAGCGCGAGGGCGATCAGGGTCCTACGATCCATTCTTCATTCCTTTTCATTGTGCGTGCCCGATTCGTGCGCCCGGCGCAGGCGCGCCTCGCCGGGGCGGGAACAGTCGTCCACCGGGTCGTATCCGCCCGCGAAGAGCGGGTTGCAGCGCGCCAGCCTCAGGGCGCCGAGCGCGACGCCCGCCAGGACGCCGCGCGCGCGAACGGCGTCGATGAGATACTGCGAGCATGACGGATGGTACCTGCAGTGCGCGCCGAGCAACGGCGAGATGAAGCGCTGGTACGCCTTGATCGGAACCGTGATGCAGCGTGCAACGACAGTCATGGCAGCTGACCTCAAACAGGACAACGCCCCCGATGGCCGTCCGCGAGGGCGGGGAGTGTGCACTCGCCGTCGAGCGTCGCCCGGCGGCGGTGCGCCTCTCAAGCGGTGTCGGGGGGATCGCCGAGCGCCTTGACCTCTCCGAGAAGCCTGATGTACTCTAACTCCTTCTCCCTGAATGTGTTGGAGAATATGCCCTGGCGCGCTATCGCGACGATCCTCCATCCGTCCCGTACCCGGAACGCGTTCAGGCGGATGATCTCGCGCATCAGCCGTTTGGCCCTGTTCCGATCGACCGCGCCGCCCACGCGCCGGCTCGCGCTGACGCCGAATCTGAATCCCGTGTCCGCCCGCATCGCGCAGAGCACCATGCATCGCCCCGCGCGCCTGCGCCCCTTCTCGAGCACCTCCCGCAATTCGCCTCTCGAGAGAGCGAACCTCTTCCTCGGCAGGCGGTGCGCTGCTGCCATTCCGCTCCCCCTTCCGCTGCGGGCGCGGCTCGTTCAGGCGGTGAGCTTCTTGCGGCCCTTTTTGCGCCTGCGCCGGATCACGTCCCTCCCGGTCTTCGTGCTCGTGCGCTTGAGAAAACCGTGCGTCTTGCTCCTCCACCTCTTGGACGGCTGGTAGGTCCTCTTCATCGTCGAAATTCTCCAGATGCGGCCCTGTTGTCCGAAGGTGCAGATTATATACGTGTCTGGACGCTTGTCAAGGCGCGATGCCGCGGAAGCTCCCTTTCTCCGCGCCCCACGGCCGCCGGCGCCTCCGCCGATATGCCGCGCGCACTGTATCTGCGGCAGCGGCGCCCTGTTGCGCTCTTTTGCCCCCTGTGAATAAGTTGTGGAAAACACGGGGCCCGCCGCCGCCATGTGCGGCCTGCGCGTGCACGGACGAGCGTATCCGGCGCCGCTTTCGGCGCCTCGGGCCGCACCCGGCGAGAATTCCGATTCCGCATTTCGATCATGATTGTAACTATCACGAGAGAGCATAGTTATGTCGTTATTTTTTGCTTCACAACACACCCCCTATCCTCTATACTCCGTACGGAGGTTGATGTGGACTACTCTTCTTCTTCCCTGTGGAAAACCATCGTGGCCCGGATAGGCCACGGGGCGCACAAGGACACCGTCGACACCTGGCTGCAGCCGGTGCGCGCCACGTCAATCGAGGGCGACGTGCTCGTGCTCGAGGTCCCGAACCAGCTCTTCAGCGACTGGATCGCCGGGCACTACCGCCGCGAGATCGAGGAGACCGCGAGCGGCCTGCTCGGACGCCCCATCTCGGTGCGGTGCGTCCGATCCGGCGTGGAGGCGGAGCCGACGGCGCGCCCGAGGCCCGGCGTGACGGTCACGCGGCGGCGGCTCTTCAACGCCGATCTCAAGCTCAACCGGAAATACACCTTCGACACCTTCGTGGTCGGCCCGAGCAACCGTTTCGCGCACGCCGCCTCCATCGCGGTGGCGCAGTCCCCCGCCAAGGCGTACAACCCGCTGTTCATCTACGGCGGCGTGGGCCTCGGGAAGACGCACCTAATGCAGGCGATAGGCCACTACATCCAGGACAAGTTCGCCGAGGCGAGCGTCAGCTACATCTCCAGCGAGAAGTTCACCAACCAGCTCATCGACGCGATCCAGAACAAGGCGACCGTCAAGTTCAGGAACCGGTACCGGAACGTAGACGTTCTCCTCATCGACGACGTGCACTTCCTCGGCGGCAAGGAACAGACGCAGGAGGAGTTCTTTCACACGTTCAACACGCTCTACGACGCACACAAGCAGATCGTCCTCTCCAGCGACCGGCCCCCGAAGGAGATCCCGAATCTCGAGGACCGGCTGGTGTCGCGCTTCGAGTGGGGCCTGGTCACGGACCTCCAGATCCCGGACATCGAGACGCGCGTGGCGATCCTCAGGAAGAAGGCGGAGCAGGAGCGGGTGTCGCTCCCCGACGAGGTCATCTTCTACATCGCCTCCAAGATCAAATCCAACGTCCGGAAGCTCGAGGGCGCCATGAGCCGCCTGACGGCCTACAGCTCCCTGATGAAGGCGCCGATGAACGTGCAGGTCGCCGAGGCGATCCTGGGCGACATGATCGGCACGGAGGAGATGAAGACCGTCACGACCGAGGCGGTCCAGAAGAGGGTCGCGGAGTATTTCGATATCCGGGTCTCGGACATGATGAGCAAGAAACGGCCGCAGGCGATCGCCTTCCCCCGGCAGATAGCGATGTACCTCGCCAGGACGCTCGTGGGCAGCTCCCTGCCCGAGATCGGGGACGCGTTCGGGGGCCGGGACCACACGACGGTCCTGTACGCCGTCAAGGCGATCGAAACGCGGATGAAAACCGACGAGGGGGTGAAAAAGATCGTCGCCTACCTCGAGCGCCAGTTGAAGGAGTAACGTGTGGAGGAGCCTGTGGATAATCCGTGGACAAGACGGGGCCGCGGAACAGGCGCGGGAGGGGATACGCAAACCCCCGGACGCCGCACAGCTTCCTCGCAGCTTCTCCACAGGGAGGTCCGCGCCGGTTCCGCCGGCCGGAGGCAGCGCAACCAATTGCGGTGGAATACGCTGCGGCATCCATGCGCGGGGCGGCTCGCCGGCAACCGGGGTTGTGCACACCTTTACTACTACTACAGTTTTATAAAGAAGGAAGGTATTGAATACCAAAGGGGTGGATAACATCCCGAAGGGAGGGGAGATGAAGATCAAGTGCTTGAAACAGGATATCCTGGACGGCCTTCAGGCGGTGCAGAGCATCGTCGGGGGAAAGACGCCGCTCGCCATCCTCTCCAACGTCCTCCTCGAGGCGGAGGGGAAGGAACTGGTGCTGACCACCACGGACCTCGAGGTGGGGATGCGCCGGAGGGTCCCGGCGAAGGTCGAGAGGAAGGGGACGGTCACCCTGCCCGCCAAGCGGCTCCTCGCGATCCTCCGCGAGCTCCCGGTGACGGAGGTGACGCTCGAGGCTACCGACGGCAAGGAGGTCGAGATACGCTACGGCGCCTCGTATTTCAAGGTGCTCGGCCTCCCGAAGGACGACTTCCCCGCGCTGCCGCAGTTCGACAAGGCGATGTCCCTGGCGATCGGCCGGGCGGCGTTCGCCGAGCTGATACGGAAGACGCACTACGCGGTGTCGCACGACGAGAGCCGGTATGTCCTCAACGGCCTCCATCTCGTCCTCTCCGGGAAGAAGGTGATCGGCGTCGCCACGGACGGCAGGCGGCTCGCCCTGTGCGAGGCGCCCGCCCGGATCCCCGAGGGGGCGGACCGGGGCATCATCATCCCGACGAAGGCGGTGATCGAGCTGGGGCGGGCGCTGGAGCGGAAGAAGGCCGACGAGGGGGAGAAGAAGGCGGAGAAGAAGGACGAGGAGATGGTGGAGGTGTTCCTCGGGGATACGCAGGCCGCCTTCGCGACCGGCGACTGCACGCTGGTGACGCGCCTCGTCGAGGGGCATTTCCCCAACTACCAGCAGGTGATCCCGCAGCGCTCGGCGCATAAGCTCCTGATCGGCAGGGCGGAGCTCCTCGACGCCGCCCGGCGCGTCTCGCTCCTCACGAGCGAGCAGGCGAATTCGGTCAAGATCGCCCTGAAGAAGAACCGCCTGATCCTCTCGACGAACACCCCCGAGGTGGGCGAGGCGCAGGAGGAGCTGACGATCACCTACATCGGCGACGAGTTCGCCATCGCCTTCAACCCGCAGTACCTGATCGACGTGCTGAAGAACCTCGACGAACCCGAGATCGTCTTCGAGCTCACCGACGCCCTCAACCCGGGCGTCGTCAGGTCCGGGAAATCGTTCCTGTACGTGATCATGCCGATACGCCTGACCTGACGCGGGCGTCGGGAGGCGCCGGGAGGAGGCATGGCGAGAGATCTGGTCCCCATCGGGGATGTGCTCGGGCGGCTCCTGAAACGCCTCGGGCTCGAGCGGAGGACGCGGGAGGCGCGGATCGCCCTCGAGTGGGGGAGGGTGGTGGGGGAGACGATCGCGCGCCACTCGAAGCCGGTGGGGGTGCGGGGGAAGACGCTGCTTGTCCATGTGGACTCGTCGGTCTGGCTCGCGGAGCTCGACCGGTATTTCAAGGGGGCGATGCTCGAGAAGATCCGCGACGAGCTGGGGGAGCGGCGCATCGTCGACATCCGGTTCAGGATAGGGGAGATCTAGGGGGATGCCCAGGTACGACGCGAGAACGATCACGGTGCTCGACGGCATCGAGGCGGTGCGCAAGCGCCCCGCGATGTACATCGGGGACACCGGCCACCGGGGGCTCCACCACCTGGTCTACGAGGTGGTGGACAACTCGATCGACGAGGCGATGGCGGGCTACTGCAAGAAGATCGACGTGGTCATCCATGTCGACGGCTCCGTCACGGTGATCGACGACGGGCGCGGCATCCCGGTGGACGAGCACGCGACCGAGCACAAGCCCGCCCTGGAGGTCGTGCTCACGACGCTCCACGCCGGGGGCAAGTTCGACCACACCGCGTACAAGGTCTCGGGGGGGTTGCACGGCGTCGGCGTCTCCTGCGTCAACGCCCTGAGCGAGTGGCTCGAGGCGGAGGTGAGACGGGACGGGCAGATCCACAGCCAGAAGTTCCAGCGCGGCAAGACCGCCTCGCGGATCCAGGTGATCGGCAAGAGCTCCAAGACCGGCACCAAGATCACCTTCAAGCCGGACGGCAAGATCTTCCCGGTCACCGACTACAACTTCGACACCCTCTCCATGCGCCTCCGGGAGCTCGCCTTCCTCAACGCGGGGATCGAGATCACCCTGAAGGACGAGCGGAGCGACAAGGAGGTCCGGTTCCAGTACGACGGCGGGATCGTCTCCTTCGTCCAGCACCTCAACGAGAACAAGACCTGCCTCCACAAGAGGGTCATCTACCTCCACAGCGAGAAGGAGGGGGTGGACGCGGAGATCGCCCTGCAGTACAACGACGGCTACGCGGAAACGCTCTTCTCCTACGCGAACAACATCGGCACGGTCGAGGGGGGGACGCACCTGAGCGGCTTCAAGTCGGCGCTCACCCGCACCATCAACGCCTACTCGCGGGAGAAGAATATCGCCAAGGACGACGACAAGGCGATGAGCGGCGAGGATATCCGCGAGGGGCTGACCGCGATCATCAGCGTCAAGATCCACGACCCCCAGTTCGAGGGGCAGACCAAGACCAAGCTCGGAAACGGCGAGGTCGAGGGGATCGTCGCCTCGATCGTGAACGAGGGGCTCGCCGAGTTCTTCGAGGAGAACCCGTCCGAGGCCCGGAAGATCGTCGACAAGTGCGTCACCGCCGCCCGGGCGCGCGAGGCGGCGCGGAAGGCGCGCGATCTCGCCCGGCGCAAGGGGGCGCTCGACACGCAGTCGCTCCCCGGCAAGCTCGCCGACTGTTCCGAGACCGACCCGTCGATCTGCGAGCTCTACCTGGTCGAGGGGGACTCGGCGGGCGGCTCCGCCAAGCAGGCGCGCGACCGAAGGTTCCAGGCGATCCTCCCGCTTCGCGGCAAGCTCATCAACGTGGAGAAGGCGCCGCTGGACAAGGTGCTCTCCAACGAGGAGATCGGGACGATGATCACCGCCATCGGCACGGGCATCGGCCTGGAGGATTTCGACCTCTCCCGCCTCCGCTACCACAAGATCGTGCTGATGTGCGACGCCGACATCGACGGGAGCCACATCCGCACCCTCCTCCTCACCTTCCTCTTCAGGCAGATGCGGCCCCTGGTCGAGGCGGGGCACGTCTTCGTCGCCCAGCCGCCGCTCTACAAGGTGCGGCGCAGGAAGACGGAGCGCTACGTCGAGAGCGACCGGGAGATGAACGGGATACTCCTGGACCTCGGTTGCGAGGAGGCGCGCCTCGTGCGGCCGGAGGAGAAGAAGCCGATCGAGGGGGCGAAGCTGCGGGCGTCGATGGACCTGCTCGTCGAGGTCGAGTATCTCGCGGGGATCCTGCGCCGCAAGGGGATCAAGTTCGACGACTACCTCGCGGCGCGCGACCGCGCGGGCAACCGCCTCCCGGTCTACAAGGTGAAGGTGAACGGGGACGAACGGTACCTCTTCTCCGACGAGGAGCTCGCGAAGCTGACCGCCGAGGAGGAGCGGAAGCGCGGGCGCGAACTCGAGATCGTCGAGGGGGGAGGGGAGGGGGAGCGCGAGGTGCACGGCATCGAGGTGCTCGAGCTGTACGAGGCGCGCGAACTGTCGCGCGTCTTCGAGGGGCTTGCGAAGGCGGGGATGAACCCTGACCACCTCTGCCCCTCCAGGAAGACGGTCTACGAGCTCTCCGTCGGGGGGGACGGCGGGACGACGCGGGTGCACTCGCTCCTCGGCCTCCTGCACGCGGTGCGGGAGATCGGGAAGAAGGGGCTCACCATCCAGCGCTACAAGGGGCTCGGCGAGATGAACCCCGAGCAGCTCTGGGAGACCACGATGGACCCGGAGCGGAGGACGCTGCTGAAGGTGACGCTCGAGGACGCCGTGGCCGCGGACAGGATCTTCACCGTGCTGATGGGGAGCGAGGTCGAGCCGCGGCGCAGGTTCATCGAGGAGAACGCGTTGCACGTGCGGAATCTGGACGTCTGAGGACGGACGCCCGCCGGATTCGGCGGGAGGCCCCCCGGCGCGGGGCGGAGATGAGGTGGCGGAGATGACGATCGAGGGCGGGAAGGTGGTCCTTCGCGACATCGAAGAGGAGATGAAGGAGTCGTACACCTCCTACGCGATGAGCGTGATCATCTCCCGCGCGCTCCCGGACGCGCGCGACGGATTGAAGCCGTCGCAGCGGCGCATCCTCGTGGCGATGAACGACCTCAACCTCTCGCCCGGGGCCAAGCACCGCAAGTGCGCCAAGATCGCCGGCGACACCTCCGGCAACTACCACCCCCACGGCGAGCAGGTCATCTATCCGACCCTCGTGCGGATGGCGCAGGATTTCAGCACCCGGTACCCGCTCGTGCAGGGGCAGGGGAACTTCGGCTCGATCGACGGCGACCGGGCGGCCGCGATGCGCTACACGGAGGCGCGCCTCAGCCGCGCCTCGGCCGCGATGCTCGAGGACCTCGGGAAGCGGACCGTGGACTTCGTCTCGAACTACGACGAGACCCTCCAGGAGCCGGTCATCCTTCCGGGCCAGTTCCCCAACCTCCTCTGCAACGGCTCGCAGGGGATCGCGGTCGGGATGGCGACGAACATCCCGCCGCACAACCTTCGGGAGGTCGCGGCGGCGGTCACCCTCCTCATCGACAACCCGAACGCCCCGACGGGCGAGATCATGCGGGCGCTGCCCGGTCCCGATTTCCCGACCGGCGGCATCATCTACGGACGGGAGGGGATCGCGCGGGCGTACGCGACGGGGCGGGGGCATATCCAGCTCCGCGGCAGGGTGCGCTCGGAGACGCGCAAGGGGGGGAAGGAGTCGCTCGTCATCAGCGAGATCCCGTACATGGTCAGCAAGAAGGGCCTGATCGAGACGATCGTGCAGCTCGTCAAGGGGAAGTCGATCGAGGGGATCAGCGACATCCGCGACGAGTCCGACAAGGAGGGGATGCGGATCGTCATCGACCTCAAGCGCGGCGAAGAGGCCCAGATCGTCCTCAACCAGCTCTACAAGCACACCACCCTCCAGACCACCTACGGGATCATCCTGCTCGCCCTCGACAAGGGGCGGCCGCGGGTGATGGGGGTGCGGCAGCTCATCTCCTGCTTCATAGAGCATCGCAAGGAGGTGATCGTCCGCAGGACGCGCTTCGATCTCGCGCAGGCGGAGGCGCGGGCGCACATCCTCGAGGGGTTCAAGATCGCCCTGGCGCACATCGACGAGGTCATCAAGATCATCAAGGCGTCGAAGGACCGCGCCGGGGCGAAGGCGGGCCTGCTGAAGCGGTTCCCCCTGAGCGAGGTGCAGGTGAACGCCATCCTCGACCTGCGGCTCTACCAGCTCACCGGCCTCGAGATCGACAAGATCGAGAAGGAGTACGTCGAGCTCGTCAAGCGGATCGCCTACCTCCGCGGCATCCTCGAGAGCGAGCGGAAGGTGCTGGACCTGATCGTCGCGGAGCTCGGCGAGCTCGCCGACGCCATCGGCGACGGGCGGCGGACCGAGATCGTGGACGCGGGGGTGGAGCTGAAGATCGAGGATCTGATCGCCGACGAGGCCTCCCTCATCACCATCACGCGCGGCGGCTACATCAAGCGCGTGGCGACCGCCGCCTACCGGGCGCAGCGCCGCGGCGGGAAGGGGGTCACGGGGATCGAGACCAAGGAGGAGGATTTCGTCGAGCACCTGTTCAGCGTCTCCACGCACGACTACCTGCTCTTCTTCACCGAGCGGGGGAACCTGCACTGGCTCAAGGCGTACGAGATCCCCGAGGGGACCCGTCAGGCGAAGGGGAAGTCGATCGCGAACCTCTTGCGCATCCCCGCCGACGATCACGTGGCGGCCCTCCTGCGCGTGCGCGAGTTCACGGAGGGGCGCGCCATCGTGATGGCCACTGAGCGGGGGGTGGTCAAGAAGACGGCGCTCACGGCGTTCTCGCACCCGCGGAAAGGCGGCATCATCGCCATCGGCGTCGACGAGGGGGACCGTCTCACGCATGTCAAGCTCACCGAGGGGCACCACGAGGTCATCCTCGTCACCAGCGAGGGGAAGTCGATACGCTTCGCGGAGGAGGACGTGCGCGAGATGGGCAGGGGCGCGCGCGGGGTCCGGGGAATCACGCTCGGGAAGGGGGACCGCGTGGTGGATATGGAGATCGTGGACGAGAGCTCCGCGATCCTCGTCATATCCGAAAGAGGGTACGGGAAGCGCACCGGGTTCTCCGAGTTCAGGAAGCAGTCCCGGGGCGGAAAGGGCGTGATCTGCATGCGGACCGGGGAGCGCAACGGCCGGGTCGTGGGGGCGATCAGCGTGCGCGAGGACGACGAGATCATGCTCACCACCGCGTTCGGCAAGATGGTGCGCACCCCGGTGAAGGGGATCTCCGTCATCGGGCGCGCCACCCAGGGGGTTCGTGTCCACGCCCTCGACGAAGGGGACCGCGTCGTCTCCGTCGCCAAGGTCATTCCCGAGACGAACGGGGTGGAGGATCAGAACGGCGGGCGCCGGGAGGCGGAGGGCCCCGCCGCCCCGGCGGAGACGCCCGCCGACGGCCCGGGCGGCGGGGGCGATTCGCCCGAGACCTGAGACACGCGGGCGCATACTCGGGGCGATGCCGGTCCCGGCCTCTCCGCGCGCCTAAGGACGCGACCAGACCATGCTCGACATCAAACTGATCCGCAAGGACCCCGCGGCCGTGAAGGCCGCCCTCGCGCGACGCGGCGGCGCCGCCGCGATAGACGACCTCCTGCGCCTCGACGCCGAGCGCAGGCAGTGCGTGGCGGCGGTGGAGGCGCTCAAGAGCCGCAAGAACCTCGTCTCCAAGGAGGTAGGAAAAGCGAAGGCGGTGGGGAAGGAGGCCTCCGAGGCCATCGCTGAGATGAAGCAGGTTTCCGACAAAATCCGGGACTATGACCTCAAGGTGGGGGATATAGACTCCAGGATGGAAGACCTGATGCTCCGGATCCCAAATATCCCCGATATCTCCACGCCCGATGGAGCGAGTAGCAACGATAATGTGATTGTCAAGCAAATAGGGGAGTTGCCCCGATTCGATTTTGAGCCGTTGCCGCACTGGGAGATAGGGGAACGCCTGGGGATACTCGATTTCGCCTCCGGGTCGCTGCTGAGCGGATCGAACTTTCCCGTCTACAAGGGGCTTGGCGCCCGTCTCGAGCGCGCGCTCTGGTCGTGGATGCTGGATCTGCACGTGCGGGAGCACGGCTACACGGAGGTGAGCCCGCCGTACCTCGTGAAACGCGAATGCATGACGGGGACCGGCCAGCTCCCCAAGCTCGAGGGCGACATGTACCTGTGCGGCGAGGACGACCTGTTCCTCGTGCCCACCGCGGAGGTGCCGCTCGTGAATCTCCACCGGGGTCGGATCCTCGACGAGCGCGCCCTCCCGCTGAGCTACGTCGCCTACTCCCCGTGCTTCAGGCGCGAGGCCGGCTCCTACGGGAAGGAGACGCGCGGGCTGATGCGCGTGCACCAGTTCGACAAGGTGGAGATGGTTAAAATCACGCGCCCCGAGGAGTCGCTCGCGGCGCTCGATGCGATGCTTCGCCACGCGGAGGAGGTGCTCGAGGCCCTCGGCCTTCCGTACCGGGTTCTCGCGCTCTGCGCCGGGGAGATAAGCTTCGCCTCCGCCAAGACGTACGACATCGAGGTCTGGGCGGCGGGGGTGCGGAGGTGGCTCGAGGTCGCCTCGATCAGCACCTGCGGGGACTTCCAGGCGCGGCGCGCGGGGATCCGCGTCCGGCTCAAGGAGGGGAAAGGGACCTTCCACCCCCACACGCTCAACGGCTCCGGCGTGGCGCTGGCGCGGACCTTCCTCGCGCTGCTGGAAAATTTCCAGACCGCCGACGGCCTGGTCGCCGTCCCGGAGGCGCTCGCCCCGTACATGGGCGGCGCGAAGGTCATAGGCGCGTAGGGGAACGGGGGCGCGGCGCGGGGAATGCGGATCATCAGGCGGGCCGACATCGCGCTGCACGGCGCGTGCGCGGCGGGGGTGGCGCTGCTCGCCGCCCTGTTCGCGGCGCCGTTCGGGCGCCCGGTCGGGGGCCTCCTCGCCTTCTCGGCGTTCCTCGCCTATGCCGCGGCCGCGCTGCGCCGCCCGTTCAGGCGGGCCCGGCTGGCGCAGGCGGAATTCCCCGCGGCGTGGCGGGAGATCCTCAGGCGGGAGGTGCGGTACTACCGGGGGCTGGACGCGCCGGGGCGCGCCCGCTTCGAGCGCGACCTGCGCTGGTTTCTCGACGAGCGGACGATCGAGGGCGTGGACGGCGTGCGCGTCACCGACGAGCTGCGGCTGCTCGTCGCGGCGGGGGCGGCGGTCCTCCTCCACGGGCGGCCCGACTGGGAGCTGCCGCCCGGACATGCGATCCTGCTCTACCCGCGCGCGTTCGACGAAGAGTTCAGGTGCGCGCCGCGCGGGCCGCTGGACGGTCAGGCGCATGGACAGGGGCCGGTCATCCTCGCGCGCGGCGCGGTGCGGGAGGGATGGCGGGATCCGGCGGGCGCGGGCAACGTGGTCCTCCACGAGTTCGCGCACCTGCTGGACATGAAGGGCGGCGTTTCAGACGGCGTGCCCCGGGAAATGCCGCGGGCGGAGGTGTGCGGCTGGCTCGCCCTCGCCGAGGCGGAGATGGATAAGGCGGCGCGGGGGCGGTCGCTGTTGCGGCCGTACGCCGCGGAGAACCCGGCCGAGTTCTTCGCCGTGGCGGTGGAGTGCTTCTTCGGGAAACCGCGCCTCCTCCGGGCGCGCCACCCCGCGCTCTACGCCGCGCTCGCCCGGTTCTTCAACCAGGAGCCGCGGTAGGGGCGGAGCCGCGCCGTTGCGCCGCGATCCGCCCCTCGCAGAGGAGAACCATCGGATGACGCGACGTCTGTGGGCCGTGCTGCTGTGCGCGTGCTGCATCCCGGCGGCGACGCTCCCCGCCGCCGCGGCGGAAGGCGAGGCGCGCATCGCCGACGTCCTGAACCGGGTGGCGGAGTGGGCGCGGGTGCGGGAGGAGCTCTCCCTCGCGGGCGACCGGGCCCGGCGGGCCGAGCTCCGCGAGACAATCGAGAGGCTGGAGGAGGCCCTCGTCCGCGACAACGTCGACTACGAGAGTTTCATGGGCGTGCGGGGGCGCTGCGAGGACATCCATGGCGACTGGTTCTTCGACGGCGCCTGGATATCCAACAGCGTCTACTGGAGGGTGCTGCGCCTCTTCAACGCGCCCCGGAACATCCGGCGCATGGTCGGCTTCCCGAAGCGCGCCTCCAACGCCCGCGAGGGCGGGGGGGTGCCCGACTCCGCCTTCTTCTTCAACCGCCGCATCGCCTCGATCACGCCCCAATCCCTCGCCGAGGAGGATGCGCGCATACGGCCGCGGGGCGCCGTCAAGATCACCCGCAAGAAGGAGGAGGGGAAGTCGAAGGGCTTCTACGGGATGGACGACCGCGGGTTCGAGTATATCTTCATCGTCGACCCTCCGGGGATGGAGGAGCAGGTGACCGCCGCGGAGGTCATCGGCTCGACGCTGGTCCGGATGGCGGGCTACAATATCGCCTCGAGCGCCATCGTCACCATCTCCGGCACCGGGAATCCGGAGTTCGACGGCCGCCGGGCGGTCGCGACGCGGCTCGTCGAGGGCTACAAGGGGCACTGGACCTACCGCGCATTCAAGGATCGCCGCGAGATGCGCGCGTCGATGCTCTTCGCCGCCTGGCTCCACAACACCGACTGGGTGGACCACAACACCGGCGTCAGCGTGAACAAGGTCGGGGGCGTCCCGCTGACGCGCTACTTCGTCTTCGACTTCGGCGGCTCGCTCGGCTCCTGGAACATCCGCATCAAGGAGCCGAGGGACGGCTGGGAGCACTACGCGAGCTTCCACGAGTTCTTCCTCTGGCCGGTCGCCCGGCCGCTCGAGCTGGCCGGGCTCCTGCGCAGGCCGTACCCGGGGAAGGCGGCGCCGTACAGCGAGGCGGTCGGCTACTTCGACAGCAACTTCCGCCCAAACTGGTACCGGCCCAACTATCCGAACCTGGCCTGGGCCGAGATGACGCGCGAGGACGCGCTCTGGGCCGCGGACCTCATCGCCCGGTACAGCGACGCGCAGGTGCGGGCGGCGGTGGATCTTGCCTGCTACTCGCGCGCCGAGGACGCCGACTACGTCTACCGGACGCTGCTGGAGCGCCGGAAGAGGATCCTCGACTTTTACGGGGTGAAGCCGCAACGCGCCGACGCAACCACCGCGCCTGAATGAGCCGATCGCTGGAGAGGATCCTGAAGGTCCGCCGGCAGGAGCAGCCGCTGCTCCTGCTGATGGTCGGGACCATCGCCCTCTTCCAGTTCTGCCAGATCATCAACGAGAACTTCTCCGAGACGGTGTTCCTCAAGCGCCTCGGCGTCGCGCACCTGCCCACGACCTACTTCCTCAACTCCCTCGTCTTCCTCGCCCTCGTCTTCGCCATCAACCCGGTCGTGGACCGGACCGCGCGGACCCGCCTCGTCTCCGATCTCCTCCTCGTCTTCGCGGGGGTGCTCGTCGCGCTCCGGCTCCTCGTGTTGTCGGGCCTCCCCCTCGCGTACCCGGTCGTCTACATCGTCGTCAAGCAGATGAAGTACCTCTTCTTCATCGTCTTCTGGACGCTCGCGAGCGACATCTACTCCACGCGCAAGGCGCGGCGCCTCTTCCCCCTCATCGGCGGCGGGGCCGTCATCGGGACGATCGCGGGGAGTCTGTCGAGCGGGTGGGTCAGGGCGGTCGCCGGGATCGACAACGTGGTCCTCTTCACCGGCGCCGGGATGCTCGTCTCGTGGCTCCTCATCGGCCTCGGGAAACGTCAGGTGAGCCGGCTCTCCCCCGTCGCATTCTCCCCCTCCGGAACGGCGACGATCGCCTCGCTGGGCAGGTTCGTCCGGCGCGAGATCTTCGGGCGGCGCGGCGGTTCGCTGCTCAACTACCTGATCCTCCTCGCCCTCCTCCCCGGCATCGTCGGGCCGATCTACGACTACGTCTTCAACTACCTCGCCGACAGGACGTACCAGTCCGAGGCGGCGCTCTTCGGCTTCTTCGGCCTCTTCAAAGGGTCGTTCAACATCCTCATCCTCGCCTGCCAGGTGACGGCCGCGGGCGCCGTCTTCCGCCGGCATGGCATCGTCAACGTCCTCCTCTCCTTCCCCGCCGGCTACCTGTTCGCCTTCGGGGGGCTCCTCGCGAGCTTCCGGATCTCCGCCGCCGCGGCGGGCCGCGCCGGGCTCGAGGCGATCGACGCCGCCTTCTACAAGCCCGGCTGCCAGATGCTCTACAACATCATCCCCGCGCAGCTCCGCGGCCGGGTGGCGGCCCTCGTGCAGGGGGCGGTGCGGCGGGTCGGCGAGCTCGCCGGCAGCGGGCTCCTCTGGGTCCTCAAGTCGCACCTCTCCCCGCTCCAGCTGAATGTCGTGGGGCCGGTCTTTGCCCTCGCCTGGCTCTGGTGCACCTGGCGCCTTCGCCGCTCCTACTCCGACATCCTCTACCGCTCCCTGAGCGAGAAGCACGTGAACTTCGCGGAGCTGGAGGGCCGGGACCTGCGCTCCCTGATGTCGGCGCAGGCGCGCGCGGCGCTGGAGAAGAACCTAGACGCGGCGCGGCCCGCGACCGCCCTGATGGCGGCCCGCCTGTTGAGCCGGTCCGGTGTCGCGGGGTGGAGAACGCTCGTCGGCGCGCGCCTCGCGGGGAGGCGGCCCGAGACGCAGGCGGAGATGCTGCGCATCGTCTCGACCGGCCCGCCCGACGAGGCGGCGAAGGCGCTCCTCGGAGCGGCGGCCGCCGTGCACCCGTCCGTCCTCCCGGAGCTCGCCGCCCTGCTGAGGAGGACGGCCCCCGTCGACGGCGCGGGCCTCTTCAGGAAGTGGCGCTCGAGCCCGGACGCCCGCCTCGCCGCGGAGGCGCTCCTCGGCCTCGGGGCGCCGGACGCGGAATGGGGCATGCAGCGGCTCGATTCGAAGGAGCCGGGCGTCGCGGCCGCCGCCGTCTATTTCCTCGGGGAGGCGGGGTGCCGCGGCTGCCTCGAGCGCATCGCCGCCCTCGCCGGATCGGAGGCGCCGGAGCTGCGCGCCGCCTGCGCGGCCGCGCTAGGAAAACTCGGCCTCCCGCGTTCCTCGGAGCGGTGGCGCCTCCTTCAGGCCGATGCGGACCCGCGGGTGCGGCTGAAGGCGCTCGAGGGGCTCGCGGCGCTCAAGGATCCCGCGACGGTGCGGAACGCCGTCGAGGCGCTCGGCGACGAGGACGGGGCGGTGCGCGAGGGGGCGCGGGCGCTCATCGCGGGCCACGGCGAGGCGGCGATACCGCTCCTCACGGAGGCGCTGCCTCGGGCGGGGGTATTCACCCGGACGGCGCTGATGGCGATGCTCGACGATCTGGGGGTCAAGGAGCAGACGCTCCTCTCCTTCATCGACGCGAAGGTCGAGGAGGGGTACCGCGCGGTCGCGATGTTGCGCTGCGCGGAGGAGATCCCGCCCGGGCGCTCGCGCGAGGTGCTGTCGCTCCTCTGCCGCAACCGGCTGAGCGACGCGACGTACGAGGTGTTCAGGGCGCTGGGGATGCTCCTGAAGGGCGGGCAGGTGCAGTTCATACAGGAGAGCTACGACGACCGCGACGAGTCGGTGCGGGAGCAGGCGCTCGAGGCGCTCGAGAACGCCCTCACCCCGGAGATCGCGCGGAAGCTGTTGCCGCTTCTGGAGGATCTGCCGATCGATCTCAAGCTCGCGGCCGGGGAGCGGCACTACCGGCTGGGGGCGGCGACCATCGGGGGGATCCTCGGGGAGATGCTCGGTTCGCCGCACGGGGCCGACGCGCTCTGCGGGCTGATGTGCGTCGGGGAGGCGTGCCGGAGGGGGAGGCCGCCCGCGGCGACCGCCCTCCGCGAGACGGCGGAACGGCGCATCGCGGCGCTGAAGATCCAGGGAGGAAAGGCCGTGGAAGACCTGATGGAGAAGGTGCTGACGCTCAAGGGGGTGCCGATCTTCGCGCACCTCCAGTTCAAGGAGCTGCTCGCCATCGCCTCGATCGCGCGCGAGGAGACGTTCGATCCCGGCGACCGCATCATACGCCAGGGGGAGCGGGGCCACGCGATGTACCTGATCGTCTCCGGGAAGGTGCGCATCCTCTCGCACGCGGAGGGGGACGCGAAGGAGGTCCAGCTCGCCGCGCTCGGCGAGAACGACTACTTCGGCGAGATGGCGCTCTTCGACGACTCGCCGCGCTCGGCCACCGCGGTCGCCGACGGGCCGGTCACGGCCCTGAAGATCGAAAAGCGCGAATTCCGGGACATGCTCCGGGAGTACCCGGGCGTCTCGATCATGATCTGCGAGGAGTTCTGCCGCCGCCTGCGCCGCACCATCGGAAAGGTGGGCATCCGGGGTCAACTATCGTCTAATGACTGAGATGGGGCGGGTGGTCTGCTCGGGTCATGGCATGGGCACCGCGGATCGAAGATGCGGAAATCCGGCGCCACGCGACGAGCCGCGGGAACGAGCGGAGGGAGGTACTTCAGGGCGATGAGCGGTCAGTTCACGGTTCTGGAGAAGCGGGCGGGGTACACCAATGCGAACAGCCTGCGGTTGTATGCACAGTTCCGCGAGGGCACGCTGTATCCGGTCGATGCGGACAAGTACGGCCGCTGGGCCCGCCGGGCAGGGCAAGACGGCTATCCGATCTATCTGCCCCGGGGCTTGGACAGCATCGTGATGAAGAAGACCGCCCGCACGAGCGGCCTTCTCGCGCAACTGAAAGACGGCGATAAGATACCCGTCACCGGGAAGCTCCGGGAATCCCGTTACGCAAAAGACACGAGGGAACTCAGGGGCTTCGTCCACGTCGCCGAGGGGATAGAGCGCGGATGGGGACAGGATGATCAGGGGATACAACCCGACGGCGCCGATTGAGCGCGAATAACCGGATATCGATACGCTTCAGGGTAGGGGGGCTGTGGGTAGTTTACCCTGACACTTGCGCAAGTCGAGGTTTGATCCCGCTTTTTTTCTCGAGCATTTTCATTGAACAATAGTACAACGTTTGCGTCATCACCGGCGTTCGATCGACTCCGCCGATCGATTTTCTAGTCCGTCATCCATCCGTATTCGAGCACACCCGCCAAGCCATAATATTTCGCGCTCCCCTGAGCGCTGTCGAAATAGAACCATCGCGGCCAGGGCGGATAAAAGATCCCCTCTATCCACGTTTTTGTTCCGGCACTCTCGGGCCCGAAAGATACGTAGATGTCTGTCAAAAGATTGGCTGCGCACGCCAGAACGGTCAAGGAGGGATCGTAGTATGTCGAGCCGTCTGCCCCCACGTACAGCTTGATATCGCCGCCATGTATCTCCGGCAGATAGATGTTCCGCCAATCGCCGGAATCAATTTTAATCGTCAGGTAATCGCCGGCCTGGACGGCTATATCCTCGGAATCGCGCCCCACCCACAGACCCACCGGAGCGGGCGCGTAGCTGTTCAAGTCGGTGAAGTCGTTGGGGTTGTCATTTACAGAGCCGAGGCGAGACCCGGAGATGTCGCTTGCCAGCCCCAGGATGAAGAACCATCCGCCGTCTATGCTCGAGCGCGTGATGGAGATCTGCATGTAGGAGACGTCCCCCGCCACGAGGGGGTCGCTCTGGGCCGATGAAAAAGAGGCAACTGCATGCAGCACGCAAAGCACAGCGATCAGCTTTTTCATGCCTCCCCTCCTCTGTGCTGATCCAGCCGCTCCCGTCAACGACCCTGCCGCCTTCGGCGCGGCGGCCGCACATGGGCCTCCGCGACATGCACCGGGCATAGACGGCTTGCGTCTATTGCATGCAGCTCAAAATCGTCAAAGAGCCGATATACCCTCCTGGATCAATGGTAACTACTTACCGGGGGATGTCAATCACCCCACGGGGGACATTTTTAGGGGGTGGTTTGACGAGGTTGAAGATCGGGTTTCGACCAGCACGGGGCACTTATACGGGGGGCGGTTCAGGGCGGCGGCGGACGAGCGGCGGCAGGAGTCGATCCGGTGTCCGCGCCTGAACCCGGTGCGGCTGCAGAGGCGCACGGAGTTGTGGATCGACTGAAAAACAACGGTTTGGCGCGTAGGTCGGAGACGATGCGGGAGCAGCTCAGTAAATTGCACAGGGCTGAATTCGATTCGCACAGCTCCAATCCGCTGAAAAACGATAGATCCATCCGGATCTATGCCAACCCGCTGCCGGCGGATGGCACTCACCCCAAGGGGGGCATTGCGAGGGGATGGTTTGACGAGGCCGAAGACCAGGCCTCGACTATTACGGGGCACTTATACGGGGGGCGGTTCAAGGCGGTGGTGGTGGAGGCGGACGAGTATCTAAAGGAGTTGTCACGGTATTTGCATTTGAACCCGGTGCGACTGAAGAAGTACAAAGAATTGCCGATCGAGGAGAAGGCGAAGCTACTCAAGGAGTATCGCTGGAGCAGCCTGCGCGGCTATATGGGTTTGGGGAAACGGGATTCATTTGTGCTGTATGATACGGTATTGGGCTACATGGGCGGAGAGACGAAGGAAGGGGCGAGGCGGTATGGCGACTTCGTGCTATCCGGGTTGGGTACGGTGATGAAGAACCCTCTTGCGGATTCGCGGGCGGGAGCGGTGTTGGGGACGGAGAGTTTCATTGAATGGATCAGGAAGACCTTTGTCGACGGACGGAAATGGACTCGAAAGGAACAACCGCAGGTGAAACCGCTTAGGGGCGTGATTCCCGTGGAGGAGATCGCGCAGGCGGTGGGAGAGGAGTATGGAGTCAAACCCGCAGAAAATTTCAAAGTGCGTTCGCCGCATCGGGAGGCGCGGCGAGTACTGCTTGAGATGAGTTATCGGTTGAACACGAACTATCTACCTCTTCAGAAATTGGGGGATGAATTGGGGGGGATTGGAGGAGCTGCGATAACAAACAACCACATGCGTCTTCAGCAACAGATGTCGGATGATGCAAGATTAACCAGACGCGTGGAAAAGATCCACCGCAAGCTTTTTAGTGTATAGTAAAGGTCTAACCCCGAAGGCACGCCCCGAAGGTACGCGCGCCGATCACGGGACGGGGCGACGCGTTCATGGAGGCGGCGAAGACGTTCACGATCCGGTGACGGTCCGCTGGTCATGCATGCGGGCGGCGTGGACGCGAGGCCCGTGATACCGACAGGGTGGTCTCCGGCTGCCTCGCCCGCGCGTCACTTCGCGAACACGAACCCCGTCCGCGCCACGTTGCTCAAACGGCTGTCCTCGTCCAACGGGTCGGCCCCGCTCGCGCACAGCCCCCCGAGCCACTCGTACCGCCCCGCCGCCCACGTCTTGTCCGGCCTCATCCAGACCGCCGTGCCCCAGACGCTCCCGGGGGAGACCCGCATCCCCCTCACCATCGGCACCACCCTGTCCGAGAACGCGTTGTTCCCCACGTACCATCGCAGCCCGCGCGGCCCCGCGAGCGCGATATAGACGTCCGCCAGCATCCCCTGCGCCGCGTTCGTCGTGAGCGAGTAGTACAGTACCATCGGCTCGCCCGCGCGGAACGTCCGAGCGTTCATCCACAGCCCCGCGGTCGCGAAGGCGGGGACGGCGGTCGGCGTGAACGTCGGCGTGTGCGTCGGCGTCTGCGTCGGTGTATGCGTCGGAGTGAACGTCGGGGTGAACGTCGGGGTCTCCGTCGGCGTCTCCGTAGGCGTATGGGTCGGCGTGGGCGTCTCCGTCGGCGTATGCGTCGGCGTCGCCGTCGGGGTATGCGTCGGCGTTTCTGTCGGAGCCGCCTGCTTTATGCAGTAAAGGTTGCAGTCATGGGACCCGACATACACCCTCCCGTCGCTCCCTAGCGCGGGGGAGGAGGACACAAAGGCCTCTATGCCATAGCTCCACCCGAGCGTGCCGTCGGAATTCACGGCGTAGAGGTTGCTATCGTAGGACCCGAAATACACCCTCCCGTCGCTCCCCAGCGCGGGGGAGGAGGACACATCGTCCTCCGTGCCATAGCTCCACGCGAGCGTGCCGTCGGAATTCACGGCGTAGAGGTTGTTATCGTCGGACCCGAAATACACCCTCCCGTCGCTCCCCAGCGCGGGGGAGGAGTACACAACGTCCTCTATGCCATAGCTCCACGCGAGCGTGCCGTCGGAATTCAGGGCGTAGAGGTTGTTATCGTAGGACCCGACATACACCCTCCCGTCACTCCCCAGCGCGGGGGAGGAGGACACATCGTTCTCCGTGCCATAGCTCCACGCGAGCGTGCCGTCGGAATTCAGGGCGTAGAGGTTGTAATCGTCGGACCCGACATACACCCTCCCGTCGCTCCCCAGTGCGGGGGAGGAGGAATATGTCCCGTCCGCGGTGAGATAGCTCCACGCGAGCGTGCCGATGGAATTCAGGGCGTAGAGGCTGTTGTCGTAGGACCCGACATATACCTTCCCGTCGCTCCCCAGCGCAGGGGAGGATACCACACTGTCCCCCGTGCCAAAGCTCCACGCGAGCGTGCCGTCGGAATTCAGGGCGTAGAGGTTGTCATCCCAAGACCCCACATACAGCCTCCCGTCGCTCCCCAGTGCGGGGGAGGAGAAAATTCTCGATTCCGCAGCATAGCTCCACGCGAGCGTGCCGTCGGGATTCACGGCGTGGATGTTGTTATCGTAGGACCCGACATACACCCTCCCGTCGCTCCCCAGCGCGGGGGAGGATATCACATAGCCCCCCGTGCCATAGCTCCACGCGAGCGCGGGAATAGACGGCCCTTCATACACGCTCTGCCCCGTGTGCCCCGCGTCGCGGCGAAACATCGGCCACGGCGTGTCGGCGAGCTGGGCGTCCGTGGAAGACGCGAGCAATGACACACCGATGGCGAGCATCAGCGAGGCGGCAAACTTGGGCATAACTCCCTCCTATGGCATATGGCGAGCCGGTGATGCGTAGATTAACACCCTTTCGGGTGGCACACAACAGGTTTGGAGGGTATTGTAAGGTTTTGAGGGTTTGGAGGGCGATGTGTAATGGGTCAGTTATGGGGTGCATTGTTACCCCCCACCCCAACCCTCCCCCGCAAGGGGGAGGGGGATAATGAGCGAGCACCCCATAGCTGACCCTGGATCTGTTCCTTCTTCATCCTGAAATCCGGAAAAGTGGGGCAAGTCCTGGGGGATACGCATTGACATGGAGGGATGGTGTGGTATCCTAACCAGTGCATACAGAAAGGAGAATGTAATGAGCATTGGTATCCGTGCGTGCATCGTTCTCGCCGCCGTACTCGCGCTGACGCCCCATTATGCCGCCCACGCCACGCCATGGGCCGTCGTGGCGAACAGCGCGGAAGCCACCATCAGCACCATCGACCTTGGCACGACCCCGCCCACGCTGCACGGCCCGTTCCTGGCGGGCGAACTCGGCACGGATGACGGCGGCCTCTTCGACGTCGCGGTCGTCCCCAACAGCCCGTACATCCTCGTGACCAACTTCGGCGATGAGCTCCTGTTCCGCGTCGACGTCTCCGACCCGACCGCCCCGGTCGCCGCCGGGTCGATCGAGATCGGCTTCTCTGCGGAGGATGTCGCCGTCGCGCCGAACGGGAAGTTCGCCCTTGTCACGGACGGGGGCTATAAACACGAAGTGGCCGTCATCGACCTGGATACGTTCGCGCTTACGACCATTTCCACGCTGAAGGCGGGAGCCGCGCAGGCGGTGGCGATCGCACCCGACAACCAGACGGCCGTCTTCGTCGACTACTTTGCTCGCCTCATGGTCTTCGGGCTCGTCGACCCGGCGACCGGCATCGTGTCGGACTCGTCGCTCCCCACCGACGGCATGCCGCTCAACGTCGCGATCTCCCCCGACGGGCAGACCGCCATCGTGGCGAACTTCGGCAACACGGCGCCCCCGTCTCCGACGCTCGAGGCGCCGGCACCGATGAACGTCTACAGGATCACGGGTCCCGGAACGGTCGTGGAGGGGACGACCCCGATCGTGGAAGGCCTGCCGGGGTGTCAGCAGTCCGTCGCCTTCTCCCCGGACGGGAGCAGGGCGTACGTCGAAACCTGCACGTGGGCACCGTCGGGGACGCCCGTTCCCGAAGACGCCACCACGCAGCTCTCCTGGCTGAGCGTGACGGGGCCGGGGCAGGTGTCGCTCGGCGCGGCGGCAGCGGCGAACCTGTTGTCCAAGACGCACTACGCGTGGTTCGGCGTGGATACGCTGGCGGTGAGCGGGGACGGGAAGACCGCGCTCGCCACGAACACCTCCGGCAGTGATGCGGTTTCCAGCGTCTCCGCCGTCGATCTCTCCACGTGGAGCGTCAGCGCGATCGGGCCGGTCAGCACCGCACCGGCGGGGATCGCCATGCTGGCGACGCCGACCCCGACACTGACCCCGACACTGACCCCGACCCCGACCCAGACCCCGACGCCCATCCTCATGGGCGTAGCCAGCAGCAAGTCGCCGTCCGTCGGGGGGTCGTTTACCTTCTCAGCTATTTGCCAGCCCCTTAGCACGCCGTTCGACGCCTACGGCATCGTCCTTTCCCCGACGTGTGGCACGCAGTCCTTCAACCTGTCGGACCCGACGGAGCTCCGCCCCGGAGTGCAGCCGCTCGTCGCCGGTGTGCCGGGCCTCCCCACGACGTGGGAGGGGCTGCTGTACGGCCAGGCGGCGCTGCTCCCGTACACCCAGGGGCATACCTATACCTTCATCCTCGGACTTGTCCCGGCGGGGACGCCGCCGTCCAAGGAGAACGTCATCCCGGGATGTTACTGGGAGGGCCAGGTGGTCGTGAAGTAGGCGTCCTTCGAGTAGTGAGGTATTCTGCGCGGCCGTGGATCGCGATCCCCGGCCGCTTTTTTCTTCGCGTGGGGCTTCCGCGAAGCATCAGGGTCAGCCATCAAAGGCGCGGAGTCGATAGACATAATTCCTCCCTCTCGCGCAATACCACGGGATAAGCTATCTGCTCCGATCATACTAATCAGCATCCGTGACTCGGCTGCCATCCCGTCTCGAACCCGACTCCCTGCAATCATCAGGAATTAAGGCCCACGTCATATGGGACCGTTTCGTTCAGTCAGCCATCTGGTTCTCGTCATTCCGGCGGGAGGGCCGAGAAGGCCTCATCGCCGTGGGACATATCCCGCCCTTACGGGTCCAGCAAATCGTCGGTGCCGCGACGCGTTCAATAGGATTTCTCACATAATCGTGGTTCGCATGTTGTCCGCCGAGCGCACAACTGCTCCCAGCCCTTTGCCGACTCGCGTCGTGGTCGAAACGGAACATCATCCCATCCTCGGATACTGTGGGAGGCGGCGGGTCCCATTCACTTATGTCGGTTATGCCAAACCCTGATCCGGTTCACCGCCGCCGCCCGTTCTAGCCCACTAACTTCTTAGCGTCGAAAGTCACGCCGTCGCGTAGAATGAAGAAACAAACCTTGGCCAACGTAGTAGCCAGTGCCTTGATTGCCACCGCCCGGTTCGTCCGCTTCTCCTTGCGTTGATACCATGCACGTAGCTCCGGGCTAAACCGCACCGCATAAACCGCAGCCTCTACATATGCCCATGCAAGATATCGATTGCCGCTCTTGCGATTGCCTGCGCCCTTCTTGCGCTCATTGCTTGTGTGCTCGGCCTTCACTGCCCGACAATACGAGGCATAATTCCCAGGCTATGCAAACCGCTCGATCGGCCCAGTCTCCAGCAAGGCCATAGGGGGCTCCCCCGAGATTATCATGCGGCGTTGAGGAGTAAGGCCGCCGATAGGTGACTGAAGACTGGTGCGCTACAATCCAGTGCTTCGCGGATACTCAGCCAGGCTGGCAAGAGAAGAGCGTGGAAGTTATGTGCAGGGGGGGAGGCCTGACTGGCAAGGTGTCTTTACGCTTGCCTTCCGCCTACATAGGTGAGACCCCGACTTGCCTTTGTTCAGTCTATGGTCAGGATTTCCTTGTCGACGTTCCCGATATAGACGGGATTGCGTATGTCCGTCGTCTTCACCGGGTCGATGGCGCCGCCCTCGAGGTAATACGTCCCCTTCGGCATCCCCCTGAACTGCGTGTCGAAGATGGGATAGTCGGAGATGGGCGATGCCACGATAGCGACGCCGGGGAAACCGAGATACCCGATCGGGATCTCCGTGAACCCTTTCCCCTGCTCGCAGTAAAGCTCCTGACCGCTCGGCGTAATGAGCCGAACGAACGGTATGCACGGCACGCGGATGGCGGCGACGTCGGCCCTGACCGCGATCCAATCGGTCGTGAAGAAGGCCCTCTTGTTCGGCGTCAGGTCGATCGGGGGGGGCGACGGCAGGGTGCAGGAGTAGACGACCCCCATTCCCTCCGATCCCCCTTCGGTGGCGGTGCCGTAGAGCGTCCCCTTCAGCAGCAGGGGCGTCCCTGAGGGAAGCGATCCGGTCCCCCCGATAAGGCCGTCGAAGCGGTACCGCACCGCATACCCGCCCCCGGCCGCGTCGAGACTGAAGATCGCGCCCGGATCGCCCCCCCCCGCCGCACCGGACCTGGCGAAGACCATCCCGAGCGAGGTCACGGTGCCGTACAGCGTGGTCCCCTGCAGGACAAGGCCCGTGCAGAAGGAGGCATCGCTCGACAGTTTCTCAGTATATTCCCTATTCCCGCGTGAGAAAACGGATTCCTCCTCGAAGGCGTGGAGAATGGTGAAATCGGTTCCGTCCTTGGCGACGGAGAAAACCGCGGACGGGAGAGAGGAGAGGAAGAAGAACTCCTGCGCCGGGACGGTGAAACCGAAGAGGCGGTTCCCGTTTGAGATGAGCCCGCCGCGCGGGTTGGCCGTCTGCATGCCCGAGAAGTCGTACAGGACCCTGTAGTCGCTCCCGTCGTCGGCCATCGAGAAGAGTGAGCCCGCCTCGCGGAGGTATTTGCCTCCCATGGCGGTCGCCCCGTACAGGACACCCTTCTCGAGAAGCAGTTTCCCCACGGGTATCGCGCCGTCGGAAGGAGACCCGGCGAATTCGTGGAGCACGGTATAGGCCGTGCCGTCGGTCTTGATGGAGTAGGCAATCCCTTCGTTATGGGTCCCTCCGGTCTCGACCACGCCGTAGAGCGTGCCGCCGGCCGCCGTGACGGGGCCCGGGAAAGACAGGTCCGCGGCGAAATGGTGAATGATCCTGTATCCGCTGCCGTTGGCTTTGATGGAGTAGATAACGCCGCATCCGTTCTCGCCGCCGTCCTGGGTGGTTCCGTAGAGGACGCCGCCGGCCAGCGCGAGCTCGCTGTTCGGGTACGTTCCGTCGGATGCCGGGCCGAAGGAGTGAAGGATCGAATAGCCGCTTCCGTCGAGGTTCACCGCGTACACGGTGCCCTTGCCCTCCTCTCCGCCGTTGCCGGTGGTCCCGTAGATCCTTTTCCCATCGGATACGACCCCCTCCTCCGGCCATGCGCCGTCCGCGGGGATTCCGGCGAAATTGTGGAGCACCGTGTATGTCTGTGCCGATAAGCCCGCCGCGCAGCAAAGGAAAAACGCCGCCGCTACGATCACCACGCGCATGACGCAACCTCCTTTTGGTGCGGCGCGAAAGCAGGCGAAGATCTCTACCCGTTACGCCGCGGCAATCGTATCACGAGGGTGCAGGCGTGTCAAAGCGTTCGCGGACGCACCCCCTCAGGCGCGGGGAACGGGCGCCAGCGGGCCCGGCGCACGGCGTCATCCCGCTGCGAGGCAGTCGCGGGCGCGGGCGGCGACGAATCCCGCCAGGCCGCGCAGCGCGCGGCGCGCGGGCGAGTCGGGGAGGGGAACGAGAAGGGACGCGGCGTCGCCGAGCGCCTTCTCCGCCTCCCGGACGCTCGTCTCCAGCGCCCCGGAGAGGATGATCTCCCTCCTCGACGAGGCGACATTCCCCTCCCGGAAGCAGAAGGCCAGACGCTCCCGGTGCTCGCCCCGGAGGGTTTCGAGGGCCCGTATGAGCGGGAGGGTCACGCGGCCGCCCGCGATATCCTTGAAGCGGTCCTTGGCGGTGTCGGTCCCCGCGATATCGGCGCAGTCGTCGGCGATCTGGAAGCCGATGCCGAACCCGATGCCGAATTGCCCGAGGCGCTCCGCGAGCGGGGCGGGCGCTCCCGCGGTCAGGGCCCCCAGCCGGCAGCACGCCGCGAAGAGCGAGGCGGTCTTCATCGTGACGGTCTCCCGATACTCCGCCGCACGCATCGAGATGTCGTACCGCCGCCGCAGCTGGCGGAGCTCCCCCTCGCACACCTCCCGCGTCACGCGCACCATCGCCGTCAACAGTTCCGCCCCGCACCTCTCGGAGAGCAGCTCGAAGGCGCGCGCGAGGAGGTAGTCGCCGTAGAGGACCGCCACGCTGTTCCCCCAGGCGGCGTTGAGCGTCGCCGCGCCGCGCCGCACGGCGGCGTCGTCGATGACGTCGTCGTGCGCGAGGGTGGCCAGGTGGATGAGTTCGGCGGAGGCGGCGAACGGGATGCGCGCACCGTCCCCGGCGGCCGGGGCTGCCTGCGCGGCCTCCCCCGAGAGGAGGGCCAGGGCGGGCCGGATCCGCTTCGCGGCGCCCCCGAGACAGCGGCGCGCGAGCTCCCCCAGCCGCTCCGCGGCCGAGTCGAGACGCGCGCGGATGGTCTCCTCGACGCACTCGAGGTCCGCTGAGACCGGGCGGAGGATCTCTCCGAGTGTCGGGTTCATTCGACAAGCTTCAGGGTGGAGTCTGTCTTCATCTTCGTCACGGTGGAGAGGCGCGCCTCCCCCTCGGGGCCGTCGAGGCGCATCGTCATCGTGACGTCCTGTTCCGTCTCGACGCGGAGCTCGGCGGCACACCCTTTGCCGAGGTCGAAGAAGAGCGTCCCGTTCAGACGCTGCCGGAGGCGGTCGAAGACCGTCTTCATCCCGGCCCCCCCGGGCCCGGTCAACGGCAGGGAGACCGCCACATCCTTCGCGTCCATCTCCCCCTGCAGCGCGATCTCCGCGCAGCGCCGTCCCCCTCTGGTCGTCAGCCGCACGAGCGTGTAGCGGATGTCGAGGACGAGCGTGCCGGCGTCCTCCGCCTTCCCCCCCGCCGCCTCGCCGAGGGAGAGGGTGCGCTGCTCGACCCACGAGTTTCCCGCGGCGACGGGCCCGTCGGGCAGGAGGAACTGCCCGTGCTTGAGGAAGGCGTGCAGGTCCATCTGCGGGAGGATCGCCGCGACGCCCCCCGGCCGGGCGACGGAGAGGACCCTGCCGCGTTTGTCCATCGTGAAGGCGGTCGGTCTGGCGAAGAGGGCCTTCAGCCCGTCGAGCCCGGGGGCCTCCTTCGTCACCGTCTCCCCCTGGATGATCCGCGCCCCCTTCGCGTCCGCCTCGATGCGCACCTTGAGCGCGCCGCTTTCGTTCACCGAGCTGAACCGCTCGAAGGAGGTTTCGATCTCGGCCGCGCCCCGGGCGTCCACGTCCTTGACCGTTGTCCGGTAGAGAAGCTCCATCTCCATCCCGATCGGCATCTCCGCCGCATCCGGCCGGCCCGGGAGGCCTGACATCGAGGTCGTGCCGCTCCCCTTCGTGAGGAGGCGGTAGGTGAGCTCCTCCCCCTTCGCGTAGCGGTTCTCGATCACCACCGTCTTCTTCGCGCAGGCCGGCGCGAAGACCGCCAACGCCGCGCATGCCACGCACCACCGCGCCGTCTTGTTCACGCGTCTCCTCCCCGCGGCCCCACGGGCTCCGGGCCGCACACCGGTATGGTACCACATCGCGAGAGGCGGGACGGCTGTCGCGAAACGGTCCCGCGTGCCCGCACACGGGGCGGCATCAGCGCCGCTCGACGGTGACGCAATCCAGACAGATGCCCAGGTCCGCCGGCGCGGCGAACTCGGTCGGACGGCCCCTGCGGACGGGGGATACGAGCTCGAGCACGGCGCGGGTCCCGTGTGCGGGCAGCGCCGAGGCGGGGACCGAGACACGATACTCCCGGAACGAAGGGCCGACCTCGATCGTCGCGATCTCCCGCCCCCCGACGCGGACGCTGACCGGCACCGGGGGAACGCCCCTGCCCGCGGAGGCGCGAAGCGTCACGGCGACGCCGCCGGGTGCGTCCAGGGTCGGGACGGCGAGGGCGGCGTCGCCGTTTGTCCAGCGCGCCCAGCGCCGCACCGGGGCGCCCCCGTCCCGCTCCCATCGCATCAGGGGCCCGTGAAAACCGCGAAGGAGCGCGAAGGCGTCGACGGCGACGTCGATGACCCGGCGCCGGGCCGCCCCGGCGCGTTCCGCGGCGGGGACGACGCGGAAGACCCGCGCGACCGCCTCCACCGGGATCCGCCTCGCCGGGAACCCCCCCACGCGGTACTCGAGGTGGTCCGTCGAGAGGGGGAGGGCGAGGAGCGGCTCGAAGTCGAGGGCGGGGGAGAACGGCGTCCCGCCGCGCGAGATGTAGTAGACGCGGCGGCCCTCCTCGATCCAGCGCCCCATCACCCGCTCCACCCCGCGGCACTTCCGCGGTGTCTGCTCGGAGAGCTGGAGCACGTCGACGCCGTACGCGCAGTCGAGCGGCGCCGCCATCCCGCTCCCCTCGCAGACGTGGATCCCCCCCCGGTCGAGCGCGGCGGCGAGGCGGGCGATGAACTCGGCGGTCCCCGCGTAGTCGACCGGAAGGACGCGGCGCGTGTAGCCGGATCCCATCCGGGCGAGGAGGAGGAGCGCCACGGCGGCCGCCGCGCAGCGCCACCGCCTACCGCGTTCGGCGAGGCGGGCGAGGAGATACGCCGCGAAGAAGACCAGCGCGGGGAAGGCGAGCGGTATGAAGCGCCGGGCGGCCCACAGATACGACGGGAAGACCATCTTCCTGGCGACAAAGAACGCGCAGACAGGGGCGGCGATCAAAAAGAACGCCCCCCGCGCGCCGTCGAGCCCGCCGCGGATGAAGAGGATTGCGCCCGAAAGCGCGAGGACGAGGCCGAGCGGCACGGTCACCCCGCCCGCGGAAACGGGGTAGAGCAGCCAGCCGAGCTCGCGGAGGTTGCGCGCGTCGGGCCCGCCGCCGAGGCGCGGCCGGATATGGTACGCGTAGACCGAGAGGGCGACCAGCGCCGCCGCGAGCGCCCAGCGGACGCCGCTCGAAGCGGCGCGGCGCGCGGGGCGCCGCCGGGCGAAACGCAGCGCGGCGAGGAAGGCGAGGAACCCCCCGCCCGCGGCGACGAGCCGGAGCGGGGCGAGGCCGTGCGAGCGGAGGACCTCCGCCTGGCGCTCGAAATAGGGCCGGCAGACGGTCAGGTTCTGCACCGCGAGGTGCGCGGCCCCGAACGCCAGCGGGACCAGGAACGCGGCCGCCGCGCGGCGGCTCTTGAAGAGGAGCAGGCAGAGGAGGAAGGCGGGGAGGAGGAGGGCCGCGGCGAAGATGGCCAGCAACGCCTCCCCGAAACAGGCGCCCGCAAGGGCGGCCCACGCCGGCCGGTTCTCGTCCAGCGCCCGGGAGAGACAGAGGATCCCGGCCCAGAGGAGAAGCTGGGCCGAGATCTCCGCGGTGGGGAAGCGGACGCACCAGACCTGCGCGGCGCTGCCGGCGAGCAGGACCGCGGCGAGCGCGGCGGCCCTCTTTCCCGCGAGCTCGCGCGCCGCGAGGCCGAAGGCGGCGAGCGCGAGGAGCCCCATCCCGACATTCGTCCAGAGCGAGAGGCGGAGCCCCCCGAGGGCGTGGAGCGCGGCGATCCAGACGGTGTAGAGGTGGTAGAAGTGCGGGGAGACGATCGCGCGGTCGTGGTCGCCGATCGCCATCCCTCCCTCGTACCGCTGCGGGATGAGGTGGGTGAAGTAGAACAGCTCCCGGTCCGCGGGGGGGAGGGAGGCGAGGAGCGGGTCCCGGTACGCGATCCGGCCGGTGCGGGCGAGCCGGGCGCCGGTGTTGATGTAGGTGCCCGGGTCCCAGTTGCCGAGGACGTACTCGTACGGGGGGGAGTAGAGGGCGGCGGCGAAGAGGGCGATGAGGCCGGCCCAGGCGAGCGGCCGGAGGCGCGGAGGCGGGACGCCCCATCCGGCGCGCGGGGCGGCGAGGAACAGGGCGAGGGAGACGAGCGCCTGCGCGGCGAGGAGCGCCTCGAGCGAGAAGAGCGAGAGCTGGGCGAGGAGGAGGCCGATCCACGACGCGGAGAGGACGCTCCCGAGGGCGGCAAGGAAGAGCCACTCGCCGAAATCGCGCGGCAGCGGCCCGCGGCCGCGTTTGGAGGCGAGGCGCAGGAACAGGGCGCCCGGCAGGGCGAGGAGGAGCGGCGCCGCGGCGAGAAGGATCAGGGGGCGAGCCATCGGGTGAGGTGTCCTTTCAGCCGGCGCTCGAGCAGGCCCGGGTCGAACGCCGCCAGGCGGGCGCGCTGCCGGGCGACGACGCCGCGCCGGAGCGGCCCGTCGGCGAGGAGGAGCGCCATCATCTCGGCGATGCGCGGGTAATCCTTCTCGCGGTAGAGGACGCCGCTCCCCCCGAGCGTTTCGGGGACGGCGCCCGCGGCGTAGGCGAGGACCGGGACGTCCGCCGCCATCGCCTCCAGCAGCGGGATGCAGAACCCCTCGTGCTCGCTTGCGCAGAGGAACAGGTCGGCGACGCGGTAGAAGCCGGCGAGCTGGTCGGCGCGGACGTGGTTGGTGAAGAGGACGTTGTCGAGGCCGAGCTCGCGGGCGAGGTTCTTCAGGAGGGCGAGATAGCGCTCGAGCCCCATGTAGGAGCCGACGAGGAGCAGGCGCGCGTCCCGGCCGACGAAGCGGCGGTAGGCGGCGAACGCCTTGAGCAGGTCCTCGAAGCGCTTGTTGGGGACGACCCTGCCGACGAAGAGGATGTTCTTCAGTCCGTCCCGCCAGCGCCGCAGAAACTTCTCGTCGGGGCGTTCGCGTGAGAGCGGATCCCCGACGATGATCGGCATCACCTCGACGTGTCTGAACCCCGCCGCCACGAGCTCCTCGGCGTTGAAGGCGGAGTCGGCGAGGCAGAGGTCGGGGAGGGCGGCGAGCCCGGCGAGCTCCCCGCGGCCGCGGTCGAGGATGCGCTCCCGCTCGTCGTAGAGGGCGTGGAACCAGCGGCCCGGCGTGATGTTGTGGTAGACGAGGACGCGCGGGGCGGGGAGCGCGCGGAAGTAGTCCACCGTCTCGGAGCCGATGGAGAAGTGGAAGAGGGTGAGGTCGCCGGGGCGGGCCTCGGCGCGGTGGGCGGCGAGGTCGCGGGCCCGGCCGCGCATCCTCGGGGAGATGTGGCGCAGGGGGCAGAAGATCTCGGAGCCGTGCCCCCAGGCGCGGAAGATCTTCTGGAGGGCGAGGGCGTGGTTGCTGATCGCATCCCCCTCGACGAACCCGGCGACGATCTGGTGAACGGCCCGACGCGCCATGCGCCTCACCCTTTCTCCAGCCACGGTTCGAGCAGCGTCCGCAGGCGCGCCGCGACCGCCTCGCGCGAAAACGACGCGAGGCGCGGGAGCTGCCGCTCGACGATCGCCGTCTTGAGCGCCGGGTCCGCGAGGATCCTCCCGGCGAGCTCCGCGATCGCGGGGAACCTTTTCTCCTTCACGAGCACCCCCGCCTCCGCGAGCGTCTCGGGCACCGCCGCCGCGGCGTAGGCGATCACCGGGACGCGGAACTGCATCGCCTCCAGCAGCGGGATGCAGAACCCCTCGTGCTCGCTCATCGACAGGAAGACCGAGGCGGTGCGGTAGAGGGCGAACAGCTCGGCGTCGGTGACGTGGTTGAGGAAGACGACGTCGGGGAGGTCGAGGACCGTGACGAGGGAGCGCAGCAGGGCGGTGTACCGGTCCATCCCGGTCATCGCCCCGGCGACGATGAGGCGCGACCGCGGGTCCACGGTGTTGCGGTAGTAGTAGTAGATCTTGATCAGATCCTCCACGCGCTTGTTGGGCACGACCCTCCCGACCGAGAGGAGGTTCGCCGCCCCGTCCCCGAACCGCCGCAGGAAGACCGGGTCGGGGGCGGACGAGAGCTTCGCCGGGTCGGCGACGAGCGGCAGCACGCCGGTGGGGGAGAAGCCGAACTGCTCGAGCTCGCGGCGGTTGAACTCCGAGACGCCGAGGGCGAGGTCGGGGACGCCGGCGAGCGCCCGCATCTCCTCCCGTCCCGCCCTGAGGACGCGCGCCTTCTCCTCGTGGACGCCGTCGAACCAGTCGGCGGGGGTGATGTTGTGGTAGACGAGCACCTTGCGCGTGCGGAGGCGCGCGAAGTAGTCCGAGAGGGGGGAGCCGACGGAGAAGTGGAACAGGGTGATGTTCGACGGGTCGCCGGGGGAGGGGAGGCGGCGGTAGTCCTCGCAGAAGCGCTCGACGGCCGGGTGGACGTGGCGCGGCTCGCAGTAGAGCGTCGAGTCGAGGCCCCAGCCGCGGGCGATCTCCTGGAGGGCGAGGGCGTAGTTGCTGATCGCGTCGCCGCTGCCGAAGCCCGGGAGAAGCTGGTCGAGTCGCATGGTAGCTATTGTGCCACAGAGATCACGGGGGACGCAGAATCTTGTTGCCGCAACGTCAGCGGGAGGCCGCGGACTGCGCCCCCCTGTTGGGGCTTGCCTGGATCCATATCGCTGTCGGGAACGGGATCGATCCTGTTTCGACGCCGGTCCCGACGGCGATCCCGACGGCTGCGACGCCTGCGATTACAGCCCGAAGCGGCCGAACGCCTCCCGATAGCGCCCCAGCGCCGCGTCCCATGAGTAGTCCCGCTCCGCGTAACGTCTCCCCCCCGCGGCGAGGGCCTCGCGCAACCCCGGGCGTTCGAGGAGCAGGTGCACGCACTCCTCGAACTCGTAGTAGTCGCGGAAGGCGAGGCCGCCGTTGGAGCGGGCGCAGTGGCCCTCCGTCACGGCGCAGCGGGCGTTCACGATCCCCGCCGTCCCGGCGAGCCACGCCTCCATCAGCACGATGGAGAGGCTCTCGTTCACCGAGGGCTGGCAGAGGGCGAGGCAGGCGGCGTAGCCGTCGTGCTTGAGCTCCTCGTCGACGTACCCGAGATCCAGGATGCCGCCGGCGCTCTCGGGCGGGATCCGCACCTCGCCGGTGCCGAGGAGGGCGAGGGAGAGCGGCTGCGCGGGGTTATTCTTTTTGAAGACGCGCACGTACTCCACGAGGAGCGGGGTGTTCTTCCCCTCCTCGCGCCGGCCCGCGTAGAGGAGGAACGGGGTCGTGAGGCCGAACCTCTTGCGGAACCGCTCCGGGCGGTAGCGCGGGCGCGCCTCGAACCCCATCCCCGCGACCGCGGCGCGCGCGTCCTCGGTCTCGAAGAGGCGCCGGGCGAGCTCGCGTTCGGGGGGGCTGTTGAAGAGGATTCCGCGCACGCGTGCGAACATCTCGCGGAATATCCCCAAACGCGCGTACGGCTCGTCGTGGAGGCACGGGATCAGGAGCGACTTCTCGGGCGCGACGGCGCTCCCCGCCCAGGTGGTGCCGAACAGGTAGGGGAGGAAGATGAAGCAGTCGAACCGGTCCCGGTTGCCGCCGATGAAGTCGTAGAGCGGGGCGCTGTGGACGCTCCCCCTGATCCAGCACTCCTCCTCGCCGGGCGACACCGCCGCCCCGCGCGAGATGCGTTCCTGGATCGAGGCGAACTCCGCGGCCCGGTCGCGCGCGTCCACGGGGAAGCGGCGGACGGTTACGCCTCCGACCGTCTCCGTCCCGGGGCGGTAGTGGTTGGCCCAGGTGAAATGGTCGCGCGCGCAGGTGGTGAGGACGGTGACCTCGTCCCCGGACGCCGCGAGCCGCTCGGCGACGCCCTGGGCGAGCATCTCGGCGCCGCCGGCCGAGTGCACGCCGTAGCGTGGAACCACGAACGCGATTGTGCGCGCGGGCATGAGGGCCATTCCACCCGGGGGCACACGTACGGGTGCCCCGGGTATCACCGTGGGGTGCGCCCCGCTCGGACGCCCCTGATAGCTTTGAAAACCATTTCCCCCAGGGCACACTTACGTGTGCCCTGGGGCTGTGGAGAACTCCATAACAGTTTCATGGGGAATATGTTATATAATTCCAGTTCGGGCTTATTCGCCTCCGCTCTTCAGTTTCGCGAGCTCGGCGTCCACTTTGCGGTTCAGACTGACGATGGCGTTCACCACCTGGCAGTTGAACTCCTTCTGCTGGGAGAAGAGGCGGAAGGTGTAGAACTTCAGGAGCTTCCAGATCGCCTTCTTGAGCAGGACCGCCGGGGCGCCGAGGATCCCCCCCTTGGAGTAGATCGGGAAGTCGCCGATGTCCAAATCCCAGGTCTGCTGGATGACCTTCAACGAATACTCGAGGAAGTCCGCCTCGCTCTTCACCCCGCTCAGCTCCAGCGCCGCGACGCGCGAGAGGTCGTACCGGTCGTAGACCCCGGCCTCCTTCTTGCGGGCGACGCGGTCCTCGATCTCGCGCTGTATCGCCGCCACGTCCACCCCGTCGGCGCCGATCTGGAACATGCCTGTCATGCTGTCACCTCCCGGGCACGAACAACCCTCCGTCGCGGAGGAACCCCATCCGTTGTGCGTCAAGGGGCGCTCTCGCCCTCGTCGTCCGGCACGCGGACGGTCGCCGTGCCCGTTACGTAACCGGTCCGCGTGCCGTCCGCCCTGAAGGTCGGCGCGGTCGTAAAGTCGATCTCCAACGTGCCGTCCCGGCGCGGCGTGAAGAGGAGCTCCTTGAACATATACATATCGATATCGATTCCGCCGCGCCGTGCGCTCTCCGCGACATCCGAGAGGGTCAGCAGGTCGACCTCCTCGCAGTAGGTCATCAGCTCCTCGTAGTCCCTCGGCCACCTTTCGTTGTCCTCGTGGAACGAACGGCTCACCTCCGAGAGGAGGATGCGGGCCCCCGCGCGCCGCGCCTCGTCCTCGCCGAGCGGCCCGAAGGCGGCCGCACATCCAGACGAGGCGCACAGGGCGCACGCCAGGAGGAGGGCGCCGGGATGCGCGAGGCGCCCCGCCCCGTGCCGGACGCGCCCGCAGGATGCGGAGGCCGGCGATCTCATATCCGCTCCCACCGGCAGGGGATGTCCGCCACCCCCTCGGCCTTGCGGGGAGAGTCGACCCAGAGGCTGAACCGGTTGTCGAGCCGGTGGTAACTCGTCTTGTGGTCGCGGGTGTGGAGGGAGAAGGAGAAGTAGTATCTCCCCCGGAGGAGCGGCAGGGAGGGGAAGGAGAGGCGCAGCGTTCCCTCGCCCTCGATCGCGTCGATCGGGAACGGGTCGATAAGCGTGTTGCTCCCGATGCAGAGCGTCCCGTCGCCCTTGGTCACGGCGAAGCCGAAGACCGGGTCCTCGATCCGCTTCCCGGCGCGCCAGTCGAGCTCCACGACGAGCGGCTCCCCGCTCAGGATGCGCTCGACCGCCCCGCCCTTCCCGTCCGTGAACCGGACGGCGGAGATGACCGCCTCCTTCGTGCCCCACTCCCGCACGACCACCGCCCCCGCCTTCTGGAAGCCGAGGCTCTTGTACTGGTCCACCACCTGTCCCGGCTCGCCGACCCGGACGATCCTCCCCGCGTCGAGGAGGAGGACCGAGTCGCTCACCTCGGTGATGGTGTCGAGGTCGTGCGAGACGATGAGCATTGTCTTCCCCGCGCGCTTGAACTGCGCGATCTTCTCGATGCACTTCTTCCTGAACGTCTCATCCCCCACCGCCATCACCTCGTCGATGAGGAGGATGTCGGGATTCACCTCGACGGCGACGGCGAAGCCGAGGCGGACGTACATCCCGGAGGAGTAGTGCTTCACCGGGATGTCGATGAACTGCTCGAGCTCCGCGAAGCGCACGATCGCGTCGAACCGCTCGGCGATCTCCCTCCTCGTCAAGCCGAGGATCGAGCCGTTCAGGCGGATGTTCTCCGCGCCGGTGAGGTCGGGGTGGAACCCCGCGCCGAGCTCCAGCAGCGAGGAGACGCGCCCGCGCACCTCGACCGTCCCCTCGGTGGGGCGCATCGTGCGGGCGAGGATGCCGAGGAGGGTGCTCTTCCCGGCGCCGTTGGCGCCGATGATGCCGATCGTCGAGCCCGCCTCGGCGGCGAAACTGATCCCCTTCAGCGCCCAGAACTCCTCCCGCCCCTTCTGGCCGCGCAGGAGAGACATGGCGGACGCCTTGAGCGTGTTCCGCCCGGCGTGCTTGAGGGTGAACCGCTTCCCGACGCCGCTGACCTCGATGGATTTCATGATCTGATCCTCGGTGCCGCGGATCTTCACGGATCAACGCCGGCCCTTCGGCTGATCGCCGGAGATCCGTGTCGATCCGCGGCGAAACGAACGGCACTCCGCGGCAAGGCGTATAGTCCCGGTCAAAGCTCGTCGGCGAAGTCGGGCGCGTACCTCCCGAAGACCCGGACCCCCGCCGCGAGGACGAGCAGCGAAACGACGACCGCGGCGGCGGCCGCCGGCGCCCCCGGCCACGGCCCGCCGACGATGACCGCCCGGTACAGCGTGATGAGGCCCGCCATCGGGTTCAGCCCGTAGAGGGCGAGCAGCCAGCGCGGCACCAGGTCGTTTTCCGCGATGAACTCGTACGAGTAGATGACCGGCGACATGAAGAACCAGGCCATCAGGAGCACCCCGACGAGGTGCTCCGTGTCGCGGAAGTAGACGCTCGAGCAGGAGACGAGGAAGGCCAGGCCCAGGCAGAAGACGAGCTGGAGCGCGACGACGAGCGGAAGGAGGGCGAGCCGCGGCCCCCAGGCGAGCCGCCCCGCGAGCAGGGCGAAGACGAACAGGACGAAAAGGGAGAGGAGATAGTTCACGAGGTTCGCGAGGACCGTGGAGAGCGGCAGGATGGCCCGGGGGAAGTAGATCTTCTTCACCAGGTTCGGGTGCCCCGCCACCGCGCTGATCGAGTCGTTGCAGCACATCGTGAGAAACTGCCAGGCGAGGATGCCGGCGAGGAGGTCGGGGAGCGGCATCGGGAACTTCAGGAACCTGATGAAGATCCAGTAGACCAGCATCATGAAGAGGGGGTTGAGGAGCGTCCAGAGGAAGCCGAGGGTCGAGCCCTGGTAGCGGATCTTCAGGTTGCGGGCGACGAGCGTCGCCAGCATCTCCCGCTTGCCGATGATGTCGGTGAAAAGCCCCATGGCGGGCTCCCGGCCTCTCGATGCACGCGCGGCGACACCGCGCCGTTTGGCCCCGGGGGGGGCGTCCTACTCCCAGACGAACTTCTCCCGGGTGCCGGGCTTCGCCGCGGCGGCGCCCCGCGTTCCCCCGCGGAGGCTCCGCCGCGCGGACTCCTCGAGCCACGCGTCGATGACCGACTTCTTGAAGCGGATGGTCGTCCCGATGCGGCTCGCGGGGATGTTGCCGCGCTTGACGTGCCGGTAGACCACCTGCTTGTGCAGGTGCAGGTAGTCGGCGACCTGGTCGATCGTCATCACCTCGGGGAAGCGCGCGGTTTCCGCCGCGGCTTCCGCGGGTGCGGGGTTCTTCGCAATGCCGGCCATCGTCAGAGTTTCTCCCGTAGCGTCCGGTACAGTTCGGCGGAGAGGGCGCTTACCAGCCCGTGTGCGGTGTGCGCCGCCCCGCCGCTCGAGGCGCACAGGCCGCAGCTGTTGCACGGATAGACCTTGCTCTTGAGCCCGAGCTTCTCCCGGAGGGCGAGCAGCTTGTCGATCTCCTCCCGCGGCAGGGGCTTGACGGGGCCGAGCTGGCGCGCGGCGGCGCTCACCTGGGCGCTGTGCTCGACCTTCTCCAGCCGGTCGTAGGCGGTGAAGACGGTGTCGCCGACGGTGATCGTGCCGTGCCGCTCGATGATGAGGGCGTCGCAGTCGCCGATGAGCTCCGCGATCGCGCGGGGCCCCTCATCGGTGCAGGGGGTCGCGTAGGATGCGGTGGGGATGGAGCCGAAGATCATCACGATCTCCGGGAGCACGCACTGCGGGAGCTTCTGCCCCGCGAGGGAGAAGGCGATGGTGACGGGGGGATGGGCGTGCACGACGGCGCCGATGTCGGGGCGCTGCCGGTACGCCTCGAGGTGCAGGTACAGCTCGCCGGTCGGCTTCTTGTCCCCCTGCAGCTTCTTCCCCCCCATATCCGTCACGATAAGGTCGCGCGGGGAGAGGAACCCCTTGTTGATGCCGCTGGGGGTGCTCAGGAGGCGGCCGGAGCCGAGGCGGACGCTCACGTTGCCGTCGCTCCCGGAGATGAAGCCCCGGGCGTACATGCGGCGGCAGACCTCGACGATATCCTGGCGGTATTCGCGTTCCGATTTCATCGGCGGTTCCGGATCCCGTCCCCCCGCCGCGCCCGGGGGCCGCGGCGTCAGAGGATGAAGGCGTTCAGGTCCAGGTGGGGGTTCGGGATCACCACGCGGCGGACGAGCGCCCCCATCTCCTTGATCCGGTCGATGCCGGCCTGGACGGCCGCCTCGACGTCCGCCCAGGCCCCCGTGAGCACGACGAACGATTTTCCCCCGAGCCCGTTGCCGACGCGTATGAGGACGAGCTCGATCGCCGTCTCCTTCGCGGCGGCGTCCGCGGCGACGATGCAGGCGGGGGCGTTGAACGTCTCGATGACGCCCAGCGCCCCGAGGGCGTGGACCGGCGTGGCCGCGATGAGCGCCGGGACGACCTGCGCGTGCACGTTCGGCAGCAGCAGCGTGCCGGTGACCGCGCCGCCGCCCGCCTCGAGGCCCGCGTCGAGGGACCGCTGCACCGCCTCGACGTCCCCCGTGACCAGCACGAGGTACTTGCCGGGACAGATGCCGCGCGAGTCCACCACCGAGACCTCGGCCCTCTTCGCCATCGCGTCCGTGGCGAGGATCCCCGAGGCGATGCTGTTGAACTCGATCAGTCCGATTGCCGGTTCCATACCACCCTTGCGGTCGGCCGCGGCGCGGATGCGCCCCGCGGCGGCCTTGTGCTCACGCCGCGGCGATGACCACGGCGTCCTTGATCTCTTTCACCACGCCGGCGATGCTCGCGTGGTGCCGCGCCCCCAGCGCCCCCTCGGGGATCTCCGCGACGACCTGCCCCTTCCGCACGCGCTGCCCCACCTTCACGCACGGCACCGCCGCCGCGCCGACGTTCTGTTTCAGGGGGATCGACACGCGCGAGGGGGCGAGGCGTTTCGGGCTGAACGGCACCCTCACGTTGTACCTGCCGAGGCCGAGGCGGGCGACGAGGCGGCCGGTGGCGATGCGGGTGGTCTCCCGCGCCGGCCGGGGCGTCGGGGCGGGGGCCTTCCCCCCCGCCGCCCACCCGAGCGCCTTCAGATTCCGCTTGATGTTGCCGTTGATGCGGGCGATCGGGAGGCCCATCGGGCAGATGTAGAGGCCGCAGAGCTCGCACTCGCAGCACAGGTGCGCGGAGGTCGTGCCCGCGCCGGCCGGGAACGGGAGGCCGAAGAGGACCGAGCGCATGACCAGGTGCGGGTACAGCTCGTGCCCGAGCAGGTAGCGGGGGCAGATCATCGTGCAGAGGTCGCACTGGCAGCAAAACTGGCGCGTCACGTGCAGGCTCTTCGTGAACGGGACCGTCCGCCGGCGGACCAGGAGGTGGTCGCGGGGAAGGACCACCACGGCGCCGGTCGTCTTGGTGAGCGGCTGCGAGGCGTCGTAGGAGAGCTTCCCCATCATCGGCCCCCCGAGCATCAGGGCGTACTCCTCGACCGTCGGCCCCCCCGCCGCGTCGATCAGCTCCCCCCAGGCGATCCCGATCGGCGCCTCGAAGGTGGCCGGCGCGCGGACGGCCCCCGCGACCGTGACGTAGCGGGAGACGACCGGCCTCCCCTCCGCGGCGTCGGCGATGTTCTTGAACGTCTCGACGTTGCTGTTCGCCACGCCGACGTCGAGCGGGAGCCCGCCCGCGGGGATCACGCGGCCGGTCGTCTCGTAGACGATGACGAACTCGTCGCCGGCGGGGTAGGCGTTCTCGAGGAAGGCGAGGCGGATGCGGCTCTTCTTGCCGAGGGTTTTCCTGAAGGCGGCGACCGCGTCCCGGTACTTCTCCTTGAGCCCGACGATCCCCTCCCCGGCCCCGGTCGCCTCCATCACGAGCTCCATCCCCCGCACCACGCGCGCCGCCTCGCGCGCCATCAGGTACTGGTCGTTGTGGAGGAGCGGTTCGCACTCGGCGCCGTTGGCGATGACGACGTCGACGCGGGCGTCGATCTTCTTCCAGGTGGGGAACCCGGCGCCCCCGGCGCCCACCACCCCGGCCTGCTTCACCTTGTCGATCAGCGTTGCGGTCATCTCTCCCACTCAGGCCGCGCGATCCGGGTGCGCCGCCGACCGGCGCGGTTCCGCCCTGGCCGGGCCGGGGGTCCGCTATATGCGCGTGTCCGCGCCGATCCGCGGCCCCCCGCGTCTCAGACGATCCGGAAGTAGTCCACGAGCGTGCAGCGCCGCACCCGTGTGAAGTCCTTCGCGGAGGTGAGCCCCTCGCCGGTGGGGCTCGCGATCGTGAACGAGGTGTACCCCTCGCCGCCGAGGCCGAGGCCGCAGCCGTTGGAGCCGTTCTTGACGAAGATCGAGCAGTTGACGAGGCGCGCCATCTTCGACAGCTTCTCGATGTTGCGGGAGAACATCGACGCGGTGTGGCGGTAGCCGTGCTCCATCTCGAGGGCGAGGTCGATCGCCTCGTCCACGTGCCTGGCGCGCGTCATCGGGAAGACCGGCATCAGCTGCTCGGACCAGAGCAGCGGGTGGTCCCGCTCGACGTCCACCAGCACCAGGCGCGTCTCGGCGGGGGCGCTGATGCCGAGCTCCTTCAGGATGACCGCGGCGTCCTTGCCGACCCACTGCTTGTTCACCACGCTCTCGTGCGGCGGGGCGTTGCGCTTCGAGATGACGAGGTTCGTCAGGCGCTCGATGTCGCGCCCGGTCACCTCGTGCGCCCCGTGCGCCTTCATCTCCGCCTTCAGCCGGTCCGCGATCGACTCGACGGCGATGAGCTCCTTCTCGTCCACGCAGATGATGTTGTTGTCGAGGGAGGCGCCCGCGACGATATCCTTGCCGGCCTTGGCGATGTCGGCGGTCTCGTCCACGACCACCGGGGGGTTCCCGGGGCCGGCGCAGATCGCCTTCTTGCCGCTGTTCATCGCGGCCTTGACCACCCCGCCGCCGCCCGTCACCACCACGAGCCGCACCTTCGGGTGCTTCATCATCTCGCCCGCCGTCTCCTGCGTCGGCTCGCCGATGCAGCAGAGCAGGTTGCGCGGGCCTCCGGCCGCGGCGATCGCCTTGTTGAGGAGCCGCACGGTGAAGGCGGAGGTGCCCTTGGCGGTCGGGTGGGGATTGAAGACGACGGAGTTGCCGCCGGCGATCATCCCGATCCCGTTGCAGATGATCGTCTCGGAGGGGTTCGTGCACGGGGTGATGGAGCCGATGACCCCGTACGGGGCGCGCTCGACGAGGGTGAGGCCGTGGTCGCCGGTCCAGGCGATCGGGCGGAGGTCCTCGGTCCCCGGGGTGAGCCGGGCCACGCAGAGGTTCTTCTTGATCTTGTCCTCGTAGCGGCCCAGTTTCGTCTCGTCCACCGCCATCCGGGCGAGCGTCTGGGCGTTCTCCTCGGCGGTGCGGCGGAGCACGGCGATGATCTCGCGGCGCATGTCGAGCGACTGGGCCTCGAGCTCGCGCTGGGACAGCTCGGCGGCCTTGAGGGCGGAGTCGACGTCGGGGAAGACGCCGTCGCCGGGGGAGACGCCCGCCGCCGCGGCCTTCTCGACCGCCCCTTCTTCGGCGAGGCGCCTGATGACGTTGTCGACGATCGCGGCGATCTGCGCTTCGGTGAGGTTCATAGGTCGCTCCGTCTAGTGCGCCCGGACGCGGCGCGGGTTCATCGCTTCGTCGGCGCGCCGTCCGCCTCGGCCTTCCGGTACTGCAGCGTGCCGTCGAGGTCCCACGAGTCGACGATGCCGAGGATCGTCGCGTCCGCGGGCTTTCCCTCCGTGGCCGCCGTGTAGCGGGCGGAGGAGCCCGAGACGTAGAGCACCACCTCGCCCACGCCGGCGCCGACCGAGTCGGCGGCCACGACGAAGACGCCCGTCGGGGCGCCCCGGAGGTCGAGCCGCTCGACGAGGAAGAACTTGAGCCCGCCGAGCTTCTCGTCTTTCTGCGTGGAGACGAGCGTACCCACCACTTTGCCGAGGAGCATTGTGGCCTCCCTGCGAGGGTTCAGGGCCCGGGAAACGGGGAGGGGCGCCGCGGAGGCCGCGGCCGGCCCCTCGTCCGGGGATCCCGGGCCCGCCGGTCAGTCCTTGGCCGCGGAACGGCCGAGCGGCAGGACCGCGTCCACGTTCACGTGCGGCCGCGGGATGATGTGCACGGAGACGAGCTCGCCCACCTTCTCGGCCCCCCGCGCCCCCGCCTCGGTCGCCGCGCGCACCGCCGCCACGTCGCCGCGCACGATCGCCGTCACGTAGCCGCCGCCGATCTTCTCGTAGCTCACCAGCTCGACCTTCGCCGCCTTCACCATCGCGTCGGCCGCCTCGACCATCGCCGCGAACCCCCGCGTCTCGATCATCCCCAGTGCCTCTGACATCGCGTCCCCCTTTCAGCCGTTTGCGCGGCATGCGCCGCGCCGCTCATTCGCCGCCCTTGCCGGCCTGCTCCTTGCCGGAGATCGCCTCGATCGCCCTGGTCGCCGCCTCGCTGCCGACCATGATGTCGCGCTCCTCGCCGCCGAGGTAGAGGCGCCCGAAGCGCCCGACCGGGCGCACCTCGACGAGCGTCACGTGCGACGCCTTCTCCGCCTCGTTGGCGGCGATCGTCACGTAGGCGGCGGGGTCGGTCTCCATCGTGTAGAGCGTCTGGTCGCCCAGCAGCATCGAGCCGTCGCGGCCCTTGTTGATGAGCTGTGACTGGTACGGGCTGATGCGGCGGATGATGGAGCTGGAGACGACCTTGGGCTTCAAACGGTCCTCCTCCTTGAGGCCCAGGTAGTCGAGGATCGCCTTCCCGGCGTTGAGGACCTGCCCCTTGTCGTCGGAGTGGACCTCGAGGCAGCCGTAGGCGCGCTCGACGACCTGGACCGCCGGGCGGCAGGTGGTCGCCTTGAGGGCGACGTCGAGCGCCTTGATGATCTCCATGCCCGGCGCGACCTCGACGTACAGGGAGGCCATCCCCGCGACCGGCATGAATCCCTTTGCCGCGGAGGCGACGAACGAGGCGAGCTGGGGCTGGAGACTGTCGATGAAGACGAACGACCGGAGCTGTACCATAGGGCCTTCCCCTTTCGCTGTGTCCGCGGCCGCGGACGTGGTGGCTCTGCGGTGTTCAGCGCGTACCCGCACAACGCGCCAAGAATAGGGGAACGGCCCGGCCAAGTCAACCAGAAATCTTCGATGGACGATTGTATACTATTTTGCGCAATAGAAGATGGACGCGCCGATCCGTTCGGCGCCGCGTCGCGCGCGGAAAGTCGCGGCGGCGGGCGGCGTTCAGAAAATCCGGAAGCGCCGGCCGCGGGCCGGCGCCGGCCGTCGATGACGACGCCCGGCCGAAAGGTTTTCGGGGAGGGACGCGGACCCGCGGAACGCGGCCGGGGCGGGGCGCCTTCGGGATGAAACGGCGCGGTCGTCTGTGCTATAGTGCCCGCGGGGAGGGGACGATGCGGCGCGTCTGGATTCCGGCGGCGGTCGCCGTTGCGCTCGGGGCGTTTCTCCGCCTCGCGGGTCTCGACCTCGTCTGGACGATCACCGACCAGACGCGCGACCTCCTGCGGGCGTTCGAGATCGCCCGGGGAAGCGCCTTCCCGTCGCTCGGCCCCGCCGTGGGGCCGTCCGCGTTCTGTCTCGGGCCGCTGTACTACTACCTCCTCGCCGTCCCGGCGTTCGTCGCGGGCGAGCCGGGGAGCGTCTTCCTCTTCGTCGTGCTCGTGAACGTCGCGGCGCTCGCCGCGTGCTTTGTCGCCGTCCGGCGCTGGCTGGGCGGCCGTGTCGCCGTGCTCTCGCTCTTCCCGTACGCCTTCTCGGCCCCCTGGATCATCAGGGCGCAGGTCCTCTCGAACCCCACGCTGATGCCGCTGTTCGTCGTCCTCTTCTGGGCGTGCGCGACGGAGTGGGTTGTCGGAAGGAGGGCCTCCGCGCTCCCGTGGGCGCTCGCCTGCCTCGCCGCGCTGCTCCAGCTCCACCTCTCGACCGCGGTCTTCCTCCCGCTCCTCCTCGTCCTCTGGCTCCTCTTCCGCCCCCCCCTGGCCGGCAGGGGGGGGGCGTGGGGGATCGCGGCGGCGGCGGCCCTGTGCCTCCCGTACCTGTGGCACGAGTGCCTGAACGGCTGGGCGAACACGCTCGGCCTGCTCGATTTCATCCGCGGGGCCGTCCCGGCGGGGGGAGGCGGCGGGGCGGGCGGCGTCGTCTCCGATCTGCGCCTGTGGCTCACCGCCGGGCCGCGGTTTTTGAGCGAGCTCGCCCCGGGCGCGTCGGCCTGGTACCGGGTCTTCCTCACGGAGAATCTCCTCGCGGCGGGTGGCGCCGCGGCCGCGTGTGCCTACGTCGTCACCCGCATCGCGCGGCGGAGCGCCACCCGCGAGGCGCGCGTCTGCGCGGTCTTGCTCGTCTGGTTGCTCGGAACCGTCGCGGCGGCGCTGGGAAGGAGGGGGGGGATCTGGCTCTACTACCTGGACGCCGCGTATCCGGCGCCGTTCGTCTTCATGGGCATCTTCCTCGCCGCGGTCTGGGGAGAGGGGAAGGGGGCGGGGGGCGCGAAGGGGGGCTTCGCCGCCGCGGCCCGCGCGGCGGTCGTGCTCTACCTCGTGCTGCTCGGCGCGTTGAACGTCACCGTCCTCTGCAGGTTCCGGGCCGAGACCGCGCGGCGCGGGACCGCCTCCCTCCCGAGCTTCTGGCTCAACATCAGGTCGATGCGCGCGTGGCCCCGGGAGCGGTTCAGGTTCCTGTCGGTGATGCCGCAGCGGTATCGGAGGGAGCTGGCGGAGCTGTTCGTCGCGCGCGAACGGCTCTCCTACGGCGAATGCGCCCGGCGGATCCACGGACCGTACGCCGAATGCTTCAGGGAGGACAAAGGATTCTGGATAGGGTGGATGGAAGGCGAACCGGGGTCCGCCCCGGAGTCCGTTGTGGGGCAGACCGGGGATGCAGACGGCCCGGATGCCGCGGTGAGGAGGGGGGGGGAGGCGCGGCGAAGCGGCCGGGTGAAAACCGCGGACAGGGCGGGCGCGGACGCCGGGGAGATCCACTACCTGATCGAGGGGCCCGACACGCCGCTCGTCCCCGCCCCGGAGGCCGCCTGGATTCCGGCGGGGCCGTTCAGGATCGCCGCGTTCCGCCCGGCGATGCGTGTCCGGGCGCTCGAGGCGCGCAGCGCCGCGGGCGCCCCGCTCGGCTCCCTCGAGATCCCCACGGGGGGCGCGGGATTCGCGTTCCCCGGCCGGTCGCCCGTCTACCGCTACTGGGAGCCCGCGTTCAGGCCGGCGGTGCGCTCCGTTGTGCTGGAGGGGGAGGCGGAGGTCGGCGAGGGCGCGGAGGCCGTCGCCCTGTGCATCGCCGTCAGGAGCGCCGCGGCGGTGCGCGTCGGGGATGTACTCCTCGACGGTGCGCCAGTCCCGCTGCGGAGCGCGCGGCGGCTGAAGATGCTCACGCTGGTGAACGAGTTCACCGGGACGGTGCGGGAGTGCCCCCCGCCCGGGCGGCGGCGCCTCCGGTTCACGCTCTCGTCAGACGCCCCGCTCGCCTGCGACGTGGACGTGTACGCGTATCCGGCCGCCGCTCAGTAGTCGAGGCGGGCGGTAGCGCCGCCCGGCCCCAGCGCCGACTCCACCCGCCGCCATTCCTCGCCGAGGCGGACGGACCAGTTGCACACGAGGAGGCCCGCCGCGGCGGCGAAGACGGCCAGGCGCGCACGATTCCTCCCCCCCCCGGGACACGCCAGTCTCCCCGCGAAGACCGCCAAGACCGGGACAAGCGGGAGGTGGAACCGGCTCTCCCCGAAGAAGAGGAAGTGCGCGGCGCCGACGTAGAGCAGCGCGAGGGACAGGATCCCCCACCCGCCGCCTCGGCCCCCGCCGCCGAAGCAGGCGCCGGACAGGGCGAGGAGGGCGAGGACGGGGAACCCCGCCACGATCGCCAGCGCCGCGGGGAGGAGCAGCGCGCGGGGCACGGGACCGAACAGGTTCCTGGAATAGCCCCAGGAGAGCTCCCGGATCTCCGGCCCGGCCAGGTAGCCGAGCTTCCTGATCCCGAGGCGCAGGAAGCCGCCCGGGTGCGCGGCGATGAAGCGCGCCCCCGCCCGGTAGCCCGCCGCCGCCCCCTCCGGGCAGACGACGACGGCACGCGACCGCCCGTCCTCCTCCTCGATCCGCCACTTTCTCCAGACGGTTTCTCCGAGTTCGGGGAGCATCGAGGGCTCCTGGCGGCCGGTCGCGGCGGGGTTGTTGCCAAAGAGGAAGTTGTAGCCGCCGTAGGTGTCCAGCGGCACGAACCTCCCGTACCGAAGGGCGTTCCGCGCGGTCCAGGGGGCGAGCGCGGCGGCGGCAACAAGGAGGAGGAGCGCCCCGCGCCTCCACCCGGCGCGCAGGCACAGCCACGCCGCCGCGACGGGGATGAAGCCGGCCGCGACCGACCGGGTCAGGCAGGCGAGGCCGAGGAGGGCGCCCGCCGCCGCGCACGCCCCGGCGGCCGGGGGCTCGTCCCGGGCCAGGACGAACAGCGCCGCTGCGAACAGGAGGGTGTACAGGGTCTCTGACATCAGGAGGCCGGTGTAGACGATGAGGCCCGGATAGCAGGCGACCAGGAGGCCCGCGACGAGCCCCCCGCGCGGGCCGCAAAGGCGCCGGGCGGTCTCGAACGCGAGGAGGGCGGTTGCCGCTCCCAGGAAGGCCTGCGCACAGGCGGCCCCGACGCGCCCGTCCCCGACGAGGCGGTAGACGGCGGCGAGGAAGAGGGGGTAGAGCGGCGGGCGCGTCGCGTGGCCGTACGAGCCCTCCCGGGCGACGGCGACGGCCTTTTCCCGATACTCGAGCATGTCCGCGAAGAGGGGGCCGCGCGGGGGATGCAGGGCTGCAGGCGCCCTGAGGGCCAGGGCGAGCAGGAAGACGAGGGCGGCGCCTCGCCTGCCCGGCCGGTTTTCTGAACGAGTGCGCATCGAACGGCCCCCGGGACCGTGATAGCATACCACAGGCGGGGGCGGGGAGGCGCAAGCCCGCCCGCTTTTGCCGTTTACCCGCCCCGCTCCATCTGCTACACTGGGCCCGTCAAGAGGAGGGAGGGGGAGATGATGACGATGACCCGCGAGCAGCTCCAGTATCTCTGTTGCGCGATGGCGGTCGCCGCAATGGTGTTTGTGTTCGTCCGCCGCCGCGCGCGTTCCATCGAGTGGCGCATCCTGTTTATGGAGCTGCCGATTCTTCTCGTCACCCTGATCGCCTGCATCCTCCTCTCCTACGAGCGCCGGTCGCCCGTCGACCTCCTCACCGCCCTGATCCTGGTGGAGCTGGGCGTTTTTGCCCGGATCTACGACGCGTGCCGGGAGTACCGGAGCGAATCCGGGACGCTGCGCCAGATCGGGAGCATCTACATCCTGGCGGGCCTTGTCTGCGCCCTGTCCGGTTTCGCCGGTTTCCCCGTGCTCCTCTGGATCATCCCCCTGGCGCTCTTCTCCGCAGGGTACTTCTTCCTGCGGGGCAAACGCGGGGCGGCGAACATCTGCAAGGGGCTCGGGGTGCTCGTCTCCGTCGGCTTCATCGCCTCGATCGTCTATGACGCGTACGAGGGGGGGCCCGCCGGCCGGGGCGCGAGCCGGCGCGCGGGCGGCGCGCTTCCCGAGGTCGTCAGGCCATCGTTCGTCGAGCAGCTGCACGCCCGCAACGAGCGGGTGGAGACGCTCGAGGCGAAGCAGAAGCAGCTCGTCGACGACCTCCAGCGCCTGAAGGCGATGCAGCGGGAGGCGGAGGGGCGTCTGGAAAAGGAGGCCGCGCTGCGGCAGGCCGCGGTCGAGAAGGCCGCGGCGATGGAGAAGGCCGCGGCGTCCGCGGACGAGGCGGTCAGCCGGCTCAAGACGGAGCAGGAGGAGATGGCCGCGGCGATGGCGAAGGAACGCGAGGCGAGATCCGCGGCGGAGTCGAAGCTGGGCGAGTTCGAGAAGACCAGGGAGGCGGCGCGGGAGAGCCTCGCCGCCATCACGGAGAAGCTCACCGACGCGGCGGAGAACCTCAAGCGGGTCGTCGCCGAACGGGACGCCCTGAAGGCGGAGCTGGAGGCGCTGAAGGCGGCCGCCCCCGTCCCCGGCGCGGGAGAGGGGGCGACCGACCGGGCGCGGGAGGGCCTCGCCGCCGCCGAGGAGAACCTCAAGCAAGTCGTCGCCGAACGGGACGCCCTGAAGGCGGAGCTGGAGGCGCTGAAGGCGGCCCCGCCCGTTTCCGGCGCGGGAGAGGGGGCGACCGACCGGGCGCGGGAGGGCCTCGCCGCCGCCGAGGAGAACCTCAAGCAAGTCGTCGCCGAACGGGACGCCCTGAAGGCGGAGCTGGAGGCGTTGAAGGCGGCCTCGACCGTTTCCGGCGGGAAGGTGGAGGAGCTCACCCGGCAACTCAAGGAGCGTGAGGAGGCGCAGGCGAAGCTGGCCGCCGAGGCCGCCCGGCTCCAGGAGGCCCTCGCACGGGTGCGCGAGGCGGTCGCGGCCGTTCCCGCCGCGCCAGAGCAGGAGCGCTGACAGTGGAAACAGGCAGGATCGGGATCATCGGCGGCAGCGGGCTCTACGATATGGAGGGGATCGAGGGGATCCGGCGGGAGTCGGTCGACACCCCGTTCGGGAATCCCTCCGACAGGTATGTCATCGGCCGGCTGCATGGGCGGGAGGTGGTCTTCCTCCCCCGGCACGGCGTCGGGCACCGGCTCATGCCGTCCGAGATCAACTACCGTGCCAACATCTTCGGGATGAAGAAGCTCGGCGTCTCCTGGATCATCTCGGTGAGCGCGGTGGGAAGCCTCCAGGAGAAATACCGCCCGCTCGACATCGTCATCGTCGACCAGTTCCTCGACCGAACCACCCGCAGGTGCTCCACCTTCTTCGGCGACGGCCTGGTGGTGCACATCGCGTTCGGGGAGCCGGTCTGCAAGGCGCTCGCCTCGATCCTGTACGAGTCGGGGAGGGAGATCGGCGCCTCCATGCACCTCGGCGGGACCTACGTCAACATGGAGGGTCCCGCCTTCTCCACCAGGGCGGAGTCGGAGGCGTACCGGAAGATGGGGATGGACCTGATCGGGATGACCAACCTCGTGGAGGCGAAGCTCGCGCGCGAGGCGGAGATCTGCTACGCCACGATGGCGATGGTCACCGACTACGACTGCTGGCACCCCGAGCATGAGGCGGTGACGGTCGAGACGGTGGTGAAGAATCTGCTGAAGAACGCCGAGACCGCGAAAACGATCATCAGGAAGGCGGTCGCGAAGGTGCCGCCGGTCCAGGGGTGCGCGTGCGGCCGGGCGCTCGAGACCGCCATCATCACGCAGCGCGACGCGATCCCCGCCGAGACGGCGAAGCGCCTCGGCCTCCTCGTCGGCAAGTACCTCGCGGCCGCGCGCTGACGCCCCGCGGCCTCACGATCCCGACGAGATCCCCGTGCTCATGCTCGTCCCGGCGCCGCCGGTCGTGACCGGCGCGATCGGAGCGGCCGACGGCTCCGCGGCCGCAGAGGCGCCCGACCGTCCCCTGGCGCTCCGCGCCTTCGCGCGCTCCTCGGAGGCCTTCTGTCGCGCCTCGATCCCGCGTGCCGTCGTCTTCATCGTCGGCTTTCCGCCCGGCAACCCCGGCTTGCCGCCCGCCGCGGCCGTCCGGATCCCGCTGAAGTAGACCGGCTCGAAGTTCTTGGCCGGGTTGCGCACCCCCGACGACTGGAACAGGCGGCGGTTCTCGATGTCGGAGGTCGTGGCGATCGATTCGACCGCCCCGCGGTTCAGGAAGGTGGTGACGATCTTCCCGCGACGCGGCATCCGCACCTTGACGAGCTCCTTCGTCTCCCGGATCACCTTGCACTTGAGCGTGCCGCCGTTCTTCAGCGTGATGGTGTCGGCGGCGCCGGCGGCGGCGCCGAGCGCGAGGCAGAGGGCGGCCGCTTTGAGCGCCGCGAGGAGGCGGGATGCCGCGGGGGTCGGGTGCACGGTGCGATCCTCGGTTTTCACAAGTGTACCATATGCTGCTACGGCGCCGCAGGGCGAAATGTTCTCCGCTTCGTGTCGATGTGTTAGCATAGTGCCCGCGCACGACGCGCGCCGCGGAGGGAATGCGAATGTCCGACAGGGTGCCGCCGCGCCCCGCCCCGCGCTTCGAGACGGTCGGCTTCGAGGCGTACGCGGGCCCGAACCGCCTCTTCGTCGAGGGGGCGCGCCCGGAGATGGAGACGGGGCTGGAGCCGGTCGTCTTCGTCGGCGGGGCGTTCGACGGGAGCTGGATATGCCGGCAGCAGCTTGACTACTGGGCGTCACGCGGCCGCCGCGCCTACGCCCTGAACCTTCGCGGCTACTACCGCAGCCGCGCCCGCGGCATCGCGCGCCTCACGCATCTCGACTACCTCGACGACATCCTCGCCGTCCGCCGGCGCTTCCGCCTCGAGGAGGCGGTCTATGTCGGCTACAGCATCGGCGGGCTCCTCGTGCAGAAGCTCGCCGAACTCCACGGCGCCCGCGCCCTCGTCCTGTACGACAGCGACTGGCCGCGGGAGGTCGCGCGGATGATCGGCGAGCGGCCCCGCCGCGACGCCTCCCCGCCGCCGGTGATGAACTTCTGGCCCGACCGCGCGGTCGTCGAGGAGATGCTGGGTCGGCCGGCGAGCCCCGCGGAGTTCGACGCCCTGGTCTCGCTCTTCGCGCAGTCGTACCTCTCGGGGAGGGCGTACCGGGAGATCGTGATCGAGCGCGTCGGGATCGACGCGCGGCGCGTGACCTGCCCGGTGCTGGCGATATCCGTCTCGGCGCGCGACAGGGCGCAGGCGGCGCTCGCGAGATTCTACGGCGCGTCGCGGCTCATCTTCGAGGGGTACTCGCACGGGAGCATCCTCATCAGCCGCTTCCACGGCCCGATCACGCGGCGGGTGACGGAGTGGATGGACGCGGGGTTTCCGCGCGGCGTGACGCGCAGCTACGGGTTCAAGGAGGCCACGGTGGAGGAGACGCGGGCGAACGCGGCGAAACTGCACTACTACAGCGGATGGGCGGAACCGAGCGTCCGTGTCTGCACCCGCAGGGGGCAGGAACTTTTGCGGGTCCCGATGCGGCGCGTGCGGCGGGGGCGGTTCCACGACGAGTGGCTCTTCGAGGCCACGGTTCCGTGCGCCCCCGGGGACCGGTTCTACGTATCCTGCCGGGGGAAGGAGGACCGCCCGGCGGGGCGGGGCCTCTACGACCCGCTCGGGAGGGATCTGTACCTGATGGACGGCGAGTTCTTTTCCGCGCCGCCCCCGGCGTTCCGCCGCCCGCCCGCCTACGCGAGCCGCGACGTCTACAGCCGCGGGCTCGCCCACCATTTCCGGGTCAACGTCATGCTCCCGCGCGACTACGGCTGCGGGGCGGGCGGCCCGTACCCGGTCGCGGTGCTCAACGACGGGCAGAACCAGTGGAAAAACCAGGGCGCGCACGGCGGGTGGCACACCGACACCATCGCCGTCGACGCGGCGCGGCGCGGCCGCTGCCGCGACCTCGTCCTCGTCTCCGTCTTCTCCCACCCGCGGAGGGACCCGGCGTACCTCCCGCCGCCGCACGGCAGGGCGGACCTGTACGTCGATTTCCTCGCCGATACCCTCCTCCCCGCGCTCCGGAAGGAGCTCGACCTCTCGACGTCGCCCGGCGACGTCGGGATCATCGGCGCCTCCTACGGGGCCAACTGCGCCCTCTACGCCGGGATGCGGCGGCCCGACGCGTTCGGCCTCGTCGGGAGCATCTCCTTCGCGCATGTCCCCCGCGACCCGGTGCGGGCGGCGATGCGCGCCTCGGCGACGCTGCCGATCCGGCGGCTCTACGCGGACTGCGGGACCCGCTGGGCCTACGACCAGCCGCACCGCGACGACTCCACGGGCGCCACGCGCGAGGTCCTCGCGATCGCCGCGGAGAGGGGGAAGACGCCGGGCGTCGACCTTCTCGGCATCGTCGCGGAGGGGCACTATCACAACGAGGTCTTCTGGCGCAAACGGATAGGCCGGTGCCTGGAGTTTCTCTTCCCGCCGAACTGAGCGGCGACGCCCCGCGGGAGGCCGTTTCGCGCCTCGACCGGCGTTAGGAAGGATCATGCAACAAAAAGTGTGGGCTTTCCGCCGAAGGGCTTAGTCAAATAGCCGGGCACAAGCTCTCCGGATTTATACACGACATACGTAAACAGCGCCAAATTGAGGTTTGCTCGTCCCTGGAAGTAGTTGAACCTCCCTGTCCATGCCCGTACCTTCCCGAT